>OJMA01000011.1_pt1 | contig 222874 bp, 149 predicted proteins | sample 1596921 | NCBI WGS metagenome assembly OJMA01 (sample SAMEA3904682, study PRJEB24821) | metagenome | biome: Builtin; feature: hospital; material: surface | place: USA | collected 2013-06-06
GAGATGTAGAGAGGTCTCGTGGGCTCGGAGATGTGTATAAGAGACAGCACGGAGGCGGCATCGTCGGAGGCGGCGCTCGTCGCGTGTAGGCCATTATAGGACACCTGTGTGAGTGATAAGTACGTACCCTTGGTGCTCGGCACATCCTGCGAGCCCGTGCGAGTGATGGCCTCTTTGAGCGCGAGCGCCGTGGCCTTGAAGGCCGACTCGGCCTTGTGGTGGTCGTTCTCGCCGTGCAGGACGTCGACGTGCAGCGTGATGCCCGCCTCGGTCGCGAAGCTGTGGAAAATGTGCGGGATCATCTCGCAGCTCAAGTCGCCGATCTTTTCGCGCCGCAGCTGCAGATGCGTGTGGCAGTACGGACGCGACGACAGGTCGACGACCGCGCGCGACAACGACTCATCGAGGGGCGCAAAGCCCGTGCCGAAGCGCTTGACGCCGCGAATCTCGCCGAGCGCCTGCTTGAACGCCTGGCCCAGCGCAATCGCACAGTCCTCGGCCGTGTGGTGGTCATCGATGTACAGGTCGCCACGGCACTGCAGCTCCAGGGACAGGCCGCCGTGCTTCGCGAGCGCGTGCAGCATGTGGTCCAGGAAGCCTATGCCCGTCGACACCTGAATCTTTGGCGGCGCATCGACCGGATGCGTGTCCAGCGCGATCGACACGTGGATCTGCGTCTCGTTCGTGCGCCGCTCCAGCGTCGCCACTCGGAGGGACATGGTGGTGGCCAAGCCTCGTCGCATCACGTGCCTCTCAACCACCTCGCTCCATGGCCGGACGACGTGCCGAGATTGAGGCGAAGCGTGCGAAGCTCGCCGAGCTCCGTCGAGCGCGCGAAGAGCGCGAGGAAAAGGCGCGGCAGCGCCCGGCACCGCCGCCGGTGGCGGCGGCGCCCGTCAAAGCGCCCACTCCTGCCCCGGCGGCAGCAGCACCCTCCTCGCCTCCCGCCCCGGCACCCTCGTCTACACCCGCTGACGCGCCTGTCGGCGCATCAGCGGCGCCCGCACGAGATACCCCGATACCCGAGCGACTCCTCTACACCAAGCAAGTCCAAACCGACGCGCTCGACGAGCCGATCGCCGCGCCTGCCGTCGCCACCGAGGCCCCCGTCGCCGCCGCCGCCGCGCCCATCGCCGTCGAGACGCGCGCACGGCAGCCCGTGCAGCCCGACTTTGTCGACTTTGTGCACGCCAAGACCATGGTCATGGAGCGCATGCTCGACGAACCGTACAACGTCTTGACCGACTACACACACGTCCCTACCGACGCACCCGAGCGCCCATCGATGCACCTCGTGCGCACATTCTTCGACGATACCCTGCTCGCCACGCGCGCCGTCACGGACGTCGACTGGTCGACGCACCACCCGGAGCTCGTCGTCGCCTCGTACAACCGCAAGCGCGTCCTCCGACACGAAGACGACCACGACGGCCTCGTCGCCGTTTGGAACCTGCATGTGCGCGACCGCCCCGAGATGGTGTTCACGGCCCCCAACGACGTCGTGTCCGTGCTCGCGTCGCCCTTCCACCCCCACCTCTTCGTCGGCGGCACGTTCGGCGGCCAGGTCCTCCTGTGGGACGCGCGGCAGCGCGGCCTGCCCGTGCAGCGCACGCCGTGGGCCTTTTCGTCCGGCGGCACGCACGCCGCACCCGTTTATGCCCTGCGCATCGCCGGCTCAGCGCACGCGCACCACCTCTGGAGCGCATCGACGGACGGCCTCGTCTGTACGTGGTCGCTCGACATGCTCGCGCGCCCGCAGGAAACCATCCCACTGACGAATCCCATGCACCCACGCAGCGCGAGGATGCACGTCACGTCGATCGACGCCGCGTCGCACGACCCATCGCGCTTCTTCGTCGCGACCGACGAAGGCAACGTGTTCGACGCCCAGCGCGTCGACCGCGCCGGCCTCCAGGCAGGCCTCGACACCGCCCGCGTCTACGTCGGCCACTCCGCGCCCGTCACGCGCCTCGAGACGCATCCCACCCACATGCTCGACGAGCGCCTCCCCGCGTCCATCGCCGATCTCTTCCTCACCGCCAGCATGGACGCCACCACCGCCGTGTGGCAGCCCGCCCAAACGCCCGCCGAGCCCCGCGTCTTTTACCCCCACGCCCATCCGCGCATCGCGACCAACACCCGCACGAATCCACTCGCGTTCCGGCACGCCGCCTGGGCACCCATCACGCCCCTCGCGCGCTTCGAGCACGCCCACGACTACGTCATGGACGCACGCTGGCACCCACACCACCCCGCCGTGTTCTGCCAGGCCGACGCCGGCGGGCACGTCGACGTCTACCACCTCACCCAGCACACCGAGCGCCCCGTCCTCAGCGCGCGCGTGCCCGGCGACCGCGGCGTGCATCGCGTCGCCTGGGAACGCCGCCGCCCCACCGCTACGCGCCTCGCGGCCGGCGGCATGGACGGTCGTCTGCACGTGTACCAGGTGCCGGAGGCGGCCGTCCACGTCCGCGGCGACGCGGACGTCGCAGAGATGGAGCGCCTCTTGTCGCGCTGGCATGGCTAGGCACGTCGCAGCCCGCCAGCGGCAGGCGCGGCGCCCGCTCTAGCGCCTCCCACAGACGACGCGGCGCGCCAGCGTCGCGAATGGTCAGCAGCCGGTCAAAGCCCTCCGGCGCCTCGGCGCACGGCCGCTCGACGCGCCGCTCCATCATCGATAGCACACTGCGTCAGCTCCCCGTACGTACGCATGCGCCTGCGCCGGCGTACGCAGCGTCGGATGCCCCTGCCGCACAGCGAGGCGCTCCCGACACACACGGGCATCGACATCCAGCCACAGCAGCGACACCACCACAGGCCGCACGGCCCGCACCTCGTGCGCCAGACGCAGCCAGTGCGCCCGCTGCGCGCGGTCCAAGTTCGTCCGATCAATCAGCACATGCTCGCCCCGCCACAGCGCCTCACGCGCCGCCCGCTCGACAGCACGCCGCGATCCCAGCGCATCCTGACTGCATCGCCGCCACGTGCCAGGCCACGTCGCCACCGCCGCACGCGCCAGCGACGACTTGCCACTCCCCACGCGGCCGCCCAGCACCACCAGGTGCACCGGGCGCGCCGAAGCATCGACGTCCGCCATGCTCGCTACAAGATCGGGCGATCGGCCACGACTATCGAGGGCCCTGCAAGTCCACGTGGCGGTACGACGCGAGGGCCGCGACCAGCGGCGCCTCCGCCCGCTTGGTATCCCACGCCGCGCCCACGAAGCACGCCACGCCATGCTTCGCTAAAAACGCACGCGCCTCCTCCTCCGTCGACCACCCGAGCTCGGACGTCAGGAAGGGGAGCGCACACGCGGGCCGAAACGCCCGCGCCAAAATCCACAGCGCCTGCACGCGCTCGCGATCGACAAAGTGGCGCATGAGGCACGCATTCCGGTTCGGCGCATGCGCATACAGCTCGAAAAAGCGGTGGTAGTTGCCGCACCGCATCGCCGCGCGCACATCGAGCGCATGCCGCACCGCCACGTCCGCCTGCGCCTCGTCACTCAGCTCGGCCATCAGAGTATGCACGTCGCGCTGCTGCCGCGTGTGCAGCAGGTACAGAATCCGGTACGCAAGAAACTCGAGGCGGCTCCCAGGCAGGTCGTACGCATACAGCACACGCAGCTGCGACTGGCACTGATTGTACTCGCCCAAATCGCCCATGTCGAGCGCGAGGCGCGCATGCATCTCGTAGACACGCACCGTAAACTCGTTCGTGATGCGCTGCACAGTCAAGTCCTGCCGCACACTCTTCAGCTGATCGCACATATAGTCGTAGTTGCGCTCCGACGCCCACTTCTGCGTCAGCAACGCCAGCGTCCGGCGCAGCGTCGCGAGCGGCCGCACCGTCTTCGGGTCCGGCGCCGACGTCAGCCGCAGGTACGGCTTCTCCAGCTTCGTCGACGTGCCGACGACCGTATACGCGTCCCAGTCCACGACATTCGGGTCCGGCGCCGCGTCCCTCACAGGCACCGCGGCCGCCACCCGATCCGCCTGCTGCTCCCGCTCAAACGCCGCCTGCTCCGCCTCAAAACGCCGCTGCCGCAGCTCTCGACGCGTCGGATCCTCCCGATACCGCCCCGCCTTCGTCGGCGTATCCGGCGCACGGCGCTTCCGCGTCTCGCCCAGCGACGCGAGACGCACGCGCGCCCAGTCTCGCGTATGCAGCGACCCATCCTGCACCGCCTCAAAAATGAGCCGCTTCAGCTCCGCACTCACCGCACCACGTTGCGCATCCGCACACTGTCCAAACGCCCGGCCCACCAGCTCCCGCAGCGCCTGCGGCCAATCCGCGTCCGGCGCCATGGCGTAGCGAGGTGGATGGGAAATAAGCTGAGCGCACCCGGCGTCGCCCCGCCTCGTTTTTTTTCTTCTGCCCCCCGCCATGTCACGCTCGTTCCACATTCGCGTGCCCTGCACGTCGGCCAACATCGGCCCCGGCTTTGATGTCGTCGGCCTGTCGCTCTCGCTCTACCTCTTCCTCGACGTGACGATCGAGGCCGACGCGCCGCACATGGACCCCGTGCTCACGTACAGCGGCCAAGGCGCCGCCGATGCGCCCCTCAACCCGTACCAGAATCTCATCACGCGCGTGGCGCTGTACGTGATGCGCGTCAACGACATAAAGTCCTTCCCGCGCGGCGTGCGCATCCACGTCCGCAACGATATCCCCTTCGGACGCGGCCTCGGCAGCTCTGGCGCCGCCGTCATAGCAGGCCTCCTGCTCGGCAACGAGCTCGGCCAGCTGCACATCGACCGCGACCGCCTCCTCGACTACGCCCTCATGATCGAGCGCCACCCCGATAACGTGGCAGCCGCCCTCATCGGTGGCTTTGTCGGCTCCTACCTACGGGAACTCAGCGGCGAGGCCGCCGCTACGACACAGGTGCCCCTCAGCGAAGTGCTGCCCGCATACCCCGACAACGCCTCCGAGTCATGGGGCTACCACCCACCAACGCCGCCACAGGGCATCGGACACTACATCCGCTTCGGATGGGCCAAGGAAATCAAGGTCATCGCCATCATCCCGCACTTTGAGGTGCTCACCGCCGAGGCCCGCCGCGTCCTGCCCGACACCTACACCAAGGAGGACCTCGTCTTCAATCTCCAGCGCCTCGCCGTGCTCACCACCTCACTCGCGCGCTCACCACCCGACGTCCACCTCATCTTCCAGGCCATGCAAGACCGCGTGCACCAGCCGTACCGCCAACACCTCATACCCGGCCTCCCACGCATCCTCGCCTCCGTCACGCCCATGACGCACCCAGGCCTGCTGGGCATCTGCCTCTCAGGCGCCGGGCCCACCATCCTCGCCCTCGCCACCGATCACCTCGACCACATCGCCGAGACCCTCTGCCACGAGTTCGCCAAGGAACACATCACGTGCGATACAAAATTCCTCCAAGTCACCGAGGACGGCGCCCAAGTGTACTAGCCCAGCGAGAGCGCCCGAGCAATCGCATCCATATACGCCGTAGCCGTCCGACTCAGCGCATCCTTCTCCAGCTGCATCTGGCCATAGTGCTCTTCATGCTCCTGCATCACCGTCGCCAGCTGCCGCTCCATGTCCACCGCCTCGTGATGCTTGATCTCCGCCATCGCATGCCGCTCCTTGCGAAGCCGCGACACATCCGACAGCCGCGCGCCCAGCGCCTGCAGCTTCGCCTGCCGATGCGCCCGCGCCGCCTCCAAGTCGTGCCGCGCTCGCTCTAAACGCTCCGTCGCCGACTTGACTTGCCGATCCAGCTGCTCCATCCGATGCAGCTGCGTCGATTGCTCTTGCGTACGCGACGCCATCGTCGCCTTCATGTCCTGCAGCACACGCGCCTCCTGCGCCGTACGCTCCATATCGGCCGCCACCTGCTCCATCGCTCGGATACTCGTGGCAATCTCATCGTCCAAACGCACCAACACGTCCATCTTCGCCCGCCACTCACGCACCTTGCGCTCACTCTCACCCAGCGCCGCTCGCTCGCCATGCACTTGCACCTGCATGTCCTGCACCTGCTGCTTGATCTCCTCCGGCCGCGTCACAATCCGCGTCTGGAGCTTGTGCAGCTCCGTCGCCACAATCTGCAGCTGGTACTGGATGTCCGTCTGCTTCTGGATCGCCTCCGCCTTGTCCGACTTGAGCGCATCCACCTCCGCCAGCAGCCGGCCCTGCTCCTTCTTCATCTCCAGCAGCTTGTCCGAGTGCGATAAGTTCTCTTCTTGCAGCTGCTTGACCCGCGGCTCATCGTGCTTGCGCCGCGCGACAATCTCAGCAATGGCCTGCCGCGTACGATCCATGCTCTCCTCCCACTCGAGGCGCCGCGTCTCCAAATCTTCCGTCTCCAGCACCAGCTCATCAAACTCAGCCAGCCTGTCCGATCGGAAGCGGAAAAAATTGACCAGCGCCGACATGTGCCGCTTGAAACGCTTGGGCGTCGGCCGCGTCAGATCCTGGAGATGAAAGTCGTGGACCGTCGCTGCCTCCATCATAGCGCGCACCTCCCGGAAAAACAATAGCCACGCCACACCATCTTCATAGATCTCCTTGTGCTCCATGCCCTCGCACAGCGCATCACGCTGCTTCTCCAGCATATCAGGCATCGTGCCGGCCAGCGTATCAAGGAACGCCAAATACACTTTCTGCACCATACCCCCCTGGGGCTTGGCCACATCCTCCGCCGTAACACTCAAATTCAGCTCATGCAAGACCGACAGCAACTCATCCGTCGTCACAGCCGGAAACGACGTATAGTTCTGATCCGTCGTCGCCATCACAACACCCCCTCCAGCGCCCAGGCGCGCGGTCGACGTACGCGCGTCGTGTTGGATCACGTGATATGGACCTATGCACTGATCATGTGCTGAAACTCGCCGGACGCCACCATCTCCGTCAAAATGTCGAGGCCCCCAATCAGCTCGCCCTGCACCATGATTTGGGGAAAGGTCGGCCAGTCGTTCAGCACCTTGAGCGTCTGCCGCACAGGCTCGTCTGACAGAATATCATAGTAGTCAAACTCGACATTCTGGTCACGCAGGAGCGCAATCGTCTTCTGGCTAAAGCCACAGCGCGGCATGTCCGGCTGGCCCTTCATAAATAGCATCACACGCGAGCGCGACATCAGCTCGCGGCACCGCCGCTCCGTCTCCTCCGCCGACTCCTGGCTCACGTCGATATGCGTCGGCAGAGCATGGGGCTTACCCACGTCCGCGTCCACGCCCTGCGCTGGCTCGCCACCACTCAGCGCCGAGGCACTTGGCACCTTGGCATGCGACGCCAGGACTTGTTCCACGGCCTGCGGCTGACCGCCCGTCAACTTGGACAGGAGCGTATGTCCCCGCAAAAGCACAACGGTCGGCACAGCCTCAACATCAAAGGACTCAGACACATCTGGCTGCTCCTCTGCCTCAATGTTCATAAACAGGACGTGCGGGTACTTCACAGCCAGGTCGCGCACAGCGGCCATCATCGGCTCACATGGCTGAGCCCACGGCGCCCAGAAATTGAGCAAGGTAACGCGATTCAGATCCTGCTGCATAAGCGACGTAAACATGTCGGGCGACGTGATCGCAACCACATTGGAAAGCGATGACGTGGTCATGGCGCCGCCTCCGTCCTGTACGAGGAGAAAAAGCGCCGCCACGGCGACCGCCACGCACGCCACCTACATGTGGAGGGACGCCGGCGTCGCTGGCCACTCGCTCTGCTCAAAGCCCTCACAATGCACGCTACCTGCTAGGTTTATGTATCCCGTAGAAATGACCACGACGATCCTGCGCACGCCATGCGCGCTCACGACCGGTGTCTGTATGGGAGCCTACTCTTCCCTTCATGAAAAATTGATGGCAACGATGGTGCCCGTAGGCCGTTGTCAACAGAGTGTTAGAAGGGTGGCCTCATGCCCGGACAACAAGCGCTATCGCCGTTTCATACGCGCACATTCCTCCTACGGTCGTATGGTGGTGGTAAGGGGAAAAAAGCCGCCTGCTTCCTCTTGAGCACGTGCCGACAAACCTTCGACGTGGAGGCTGACGACTCGCTCCCACCGAAGCCCTCGCTCGTGGGCATGTCCTTTTCGCCGCCGGCGCCACACTCGGCAGAGCCACACTCAGTGCATACGACACCTGCTGCCCTCGCAAAGCGCGCCCGTACATCAAGTCCGATCGACACGGACGATTCTTCCGATACCGAGTCGACTCTCGAGCTGGACGCAGATATGCCGAGCTTCTCACGCACAGACGACAGCGTCGATGCGCTCATGGACGAGTCGCTCAAGCTGGACGAGGCGCCGCACGCGACGATTGTGCGCGAGATGGAGGCTTGGCGTGAGACCAAGCCCCGCATCGGCGATACCTGGTACGTCGTGCCCGCCGCATGGTACGAGCAGTGGAAAACGAAGCCCCATGCCCCCGCCATGGACCTCCAAGCCCTCTGTGCGCCGAATGGCACGCTCCGCGAGCTCGCTCCCGAAGAGTACGTGCTTGTGCCGACGCCCGTCTGGGACTTTCTGTCGTCGCGATACCGCATCGTGGGCACCTCGCTCGGCTGCCCCGTCGTGCCTGGCAGCGACGGGCCTGTGGTACAGCTGGTCGGCAAGACGGTCGAACTGGCACTGTGCACGCCGTATGCCCCTTTGGTCGACGCCTTCGAGCCATTCGTGCGCCATGGGACGCTGCCGACCGCGCAGAACGACACACGACAGGCCCTCGAGGAACGCGTACGTGCGATGGGTGCGCCTCAACAGGTGCGCTTCTTCCGGCTGCCGATGACGTTGCGGGCCGTGGCACTGGCTAATCGGGGCATGGTGTCTCTCTCTGCGCTCGCCAAGTACCCCATCGAGCTCGTCGACGAGCACACGACGCCTCTCGAGCTCGTTGGTATCGACGTGCGCCCGAGCCCCGACGAACCTTGGCATGTGCCGCACGGCGACCAACGCTACGCGACGCGCTCGTCATCCACGCCAGCGCTTGGCCTGCGCGGCCTCGCGAACCTCGGAAATACATGCTTCATGAACAGTGCGCTGCAGTGCCTCAGCAATACACCCGAGTTGCAGCAGTACTTTGCACGCAACGCGCATCAGGACGAGCTGAATACCGACAACCCCCTGGGCATGGGCGGTGCCTTGGCCATGGCGTACGGCCGCCTAGTGCAATCGATCTGGGCAGCACAGCAGGGCGCCGTCGTCCCGCGCGAGTTCAAAATGGCCCTGGCCCGTTACGCGCCACAGTTCATGGGCTACGCACAGCAGGACAGTCAGGAACTGCTGGCCTTCCTCCTCGACGGACTCCACGAGGACCTGAATCGCATTCACCGCAAGCCGTACATCGAGGCACCGGACTGGACAGGTGGCTCGGACGCTGATATGGTGCGCTTTGCACAGCAGCAGTGGGACCTGTACAAGGCCCGCAATGACTCGGTAATTGTGGACCTGTTTCAGGGACAGTACCGCAGCACACTAGTGTGTCCGGTCTGCCACAAGGTCTCGATCAAGTTTGACCCCTTCATGTACCTCACCCTCCCGATCCCTAATACGCGCAAATGGCGCGGCCGAGTCTACGTGATGCGCCCATCATCGCCCACTGTGCAGGTCGACGTCCAGCTGCCAGCCACGGCCACCATCGCTGATCTACGCACCAAAGTGTCGGCACTCGTCCAGGCCGAGCACCTCGTGATCGGCGAGGTGTGGTCACATCACGTGTACCGCTGGATCCACGACTATGAGCCGGTGTGCGACATCAACGCAGGCGATCACATCTATCTGTGGGACGTCGGCACGCCCTTCTCCCTTCCTGCCCCACGAAAACCGCCGTCCCGCTTCTCTCTCTTTGCGCGTCCCGAGCGAAGCGTCGAAGAGGTGGAAAACGCCTACAGCCCTCCACCGATGCCCGATCTCGTGTGTGTGCCCGTGTTCTCGTGCAAGGCCGACGGCGTCGGCCGCTTCGGCTCGTTCCGCCGCTCCCTCGGCGAGCCGCTGGGTGTGCCCTTTTTTGTCACCTTGCCCCGGACCCTCCTCCACCAGGTGGAGGGTATCCAAGACGCCGTCGAGCGGCACTATCTCCCCCTGAGTCAGCAAGACAGCCTCGAGGCCATGAAGCAGCGGGCGCACGCCATGGGCAAGGACGAGCTGTTTCAGCTGCGGGTGGCTGTGCCGAGCGCGGACGAGGCGATGCACCGCGGCGACGATGCAAGTGAGCAGACGACCGAAGACTTGGCGGCACGTGCGAGCCGCGGCGGTCCGTGGCCGGTCCTGTTCCCCGGCGCGGCGCTGTACGCCCTGTGGGACAGCGAGGTGGCCGAGGCCGTGCTGAAGCCCATGGACCGTGCGACGTGGGGTCCCGTCTCTCTCATCCAGGACACCGACTTTCAGCAGGGCACGGCCATGCTGGCCGAGGGTCGGCGGCGCGCGCCGAATCTGCGACTCGAAGACTGTCTCGACGAGTTCACGAAGGAGGAAAAGCTGGGGCAGGACGATCTGTGGTACTGTCCATCGTGTCGTGCATTCCAGCAGGCCACGAAAAAGTTTGATCTATGGAAGACCCCCGACATTCTCGTCGTGCATCTCAAGCGGTTCAGTGCTGGACGCGGTGCGCGCGATAAGCTCGATAACCTGATCGACTTTCCCCTAACGTCCTTGGATCTGCGTGATCGCGTCGTGGGCTCGCGATTATGGGCCGACTTGGACATGAAGCCAGCTCCGCCAGAGACGCGCCTCGGTGACCACGTGCTGGCACACGACGAGCACGAAGACAAGGTGCTCGCAGATACGCCGATCTACGACTTGTACGCTGTCGATAATCATTACGGCGGACTCGGCGGTGGACACTATACAGCGTACGCCAAAAACCCCCTGAACGGTCAGTGGTACCACTTTGACGACTCGAGTGTGCGCCCCGTGTCAGACCCCGAGTCAACCGTCACTTCCTCCGCTGCCTACCTCCTATTCTACCGCCGACGCACGACGCGGCCCATCGGCGGCACGTCGTACCAGCGCCTCGCGCGCCTCCATAGCGATACCGAATGATATCACGTGATGATGACGTCCTCGTCGATCGACGTCGCCCGCGCTGTGAAGGTCGGCGCCTTACGATGGACGACGCGGAGCCGCACACGGTGTGCCTCACGTTTCAGGAGCAGGATTTTTGTGTATTTCCGTCCGCGAGTGACCAAGGACCTACCGTGTATGTGGAAGAGACGAACGACGACGACGAGCGCATCTTGGTGGGCGTGCCTGCCCCTGCTCTGCCGATAGATCGCTCCTTGTTTTGGGAGCCCCTGGATGCAGTATTTGGTGCTTTGCGTGTCGCTCATGTCTTGGGTGAGTTTTTGGAGGAGGGCACGGAGCTTTGCATCGCCTTTCCGGACCTCGATTTAGTCCTGCGCGAAGACAACGTCTATGCGCGCGACATTTCTCTGCAAGACATCTCGCAACTCGCGCTTGGATTTGAGTGTCATGGCAGTCTGCGCTTAGTCGTGACAGAGGAGCCGCGCTTTATCTCGCGCTATAATGAGCTGGCCACTGCGTTGGGTAGCGAAGAGTCGGAAGAGGATGCCCAGGATGAAGAGGCCGGTGAAGAGGACGAGGGGGCGGATAAAGAGGACGAGGTGGCCGGTGAAGACGATGAGGAGGAGGATAAAGAGGATGAGGAAGTGGAAAGAGGGATCGAGGAGGCGGGTAAAGAGGACGAGGAGGCCGATGAAGACGACGATGAGGAGGATATAGAGGTTGAGGAGGTGGAAAGGGGGATCGAGGAGGCGGATAAAGAGGACGAGGAGGCCGGTCAAGAAGGTGAGGAGGCCGGTCAAGAAGGTGAGGAGGCCGAAGAAGGTGAAGAGGCCGGTGACGAAGGCGAGGAGGCCGGTGATAAAGGCGAGGAGGCCGATGACGACGTGCCAGGCAAAGAGACCGATCATGACACGCGTGAATCGAATGAGCAGGCCCATAATGCGGCGCCTATGCGGGACGATGCCCTCGACGCGATGCATGCCCTGGACGAGGAGGCTCCGAAAGACGTGCCGAGCCAGGACGGCGACGAAACAGTGCCCAGCAAGGAGCCCAATGATGCGATGCATGCCTTGGTCGAGGAGGCCGATCATGCGGCACATGTCTCGAGCCAAGTCCAAGATGTGGTGCATGCCCTGGACGAGGAAGTCGACCATGATGCCCACGATACCCAGGCCGATGACGCCCCAGATGCTGATCCAGATACCATCGCGGACCAAGACATCGTCCAGCCGCACGATGAGGACGCTGGCACCGAGCACGCCGACTACGATGAGCCTGTCGATCCCGAGGTAGCACCCACCACCCGCATCCCGCGTGGCAACGAAGCGAGCGACACGGAACAGGCCACAGAGACGGCATTCGATGCCGAGACGGCCTCCTACGAGCAAGCGGACATCGCTACGTACGAAGACGAGCCCCTCAAACGCAGCGCTGAGCCCTCTGTCCCGTCCTCCCCCAAACGCCCCAAAACATCGTAACGCCACAATGTGGCCGGTAAGTACGCGTGAAACTAACTTGGTCGTGAGAAGTCAGTTTGTCCGTAGCACTATATACCCCGCACATGTAAGGCAACTTCCTCCGCCCATTCGTCACGCGTCATGCCCAGGGTGGCGGGATGAGCAGCGAGGGACGCGTACGCGTTCCACCAGAGCGAATGGAGATGTGTGTGTTCGCCACACGGGGCGGGACCGAGGAGCCAGGGTTTGTCGAGGATATAATGGATCATGCGCACCTCGTCATCGTTCCACAGGTCAGGATGGCATTGGCGCAGTGTTTTGAGGGCATTGTAGTGCCATGGGAGCATCTGGACTCGCTCGCTGTACACGTCCGCGAGAAGATCCTGGTCTGGAAAACGATACTGCGCTACGCGCTCAGGATGCTGCAGAATGAACGTGTGGATCTTATCATGCTGCTCTTGCGATGGCTCCAGCACCACCACGCCACTGTTGATGAGCCGGTGCGTCGGCTTGGTCAGCTGCCGCGTATCGTTAGGTGGATGAGGCCGGAGTGCGTATCCGCAGTTGCGCGGCGTCCACTCAGCTGGGTAGGTAGGAATCTGCTTCGGATTGCATGTACACGCCAACGCAGCGGCGATCATGCCGCGCTCTAGTGGTCGGTCGAAGAGCTCGTCCATATTGTGGCACATGAGCATGTCAGAGTCGATCATCACGACGCGCTCGTACTCATACAGCTCAAACGCACGCAGCTTGGTCCATACGTTCTGGAAGCGCTCAAAGGCCAGCGAGCCATCCGCATGCGGAACGCGCCACGCGTCCACGTCGCGCAAAACACACCCCATCCGCGTCAGCCGCTCGCGAGTACGCGCATCGACCGTCTCTGTCACCATCACGACAAGGGGGTATCGGGTCTGGCATGCACGCATGCTCTGCAGCAGCACAGCTAGGCATGGCAAGTAGTGCGAGTGCGTAAATAATGTCGCCCAGCATGCTGCCCCTTGGTGGGCCACCACGCGATCGGTCATGGCCTGCCGACAAATTGGGCCCAATTGCGTCTACGGCACACTACGCTCGTTCGCTGGCGGCAAGGCCTGCCCGCGTACCTCCACCTGCTTCTCCACCCAGTCCACGAGGGTCTGAGCGAACAGGACCTTGTCCTGGCCCGGCTCAAAAATGGCCTCATGATAAAAGCCCGTAAACGACACGAGCTGCACAGACCGGCCTAGCCCCTTCAAATGGGCATACAGCTTCTTGCTACAGTCCCAGCGCGTGACTTTATCACCTGTGCCATGACAAATCAGCAGGGGCAGGCGCTCTGGCCACCGCCGATAGTCCTCCGCCACAATCTGGGGACCTCCACTCAATGGACCATACAAACACCGCACGTGGACATAGCAGCTCGACAGCGGATTCACACGCGCATCTTGCACGACGGCACTCTCTCGACATAGATCCTTGGACGGCGGACCGAGAGGCAGCTTGATCGTCGGGAACCATCGCAGGACGCTCCGCATGACAGGGATACCCACCGCCGTCGGGATGGGGAAGTGGATATCCAGCCAGGGCGACATGAGAATCGCGCCCGAGACCAGCTGCTTCACCTCTTCCTCAGGAGGCGACGCGGGATCGCGCGTGAAAAAGGCCGCTGTGATGCCGCCCCCCATACTGTGACCCATCAAGTACAGCGGGACCGTGTCTTTTCCCCACCGCTCGTCCAGTCGCGCACGCGTCAATCTCAGCATACACGAGACATCCCTGAACTGATCCGGCCACGACGTCCAGCCATGCGTCGTCGCACGGTTCGGCGACTCGTGCCAGGTTCGACCAAAGCCCAGCTGGTCAAAGCCAGATACCTGGATACCTCGATCAGGAAACACGCGAAAGACACCCGTGTACCGATCGCAATAGTCGGCAAAGCCATGCACAAATACCACCGCAGCCTTCGGCTGCGCCACCTCCTTCGTAGATGGATCTGTGGGGTACCAGTGCTTCAAATAATACTGCGTCGAGCCATCGCCACGCAAGTCGTACCACTCCTCCTGCGTCGTGCCTGGATGGGCTACGTCAATGCTCACTTGAAACGGCTGCGCCATGACCCAAGACAAACGCCCACACGGACCACTCGGCGCTACGGACCACCACACACGTGACTTCGAGAAATCGCATCATTGTGGAATAAAAGTACATACACTAGGAGAGAATTGGCACCGCAGGCCCAAAGCACCACGGACCACATACAGACTTAGCTGCGCTCGCCACGGAGACGACGCGCAAGGGCAATGTCCTTAGGCTGGATCGTGACACGCTTAGCGTGAATGGCAGCCAAGTTCGTGTCTTCAAAGAGCGACACAAGGTATGCCTCAGCCGACTCCTGGAGAGCAAGAACAGCCGACGACTGGAAACGCAGGTCGGTCTTGAAGTCCTGAGCAATCTCACGGACAAGGCGCTGGAAGGGGAGCTTACGGATCAGCAGCTCCGTGCTCTTCTGGTAGCGACGAATCTCACGCAGAGCGACGGTACCAGGGCGGTAACGGTGAGGCTTCTTCACACCGCCGGCCGTAGGGGCCGACTTGCGAGCGGCCTTGGTGGCGAGCTGCTTGCGAGGAGCCTTACCACCAGTGGACTTGCGGGCTGTCTGCTTGGTACGCGCCATGGTTCAAGATAGAAGAAGTAGACGATGGGCAAACGTGTTCGCCACAGAGGGATATTTTATATTACGCGGCATACGCTCTTTCTGCACGCGATCACGCTCGGGCTGGCACGACACGCTCGGTCAGATCAAACGCGTCTGCAGGATCACACGGAGGCGCGCATGATACGGTGGAGGGATCGCGCACACCCACCCACATCACTCACCGCCCAGACACATCCACGTGACATCATTCCCGATACAGCCATGACATCACACCCGATCCCCTCGCTACGTGATTTTGCCACCCAACATCACATACAGCGCGTCGCATCACTGACGCGCGCTCATACCGCAGGTCGCTCGCGGAACCCCCCGCTTTGGTACAAATACCTGGCCTCCATCGGTTTCATTTTTTCTCCCACAACTGAATTCCAGTCTTAAGCAATGTCTGGTCGTGGAAAGGGTGGTAAAGGTCTCGGCAAGGGTGGTGCCAAGCGCCACCGCAAGATTTTGCGCGACAACATCCAGGGTATCACCAAGCCCGCTATCCGTCGTCTCGCCCGTCGTGGTGGTGTTAAGCGTATCTCGGGTCTGATCTACGACGAGACTCGTGGTGTGCTCAAGCTCTTCCTTGAAAGCGTGATCCGCGACTCGGTCACGTACACGGAGCACGCCAAGCGCAAGACGGTCACATCGCTCGACGTCATCTACGCTCTCAAGCGCCAGGGCCGCACGCTCTACGGTTTCGGTGCCTAAACTCCGAACAACTAGCTTGCTTTGCCCTGCATGTTTCTTCTTTGTATTATTATATCTAGTTCTACCTCAATGTCATGCCTTAGTTTGGTATAGCTTTATGAACATTTGATGGCATTGTTGCACGCAACGTCGACGTCCTTCACCGCCCCTTGACACACCTACTGACAGCCACGTGCACATAGCACCTGGACGTCTACTCGTCGGCCGAACATGACCGGCGGCGGTGGTCTGGCTACCGGCCCATAGCCGGTGGTTGGCTTTGTCGTGCGTAGCCCCGGATTCTGGACAGCTATCGATCGAACTATGAGCTTTGCTACCTACACTGGAAAGTCGCAGATTATCGAAAAGCACAACGACGATGTTGTGATCTGTGGCGCTTACCGCTCGCCATTGACGCGCGCTCGCAAGGGCGGCCTTGCTCAGTGCACGCCTGAAGAGATGCTCGGTAACGTGCTCAAGGGTCTTATTGCCAAGACAGGTGTCGACCCCAAGCTCATCGAGGACGTTTCCGTAGGTAACGTACTGCCCCCTGGTGGTGGTGCTACGGGTGCTCGCCAGGCCGCCCTGTGGGCTGGCATCCCTAACACGGCTGCTGTGAACACCGTGAACCGTCAGTGCTCGTCGGGCCTCGCTTCCGTCACACAGATCGCTAACGAAATCATCACTGGTCAAATTGATCTGGGTATCGGTGCGGGTACCGAGTCGATGACTCTCAACTACGGTGCGGGTGTTATGCCTGTCAAGATGTCGGACGAAATTATGAGCAACGAGGAGGCTGCTGACTGCATGCTTCCTATGGGCATCACATCCGAGAACGTGGCGAAGAAGTACAACGTCACTCGTGAAAAGCAAGATGCCTTTGCTGCTGAGTCCTACAAGCGCGCTGCTGCAGCCAAGGCTGCAGGTAAGTTCAAGGACGAGATCATCCCTATCAAGTACATCGACGACGACGGCAACGAGCGCTACATTGCTGAAGATGACGGCATTCGTCAGGGTGTAACGAAGGAATCCCTCTCGAAGCTCAAGCCAGCCTTTGAGAAGGACGGTTGCACGCACGCCGGCAACGCTTCACAGGTCACGGATGGCGCAGCCGCTGTGCTCCTCGCCCGCCGCAGCGTGGCTCAGAAGCTCGGCCTCCCTATTGTCGGCAAGTTTGCTGGTGCCGTGGTGGTGGGTGTCCCACCGAACCTGATGGGTATTGGTCCCGCCTTTGCTATTCCCAAGCTGTTCGAAAAGGCTCACATCACAAAGGACGACGTGGACATCTACGAAATCAACGAGGCCTTTGCCTCCCAGGCTCTCTTCTCCGTGGAGCATGTCGGTCTGCCTCTCGCCAAGGTGAACCCTGTGGGCGGTGCCATTGCCATGGGTCACCCTCTGGGTGCGACGGGCTCGCGCCAAATTGCTACCGCTCTTGCCGAGGCCAAGCGCACAGGCGCTAAGCTCATCGTCACGTCAATGTGCATTGGTACCGGTATGGGCATGGCTTCGCTCATTGTGAACGAGCAGTAAACGCCGCAGGCTTCCCTCTTCTCTACATAGCACGTATCCGATCAACCTCGACCGTTGGGGAGCGGTGCTCTGTTGCCTGATCACGTGCGCACAACGAGCTGTGTGGCTCTGGCGCTTGGCCTTGGCTGATCGTTCGGCGACACGTGCGCTTTGCTTAGCAAGCCGTGCAGCGGACGCTCGACCATTACTCGGAACGCTGTTTTCGTATCTACTCTTGCACTCGGTTGTCACCTCTGCTACGTGTGTTGACGCACTGTGGGCCGTTTGGGAGATCCGGAGGGGTATCAGTGATTCAGGCATTGGATCGAGGTGCTTGCAGATAAAGGGCTCCCGACTGCCTACTATACCCTCGGCCCTTTTTCCACGCAACGATTGTCACGAGTGGCTCTTACTGGCGTAGTACGCATGTCACTTTCCACGCCATCGACAGACCAGCTCCATCGAGCGAGCCAGGACGTGTCCATGCTAGAAGACACAGAAGGCCGTGCCTACAAAACGCGCCGGACGTCTGCTACTTCGCCGGAGCACAGGCACAAAGAATCGAGTACATCGCCTGCGCTCTCGGCGTCTACCTCGCCGGGGTCGCGTGGCAGTTCTTCTTCGCGCGGTCCGCGTGTACCCCAGCTGGACATTGTCAACTTTCCATCCACAGAGCTGCTTCGCATGCTAGCTGTCCTGCTGCAGCACATCGCCTCGTCGAACGACCAGTTACGACCACTACATCAACGACATCAGGCTCAGGACTCTTTTGCCCAAACAACACGGGACATGTCATCTTCCATGCACTTGCCGCTGGCGGACCCAAAGCGGCCAAACATTACGACTGCCGCGCTTGCTACGCTTAATACGTCCAACAGCACACTCTGTTTTCACGCACGACACATACCCAGTATCAGTATTGAGGCATACCTTTTTCGTATCCTGAAATATTGCCCCATGACCAACGATATTTTTCTGAGTCTGCTGGTGTATTTTGATCGACTCAGTCGCGTGGGTGCCCTGGGCCAATTTCCTGGCGAAGGGACAACTAGTGCACCGTCGCACGCATCAGCACCGCCGTCGCCTGTGTCGACGCCATGGGCCGACAAGGAGTCGGCCGATCATGCCCGCCAGGAGGCCGCGAACAGCGGTGGATTCCCCGGTATCAGTGGTTTTGCTATTGATAGCTACAACGTGCACCGTCTTGTTATCGCCGGTGTCACCGTTGCGAGCAAGTTCTTCAGCGATGTATTTTACACTAATGCACGCTATGCGAAGGTGGGCGGATTGGCCGTCCATGAATTGAATCAGCTGGAACTCCACTTTTTGCTGCTCACCGATTTCCGCTTGACCGTTCCCATGGCGGAGATCCAGCAATACGGCAACCAGCTATTGGCGTATGCACACGACCACTCGGCCACCCACAACATTGCACGGCCGCTTTCCCAGGCAGAGAACATCGCAGACTCTGAGTCTACGTCACGACCTCACTAGGTACGCGGGATATTGTCACGTATGATGCCATCTCTTTCGGCCCTGGTTCTTTCTATTGCATTCTGTACGTAATTGTGGCCATAATGTATACCCCGTCCCTGCAATCTTTGTTTCACACGCAACGTGTCGCACTTGCGCATTTTGTTCTCAACGCCGCACACGACCATTGGTCGTGGTCCATTTTGCTGGCCCACCGAGGTTCGCGACCACTCGTTGCATGACGTGGAGGTCGTCGCTTAGGGTGGCAAGTAGGCACTGGACAACGCAAGCGAGCCAATCAATTTCTGATGTGGCTGGCACCCTAGACAAACCATGCGCATGTGCGAAAAAAACGCGTACGCGGCCATGCAGCACATCGTCCTTCATTGGAGCAAGTGTGTGCCAAGTTTTGTGCGCGGATCAAGATCTGCTCAGTGCCTATTTCATTTTCCAAGGTTCTTTGTTGTATCTTGCCAATCAAACGCATGGTCGTAGGTAGGCGAAAAATAGACACATGTGCTGGCTCCAAGCTCTTAAACAAACAAGGATAGCTCTTTCATTTGCCATTAGCCGCCTTTGTTCTGGCTGCTCCGTCACGTATAACTGGCAAGGTGCCTGCTCGCGTTCCTCGAGCAGCGCACCGTTGTGTATGGAGTATCCATGAGTGCCGCGACCGAGACGCCTTCCACGCCCACCCAAGTACAGACACCCTCGCCCACGTCCACCCAAAGCACGTCCGCACAGCAGCCACCACCCGCAGGGCAACAAGACTTGATTGATTTCCTAAGCTCCCATCGCCCCGCCGCCTCTCATGCCCTGTCCCCTCTGCAGCAAGCCGAGTCGCCCGCACAGCCAGAGCCACCCGCACAGCCCGAGGCACAAACTTCTCATCCACGACGCCAGTCAGCACATCATATCAAGCGGCCATGCAATGCCTTTATCCTGTTCCGCTCGCACGCCGTGACGACCAACCTCGTACCAAAAGAAGTCGAACGCGACCATCGCAATATCAGCCGCATTATCTCGCATATGTGGCACAACCTTAATGCGGACGAACGCAAAATGTGGGAGATGCAGGCGGACATAGAAAAGCAGCGGCACAGGCAACAGCACCCCAACTACAAATACCGTCCGTCGTCTCGTCGCCACGTCACCAATCGGCGCAATATTCGCCGCCTGTCCAGCACCGAACGTCAGTGCGAACGTATCGCCGACGCTATTCTGAAATCATGTGGCCGCGAGGGTGTCACACGACACCGGCCACCCAAGCGGTCTCCACGACGACCTGCCGCATTAGAGCGCGTCGAGTCAAATGACAGCGCTTTCACGTCCTCGCCGTCTCTCCCACCTTCGCCCGCATGGGCTATCCAATCGAATGCATCATCTCCCTTCCGACCCAACATGACCATGTCACCTCAGCGCCCAGCCGGATTGCGTCGGTCCTCGTCAGCGCCTCCCTGCCATACGACACTACTCAAAGCACCATGCCCTGATACACGGGAAATGAACGAGGCTTTCCGGTGGCTATTTGACGCGCCCACTGTTTCGTCTCACCAGAGCCAAGTATCCACACCGTCTGATCTGGTAGCTTCGTCGGCTGCCACGACACCTCATTTCGATCCCTGCTGGCACTCATCTGTGTCACCGGCAGGGAGCGCGCCACCCCCATTGAGGGACAGGCAGGTCGAATCGCCCGCATCGACGCCATCGCAGACACCCTCGTCCAGCACGACATTTGCGCCCTCTGCTGTAGAACAGCTGGAGCACTTTTCGTTGGGCCCCTCAGCTCTCTTGCTGACGTCAGGGATCGAAGACACGCCCTTTTCCATGGCTCCCACTCCGCCTCAGGCCACGGCACCGACACCAGGCTCTGTGGTCGTGTCCGAGACGCCGGCCATTCCGCCCCTGTTTCTTCCACCTGTCTCACCCAAAACACGACTTCCAGCAGATGGTCATCTTTTGCCAACGTCAATCATGCCATCCATGGCAGAATTTGACCACCCTCCAAGCTCACCTTGGGCAGAAATGGATACGGCAGCGCTCTCGGCGCCATGGAACCCTGAATCTGACCAAGAGCGTTGGCTCTCCGTCGTGCCTGAAACACGCGACTGGATGCTTCCCCCCCCTCTCCTCATGGAGGGAGACTTTTTCCACATGACGTAATGATCCTGGGGCACGAAAGCCTGGATTCGGCAGCGTCGCCCCCACTCGACGCGCGTTCAAGTCATCTCAGGCTTACGTGGGTCGCGTTCATAGAAGGGTGGCCCCCTCTCCTACACGCGTGCCAGCTGCATACCTTGTGGAATGCAACACGCTGGCTTGCATGGACCTGAATCAATGTTAGGAAATTAGAGTACGAACGAATCAACAAGCGCGCTGTTGGGGGCACGACCGTCCTTCTCGCCGACGACAGGGGTGGCGTCGCCTGCATGACCCACTCCGTGGAGCTGATGTTCATTTTTGGTTGGTTCTATGACGTTTAGATCTTCTTTCATCCTGCACACACCCTCACGATGTTACTAAGCATGCACGGAACACCGCCACTACATGCATATCCTTGCATCGTATGATGAGCACCAATCAGATCATCGTTTCGCTGCGCCTATGTACCTCATGTGGCTCTGTGATTCGACAGATGGGCTGTACGCACAGTGGAATCTCACCTGACTGAGAGTGGATCGCATGGCGTACACCAGCGCCCCAAAACTGCCCATACCTATAAAATCTATTTTGAGCACCGCGACGCGCTTGTACAAACCCCACTTCGGCCCGTCCAACTCTTCGAGTTTCGACAGGTCTTTCCCTTACACTATGATGTACGCTAGCTTGGTCCACTGGCTGGCCCTGGCTGTTGCATTGGCTGTGCCATTTGTGACGGCACTTGGAAGTGTTCCTTACCCTCAAGACGATCCTTTCTACTACCCCTCTGAGAATGGCTGGCAAAACGAAGCCCCAGGTACGATCCTTCGTCAGCGCAAGATCCAAGCCGCCTCGCTCGGTATCTTTGAGTGGAAGCTCGACGCCTGGCAAGTGCTCTACCGCACTGCCGGTGCTCGGCCCGACAAGCCCTCGTACACGGTGACGACGTTCCTCGTGCCGAGCCATGCCCATCGCGACCGTGTGGTGACGATCTCGTCGCCCGAAAACTCGAACTTTATTCAGTGCGCCCCCAGCTATGCTTTCCGCAAGACAGGTGTCCTTGAAATTGCCAACTTTGAGCCTCGTTGGGAGCAAATGCTGTACACGCTTTTCCTGGCGGAAGGCTGGATTGTGAACGCCCCTGACCACGAAGGTCCCGAGAGTGCCTTCTCGGCTGGCCGCTTTGGTGGTCACATGGTTCTGGACTCGATGCGCGCTGCGAACAACTTTAAGCCGCTTCAGCTCTCGAGCAACCCTATGCACATTGGTCACGGCTACTCGGGTGGCTCGACACCCAACGGCTGGGCTGCGAGTCTGCACGAGTCGTACGCCAATGAGCTGAACGTGGTGGGTTGGTCGCTGGGTGGTTCGATGACGGACCCACTGTACACGCTCAACTCGCTCGACGGTAAGCCTACTTCGTCGCTGGTGGTGGCCGGTGCCATTGGCCTGATGGACGCCTACAGGGACGAAGTCGGAAACCTGCTCGACGACGAGGTCTGGACTGAAGAAGGTAAGATTGCCGAGAAGGTTATGCGGAACTCGTGTGTCTACGAATCTGTGATCCGCTACTTTGGTACCACGTTCCAGTCGGAGCGCTACATCAAGGGCGGTCGCAACCTGTCCTCGTGGCCACAGATGCGGAAGATCTCGAACATGAACACGATGGGTCACAACCCTCGCTTCACGCCTCGCAAGCCTATCTTTATGTTCCACGCTCTGTACGATGAGGAAATCAATTGGCACCAGGCCAACAAGACGGCTGTGGAATGGTGCAACAACGGTGCCAACGTTCGTTTCCTGACGTACAGCTCCACGTCGCTGGTGCACGTGACGACGTACCTGCTGAACTTGCCTTACATTGTCCAGTACATGCGCGACCGTTTCAACGGCAAGGACTGGTATGGCGGTGCCTGCCAGTTTGATGTCGAGAGCCAGAACCCTGCTCTGGACGTGAATGTGCTGGGTGAGCGTTTCCGTGGCCTTTTGGAAGCTGCGCTCGACATGCTCGGTAAGGAAATTGGTCCGAACGACTCGATTCTGAAGAACCGCCTCAAGGCTGGTCAGAACCCGAACACGCACCACAAGACCAAGCTTCACGTGCTCAAGAAGGGTGACATCTCGCCAGGTGAGGGTGGTGACCACACGAAGGAAAGCAAGAAGGCCGCTGCCAAGTTCAAGGCCGAGAAGAAGCACGGCAAGCACCACTAGGCGCGTGCCCGTCGATCAGAATCCACTTTCTCGAACGCATGGCGCGCCATGAATCCGTCGTAGGAATAACTCTATAGCACGCGATGTAAATTAGGGGGAATGTAAAACGGCTTTATTGGAAGGAGGTGTGTATCTAGTACAAAAAGGCCATGCAGAGCTCTTCGAGACAGCAGCAGGCGAGCATCGCGGCCAGGCAGGCACAGCAGCCCTGTGCTGCATCACCACCGCCTTGTTGCGGACGCTGGATATACACTGGTTGAGGAGGCGCATTGCCATAGTAGCCACCACCGCCTGGCGGCATGCCACCGTACGCCTGCTGCGGGGGCGGTGGGTAGTAGCCTCCTTGCTGAGGGTATCCACCCTGCGGAGGGTACCCGCCACCAGGCGCACCGCCCATGGGGTAGCCGCCACCCTGACCGGGTGGGGGGCCTGCGGGTGGCTTGTAAGCTCCCCCTCCGGCACCGCCAGAAGTTCCATTGTAATAATCTTTCGCCGACATGGTGGGCGTCCGTGGGGCAATGAACAGAGAGCGGAACCTCGAAGAGCGCGTGGCTCTCCCGCGGGCGAGCCTTGCCTTCACGTGACACCTTGGTGGCTTGGCGCCCAGCGCCCCCTCTAGGGGCGCTCGACGCGCCATGGCCTCCCTTCGAGCGCGGAATGTGGCGTTCGACCTCCAAGACACGCATGCCTCCGGTTCTGCTGCCGCGGCGCCCCATGCGGCGCCCAAGTCCGTGCTGAAGCAGAAGCAAAATGCCACGCTACCGCCTCCCGCCCGATACCGGCATCCGGATCCGTTGCTTCGGCGGCTGCGCATGATAGATGGACATGGCCAGGGTGTGGACCTCAAGCAAGCATTTCGCGACACCAAGCTAGTCGTATTCTACTTCGGGAGCCATTGGAACGCGACCGATGGCAGAGGATGCCAGCAGCTTGTATCGAACCTGTGCCGACAATACCCCCACGAGGTCAAAGTTGTGTATGTCAGCGTCGATACCGACGCTCGGCACTATAAGGCTGCGACGCGCAATCGGCCATGGCTCTCGCTCGAGTGGCATGATGGATCCTCGATCGACCCGGACAAAGAAGAGGAGGAAGAAGACGCCTTGCCCGAGCAGTTCCTCCTCGCTGACGATGCCGATCCGGACGACTCTGTCGTGCAGTCCGATGCCGCAGGCACGTCGTACGTCCGTCCTTTTAGCCGCGTCCACATGGCGTACAAGTTTGACGTGCTGATGACTCCGACGCTGGTCGTGTATCACGTCCCCTCCCGGCGCGTCCTCGACAAAAACGTGCGGCTCCAGCGCCTGCGCTCCGAGCGCTTGCACCAGAGTGTCTCGGTATGGCTGCGTGGCGAAACGTCGCCGCCGATCAACTGGATCGACGTCATGTACATGACGCCCTGGACCTTTATCTCAGCGGCCCTCCTACTTCTCTACCTGGGCCTCCGTCTCGTCCTGGGCGACCAAATCAGCCTCTCACATATATGGAAACAGTTCACGTAGCGCTACGTGCGGTAATCGCCATTGATCGTGATATACTCCTTGCTAAAGTCACAGGTCCAGTACACCGCCTCGGCCACCGCCTCCTCACGACGCCATGTCCCACCCTGCAAATCCACATCCACGTAAATGTCCTCGTGCCGAAGGAGCCGTGCCGCATGTGCCTCGTCCACCACTTGTGGCACGCCATCGATCAGCGTCGGAAGAGGTGCTTCCTGCACGCCCGGAGGCGGCTCAAACGTCACATGCACCTTACTGGGATCCACGGCCCACGCCGGCGCCGGCAGCGCCGCATAGCCAGCCGCACACAGAATGCGGCCCCAGTTCGCATCCTCACCGTGCATCGCGCACTTGACGAGGGCGGACGTACTGATCGAGGCAGCGATAGCATGCGCCTGTTCATACGTGCCGGCATGTCGGACACGCACTTGCACAAACTTCTCTGCCCCTTCGCCGTCGCGCACGAGGAGTTGGGCCATCTCGGTACACAGCGCCGTAAGCTCAGCCTGAAAGGCGCGTACCAAATCAGGGTGCGACTTTTCGGTCCACCACTCGTCCGGCACCGATCCATCCTCGGCCGTCGCCTGGCCGTTCGCCAGCGCCACGACCGTATCATTCGTGCTCATATCGCCGTCAACGCTGACGCAGTTGAACGATACGCGCACCGCCTCATTCAGGCACCGCTGCAGGTCTGGCGTAGCGATCGGGGCATCCGTGGCGAAGAGGCCCAGCATCGTCGCATGCAGCGCTGATGACGCCGATGCCATACGCGGATGAATCATACCTGCACCCTTGTCAATGCCGGCTATACGGCATTGACGCCCGCCTAACGAAAAGGACCGCGTACGAAGCTTGGGAAACGTGTCTGTCGTCATGAAAGCACGCGCGACATCCAGCCATGCCTCCGGATGATTCTGGAGGAGGCGACCTGAGACCAGGTCCTCGATGGCCCGCTGCATCGGTGGGACGGGCAGACGGACGCCAATGACGCCCGTCGACATCATAAGCACATCCGTAGGCGTGCACTCCGACGAGGGAGCAAGAGAGGCACGCACCTGCTCCACGAGGGCGCGCGTATCATCCAAACCCGCTTCACCCGTCACCGCATTGGCACACCCACTGTTCGTTAGGACGGCTCGCACCCGCGCATCGGGTCCCGCCTGCTGCAGCGCCGTCGTGGCATGCACGACCGGCGCTGCGCGGAACGCATTCGTCGTAAACACACCAGCCACAGAGGCAGGCACGCTAGATACTACCAGCGCCATATCCGGCTTGGACATAGGCACCGACGACGTGCCTGGACTGATGGCTTTCTTGACGCCCGCGTACGTGCTGGCTACGAGGTAGCCGCGCGGTAGTGTCTCAGGCGAAATAGGCTGTACGAAACGCTCGGCTTTGCTTGCGTACGTCCGACACCATCGCACCACTAGACCAGGTGATCGAGTCATGCCAAGCAGTCTCGTCTGGCGGCGCTTCCAAGGCTTCGTACCTCCACTTATTACATCCTTTCCTATTGGGGGGCCTACAACAGGGGGGACCACAACGAATGATTATGCCCAGCGACCGAGGAGGGCCATCACGCCCACACCGGCACACAGTTCGAAAATGTTGAGCAGGACTTTCCAGGTGGGAGCCGCGTGCATCTCCTTACTAAAGATAAAGTCGTGGGCCATCAGCTCCACCAGACCGGTGTAAATCAGGATACCCGCCGACACCGAGTCAAACACACCCGTGGTGTAATAGTATGTGGGCGTATCTGCCGAAAAGGTGTTGCGGATGCCCAAACCAATGGCCATGCCGACCGGCGTGCACAGCGCATAGAGCAAGGCAAGCAGACACAAGAACCACATGCTAAAGAACTCGGGCATATAGGCCAGACGAGAGCCCAAACCAAGACCTTCAAACAGCTGATGGAACACAATCACAGGGAACAGCACGTAGAACTTATCGTCATCACCTTCCCACTCCGTCGTAGCGAGCGTCAGACCAATAATAACCGAGTGGAACACGACACCCAATTCCAGTACAAACACACCAATCACTTCGGCGGTGCCCGACGTGTTCTTCTGCAGCACCATTTCTCCACCAAAGCTGTCGCTCTCGAGGTCAGCCTCCTTGGGATTCGCCAGATTGTGCTCGACCTCATTGGGATTCACCAGATTGTGCTCGACCTCATTCTGCGGTAGCTGTTCCGACGTGTGCACAGCGTTCGCCACCATACCATGTTGATGGTGATTATGCGCAAAGTCGCCCATACCACGACTTTCGAGAATGTGCGAACCGTATCGGTATGCAAAGAACTCACCGATGAACATGAGCATCATCGAAATGAGCGCAAAGGCGTAAGCCATAGGGTAATTCTGGAAACTCTCCGTCAAACACTCCTGCCCAAGCTCATCCGTAGCAGGTTCCAACAAGTGGACAAATGCCGTGGCAATAATGACACCGCTACCAAAGTACTTGGCAAAGTCGTAAATCACGCCCGGGATGCGGAGATTGGGAATCCGGCGCGTGAGGATCGGGAAGATGGTGAAAATCGCCGAGGTGACGAGAATGACGAATAGGGCGCCAATTCTGGTGCCCATGTGGTCATTCGAAATATCAGTCCTCTCACCCTTGCATTCTCCCATGATGTCTGGAACGGCGACCGGGGCGGTGATATGCGACGCGGAAGGATGGATTTATACCCTTAGCGCCTTTCTATTTTCTGGTGCTGCGAGACCGACAGGGTCGCTTTTTTTTTTTCTTTGCAGGCGTATGCGTACGAGAGCCGACAAGGTACTCCTATCCGCAAGTGGAGTGAGTGGTCGGTTATTCCATGGTTTGATTGGCGCATCCTCACCTACGGACCATTTTTTGAGACGCACGTTGCGTCGTCCTGCATAAGATGAATCCCATGCTGCCGCACCACTTGCCTGGTCCCTGCATTCTCTTGTTCAAACGCGTGTACCTTCGCGCTGGCCAGTATGAATATGCCAAGACGCATACAAATCAAGTGGGACTCGTCAAATGAGCTTGGCGCTTGCTCTGCGTGTCTGTCAGGTACACAGGCACCTCTATGCCCAGCGACCGATGAGGGCCATGACACCTGTGCCGGCCCACAACTCCAAGATGTTCAGTGTCGCCTTCCATAGCGGCTTTTGATACATGTCTTTATTAAAAATAAAGTCATGGGCCATGAGTTCGACCAGACTGGAGTAAATGAGAATGCCAGCCGAGACGGCGTCAAACACACCGGACACGTAGTAAAACGTAGGCGTGTCTGGCGAATAAGTGCGGCGAATTCCCAAACCCAGCGCCATACCGATGGGCGTGCACAACGCATACAACATGCCCAAGAAGCAGAGGAACCAGACTGAGTACGTAGACGGCATTAACGCGAGGCGCGCACCCAGACCCAGACCCTCGAAGAGCTGGTGAAAGATGATGGCAGGGTATAAGACGAAAAAACTTTCGGCACCACTGTTCCACTCCGTCGTAGAGAGCGTGATGCCAATGATCACTGAATGAAACAGGATGCCCAGTTCAAGCACAAACACGCCAATCACCTCGACAGTGCCTGACGACTGCTTCTTTATCACCACATCTTCCGTGCCCATAGGCTCGTTTTCAGGATCGGCATACTTAGCTTCCAGCCGTGCTTCCTCTGACGTGGGGCTGGCCATCTCATGGGTCGCCGACGGCTGCTCGGACGCGATATCCTCGTTAAAGACCCTCGCGTTCGGCGGTCCACACGTGTGCTGCTCAGACACACGTCCTAGTCCATGGCGCTCAAGAATCTCTGCGCCAAACCGGTAGGCGTAAAATTCTCCAAGGAACATGATCATCATAGAAATCAAGGCAAAAGCGTACGCCATAGGATAGTCTTGGAAGCTCTTAAGCAAACATTTCTGACCCAATTCTTCTTGCGCTGGCTGTAGCAAGTGTACAAACGCTGTGGCAATAATGACACCGCTTCCAAAGTACTTGGCGAAATCGTAAAAATGCTCTGAGATCTTGACACGAGCGAGACGCCTTGTCACGATGGGAAAGAGAGTAGCGGCCGCCGACGTCACCAAAACGACAAACACAGCGCTGATTCGCACTCCCATGTGGTCGTCATTGTTAGGCACCCGTCCCGTGCACGAGGTCTCGCTCGACATGCCGTCTTACCTGGGGTGTGCAAAAACACGATACAATGGACTTGCGCGCACGCAGGCAGAAAGGGTCAGCGTTTCAAGATTCGAGTCCCGCAATCGATAGATCGATCGACGCCCCTCGGTCGACAAATAGGAAGCAACGATCTGTCTTGCCCCGATCTAGGCAGGCCGACACAGGGATTGGCCCAATCACCTGGACGGCACGCAGGCCCAAACACTTAAAACATCCGGCCGCTGCCAAGATCTCTCCGCCACGTGCTACTCCTCGTCCTCCGCGCGCGGCTCACTCCCAGCCGCCTTACCTCCACTCGTCCTATGCCGTCGTCGTCGTACGACGGCACACGACCGCCTCGGCGAGAACGCTCACCTCCCGCGCAACGCGACACAGATCACACGTATGCATCTCATCCCCATCGCGCTGTGCGCAATGATTGGATGCTGTCTCCCGGTGACGGCGGTCGCGACGTGATGGACCGCCGCCCAGAGCCTCAGCCACGCGTAAGCTCTCGCGAGCTCAATCCATACTTGGTGGGAACCGCTCCGTCTGCGCCAGCGCCAGCTGCGAAGGGTGCACCTGGCTACAAATGGCGCATGATGAAGCTGGAACGCACCTACGATATGGCTAAGCAGCGGGGTGTACCTGTTGAGGAGGTAGCTGTAGAGCGCTACGGCAGTATGGATGCTTTTCACGAGGCGTGCGCTGAGCGGCAGTTTCTGCATGCACAGCATCACGAACCAACGAAAAAAGCCGCGTCACGACCTTCTTCGTCAGGCTTTCAACGGCCTGGGACTGTCCAGCAGCCGCCTCCCCGGGCCCCGCCTGCGTCCACTTCGTCGCCCCTACCCCGTGTGACCCCTTCTATGGACGTGAGTCAACTGAACCAGCTCGAGGCGCAAGTACTCCGTGCTGAGCTTCTGCAAAAGCCGGAGGCTGCCTCACTTCGTGAAAAGTGGGAGGCAGCACGGCAAGGCACGTCGGAGGACCGCGTGGAAATTGTCCCCGTCATGGATGGGCATGGTCGTTTGTACGACCTGGGCTCGTCCTCGTCGGATCAAGATAAGTCTCTTGCTGAGCTTGTTCGTCAGGAGCGATATGGTACTGGACGTGCGGATGAAAGAGACGCCGATGCTATGCTGGCTCAGCAAATTGCCGGTGATCGTGCCTTTGTCAATGACACAGAGTATATGGACGACGAGGCCCAGCGCTTTGCACGCAAACGCATGCGCGACGATGCAATGAAGAGACAGTTTGCCATGGAGGATTTCGCGCGCACCAAGCGTGCCCTGGACCAGTGTCCGTTTTGCTGGCAAAACGACGGACGAACGCCGCCGCAAGCCACGATCGTCTCGAGCGGTTCCTGCGTATACCTAGCTCTTCCTGATCGGGAGCCTCTCGCAGACGGACACTGCTGGATCGTCCCCATGCATCACCACGTGAGCTCGTTAGATGTGGACGAGGATGGATGGACCGAAATCCGCAATTTTATGAAGTGTCTGTTGCGCATGGCCATATCTCGGAACCAATCGATGTTGTTTTTTGAGACGGTCATGTCTGTGCGTGATCAAAAGCACACGTACATTGAAGCGGTGCCGATTCCGAACGACATTTTTGCTCAAGTGCCCGCGTACTTTTACTCAGGGCTCTCGGAGGTCGAGTCCGAGTGGTCGGACCACAAGCAGGTGATTACGTTCAGTGAACAGCGCCCATTTCAACACAGCATGGTCTCCCGCCTGCCGTACTTCATGGTGCAATGGGACTACAAGGGTCAGCGCGGGTACGGCCATGTGATTGAGGAGCAGTATGGCGATCGACACCGCACGCGTCGGCACCGCCAGTACGCGTCGGACTACGAAGCACCTACCTACGATGACGGTGATCACGTCGGTGGCACAGGATTCCCTGCGTACGTTTGCACTACTCACACTCAGCAATTTCGCACACGAGATTCTAGGCACGATGCTGGACCTCGAGCCGCATCGATGGCGGCGACCCAAGCGCGTGGCAGGATCGTCTCAGCGGGTGGAGGCGTTTCGCGTCGCGTGGGAGCCGTTTGACTGGACGCGCGCGCTGTGACCACGCAGGATCCACGTGACGATCAAATTTTCCCACCGTGCGAGGTAAAACTACACAGCGGTTCGAATGTCGGCCGAAAGTAAGCGAGCGACGGCGCTGCGTCGTTTTCTTCGGTGTGGACAGCGTCGACTCCAGTCCTTCCACCTTTTCCCTGTAGCCATGGTTCGCGGACCCAAGCACCACCTCAAGCACCTTGCTGCTCCCAGCTCGTGGATGCTGGACAAGGTATGTGAGCGCACAAAGCGCGCAGACTAACAATGACAGCTGTCCGGCACGTACGCCCCTCGCCCTAGCACGGGTCCTCACAAGCTCCGCGAGGCTCTCCCTCTGGTGGTATGTACCGATGACGGCCATGGACGCTGCCCACTCGAGTCTTTGCATGGACGATGATCCATACTCTACACATGCATGGCTTTCCTAGCGCTCACCAGCGCTGCGGACAACTCACGTTAGCGTCTGACTACATGCATGCTTCTTACCCTGTCAGGACGGCGGCGTCTATGTGCCTCTCTGCATGAACATCTACTAACCTGACAGATTCTGCTTCGTAACCGCTTGAAGTACGCTCTCACGGGCCGTGAGGTCCTGTCGATCACGATGCAGCGCATCATCAAGGTCGACAACAAGGTGCGCACCGACCCGACGTACCCTACTGGTTTCCAGGATGTGGTGTCGATCGAGAAGTCGGGTGAGCACTTCCGCATTCTGTACGACGTCAAGGGTCGCTTTGTCGTGCACCGCATCACGCCTGAGGAGGCGAAGTACAAGCTCCTCAAGGTCAAGCGTGTTCAGCTCGGTGCCAAGGGTGTGCCTTTGATCGTGACGCACGACGGCCGCACGCTCCGTTACCCTGACCCGCTCGTGCGCGTCAACGACACGGTCAAGTTTGACCTCGAGAACAACAAGATGGTCGACTTTATCAAGTTCGACACGGGTGCGCACGTCATGATCACGGGTGGACGTAACGTTGGCCGTGCCGGTCAGATTATTCATGTCGAGCGTCACCACGGTGGCTTTGACATTGTGCACGTTCGCGATGCCGCCGGCCGTGAGTTCTCGACGCGTCTGAACAATGTGTTTGTCATTGGTGACTCTGAAAAGCGCTGGATCTCGATGCCTCGTGGCGGTGGTGTCAAGCTCACGATCACCGAGGAGCGCGACCTGCGCTTGAGGAAGCAGAGCGAGGCTTAAACCTCGAGCGGAGTTGTGGGGCGCGTGCTGAGCTTATGTATTCCACATGCGCCCCTCGTAGCATGTGCTACATTGAGTATAGTGCGTCTAGCGGCCGCATGCCGCCTAGGCATTGGGCTTTGTGTATTCCTTAGTCCTCCAAAACCAATCGATGGCTTCGAACTGTGTCGTAGAGAGATCGCTGCCACGTGGCTAGAAAAAGGCACAGGGGCGACGCGTGGTGCGTGCCGCGTAATTGTTTTCTTGCCACTGATGAGTAGCGAAGCAGGCGAGGCGAGCCGACCCGCCAACATCAGCCGCGATGGCGAAAAGATTGTCGATATGGAATACTATGAGCTACTGGGCGTGCGTGGCGACGCGACGGAGCTTGAACTGAAGAAAGCGTATCGCAAAGCCGCCATCAAGAATCACCCAGACAAGGGTGGTGACGAAGAGACGTTCAAGCTGATTGGTGAGGCGTACCGTGTGCTGAGCGACTCGAATGAGCGTGCGACGTACGACAAGTACGGCAAGAAGAAGCCGACCGACGAAGTAGGCCTGAAGGAGGCCACAGAGATGTTTGGCAACCTGTTTGGTGGTGAGCGCTTTGTCGACCTGATTGGCGAAATTAGCCTGATTCGGGACTTTGGTCGCGCCTCGGAAATTATGATGACAGACGAGGAGCGCGAAGAGATGGAGCGCCAGATGAACGAGCACCTCAAAAAGTCGCCCGAGACGGTCACCGGTGCTGCGGCGCCGGAGGACGAGTCGGCTGCTGCAGCCGCCACCACGTCGACCAAGCATGAGCGCCACAAGCACAAGCTCACAGCCGAGCAGCGCGAGAAGCTCGAGGCGTTTGAGCACGAAAAAGCGGAAAAGGAACAGAAGCGCATTGCAGACTTGACCGAGAAGCTCAAAGACCGCATTCGACCGTATGTCGATGCGCGTCATCCCGGCGCGGACGATGACTCGGAGACGCAGTTGTTTATCAAGCGCATGAGCGAGGAGGCCGAAGACTTGAAGCTCGAGTCGTTCGGTGTCGAGTTGCTGCACACGATCGGCAGTGTGTACCTGACCAAGAGCCATACGTGGCTCAAGACGAAGCGCGGCAACTTTTTGGGCGTGCCGGGCTTTTGGAGCCGCCTCAAAGAGCGCGGTGGTATGATCAAGGAGACGTGGAATGTGATGGGCAGTGCCGTGAATGTACAGATTGGTATGGAAGAACTCGCCCGTCGACAGGAAAAGGGTGATCTATCGGAGGCCGAGCTGCAGCAGCTTGAGCAGGACGTGAATGGCAAGATGCTGCTGGCCACATGGCGCGGCACGCGTTGGGAGGTCACGGGCGTCCTGCGCCGTGTGTGCGACAATGTGCTGAACGAAAAGGGCGTGAGCGACAAGGTGCTCATCCAGCGCGCCCGCGCTGTTGCTCTGCTTGGATCGATTTACAGCCGCGTCGAGCCCGACGAGTCGGACGATGAGCGTCGCGAGCTGGAGCATCTCGTGGCTCAGGCCGCGCAGAAGAAGAAGAAGAAGAGCAAGCGCAGCGTGAGTGGCGGCGGCATCCACCGGTCCTAGCTGCGCCATCGATTGCCACACGCGGGGCAGGAGCTCCATGATGTGTGGGCCGAGGCCTGCCGCTCGCATCCCGTGCATGTGAGGGTATCGGTGCCATCCAGCAGCGCCCACGTCGCGACGCATCGATCCAAGACGTGCTGCGCCGTGCACCGCGCGTACGGCGCGAGCTCAAACGCCATCGACGCGCCGCATGCTGGGCATGCCTCGTCCAGCTGCGGCGCACCTGCACGGACCCAGTCTGCATAGGTATCCGGAGGTAATAGACGATGACTGTAATGCTCCAAGCAGGTTCTTTCGCGGACGCCCGCCTGTTGTGCCATGCAAAAGAGCGCCGCTGCGACGCGTCGCGCGTACGCTGCGTCCTTCGCGTCGCTCTCCAGCAGAGCCGCCGCGCGGCACACGCCGCCGAGCCACGTCACGGTCCACGGCAGGCCCTGCAGGCCATGCGCCGCTGCTTCGTCGGCGGAGGTGAGGTGAATCCACCATGCCCACCTGTGGGCGTGGCGCAGCTCCTCGAGCCATGCCGCGGCGGCAGGCCGCTTTGTGAGCAGTGCATCGACACGGGCGTCCAGCTCCGTGACGCGGGTGCGCAGCTCGGTCCACAGCGCCTCGCACGCCTCCTGGCCCCGCTCCTGACGCCACAGCGCCCATGCCCGCCAGGCCGAGGCAGGCGCGCCGTCCGTCGGCACGGGCGGCGGCGTCGGTGGCATGTGCAGTGTGAATGCGAGCTTGTGGGTGATGATGTACCGCCAGGGCGCATCCTCGTCTGCCTCTTGCAGCATGGCACACCATCCGGATGCATCGGTGGCGTAGCCCCAAAGACGAGACGGCGCGCACGCCTCGAGCGAGTCGCCGTCCCAAGCGGTGCCGTCCGACAGGATGAGGCGCGTGGCGTCGTGTCCGGCCGCATGCGATGCGCGCGTATCCGCGCTGCGCACCTGGCCGTCTGCATCCCACGCCCAGCATGCGTGTGGCGTCGCCCACAGCCACCGGCCACGCAGCTGCACCAGCCCCGAGATGTGAGCTGCGCCCACGCGGCGCGTCGCCACGACGCTCATGCGGGGCATGTGCAGCTGTACGAGGTGCTCGCCCGCATGCACCATGACGTGCGTGCCCCACGATATAGCCCGCACACACCCAGGCACGACGCTGTGGGCGACATACTCCCACGTGTCCTGTACGCGGAACAGCACCACATGGCCGCTGCGTGTGCCGACCAGGAGCCAGGCCGGCGCAGCCGCGTGTGGCTGCCATGCGAGACACGTGCACTGCCGCGCCATGTCGTCGTCGTCACGCAGGCGGGGCATGTCGACGTCGCCCAGACACGTCGGGCCCGCATACAAACGCACGCTGCGTCGTGTATCGATCGTCGCTAACAGGCAGCTCCGCGCCGCGCTCGACGGCGACCATGCTGCTGCGTACCACGCCGGCCCGCCCAGCACCATGCTCGGCACGACGGAGGCCGTCGGGTCCTCGTGGACGGGGTCGGGCGCATACGCTCCGGCGCACTCTCTTTCTCGGGGCGCATCTAGGACCTCGTGCTCGAGGGCGGCGCCGACGCGCGGCGTCAGGATGTGCAGGGCCTCCTTCGTCGCCACGACCACCTGGCCATCGTCCGACCATTGCAGGCACGCGCTCGGCGCACACGCACGCCCCGTGGCCAGCGTCTGCGACGCGACGATCCTCGGCATACGGAGCGAGAGAGGGTGGCGCGTCGCTCCACATGCGCCGGGCCCTTTTTCTATGCACACTACACATCCGACACGATGCCCTTGTCGTGCTGGGCCGTGTCCCACGCGGCATCGACGCGGTCGAGGTACGCCTGGATTTCCTTGACTGTCGCTTTTCGGGCGGTGCGGATATCGTCCTTGTCAGTGGGAATGCCGTCGAGTCGTAGGAGTTCACGTAGGAGCAGTTCCGACAGCTTTCGCTGCGCATACGGGATGCGCTGGCAGGGAATGGCGTCGGGCGTCGTCATCGTATCTTCCTGGGGGGCGGACTGGTGCGTGCCGGGTGGGGCGTCGGGCAGCGCACGGATCGTGTCTTCGAAGCGCGCGAGCTCCGGCACGAGCTCGGCGCGGCACGTGTGGGCGACCTGCTCGATCGTCTGCCAGTGCTGGGCCTCTTCGGACGCGCCGGGCGTCGGTGGCGCGGCCGCCTCGTGTGGCGCTGGCGGCGGCGCGGGCTGCGACGAGGGCGCGTCTCGGGCCAGCACGTGGATGCGCGAGCCGGTCGTGATGCCATAGTCCTGCAGCGACACGCGGTCGTCTCGCAGCCGCATGCCCTGCCACACGACGACCACGCGCTCTGCCGGGATCGAGAACACGGATGCCAGCTCCTGCCGCAAGTGCCGCAGCGTCAGGGGCTCATCGAGGCTCGGCAGCGCCACCTGGTACCGCTGCTGGCCCCACACCACGTCCACCCACTCGACGTCCGTCGTCTGCGCCGCCGGATTCCATCGGTGCCACTGCTGCGAGAACCACGACATGACGTGGAGGGGGCCAGGCACGCACGCGGCCGGGGCGGCGGGGGCGAAGCGTATCACGTGTTCTCTATGGGCGGCGGCCGCGGAGGGAGCGTCGTGGACAGCGGCGGGGAGCGCATGTGCATGGGCAGCGACTCGGGCTCGGCGTCACGGGGCGGGGGCGCGTCGTTTTTCGCGCTGTTGTAGAGGTACAGGCCGACGAACGTGAGCACGATGCCGAGCCACTGGGGTGCGGTGACGCTCTGCCCGAACCAGGCGATCGCGACGAGGATGACAAACACGCGCTTGAACAGGTTCGCGATGCTGTACGTGACGGGCGACACGTGCGCGAGGACCTGGAGGGCGAGCATGTTCTGCGCAAAGTGCACGGTGCCGTTCAGGAAGAGAAGGTATAGCGCGTGCAAGCCGACGGTCGGGGCCGTGGGCGAGATCATAGGACGCGCGTCGTAGTACAGACACATCGGGAGCATGAGCACGACCGAGCACGCGCTCGAGTAGAAGAGGATGTGGACCTTGTCCAGCTTTTCAGGCGCACTCGTGGACACGGTATCGGCTGGCTTGAGCAGCTTTTTCGAATAGATGTTCTGGGCCACGATAATGAGCGTGCTGCCGAGCGCCGCGATGAAGCCGACCATGTCGTCGCGCCGGCTCTTGCTCAGCGAGCTGCACGCGAGGATCACACCGAGCATGAGCGGCACGAGGGCGATGTAGGTGCGTGACGAGTACGAGACGCGAAACAGCACCGCGTACGACAGCACCGTAAAGAGCGGCGAGAGCGCCTTGATCGTGTGCACCAGGCTCACTTCGACGCGACTCACCGCCAGCGTCCCCAGCGCATGGCCCACCACATTAAACACGCTGATCTGGAGAATGTCCCGCAGCTGCGGCCACGTCACACGCACGAGGCGCTTGGCCAGCACCCACTCCCCCAGCAGCGCGCGCCGCGTGCCGAGGTAGCAGTACAGATGCACAAACGCAAACTGCACGAGCGTCAGCGTCACAGGGTACGGAAACACCGGCGGCCCCCGCACCTCCTGCCCCGGCGCTCGCCGCCGCGACAGAAGATCCTTGCTCGTATTCGAGGTGAGCGCCGAGCTCGTGTACCACAGCACACACAGCAGCAGCAGCAGCGCCAGGGACGACGCACGCTGACGCGCATCAAACTGCACGCTCGTCCCGCCCTCCTGCGGTCTCGCGCTCGGCATCGCGATCAAGCGCCCTGCGTCGACGCGCGTCCGGCCGTCAGCCTCCAGAGCTATGCTTATCTAATCTATAGGCCGCCGGCGACCCACGCGACGCGCCCACGACGAGGGCGCCTCGGCCTCGTACCGGCACGCCGCGCGGTGCGCCCAGCGACGTATGCGCGGCGGCGCCTCGATCGCATCGAGGCACGCATCTACGACGCTCAGATCCCCGCCGGCTAGGCGGCCGGCGCGCACAAGCGAGCGGCACCGCTCCGGATGATCCCACACGCGCGCACAGGGGATCTGGATGCAGCGCGCCATCGCCGTCAGATGCGGCAGCGCACGGGACATGAGCTCCCAGCCATAGCGGCTGCGCGCCATGTGCGCGCGCCGCGCATGGCCGCAGTTCACACCGACGCACTTCGTCCATGCGACCACGAAGCGCAGCCACAGCCGCACGAGCGTCGCGCCTGGCGCAGGCGACGCGCCGTCGCGCCACAGGTGGCAGCGCGCGCTGATGCGCAGCAGCTCGGCCATGCTCTCCAGCCGTTCGTATCGCGTGTGCTTGCACGCATAGCCAAACATGGTCACAATCAGGCGCCGCTGCTCAAACGCGGCGTCCTGCGACGCATCGTCCGCCAGCCATGCCTCGAGGTCGCGGCAGGCGCGCGCCCATGCCCCGCCCGACGCATGCAGCATGATGCGCAGTCGCTTCACACGCACGTCGCGCTCTCCCCACGCGCGGCACAGCACATCGAGCTTCGCATGCAGCGGTGCGAGGTGCTCCGCCGGGACCATACCACATCGCTCGGCGGGCGGCGCAAACAGGTAGCGGCGCTGACACATGTGCTGCACGTACGCGAAAAACAGCTCAAACTCCAGGATCTCGGCCGCCGATAAGCGGTAGCGCCCCAGCCGCGTGGGACTCGCACCGTCGCCACGCAGCCACCGAAACGTGGCTTGCATCGCTCGCCGCGCGGGTCGCACGGCGTCCATCACCACGCGCGGCCGCTGGTGTGTCCGGTACGCCCGGTACACGGGTATCATGAGAATGTGCAGCAGCTGCACCAGCGTCCTGTCGTCCAGCTTCGTGCCGCTCTGACGCATGTGGACCAGCACGTCGTCGGCCTTGACGTACTTGTCATTGTCCTGCGACTCGAAGCGCAGTCGATGTAGGGTATAGTGATATACATCCAGCTCACTCGCATCCTCCTTGGCCACGCTCGTTCGCAGCCCATCGTCTACCTTGTGCCACTCACTCGCGACGCGGTGCGACCGCAGCACCGCTCGCCACAGCTGCCGAGTATGCGCCGACGTGTCACCCTGATCCTGCAGAAACGCGTGCAGCACATCCCGCGTGCGCGGCACATACTTCGCATGCGATGCACGCAAGATATACAGCAGCGTCGACACCCTCATCTTGTCCGTGGCCAGCAGCGCCCGCACCATCTCACACAGCAGCATGTCACGGCGGTGCCACGACATGCGCGCCTCCATCGTCATATGCACAAAGGCCTTGACGTCCAGATGCGCCATCGAGTTCTCGCAAATCTCCCGCGCCATCTCGCGCGTGAGATGGCGCGCATGCCCCGCCCGCACGAGCGCCTCCGCCACACCCCGCGGCTCGTGCCCCGCCCACGACTGCACCTGCCTCACGAACGCCACACACCGCCACACCCCATCGCGCCGTCGTGGCCTCACACGCAGCATGCCTGTCGACGTCGATGCACCGCGTGCCGAGGCCATCCCCATGCGCCGCGTCCCATGACGGCACACGTCGCTGGCCCTCAGCATCGACGAGGAGAAGCAAGCGTCGTCCTTCGCGCAGCTCGGCCGATGTAAGCTTTTTTTTTTTCCTCGCCACCTCGCTTCGTGTCTCGCCTCGAGCATGGTCGGTAGGCGCCCGATGCAGGCGCGTACGCGCGCATCGCGCGAACGCAAGCGCCAGGCAGATCAGCGCGAGATCAGCGACTTGCAGCGAGCCTGCGAGACGCTCGAGCTCGGCCCCGAGGACCGCGCGTTTTCGCTCCTGCCCCTCTCGCCACGCACGCGGCAGGGACTGAAGCGCGCGGGCTTTCTTGACATGACGCCGATCCAGAAAGAGGCGGTGCCGATCGCCCTGCGCGGCCGCGACGTGCTCGGCGCCGCACGCACGGGGTCAGGTAAGACGCTCGCGTTCCTCATCCCGGTGCTCGAGCAGCTGTACAAGCAGCGGTGGTCGAATGCCGACGGCCTAGGCGCCCTCGTGATTTCGCCGACGCGCGAGCTCGCGATGCAGATCTTTGACGTGCTGCGCAGCATCGGTGGACAGCACACCTTCTCGGCCGGCCTGGTCATCGGCGGCAAGGACCTCAAGCACGAGCAGGATCGCCTGCGCAAGATGAACATTCTGATCGCCACACCCGGCCGACTTCTGCAGCACCTTGACCAGACGGTGGGATTCGACGTGTCGAATCTGCAGGTGCTCGTGCTCGACGAGGCCGACCGCATCCTCGATATGGGCTTCGCGCGCACGCTCAATGCCATTCTCGAGCACCTGCCATCGACGCGGCAGTCGCTCTTGTTCTCCGCGACGCAGACGCGGCGCGTCAAGGACCTGGCGCGGCTGAGTCTGCGCGATCCCGCGTATGTCGCTGGCGAGGCCGACTCCCTCATGCCGCAGCACCTCGAGCAGTTCTACATGGTCGTGGAGCTGCCGCGCAAGCTCGACGTCCTCTTTTCGTTCCTGCGCACCCACACGCAGTGCAAGATCCTGGTGTTTATGAGCTCGTGCCGCCAAGTGCAGTTCGTGCACGAGGTGTTCTGCAAGCTGCGCCCTGGCCTGTCGCTCATGGCCCTGCACGGCAAGCAGAAGCAAATTCGGCGCCTCAAGATCTTTGACGACTTCCGGCGGAGTCAGCATGCAGCGCTGTTCGCGACCGACATCGCCGCCCGCGGACTCGACTTCCCCGCCGTCGACTGGGTCGTCCAAGTCGATGCGCCAGAGAGCCGCGACACATACATTCACCGCGTCGGTCGCACGGCTCGATACCATGCCCACGGCAAAGCCCTGCTCTTCGTGCTGCCCAGCGAAGAGCAGGGCATGCTCTCTGCCCTCCGCGACGCGGACGTGCCCATCACCGATATCAAGGCACGCGATACCAAAATCCAACACACCGCCCCCCAGCTCCAAGCCTTCCTGTTCCAAGACGCCGAACTCAAGCATCTCGCGCAAAAGGCCTTTATTTCCTACGTCCGCTCCGTGCATCTCCACAAGGACAAGGCGACGTTCAACGCCGTCGCCTTGCCGCTCCCGGAGTTTGCCGCCTCGCTCGGCCTGCCCAATGCGCCCAAAATCAAGGTCGTCCAAGAGGCCCGAGCGAGGGCCGCCGCGGCCGCCGCGACGGCCCCCGAGTCCTCGTCCGAAGACGAGTCGCCTCGCGTCCGCACCAAGCACGACCGCCTGTTTGGCCGCACGAATCAGACCGTGCTGAGCGACCACTATGCCGCGCTGCTCGATCAGCCGGAGCCCGAGGACGACGACGGCGACCTTCTGACACTCGCGCGGGCCGATCACGAGCTGGACGAGGCGCCCGAGCCTGAGCCACCGTCATCCCACCTGTCGCGTCGTCAGCTGCAGCGCGGCACGAGCAAAAAGGCGATGGCGTCGGCTGGGCTGCGTGGCTCCGGCGATCGCGTCGTGTTTGACGACGAGGGCATGCCGCGGTCGATGTACGAGATCCAGGATGAGGCGGCGTTCCGCGCACAGGGCGATGTGCAGACGCAGATCCACGAGCACGAACAGGCAGAGCGGCAGCGCATGGCTGAGGCCGACGTGCTGGACAAGGACCGCGCCAAGCAGAAGCGCCAGGAAAAGCGGCGGCGCATGAAAGATATGGAGCGTCTGCTCGCGGAGAAGCATGGCGTGCGTGCACGTACCGAGGACGACTATGGCAACGAAGCCGAAGTGCTCGACCTCGTCCTGCCGGGTGAGGAAGAGGAAGAGGAAGAGGAGGAGGAAGCCCCGCGGAAGCGTGCCAAGACCGATTTGGCATCGCAAGAAGACATGGCCCTGCGTCTACTCGGCGCCTAGATACCAAAATGTACGTATCGCATCGCACGGGACATGATGGTCGTAATTTGCGCCTGACCGTCGCACCCAACAGGGCATGCTTGCCGGCATGCCTGGTGGGACGGGCTGCTGTATCTACTCGACTGATCCGCGTGCTGCCGCGTCGAGAGTCATACTAACGCACAGACCTTATACATACTGCCATGTAAGTGTATAGATACGCACCTTGCCGAACCACGGGATCAGCGACTGGGCGAGGGTGAAGGAAAAGACGAGCTTGGGCGCCGTCACCAGCACCTTGGGCGTCAGACCCTTGAAGAACGCCGTAAAGCCCTCGTGCTTGATCATGTCGCGGATAATCGCGACGCCACCGACCTTGGATTCAAAGTTGGCGTTCTGGATACGCGTCTTGACGACGTCGAGCGGCGCGGCGACCGTGATACTCGCAATGCTACCGGCGATACTGGCGACAAAGTTCTGACCCCACGTGGCGTCCGAGTAGTTCTTCAGACCAAACAAGTACTCCTTCGTAAAGGCACTGCCACCGAACAGCGCAAACGAGCCTGGCGCATTGCGGGCGGCCGTCCAGCCCCAGCCGCGGTACAGGTTCACGTTCTCATCGAGCAGGATGCGCACAAAGCCACGCGAGCGGAACGACTCGGGGTTCGTCTGCCGCTTGATCTTGAGCACGTCCAACGGCAGCAGCACAATCTCACCAATGCCCGTCAGCGAGCCGGCCGTCGCGTTCATCATAAACTTGCCTGTGCGCTCGCCAAAGACGCTATCAAACTGGTGCTTGTGGTGCTTCGACAGGTAGTCGTTAAAGTACGGCTGACCACCGTACTTGTAAATGCGCTGCAGCACCTTGTACCCAGCCGCGTAGCCCAGACCGGGGAACAAGCTCAGGAAGCGCGTCATCGCCGGCGCACTGGCCTTGTCCTTGAACAGCACCTTGATCATCGAGGCATGCGGGTCCGTGTTGCTCATCAGGCGCTTGGCCACCGTGTCCACGGGGTGGAACACGAGAAGCTCAGCGATACCCGACGTCGCTGAGCCCAGCAGGCGCGCTTTGGCCGACTCCTTCGACTTGCCCACCGGAGGCGACATGCAGAAACGAAGAAAGCCCTCGTCTGGCCGCCGCCCTTCGTCCAACGAGTCACGTGCATCCTACACGGCGCACGGCGCCGCACGGCTCCACGCCGCGTTCCGTGCCATGACCGAAGAGGCGGGCTCGGCCCGCTCGAATCTGTCCGGCTTTCTTACGGGCGAGTTTCTGCGCGAGCATGGCGAAGAAACGCCGCTCCTCACAGGCGACGCAGCCTTTCAGCCCCACATCTCCAGCATGGGCAACGCATCGGGCTACGGCGCCGTGCGACCGGCGCCATCGGTGCCGGTGGATGCGTCGCCGCACGTGTGGCCCGAAATGTGCACGCTCGCCAAGTTCACCGTGCCTATCTGCGCGACGCACCTGCTCGAGCTGAGCCTCTCGGTCGTCTCGGTCCTGAGTCTCGGGCACCTGGGCACCGTCGAGCTGGCCTCGGCGTCCCTCGCCGGCATCACGGCCAATGTGACAGGCTTCAGCGTCATTAGCGGACTCGTTTCCGCGCTGGATACCCTGCTGCCCGCCTCGTATACCCGCCAGCCCCACCTCATGGGTCTCTGGACACAGCGCGTCGGCCTCATGGTGTTCGCCGTGCTGCCGCTCATCTTTGTCCTGTGGCTCAATGCCGAGCGAGGCCTCATCCTGCTCGGCCAGGACCCTGATATTGCGTACAATGCTCGACAGTTTCTCATGGTGCTCTCGTTCGGCTTGCCTGGCGTCGCCATCTTCGAGCTCTGCCGCCGCTTCCTCCAGGCCCAGGGCATGATGCATGCGCCCACGGTCGTGCTCATCATCGTGTCGCCTCTCAACGCCATCGCCAACTTCTTTCTCGTGTGGGGCCCCGAGCGGTACCGCATCGGCTTCCTGGGCGCACCGATGGCCAGTGCCCTATCCATGTGGCTCATGGCTGCGCTTTGCGCCGTGCAGTGCGCCGTGGCGTGCCGCGATACTTGGGGCGGCTTCTCACGCGACGTATGGGATCCTGCGGCGCTGCGCACCTGCGTCTCCCTCGGCTTCGCGGGCCTGATCAGCCTGGCCTCTGAATGGTGGGCCTGGGAAATTGTCGGGCTCGTCACCGCCGCGCTCGGCACACGCGCCCTGGCCTCGCAGTCGGTCCTGCTCGTGCTCTCCTCGGTCACGTACCAAATTCCGTTCGCTGCCGCCGTCGCGGCGTCGGTGCGCGTCGGCAACCTGCTCGGCGCCATGCATGCCTCGTCGGCTCGCACCGCGAGCTATGCCGCCGTGGTGCTCTCGATCGTGGTCGGCGTTTTCAACTCCTCCGTCGTCTTCGGCACACGCAACTACCTCGGCTACCTGTTCAGCAGCGACAAGGACGTCGTGCGCATGGTCGCCTCCGTCCTGCCGATCATGGCGCTCTTTCAGTGCGCCGACTGCGTCAGCGGTATTGTCGGCGGCATTTTACGCGGCTGTGGCCGCCAATCGCTCAGTGCCATGATCAATGTCACTGCTTACTATGTCATCGGCCTTCCTGTGAGCTTGCTGCTCGCTTTCGGACCGTGGCATCTCGGCCTCGCCGGCCTTTGGTGGGGCCTCACAACGGCCCTGGCGTACAGCACCGTGTTGTCGTTGTGGTATGTGTACAATATGGACTGGGACTCGGTCATGCAGAAGGTGCACCGCACCATGCGCGCGAGTGTCATGTAGATACCTGGTTAGATGGGCAATATGTAGCGCGTGGCAATAATCCGCGCCCCATCGTGGGTCGCCTTCGGCGGGAGCAGCGCGTCCAAGGACCGCGGCGGCGGCGGCGGCGCCCGCTCGTCCAGCGGCTTCTGGCGCAGATAGATTTGCGCTTGCGTCAGGCGCGCTTCCATCTCCGAAGCGGTCGGCGCTCGCCACGCCAACAGGCCCAAGGGCGGCGGATACACGGCATGCGGCGGCACCACGCGGCGCTCACTCCGCGCACTCATGTAGAGCGCGGGCGTGTGCTGCACATAGAGCTCGAGCAGCTTCAATGCCACGTCCGTCACATCGCTCAGGGCCACGCCCCACGATGCTGTCTCATGCCATGGATACGGCGCACCGCGCGCCATGGCTTCTTGGGCATACAGGCAACCAAGCGCCACGGTCAGGGGGGTATAGAGCCACGCCACATTCGTGCGGTGGCTGTCACAGGCCATGCGCCACGCCACATCGGCGTCGGATTTGGACAGGCGCCAGTGGCGCGCCAATTTGATCGTCCACGACAGAATCTGCGGCGACCGCAGCTGGAAATTGTAGCACACACAAGGCAGGAGAAGGCGCTCCAGAGACACAATCGCGGTCTGCTCACGATGCAGCATCTCTTGATCCACGTCCGATACGTGCGCATGTGCGATCCAATCGCCCCTGTCGGGCGTCGAGATCAGCTCTGGATACCGAAACACGTAGCTGGCCAACACAACTTCGTGCACGCGCTTCTGCGTGTCATTGAGCTTGGCCGACGTGAAGAGACACGTCAAAGCCACCTCATGTAACGAAAAATCCGTCGGCGCATGAAATAGATGAAAGCGCTGGTACAGCAGCTGCGCCGTGCCTATAGTGCGCTGCGGGCAGCCCAGCTTCGCACCCACCGCCGCTATGAAGGAGCATGCCGCCATCTGCATCTGATTCCACTTCAACACCGATATCTTATCCCCACGCATCCGGGCCATACATCCATCCCATTGCGACGGCGTGAAATACAGCGTGTCCGTGACCGTCGCCACTTGGGCCTTGCGGTCGGCCATGGTGAAAAAACGACCGCCGGCGGGTTTCGATGTGGAGGCGACGCGTCTCGCCTCCAGCCACCATGTCCCACGATCCTGCCGCAGAGGATCCTATGCGTCTGTTTTTCTCGGAAGATGTAGACCTGTATGAAGTGCTCGATGTCGCACACGACGCTAGTGCCGACTCCATCCGCAAGGCGTATCGCAGGCTCGCCCTCACGTACCATCCTGACAAGGCCGCGCAACACGGCCACGACGCCGAGGCCGTAGCACGCAAGTTTCAGCAAGTGGGGTTTGCCTACAGCATCTTAGCGGATGAGAAGCGCAGAAAGCGATACGATGCCACAGGCTCGACAAGCGACTCTATCTGGGATAGCGACGAGCCCGTCGACTGGAACGAGTACTTCAAAACGCTGTGGACAGGCGAAGTCAATGCCAAGACGCTGGATGAGTTCAAGGCTTCGTACCAACACTCGGAGGAAGAAAGAAACGATATCTTACAGGCATACCGCGATCATGAGGGCTCGCTCGAAGGCATCTTTGCTGCCGTGCCCTGTTCCAATATTCTCGACGATGAAAAGCGATTCATTCGCGTGGTCCATGACGCACTCCGACACCACGATCTCGAACCAACGCCCGCATGGTCCGATCTTTTCTCGGACCGAGGCAAGAAAAAGCGCAAGGCACTCCGCCAAAAGGCTCACTCTGAGGCCCATGAAGCCGAAGCGTACGCCAAAGAGCTGGGTGTATGGGACAATCTATTCGGAAAGAAGCGCGATACACCCACAAAGCCGGAGCCCACAGAGGAAGAGGACGTCGACTTGGAGGGCCTACGGGCAGCCATGCGGGCTAAAGCGTCCAAGCGCGCCGATGCCTTCGACGACATGCTGACCCAACTCGAGGCCAAGCACGCTCCGCCCACCAAGAGCCGCAAAAAGCGTCGTGCCCAATAAGACAGCCCTTATCTCGGCCGAGAGATTAGGGTTGCGCGCAGCGGCCCGATCGACTAGCACATGGGCCACCCCAGCAGTTTGCCCACTCTGTGCCACTAGCTTACCGTGATGCGGATCCACCTGGCTGCTATTTTGGTCTTGGTCCTCGCGACTGCCGTACTTGCACGTATTCCTGCCAGTCTGGCCAGCTCAGGTGTGGGCGGCCCGATGGAGCGCTCATCCTTTGCGAAAAACCTGGACCACAGCCAACACCACTCCAAGTCCCACCACAGCACCTCAAGTGGCCACCATGCCAAGGGACGCCACTCTAAGCTCTCGACCGTGACAAGTCCATCGACGGATAGCGATGCCATTGATGGCGCTCAAAGGTCGTCCTCAGAAGCCTCTTCCCTCCTTGAATCTGCCTCGTCCAAGCACCCCGCCAGTGACACGCCATCTCCCACCAGTGAGGAGATCAAGTCGGCGGATGATGCAGCTGCGTCGATCGAGCTGGGCTTCTGGGGCATGCAGAGCGGCTCGTACCTCATCGCCCTGTCAGCTGTCGTCGTGGCCGGCGCCCTCTTTGCCTAACATGATTCTGTATATACACGCCTCGTATAGCGATCGATTATCTGGCATCACACAGCCTCCCTCCGACGTCTATACCACGTGGCTCAGAATGGAGGTGTGTGCGTGGATTAGTCAGCACGTCGGGTAAGGGCCAGCGGTTGTGCCCCAGCTTCCGCCCCCAACCGTCATGGCTCGCAAGGCTCGTCAAAGTATGCCATTGCCAATGACGCAAAAGACACCGCCTATCCGCTTTGCTGTACGTGTACATGTTGTGAATAGCTAACCATTGCAGGAGGATGAGCCGCGCAAGACATCCCGATCTGCCAAGGTACGTGATGACCCGTAGTGAAACCAGGGCTAACCGACAGACGTCCCAACAGAATGCCTCGAGCTGTTTCTTCACTCGGTGGATCGTTCGCCTCAGTATCTTTTACTTGATCTACGCTGCACTGTACCGATGCTCGTCCACGCCATTCTCGTTCTCATACAACCCTCACCATGAGCTGCTGGTGTGCCGCGAAATGGCATCGATGCAAGCGCACGTCTCGCCTGTCCTTCACGAGTATGCTGGCAAGACACACGCCCTCCTTGAGCCATACGCAGGCAAGTACATGAACGCCGCGCACAATGCCTGGAAGAAGGCGTCGCCTGTGCTGCACAAGACGGCCAAGCAGGCGCACAGCTTATACTGGACGCACGTGGAACCAGGTGCGCGTGCCTTGTACAAGCAAGTGCACCAGTGGTCGCTACCGCATCAGCGCACGGTACATAACCACTACAAGAAGCATGTACACCCCCATGTGAAGAAAATGGGCCGTATCCTGGATCCGTACGTCCGCACATACCACAAGGATGTGCACCCACACGTGCTCAAGGGTCTGAACCAGCTGTCTGATGCTCAGAAAGCATCGTCCGAGTTTTATGTCGACAAGCTGCACCCTCGCATCAAACAGAACCTGTACAATGCGTATGCATACGTTCGCCACACCCTCTTCCCCTTTGCACACCATCATTATGTCCACCACGCTCATCCGCATGTGAAGAAGATGCACGATTCGGTGAGCACGGCCGTGGCGAACACGCTGCGCAAGTATGGCATCCGCGATGGCTCGCTGACGAACAAGATCACGGAATCGGTGCAGGGGACCTACCACCAGGCCGTGGACACGGTAGACGAGCAGCTGTCGAAATCCGGCCTGAAGGACGGCTCGGTCGTGAACAAAGTGCAGGACGCCGCCAAGCAGGTGTACGAAAAAGTTGACAATGCCGTGGACAGCGCCATGAAAGAGCACGGCATGCGGGACAAGACAGTCGCTGATGGCATCAAGGAGGCGTACCAACACGGTAAAGAGGCTGTACGTATGTGACCTGATTGGCCCGACCAGGTGCGTGCGCTACTTTTGTAGCGTTGTTTTCGATTGCGCAGATGGAATCTAATACATTTTTATTACAGGATACGAAGTCGGATGTGATCCATAACAGAACAGACGACGACAGCATAGCAGAGGCATTGGCCGAGGCAGATGTGGAGGCTCGGGCCGCTGCAACCACGTCAGGTGGGGTAGACCCCAAGTCAGGTGAGCGTTTGGATGTGATGCAAGCGCGTTTAGATGCCGAGCTTTTGGAGGCCGATGATGTATTGTCAGAACAGGAACGCGCCATCTCGATGCTGGCCGCTTCGCTTATGCAGGAGCTGCTCAAAGAGATTGCCGAGAGTCGTCGTATGGCGTTTACGCAGATTCCTTCGCGTCTTGAGCAGGTGTTTTCCATGACGATTGATCACGGCATCTCGGGCTCGTTTCTGCGTACAGTGCGTGCCGCCAAGACTCTAGCGGCGAATGCATCCATGCCACTCGACGAGTGGAAAGAGATGATGCAGACCCGCTTGACAGACGAGGTGGACATGATGATTGATGTGTACGATGAGCTCCGTCAGGGTATTAGTCAGGTTCTTCATGCCAGCCAAAAGTCCGAAGAAGAAATTATCCAGCGCGGCGTGTCACAGATCCGACAGCGCAGCCGCGAAGCGCTCAAAAAGTTTAACGAAGTCATGGAAAAGGCCGAGTTCCAGCGCACGATCTACGAAAACGAGGGCTGGGACATGGTTATGAAGCGCCGCGGCCAGATATTCCGCGAAGAAGTACACAACAAGACCATGCAGGTTCTCTCGCTCTCTGGCGAGCCTCTCGACAGTCCCACGGCACCTGATTTGCAGACGGAGCAAAAGACCCTGCTGACTAGTGTCGTGGAGCTGTTCAAGCGTGCCGAGGCTGCTTTTAGTCAATTGACCGCAGAGCTTCGTGAGCATCCTTCAACAGTGCAGGACAAAGCACAATACGCGTCACTTCTAGTCCTCATGCATAACAACCTCGATGGCCTGGCCGAATTTTGTCGCGAAACGCTCGTCAACTCCACCCTGAGGTTGCGTGACGACATTGTTCGAACGCGTCTAGCGCTGGGCATGCCAAGTCTCCCTGACGATGGCTTGCTCCGTGATGTGGCCTCTTTGCCATCGCCCCTAGAGCGGCGGGATACTTCCACAACAGCGACACCAGCACCGACTTTCTCAAACGAGGACGGACAAAACATGGCGACCATTTTGCCAGTAGGCGATATTCCTCCGGCCGTGGTGGACGGTCATGCATTCTTGTCGAGTGCCATACACGCCGAGCGTGTCAACGCTACCTCAAAAGCTACCTCAAACGACTTGTCTGCATCTATGGCGCCCACCTCGTCTGAGTCGCTTGACGCAACACCATCAATCTCGTCGCTCTTGTCGTCGACGCTTGTAAGCTCATCTATCGACACGGACACGCTTCCCACGCCGCCGACACCTTTGACGACCTCGGTCGTCTCAGCTCCCTCGACGACGGAGCCGAGCAGGTCCAGCAACTCGATCGAATCTACGCCTACCACAACAGAATCGATCAGCTCCACGCTATCGACGTCCTTGTTGATCTCGAAGTCAACGGAGCGAAACAACTTGACAACGGCCTCAACCGACTCACTCACGCCGAGCTCAGTAGCGAACCTGTCCAAGACACTTGATGTGTCCTCCAAGTCGCAGACAACGCTAGCGGCACCTTCGTTAGAGCCTAGCCAGGCTACGTCTGAAGCGGCATCGACGCAATCGAGCAAGTCGGCGATCGAAGCGGTGTCGATGGCCTCCAACAACGCGACTACGGTTACGCCGGCGTCTGAGTCCACTCCGTCAATCCCAGTGACGCCTGAATCTAGTCATACTACCACTGCGGTCCCCACGCCTGAGTCTGCTCAATCGATCTCAGTGACGTCTGCGTCTAGCGCCGTGACTAGCGATACATCGACGCCCGAATCTGTTCATTCGATCCCAGCATCATTCGATGCCATGCATGTGACTGGGAACACGACAACACGTACATCTCCCAAGTTGAGTCCCGCGACGTCCTCTGAAAGCCACCGCACGACCCTTGCCATATCGTCGTCCATTCCCCTGACAGCGACGACACTCTCTTCATCAGTGGCTAACTCGACATTATCATCGTCGTCATCATCCTCGAGTACGTCGTCTGAGACGACATCGAGTCTAATGACCTCATTGCCCCCCACAACTTTGCCTGCGGTGGTGACCTCTGACTCGCCACGGCCAGAGTCATCGAGCATGGCCAGCGAAACTGCCCAATCTCAAAGCAGTGGCCTAAAGAATACCATGGTACGCGGCGTCCGACCCGGACCTCGCTCATCTCGGTCCAATACGACGACTCACCTCACTCATGACGAACTCTAGTCCTATAGATAAAAACAGTGTCGTGTCTCCACGCCGGCATTTTGGTGCATTCTACAAAATTGTTCCGAGGCCAATGGACTTGAGACCACGGATATAATACGTCTCCAGGCCTGTCTGAGCATGGTCTTCCTCGCCCAGCGGCACACCGCTCAGGACCAATTCGAGCTTGGTCGAGTCATCACCCTGCGTGAGCTCCGTCGTGAGAGTACCATGATGCCCAGCTGGCCACTGCGGAATGCGCCACGTCTGTGTCAACCTAGTCGGCGCCGTCACTTGAACAATGGAGCCAGAGATATTGCCGCCAAACAGTGAGAAGTTGGCGCCCACGTTCGGCGAGAATTGCGCTGGTGCCTTGCTCCACATGGGGATCCGAAGCGGATTGGTAAGCAAGTCCCATAGATCCGCCTGGCTAATGGCCAGGTGGCTGGCGACGCGGACCTCTGCTGCGCTGGTAGATACAGAACCACCAGTTTTGTCGGAGCGCGATGCACCAACTACAGATGGGGTGGATGCAGCCGCGCTTGGTGCAGCCTGTGCGGATGTCTTGGCGGCGTTTTGGCCTTCGTCATCATGCCCCAGGTCCTTAGCGTGCGACTCTATAAGGTCCTTACGGAAACCATGGAACACTTCCTCTAGAGCCGGAACAAGCTTCTTTCGAACCACTTCGTACATGCTCAAAGCAGCGCTCGAAGACTCGGAAAGCAGCTCGGTCTCAAAGAGGTACGCCTCGTCATTGTCTTCGTTCTCATGCGACACCTCTGGGAACTTGATAGTACCATTTGCACTCGTTCCGTCCTCTGTCTGGCCAGACCATGCAAGAGTAATAGCGCACTCGTAGATAGTGATCAGCTTGCCTTTCCTGTTGCCCAGCTCGACGTCACCTTCAAAGCCTGTGAGCTTGTCGACCTTGACACATGCGTCAGGGTCTTTGCTTAGCGGCACCTTTTGACCAACAAGGTGGCTAGTGAACCATTCCTTCGCCCATGGCGTGCATCCCTTTGTCTTCCAATGGTAGTGCTTGTTCCACGTCGACATGGTGTAACGATGGCGTCTCTCACAGCCACTACGGCACCATGAACTTTCCCAACCTCTCGCACGCACACTCCGCATTGACATGGAATTCTCGAGAACACTATGCCACGTGGGACCACGTGGATATCTATGTGAGTTCGTTGGCCTGTGCGGTGAGCTATTGCATCGCTCGACGTACCTGTTGGTATAGACTGTCGACGACATGAGAAATCTGTTTAAGCGTGCTGAGCGCGGTCTCATATGTCTCATCATCGTCCGTTTCTTCAAATACAACGAGACAACCGGCACCCTGATCTAGCACACCCTTGAACTCTTTATCGAGAATCATCTGACTCAGTCTGGTAACGGTAAGCAGTCTCGTAGCACGTACTTTTGCTCGACTTCACGAACGGGCTGGCGCACAAGCTTCGCTATTTGTGCCAGTTCGATGCGCGAGTATGGTTCAATCACACGCAGAATGTTCTGCTCTAGCAGCTTGTCATACAAGGCTGATAGGTGGTTCCGGACGATCAAATCACTCGAGAGCTCACTCTTGTATTGTTGCAGCGCGCGCTCAAAATCTTCCAGCGATCGATGACTCTGAGCCTCTGCTACAGCCTTCATCACCTCGATCTCACGGTGTTTCGCATACTTGCTCGCAATCTTGCCTTCAAGGATCGAGTACACTTCTTCTGGCTGATTCAGCATGATCTTACACAGCAACATGTACTTAAGCGCAGGAATCGCGCGTGCATCATCAACAGAGTCGAACCCTTCCATAGTCTCATAGAAGTAAGACGCCGCGGTTTTGAAATCTTTGTCGTCCGCATGTAAAACACCACTCTGCATATCTAGTTGTGCCTGCATGAGCGGCGGGCAGTAGATCGAGTTGGCAGAGGTGCGAGCAGAGGTGAGTGCGGCTTTCGATTTTGGGAAATTTGAGATTGCATGATTTACCTTGGACTCAAGAAGGTGCACCTCGGTCAAGATCATTTTGTCGTCCAATGTTTTGAGCTCCCTTAGCAGCTGCGCAATGAGAGGCAATGCTTCACGGTATGCCTTTGCTTCATAGAGCTGTCCAATCAGTTTAGTTTCAAGGTTCTGCTTTAGGAATATGCGTTTTTCCTGCTTGGCCCACTCGGCGTTTTCCTTGGTAACTTGGATCTGGACATCCCGGCTGTTAGGAATATCGTTGAAGTAGTCGATCAAAATGCGCACCAACTTGGCCGTTTTGGCCTTAGCGATCGAGGCCATAAACTGACGTGACTCAATGACCGTGCCTGCGAGGCCATGTGCATCTTTGTGGTCACGGTGCAGCTGGCCCAGTCGCAATAGCGCTTGCTCCTGTTCCGCCAGCAAGGCTTCGTCAGCTGGCGAGGCTACACGATGCAGGATTTGCATGAGCATATCCTTGCCATTTTCGTAATTTCCAGATTCGATCACATGGTCTGCTTCCGCGACAGAGGCTGCCACTGCGTGTGTTGCCGACATGGTCACACGGCTGATCGTTGTCCACGATCGCGACGCGCGGCAGGCGAAAGAAGTACCACCAAAAATTAGTCAGCATTCGGCCGTGCGACTGTATGGCCGCCACGACGCGCGGCCCTTTTGACGTCGACCATGGAGGACGATTCGGTAGCGCCGATCCCGAACCCTGTGGTGCAGCAGCAGGTGTTTCTACTACTGCATACTGGGTCAAATGAACAAGTGCGTAAGAGCGCTCTCGAAAAGTTATGGCGAAACATAGAGCAGGACGAGATGGCGCCTTATTACGAATTCCTGTTGGCGGATGCGAATGTGGCGCAGTATGTACCGCGCCGTGAAGAGATTCTTCGCGCCCTTCGCGAAAAGAATTCACAAGAAATTGCGCGTTTAGATTCGGAGCAGAAGCGTGCGGAGGAAAATGAGGGCGATATAGAGCTACACACGGTACTGAAGCAGCGCGCCATGTACCTGGCTCGTATCGGTGATAAGGAAGCAGCGCTTCCAGCCATCGACGAAGCGTTTGCCAAAGCTACTGGCACAGGATCGAAAATTGATTTCATGCTGCTCAAGATCCGCTTGGGTCTGTTTTATGGTGACCCTGAGCTGACCGAAAAAAGCATGGCGAGTGCCGCAGCACTCATTGAAGAAGGAGGTGATTGGGATCGCCGAAACAGGCTCACTGCGTACCGCGGCGTGTATGCAGCATCTATTCGTGACTTTGGAGAGTCATCAAAACGATGCACCGAGGCCTTGAGCACCTTTACTGCGACAGAGCTAATTGAATACCATGACTTTGTGCAGCTGACCATCCTTACAAGTATGGTATCTCGTAACCGACGTGAACTCAAGCAGTTGATGGAGTCACCTGAGATTCTGCAGTCGATTGACGAATTGCCATATATGCGTGAGTTCACCTCGTCCTTGTACAACAGTGAATATGCTCTGTTTTTCCGCACCCTTGCTGAGGTCGAGCAGCGATACCTGCTTCCTTCGCGCATTCTTTCGCGTCATACGCAGTACTATGTGCGTGAAATGCGTCTCATATCATTTGCCCAACTGCTTGAGAGCTATCGCAGTGTGGCCCTCGACAGCATGGCCGCGGCGTTTGGTGTCACGACCGACTATATGGATCGCGAACTCTCTCGTTTCATTTCAGCAGGGCGTCTTCCTGCCGTCATCGATAAGGTCGATGGCATTATCGAGAACCGTCGGCCTGACCAGAAGAATGCGCAGTACAACCGCATTATTAAGGAAGGCGATGTTCTGCTCAATTCGCTCCAAAAGCTCTCGCGCACAGCGTTATAGAATCTATGTATGGAATGCATCATTAAGTGTGTGAAACATGCCTGCTGCGAGCATGCGTTGCTCAATCGTTGTATTGCTGCTGGACAATTTGTCGGGATGCAGACGAGCAATGGCTTTGGTATACGCCCGCTTCACTTGAGCATCAGTCAAAAGGTTATGCAGGTTGATTTTACTCCAGCGCAACTCGTCCCAAACAAGACCGTACTTTGGGTCGTCGATAGAGGCTAGCAGCGCACGTATGTTGGTCTCTCTTCCACGCGTCCATGCGGCTAGACGTGCATCGACAGAATCTTTTAGGGACAAGCGCTCGGCCTCTTCATCGTCCTGTGCTTTGCGAAGCGCTCGGACGCGATTCACGCCAGCGTCTGAGGCGGCGGCTGCCGCCGCCGATGCCGCAGAGCCAGAGGGAGCTGGAATTGACTTGGACGGGGGTGGCTCTAGAATACGGGCGCACCTGGCCAGGCCTTCACAAGCGGCTCGACGATGTGCTTGGCCACTCTTTACGCCGCTTCCTTCCACACGTTCATAGTGTGCGAGGCGCTCCCAATCCTGCTTGGCCAGAGCCCATTTTTCATTTGCTTCATACGCACGCGCTCGCTGCGATATACTTTTAGCATAGGCTTCACGCAGAGTCAGCGATGCGTGCGATGCAGGCAAAGCGTCTTGGCTAGGTCGGTACATGCCATCCTGCATCGATGGCAGCACGATCAACTCGATGGATGCCGTGCAGTCAGACAAGGTGCCCTCACTGTCGCCATTCTTCAAACGCACATTCGCGCGGTTATTTAAGAGAGGAATACGCCACAGGGACGTGGGAAGCAACACGTCCAAAGCCTTGGTATATTCGGCTTCAGCCTCTGCGTAAGCACCGCGGTAAAAGTGGGCGTTGCCCTGGTCCTTGAGCTCGGTCGCACGAGCTATGGCACCGGCATCTTCAGCAGGAAGCGAACGGATGTGACGTGAGGGGGGTGCAGATATGCTAGGATTTGGTTTGGGAGTAGGCGCAGCGACAACAGGCTTGGCAACAGGCTGACTCGGTACAGGGGCCGGCTCCTCCAAAAGGTTGGCCGACGTGGCTGGTACGTTGAAACGCTCTTGTCTCGAGTTTTCATTCTGTGGTGCTTTTGGCTCCTCTTCTTTCATCATCCACCGCGGTGTGGCATTATAGTCCACGGGGCGTTTGGGCATGGCATTCCAACGCCGCCACATATGCTTTCCTAATTCTGAGGCAATCCCCATCGCAGATGCATCCTGTGCATCGCGGCGTGCGTCGTTCAAAGTCTTGCGTGCATGTGCCTTGGTAGAGTCCCATAATGCATTGGCATTTTTGAGCATGGATGTACCGAATACGTTGGCCTGTGTGTAAAAATGATCCGCGTGCTTTTGGAGCGACGGTGTGTCTGAACGGAGCGGCTTCGGCTCTGATTCTGGCGAGGTGGGCGCCTGCGTCTTTGGTATAGAGGCCACGAGCACCTGGACAGCTTGTTCCACATTAGCATCTGTCTGTGCTAAAGCACGCCGTGCGTCTTGTGGGGCGAATCCCATTTCCACCAGCTGGCCTACTACATGTGGTGGCGGAGACGTAGAGCGCGTCTCCACCGCAGGAGCCTGGATCGGTTGAGACGCACGCTGTGATACAGGCTTGCCTAAATCTCCAAGCAAATCGAGCGTATCATGATCCGCTGGTTGAGCGGCAGCCGGCTGACTTGGCGTGCGGAAATCCGCTAGTAAGTCGTCTTCGTCGCGCGGCGCTTGTACAATTTTGGATTCCAGAGCATCTAACTTCCAGAGGCCGTCACTAGGGGTACTTGGTTCTTGCTTGGCAGCTTGTAAATGCTGCTTCTCACCAAAGGAAGGCAGGAGTGAGGCAAACGCGTCTTCTTGTGGCGGTGCAGGCTTGGATGGCTGTGCAGTCGGCCGTTTTTCAGGCTGCGTCGATGGCATGGAGCGCAAGAGCGCATCGAATTGATAGCCTGAAGAGGCCGGCTTGGATAGACCCGTAGTCGCGGTCGGCTTGGCGTGCCAGTCAAGATCGGCCAAGTCGTCCATGACCAAGCTACGTCGAAGATGGGATATGAGCTACGGTTGTTGGTGCACGTGATGACAATGAGAGGCTGGTGCTGGGGTGGCGGTTCCATGACACCTCCACTCTCAGCACCATGTTTCGAGCGCCGAATCCTTTCGAGGAGCTGGTGAACAAGGCGACCGATGAGAACCTGACGACCGAAAACTGGGAGTTAAATCTTGAGCTGTGTGATCGCCTCGCTTCCAATGATGAGAGCGATGCACGCAAGTGCATGGCTGCCATTCAAAAGCGGGTCGTGCACCGCAATGCCAATGTCCAGCTATATGCGATCACCCTGACCGATACGCTATCGAAAAATTGTGGCGATGCTATACATCACGAAATAGCGTCGCGCGCATTCATGCATACTTTATCTAAGGTGGTGCGTGATACGAGTACCCACAACCTCGTCAAGCAGCGGATCCTGCGAACGCTGCTCTCCTGGCGCGACGAGTACAAGCATGACGATACGCTTGGATTAGTCGCTGACACCGTGAATGATTTGCGCGAAGACTTTTATGAATTGGATGAGGAGCCTGCGCCGGTGCGGCGGGACGAATCCGAAGACGATGAACTTCAGCGGGTTCTGGCACTTTCTATCCAAGATCAAGGCGGTCGGTCGTCGTACCGGGAGGAAGCCACGAGTGCAGCAGGCCCATCCACACGTCGTCCGGCTGAGCCCACATCGCCTGACTGCGACAGCCTTCCGAATCCTTTCTCTGAGCCGTTGTCCAATGAAGCACCGCAACCTATCGCACCTGAGCCGCGCTCGGCGCGCCCCTCTCGTGTTCGTGCTTTGTACGATTTTGAGCCTGATGAGCCTGGTGAACTGGCCTTTCATCGCGGTGATGTTATTCGTGTGCTGGATAGTGTATATGAACAATGGTGGCGAGGCGAGTTACGGCACCAAGTGGGCATTTTCCCTGTCAACTATGTCGAGGCACTGCCTGATGAAACACCGGATATGATTCAGCAGGAGCAGGAACTGGAACGCAGTGTTTTCACGCATGCATCGGATATCCATGTCTTGCATGCCCGGCTCCAGCATCTCAAACCTTCGGACAATTTTGTCGACGATGACGAGCTCCAGGAGCTGTATCAGCGCTCGCTCGCACTCCGCCCGAAAATCGTCCGTTTGATGGACACGTATCATACCAAAGTGCAAGAACTTCGCTCTCTAAATGACAAATTCGTGCGTGCACGTACCATGCTGGATGATCTCATACAGCAACACGTCTCCATGCAACCAACCCACCCCACTGTGGATGCACCTCAGCAGTCTGCTCCTTCGCCGCCATCCGATGCGATGCCCATACCTCAAGAAGAGGAAAAGCGGCGGCTCTTTGAGCGTGCGCGTGCTGAGGTCGAAGAGTTCCAGCGCCAGCGGCAGCAAGTCTCGCAAGCATCGGACTTGGAGGGCCTGTTATTTGCTCCGCCTCCCTAGTACATACCCGTATGCTGCTCAGCCAGACGTGAAATACAGCGGAACTCGGGTCGTTTTGCCATAGACCACAGGTACGCATCTAGCTGCTCTTCAGTGATTGATGATATCCATGTTGATGATGTTCGTGCTCGTTCCACAATACGTGCGCCGGCCACAAGCGCCGCGGCACGCACATGATACGCATCACTGCGGTTGACAAGCGGCCCTGACGTATCGCTGTCCTGTGGCGCTGGATGCCATGTGGATAGGATCGAGCTGTGCTCCAATTGCAACATGCCCAAGTAAATCAGCATCGTAGGAATCACATTGTCAACAAACATGGGCAGGGGCTCACCAAGACCATGTCGCCAACGCTCAGAGAGAATTTGCATCAGTCGTGGCAATGTATGCGGCTCAGCGTCTAGGACTAGGCCCTGGAGGGCTCGTACTAGAAATAGGGCCTTTTTCATGATCGGGATGGGATACGGTGAATCTAGGGCGTCATAAAAAGCAGGCACCTCGGCTAGACCTTCGACAATGCACGATTCTACATGCTCGTGTCGAGATGCTTGCTCACAAACCTCCCATACATACGATGCCAGGTTTTTGTGCTGCCGTGCTTTGAGGAAAGCAGCCGTCTCCACGCACATCTTGGCGGCCATCTCGAAGGGTTCACGCAGAGGTCCCCCGATCGTACCCACCACCACACCTGGAAGTGATGGATGGGGTGTCTCGGAATGCGTAGGCACGCCCAGGAGCTGGGCGAAAGTGGATGGCGTCACACGTTCCAGTGCTAGGGTATCAAGCGCCGAGTCGCCCTCGTCAGCTGACAGGTACATGCCAAGCACGATTTTTCTTATACAGTCAAAGGCACCATGCCCTGTCGCCTGGTGAAAGGCGGCGCGATAGCCAGAAAAGGCATTGAGCATCGCTAACACAGCAACGAAATTGAGCTGATCCATAAAGGACGAAAAGCGTAAAGGAAAGCGCAATCCATGTTGCGTCTTGAGAGCGCTAAACTCCGACTCATCTAGTGTATCAAGAAATGCGTCCACGGCATCCTCATTCAAGCCAATGTGGGCACGCTCTGCTGCCTCGGCACAGTGCGAACGTATACGTCGTAGCATCGGGGTTGCTTCTTGACCTCCACTCATGGCACCTCGTAAGAAGAATGCTGCGATCAAATCGAGTGGGGCCATGTCATCCAAGGCGGCGCCCTTGCCCGACTGGGTCAAGGGCGGTGGAGCCAAGCCGCCGCCACCCACGGGAACCAACCGTGATGGCACAGCGCAGCTGTTTCCGCCGCGCTACAAGACGCCTCTGAATATTTTGTACGAGCGCATCCAAAAAATGCCCGGCTGGCTCAAACCTGAGGTCGAGCCGATTCATCGCAAGGATGGCTACACCTGTGCCGTGACATTACGCAAGGAGAACAAGCAGGAAAAGTCAAATCCATTTACAGTCCGTATGGAGCCGAAAGAACCAGGCGCCCGTCTCACCTGTGAATCAAGTTTGCATGCCAAGCACTGGGGGGCGACGTATGCTCTGTTTCGGCTGTTCAATCACCTAGGACTCCATCGTGTTTTGCCTCCGGGACCGCGCGAGTACTGGTTGCAGCTTGAGGAAGTCAAGGCGCAGTCCATGGAGCACGACAACTGGAAATGGGCCGCAGACCCCTTTGATGCTATCATGAAGCGCGATGCTGAGCGAGAGGCTCGCGAAAAGGAGCGCGCAGCGCGTGAAGCCGCGAAAAATGATCCATCAAAACGACCCATGAGCAAGGTATGGCAGCGTGCGATGGAAGTGCGCATGGCACCTGAGCTGCGTGAGCTTGTCGAGTCGACGATTCGTGCGCGAATGAGCGACGTGTCGAATACTCTCACTGAAGAGCTGAGCTCAAACAACCATGCACAGGTGGATAGTGCGGCTTTAGAGCGCGAGCTCACTGCTCTGGGCGTGCGGCCAGGCTATGTGCGCCGTATTGTGTCGTGGCTGCAAGACGCGCGGTCTACGTACGCGTCGTCTGCCGCGATGCAGCAACTGCAGCAGGCGCACCCTTTGCTGGCGTCTATTCTAGCCTTACCTGACAAGGAAGCTGCCGTGGAGTATTTGGTTTTGTATACACCCGAGCAGGATTTGCCACCCAAACTGCGGCCGACGGCCGCGTCTGAGTCGTTTGTCACCAGTGCGGCCAGTGGCGGAGGGTCAGAGTCCCTGGTCGATCGATGGACCGTGGACAAATTCACACGATGCGCCGGCTTTCCACGCGAAAATGTCGAGCGCGCGATTCGTGACGTGCGTGCTGCTGGGCTGCATGCATCACAAACTGAGAAGGAAGGCGCTGTGCTCGATTTGCTCCTGCATGCCCTGATGGGAGAGCCAGTGCCAGTCCATGCACCCCCTGCATATGATGAGGCCGTGGCACAGAAACGCAGTGATGAGCGCATGATGCTGGCGGCGTGCCTGGGTGATGAGGCGCTTCGTCCTGTGCCTGAGCGCGATGCGATTGACAAAAGCGACTTTGACGTGGATCTTGGCACGTATGGTGGTGATCAAGTGTACTTGCGCGTGTCGATGCACCCAGCGTCCTCTTATTTGGTCCAGGGTACAGCGTGGCCCAGCGTATACGTCACGAGTCCGAGCCTGCCCACATTTCTTCGCCTCGCACTGACTCGGCATGCTCTTCGATGCTTGCGCGGTGACCGCGAAGATATGCGCGAGGCACTGGACATGTGCGAAGGCGGTGTGCTCTTCCTCCTATGCGAAGAACTCAAAGACCGCCTGCCCACCTACGTCCACGATCCACCACCACTGGACGAGGTGATGGAGTCTCTGGTGTTACAAGCACCACGGACGGTGGCACGGGTGACACGGCCGACGCCCAGCTCTGCGCCTCGTCGTGCGCTTCCCAGCGGCAGTGCTGCGCCACGCAAGGCACGAAAACTCGCACGCGATGAGCGGCTGGATGCCTCGTTGTCCGAGGCACACACGGCATGGCGTGCATCGCTCAAGTATACTGAAAGCGTGGGATGTGTTCGCGAGTCCTTACCAGCATACGCGGCACGCTCCACGATCCTTGAAACGCTGCAAAAGCACCGTGTCGTACTGATTGCGGGCGAGACCGGCTGTGGTAAGACGACACAAGTGCCTCAGTTCTTGCTGGACGATGCCATTGAGCGTGGGTGCGGAAGTCTGTGCAGTTTGGTAGTGACACAGCCACGTCGTGTATCAGCTATGGGTGTGGCAGCGCGAGTCGCTGCGGAGCGCGGTGAGTCACTTGATGTATCCCAGGTGCCTGACGCGGCGCAGGTGGGTTATGCGATTCGTGGTGAGCGGCGCGCGGGCAAACAGTGTCGCCTCCTCTTCACCACGACAGGTGTTCTGCTTCGCCGACTCGCGACCGGCACGGATCCTGACCTGCAATCGGTGTCGCATGTCATTGTGGACGAAGTGCATGAGCGGAGCACCGACTCGGACTTTTTGCTCTTGTTGCTGCGGGATATTCTTGCACGTAATCCGTCGCTGCATATCGTGCTTATGAGCGCTACGATCCAGGCGGAGACGTTCACCTCGTACTTTGACGGTGCGCCGTATCTGCATATTCCTGGGCGCACGTTTCCCGTCCAGGAGCATTACCTGGAAGACATTGTGCATCTTTCGTCGTACCGCTCACCTATGAGTCTGTCCAAGGAAGATGAGCGTATCGACAAGCTCTTTGATGCGTCCCGACTCAGCGAAGCTGACGTGCCGACGGTGCGTGCTCTGTGTGCGTCTCAGCGTACGGACTATGATCTACTCTCCCAGGCCGTGGCACTTGCTGCGCAACGTGCGGAAAAAGTCGACTTCACCGGCTCGCTGACGAGTCGTGCAGCCATCCTCGTCTTTTGCCCAGGCGTCGGCGAAATTCGTCAGGCCATGGACGCGATCGATGCCTTGCGTCTCGATGGCGCCGTGCTCTTACCCCTGCATGCGAACCTCGCTGCGCATGAACAGCGCCGCGTGTTCCAACGCGTGCAAAAACACGAACGCAAAATCATTGTAGCGACGAACGTGGCAGAAACATCCATCACGATCCCTGAAGTCTGCTTTGTCGTCGATACCGGTCGTGTTCGCGAGGCGCAGTATGATGCCCAAGCGGGCGTGTCGCGTCTACTGGAGCAGTGGGCATCGCGTGCGGCTTGCAAGCAACGCGCGGGTCGTGCAGGACGTACGATGCCGGGTGAGTGCTTCCGGCTCTACACGCGCTACGTCGAAGCTCATGTGCAAAAACCGCAGTCTGTGCCGGAAATCCAGCGCACGCCGCTGGAAGGCGTCATGCTGCAGGTCAAGGCCATTCAGCCCCATGGCGATATCAAAGCGTTTCTGCAGAAAGCCATCGATCCACCGCCGCTCGAAGCACTGGATGCCGCGCATCGCCATTTGGTCATTACAGGTGCCGTGCACAGGGACGGTGGGTTTGCCGCGACGCTCACGCCCCTGGGCCGGCACTTGGCGCAGCTGCCGCTCGAAGTGCGCCAAGCCAAACTCTTAGTACTCAGCTGCCTGTTTGGATGTGTCGAGCCTGTGCTGCACATGGTGTCGCTCCTCTCGTGCCGGTCCATCGTCGCCGGCTCGGCTCAGCGCGACGCGGACAAGGCCAAGGCACGCGCCGCGTACTTGTGGGGTCAGAGCGATCTGCTGTCCGACGCGCACATCTTTGCTACGTGGCTTGCGATGCGCGCGGAGCGCCGGCCGATGAAAGACGTGCGTGCTTTTTGCGAATCACTGAGCCTCTCCATGCCGGCTTTGCAGGATGTGGACATGACGCGCATGACGCTCCTCCGGCAACTGGACGAGGTGGGTCTGTTGGACCGCGACTACGTCGCGGCGTACCGACGCCAGGGACCGATGTGGCCCCGAGCGTCGTCTCTGGGCATGGACGCTCACAGTCACCATGTCAATGTGGTGCGTGCGCTCCTTGTGGCGTCTTTGTGGCCTTCGCTCGCTCGGGTCGACCAGCCGACGGCCAAGTACAATGCATCCACGTCAGGTGCCGTCCTCAAAGAGGCGCACGCCAAGGAGCTCCACTATATCGACGAGCAGGAAGGACGCGTGTTTCTGCACCCCTCGTCGATGCTCTTCCATGCGACCAAGTTCAAGTCCAACTATGTGGCCGTGTTTGCGAAGAGCGCGAGTGGCGTGGCTGGGCAGGCGCGGACGTACCTCCGCGATGCGACCGAGGCACCTTTGTATGCTCTCCTCCTGTTTGGCGGCCCGCTCTACGTCGATCACGAGGTGGGCGGCATGACCATCTCGACAGGCACCGAGGCCAGTCCCGATGCCTGGGTACGCGTTCGCGCCAACACGCGTATCGGCGTATTGTGCCGCCAGCTTCGTCAACTCCTGGACCGCGTGCTCGCCGATGGGGTGCAGGATCCGCATGCCCTATTGTCTGCGCCGAACCAAGTTGTGGTGGAGGCTATGATTGCCCTTCTCGCCCATGACGGCCTCACTGGCTAGCGACGTGGACTATGGCGGGTGCGGTCAGGTCGACGCGCACCTCGGATGCCTCCCTGTCCCAGGCACGCACACGCGGCAGGACGAGTGGGCCGGGCCGCTTGGGCCACAAGGTCAGCGGGAACGTGCGATGCTCCTGCGGCAACAGCATCGAGATGGCGAGCCGCCCCTGAAAGCCGTCTATGCCAAAGTCATCCGTCTCGTCCACTGTGAGGACCAGATCCGCCACGGCCTCGCTCGTGTTGTGCACGCGCACGTCGACGTGGATCGGCTCGAGCACGGTTGCATGCGTCGTCGACACGGCGACGGTGCATGTGACCGGCAGCGGCGGTGAGGGCGAGGCCACAGCGAGGGCCAAGTGCGTCACGCACAGCGGCGCCTTTTCTTGGCATGGACGCCACTCGATGACGAGCGTTGGCGGGCCCGTCATCGCACCGACGCCGGCCCACACGGCCTGGTCGTGCGTCGTCCACACATGCTGCGGGTCCATACCATGCAAGACGGCCTCGTTCAAGTGCGCGCGCTCGACGCACACGGGCATCGCGCCATGGTACGTGACATGCAGGATGCGCGCGCCAGGCACGTCCTGTGCGCGTACCGTGAAGGATGGCTCGACACGGATCATGCGACGTGTCTGCCTTGCGCGAGTGGTGCATCTGAGCTCCAAGTCGCATGGCGTCGTCACCGAGGGGGCATGCAAGCGCAGGGTATGTGGGGGTATCGCGATACTCGCATGGGCTGTGCCGTCCTCGTCGAGGAGCGCAGCCTGATCAGAGACAGAAAGCGTGCCCTGTCCATCGACGGTGAGCGGCACGACTTGGCCGGCATACACGGTCGCTGGCACGTGGATCTCGGTGGTCGGCGCGCGTACGTGCAGGGTATGCGGTCGGTGGCGCGGTGGGAGAGCCAAGCGCGCACCGCTGGGAAGGAGCCACGTACTCGAGGGCGTGGGAATGCGCGTCTCGAGCTTCAAGGTGTGTGTCGGCCGCTGCACATGGCACACGACACTCCGCCATGCCACCGTGCCGGGCACGCGACCCTGGAGGCGCCCATACCAAGCCAGCGGCTCGCGTTTGGACAGGACGAGGGGCCGCACCTCGCGTGTGTGCGCCTGCCCTGCTACGACGTCGCCGACATCGACGACGCCCGGCGGGCCGGTCGGTATGCCTGCGAGCGTGAGGAGCGGCGCCTCCTGACCCGAGACATAGAGATCGCACTGACGCACGTCGAGCGTGTCCATAGGCGCGTCGTCGGCGATCGCCACGACGACTTGGAAGGGCATCGCCTCATCGCACGCACTCGTGCCGCGAGCAAAGACGGCATGCACACAGAGCGTGCACGGCGGCTGATCGACGACGTGGACAGACTCGTGTGTCTCGACGGCCGGCGCCTGTGCCAGCGCGTGTTGCTGCAGACCACGGAGGGACGACGGCACCGTTTGCTGCATGTCCCATACGAGCGCCGCCAGGTGCGACGCCTCCTGCGCACGCACCGCACAGTCGATAGCACGGGCCACAAGCACGACGGTCAACTCGCGCCACGCGTCCCGGCGGTACCACTGCAGCGTGCGCAAGAGGTACTCGAGCGTCTTGCGAGGCTGCGCATCCTCGTACGCGAGAGCAAGGCGCGTCCCTGCGAGGTGCGCGAGACGCCCGCGACGCGCCTGGTTCCATGCCTCGTACGCGGCGTGCAACTCACGCACAATCGGCGTCGTGTAGTCGACGTGGGCCTCGCGACGCGCGGCGTCCGCTGGGCGTCCGCAGCACGCGCGCTGCATGTGGCACAGCGCGGCCTGGTACCGCCATAGCGGCACGTCAAAGCCATGCATGCGCATAGGCAGCGCATCGACCAAGTCGGTCACGAGCACGTACTGCTTGGCGAGCCATGCCCAGTACTCGTGCTGCGTCATACCCCAGCGCTGGCACAGCTGCGACATGTGCGACATGTGGTACTGACACTGCTTGTGCGCCAGCGATCGCTGTGCGTCGTACAGCTCAAGCTTCACAAGCTTGAGCGAGAGCGTATCGGCCAGCACCTTGGCCTCGGCCCACCGCCGCGTCCGCGGCTCGACGAGCGCCGCGTTCGGGAGATACGTATGCATCAGCAGGCGGTACGCCTCCATGTACAGCTGATGGGCCTCGCGCGTCTCGCCCTGCAGCTCCGTCAACGCACCCAGCTTGTAGTGCATGCGAATGTGCCAGCCCTCGGCGCTCAGCATCGATGGCACACGATCGGCTCTCGCGACGCCGGCGCTCACAGCCGCATGCATGATCGGCTGAGCGACAGAGGGCGGCGGCGGGTACCGCGCGCGGTTGCGGCGCACATGCCGTGCATGCTCGCGGTAATAGTCTTGGGCCACGAGCCGCGCCGCTTGCATGAGACTCTGCGCGAACGGCGCCATGTCTTCCTTGGCGCCGGTGTTCAGCACAAACACGGCGCCGCGCGCCTCGAGGCCCGACGCACGGCGCAGATGCGCGACGCGCGCCTCGATGCCCTGCGCAAAGAGAAGCGGGTCGCACAGAAGCACCATCATGAGCTTGATGCCCCGCTGTGCGTACGCGGCACGCATCGAAGCGACGACCTCAATCAGGGCCGCGTCCATCGCGAGCGACGCCGTATCATGCGGCGGCATGCAAAAAAACGCCACATGCACACCCGGCACGTACTCGGTATGCTTCCGAATCCACGACGGCGAGATGATGCCATCGGGAAACAGAGGGCCACCAGGGTACAGCGGCGACAGCGGCGAGCGGGGCGGCAAGGCCCCCAGCACTCGCCGCGCCTGCTCATCCTGCAGGCGCAGGCCCGCCCGCATACGCGCCGGCGGAATTTTGTGCGCATACGCCACAAACACCATGCGCACATAGTCCGGACGCGTCGGTGGATACCAGGCCTGCGGCTGCGCATGACGCGTCAGCTGTGCCACTAGGGCCTGGCACAACTCGGGATGCACCTGCGTAGGATGAGGCAGGACATCATGCCATGCCTTCTGCTCCGGCACAAGCCCACTGACGTGCACACACGGCCGCAGCTGGACGACCAGCTCGCTGGGGTACGCATTCATCCCCCTGACAAGGCAGCCAGCCACGGCCGCGACGCACCGCTGGACGTGGAGGCAGCCACGTGATGTGCCTGGCCTCCAGCCGCGCGCGCCCTTTTTTTTTCTCTGCTTGGGACATGCCGCTCGACGTGCGTGCGTGTGCGGTGGCATGCGGACCTAGCGTGCATGCGATCGCGCCGGTGATCGCAGGGTGTGCACAGGGAGCCGTCTCAGATGCTGGATGCGTGCTCGAAGAAGCGGCCTCCTTGCTCCTGCGATCGGACGCGGAAGCGTGGGCTCGTGTCGCAGTCGCTTTCCGGCCGTGCCTGCTGGAGCTCGTGGCCCGCACATGGGAGCATGCTCACGCGTTACACGCCCTCGCATACTTGATCGGTGCCTTTGAAGAAATCTACACACTGCTCGAGGCCTTCCTCCGGCGCCATTATGCTCACGGCCTACCCATGGACGAGGCGCATCTCGTGTCGCTCTGGCGCATGCTCCGCGCCGCGCCGCACCTCGCACACACGCTGCAATGGCCCTCTTCTACTCTGTACTGCGTGTTTGCGTCGCGCGAGCACGCCACGGCGACACGCTGCCTTGCGATTGAGTGCTACGCTGCCCAAGAGCATCTCTCGAACGCCGCCCGCGATGCTCTCCGTGACGCTTGGATCGGCGACGCCCCTGCTCTACTCACCCACATGGACGTGCGCACGATGCCTGTGCACGAACAGCAGCGCATCGATGCTATATGGCGCGCATGCGAGGCCTGCCCTCTGACGCCGACCGACGCGCCCGTCCCGCTCGAGTCCGTGTCGTCTAGCCTCAGCTTGTTGGGCGACATGATCGTCGATGCGCCGCCATGCACGGACGACGGCTCGGATCCTTTTATATGCACATCCGGTGCGCTGGACGCGATCCAGCGCGTGCTTTTGCACGTCACGCTTCGCCTGCCCGTGCTCCTGTCGGGTCCCCCCGCCTCGGGCAAGACCCATTTGCTCACCTACCTCGCTACGCGCCTGGCGCACACGGAACACGGCATGCCGCCGTACCTGTCTATTCCCCTGGGCGACCAGTCAGGCGTCGATGCGAAAGCGCTGGTCGGCTCGTACGTATCGAGCACCACGAGGCCAGGCACGTTTGAGTTTGTCGAAGGCGCCTTGACACGCGCCGTACGCGCCGGCATGTGGGTCATTCTCGAAGACCTGGACAAGGCGTCGACCGATGTGCTGAGTGTCATTGCGCCCCTCACTGAGGCTCTTGGCCCGACGAAGGCCATGGGCACGCGCCCCGTCCTCGACTTGGGCGCGCGAGGACGTATCGAGGCCGCGCCTGGCTTTGCGCTCCTCGCGACGCGAAGCACACGGACCGGCGCGGCACGGCCCATGTTCTTGTCCAGTGAGCACTGGGGCGAGGTGCGACTCGCGCCGCCACGTACCGAGGATGTGCTGGCGATCCTGCGTGGCCGATGTCCGTCCCTTCGTGCACTGCCGTCCCACGAATGTGCGTGCCTTGTCCAGGCATGGTACGACGCGATCGAGGCCTCACAGCGAGCGCCGTCGTCCGTCCGCCAACCGACGCTACGTGAGCTCGTGCAGTGGTGTGCACGACTGGACGCGATGCATGCCGCCAGCCTGTTAAATAACCCCGTCGTTCAGGACGCACTCTTTCTCGATGCATGCGACGTCTTTCTGGCGTCGTTCGCTGATACCTCCACCCCTGTCGCACAGAGCATGGCGAGCGCTCTGAGCGAGGCGCTGCACATGTCGTCGGAGCGCGCATCGTACGCCATGCGTGAGCGCGTGCCGGATCTAGCTCTCGGTCATGCAGGACACGTGCGAGTAGGCCGCGTATCGCTCGATCGGCTCGTGCCGGGCGCGCCGACGCTGCAGCGCTATGCGCTCACGCGTTCGACACTAGCGTCGATGGAGCGTGTAGCGGCGTGCATTGCTCACGCGGAGCCAGCCCTGCTGGTGGGCGAAACAGGCACAGGCAAAACCACCATGGTGCAGACGCTGGCATCGCTGGTCGGCCAGCCGATCACGGTGATCAATTTGAGCCAGCAGACGGAAAGTGGCGACCTGCTCGGCGCGTTCAAACCACTCGATCCCAAGCGCCAGGCCGCCGATATCCACAATGCGTGGACGCGTCTCTTTGAGCGCACATTCTCGCTCAAGCGAAATGGCGCGTATCTGGACGCGGAGCGCAAGGCGTTTTTCGCCGGCAAGTGGTCGCGACTCGCGAAGCTTTGGTCCGAGTCATGCCGCCTGGCCCAGCGTGAATTGGCTGCGCAGAGCGATGCACGCAAGAAGCGGCGCACAGACGGCACACTCGATGCGTCATGGCGCGATCTGCTCGAGCGCGTCACGTCTTTTACGGCCATGTTTGCGTCCGGGCAGCGCCGCCACTTTGCGTTCTCGTTCGTGGAAGGGCCGCTTGTGCGCGCTGTGCGCCAAGGACACTGGATCCTGCTCGATGAAATCAACCTCGCGTCGCCCGAGACGCTCGATTGCCTCGCGCCGTTGCTGCAGTCGCGCCATGGCAGCATCGTGCTCACCGAACGCGGCGACCTCACACCGGTGCCACGCCATGCGCAGTTCCGCTTGTTTGCGTGTATGAATCCAGCGACGGATGTCGGCAAGCGCGATTTGCCACCGAGCGTGCGCGCCCGCTTCACCGAGGTGTATGTGCCGAGTCCTGACGCTGACCTCGACGCGCTGACGAGTATCGTGAGTCAGTACATCGGCCAGGAGGCCGTGAGCGACAAGTCGGCGATCCTCGATGTGGCGGAGTGGTACACGGCTGTCCGCCACGCTGCTATGCGCCACGAGCTGGCCGACGGCGCGAATCAGCGGCCGCATTACTCCGTACGCACGCTCGCACGCGCCCTGACCTTTGCTGCGACGCTCGCGCCGTCGTATGGCTTACGCCGTGCTTTGGCCGAGGGCGTGCAGATGTCGTTCGGTATGCTGCTGGACGCGCCCAGTGCACTTGCCTTCTCGAATCTTGTGCAGCGCCATCTGCTCTCGCATACCAAGGACCGGCGCATCCACGCGTCGTTCGTGCCGCCTGCGCCGCATTCCCATGCCATTCAGGTCGGTGCCTTTTGGCTCGAGACCGGACCGGTGCCGCCCGATGACGCGCCTGATTACGTCCTGACACCCAGCGTCGAGGCCAAAATCGGCGCATTGGCCCGCGCATTGGTCACGCGGCAGAGTCCCGTGCTCATTCAGGGCCCGACCAGTGCAGGCAAGACCAGCGCCGTGGAATACCTCGCCCGCCGCACGGGGCATCGGTTCGTGCGCATCAACAACCACGAGCACACCGACGTCCAAGAATACCTGGGCGCGTACGCTTCCAATGCCGAGGGCCAGCTTGTCTTCACCGAGGGCCTACTCGTCACCGCCCTGCGCCGTGGCGACTGGCTCGTGCTGGACGAGCTGAATCTGGCGCCGACGGATGTGCTGGAAGCGCTGAATCGTCTTCTGGACGACAACCGCGAGCTGCTGATTCCTGAGACCGGCGAAATCGTCAAGCCGCACCCCCACTTTATGCTGTTCGCGACGCAGAACCCGCCCGGTGCGTACGCTGGCCGCAAAATGCTAAGTCGCGCCTTCCGGAACCGCTTTGTCGAACTGCACTTTGACGACGTGCCTCAGTCGGAATTGGCCTCCATCCTCACCACACGGTGTGCGATCCCTCCCTCGTGGGCTGACAAGATCGTCGCCGTGTTTGCTGAGCTGCAGCGCCGTCGCGAGTCTGGCCGTGTGTTTGAGAAGCATGCCTTTGCTACGCTGCGTGACCTGTTTCGTTGGGGCATGCGCGGCGCCGATGGGTACCAGCAGCTCGCTGAGACAGGGTACATGCTCCTGGCCGAGCGCACGCGACATGCGCGCGATGCCGAGACGGTGCGCGATGTGCTGCAGCAGGTCATGCGCGTTCACATCGATCCGGAGGCGCTCTATGACCGCGCCGATACCCTCGCAGCGCAGCTGGGCCCTGAACGACTGGCTGCGCTGCAGAGCGCCGCGCAGCATCACCGCATCGTGTGGACGTCGGCGATGCGCCGCTTGGTTTGTCTCACGGCGGCGGCCTTACAGCAGAACGAGCCGGTGCTGCTCGTCGGTGAAACAGGCGCGGGAAAAACGTCGGTATGCGACATTGTGGCCACGGCCTTCGGTCGGCCCTTGCACTCGTTCAACTGTCACCAAAACACAGACAGCGCCGATCTGCTCGGTGGACAGCGCCCCCTCCGGAATCGCGCCGCACTCGCTTCCGAAGCTCGCGTCACAGCCACCCCGCTGCTGGGCGCACCGCTGGACGACGTGCCGCTCGAGCAAGTGGCCGCTCAGCTGCGCTCGCTCGAGCCGTCCGAGGCCCGCGATCACGCTCTTGCTCTCACGCAGCAGGCGCTCGCTTTGTTTACGTGGTGCGATGGCCCCCTCGTTGAGGCCATGCGCCATGGGGACATGCTGCTGCTCGATGAAATTTCCCTCGCTGATGACAGTGTGCTCGAGCGCCTCAACTCCGTGCTGGAGCGTGAGCGAACGCTCGTCCTGGCCGAAAAGGCCGGCACGGACGTTGTGATGACCGCATCGGAGGGATTCCAAATCCTGGCCACGATGAATCCCGGTGGCGATTACGGCAAGAAGGAACTGAGTCCGGCGCTGCGCAATCGATTCACGGAAATTTACGTCCCGCCTGTCGAGCGTACGGAGGACCAGGCTGCGATTATCAACGCGATTCTGCCTGCCTCTCTGCATGCATGGACGCCACCGATGCTGTCGTATGTGCAGTGGTTCGCTCACCGCCTGGGCGGTCACGACCACACGGGCCTAGGTGTGCGTGATCTGGTGGGATGGGCCATGTTTGTGCGAGACGTGTGCGAGCGTGGCATTTTGCCGCCGCCTCTCGCGTTTGCGCATGGCGCGGCCCTCACGATCATCGATGCCCTTGGCACGCTGCCAGCCACGGCGGCTATGACGCAGGCGGGACTGCACGCGCTGCGCATGCAGTGCTACCAGCAAGTCAATGCCATGATTGAGCCAGCGTACTTGGATCCGTTGGATCCAGCCTATCGCGCCGTCCAAGACACGCCCGAGGCTCTGTATGTCGGACCGTTTGCGATGCCCAAGGGCCCTGCGGCCGTGACGCGTCCGCCCTTCCTCCTCCAGGCGGCCACGACGGCCGACAATGCGTTGCGTGTGCTGCGTGCATGCACGATCCGTGGCCGGAGCGTGCTTCTCGAGGGCAGTCCCGGTGCCGGCAAAACGTCGCTGATCACGAGTCTCGCGGCCATGACGGGCCATGAACTTGTGCGTATCAACCTGTCGGAGCAGACCGAGTTGGTGGACCTATTCGGTGGCGAGCTGCCTGTCGAGCACGGTCGTCCCGGCGAGTTTGCATGGCGACCTGCCGCCTTCCTCGATGCGATGCAGCGCGGTGCATGGGTCCTGCTGGATGAAATGAACCTTGCATCGCAGACGGTCCTGGAAGGTCTGAACTCGTGCTTGGATCACCGCGGCTCGGTCTACGTCCCCGACATCGGACGCACGTTTACCAAGCACCCAGACTTTCGCCTCTTTGCCGCCCAGAATCCCCAGCACCAGGGCGGAGCTCGAAAAGGCCTGCCGAAATCGCTGCTGAACCGATTCATCAAGGTCTATGTGGCCGAGCTGCAAGATGCCGATATCCGCGTGATTTGCGAGCAGCTGTACCCCGACGCTGCACCGTACCTCGATGCCATGGTATCATTCCATGCCGCGCTTCACAAGGCCACCCAGGACGGCACAGTCGGACGGCACGGTGCGCCATGGGAACTCAATCTGCGCGACCAGCTACGATGGCTCCAAGTCATGCACGCCGACCTCGGCCTCAGTATGGCTGAGCCGCTCGATGCACTGCGGTGCCTGTACCTTGCGCGTTTCCGTACGCCACAGGATCGCCAAGCTGTGGCAGAGCTGTTTGCTACACATTTCGGCGACGCAGGGCACGCGCTGCGTATGCCGCACGCGCTCGTTTCGCCGACAGATGCGCTGCTGGGCCACGTCCACCTGTCGCGAGCAGGTCCTGTGGCCTCGGCATCCACGCAGCTTCTACTCCCCTCTCAGCTTGCATGCCTAGAGGGTATGGCGGTCAGTGTGCGTCTGGGACTCTTGACTATCATCACAGGCCACGCCGGCACAGGCAAATCGTCGGTCGTGCGCACCATGGCTGCGTTGGCGGGCATGCATCTCGACGAAGTTCGTCTCAGCTCGGCGAGCGACACGATGGATGTGCTTGGCTCGTTTGAGCAGTATGACCCTGCGTACGCACAACGCCATGCGGCACAAGCCCTGGATCAATGCAGGCGTGCGATCCAAGCACGCTCTCACTTGAGCGACGGCGCTGCCCTCGAGGCCTTGGATGCATGCAGACGTTGCTTGCCGCACGACCTTGCTCAAGCCGCACAGTACCTCGCTCCGTTCGCCACGACGGACGAAGCTGCCTCCCTCCACGCCATGATCGAGCAGCTCCAAGGACCGCCCCCTTCAGGCGGCCAGTTTGCGTGGATCGACGGACCCCTCGTCCGCGCGGCCAAGCAGGGCCACTGGGTCCTCCTCGATCATGCGAATCTCTGTGCAGCGTCGGTCCTTGACCGCCTCAACTCCCTCTTTGAGCCGGGCGGCAGCCTCGTTCTCAGCGAGCGCGGCATGGTCGATGGAGGTGTGCCGCACATCGTGCCTCACCCCGCGTTCCGTGTCTTTATGACCGTCGACCCCCGGCACGGTGAGCTCAGTCGCGCGATGCGAAATCGCGGCATGGAGCTATGGCTCGATGCCCTCGACCTCGATCGGCTCACTCCGTTTGCGCGCTCGCTGTGTGCCCATGGCACGCTGGTCGAACGGGCCGTGCAAGCCCATGCGGCACGTCGAGGCGTGCCCACCGAAAGCGCACCTCTTAGCGCGGAGCCCAGCGTACGCGCTGCCTCAGCGCATGCTGTGCTGAAGGAGGCCGGCATGCCCGGTGCCGCCTTCGTCGCTGCATGCTTGCAGGACGAGACCCTCGCCGAGGCCGCTCACATCTACGCTGCTCAAGCGCTCACACCCGCAGAGCGTGCTCTTGTACAGCGTGTGAACGTGGATCTGCCTTCTGGTGCTTCCAAGGGCTCTTTGCTCCCCCTTGATGCGCGCCGTCATCCTGATATGCGCACATGCGACGATATCGAGCCTCGTGCCGTGGAACTGCTGGTGCGGTGCCACATGCGTACCGCCTCTCTGGCTGCGCCTCCGCCGGGATCCTTGCTGTGCCAGGTGCAGGACGATGTACACCAGGTGCCCATGCTCATCCAATCCATGCCCGCCTTCCTCGAGGCCTGTATCCACGTCGCACAAACGGCGGCGTCGTCCACCAACGGCGGCGTCTTGGCTCAGGCCGGTACATTGCTGGACCTCGTCTCGTTTTTGGAAAGCGCGCTGCACCACACGGACCTGGACTATTCGCTCGTGCACGTCATGCTCCGCTCGATTCGGACGGCCGTCTCGGAGCTTGCGCAGCGGCAAGTAGCCGTGCCTGCGTCGCTCGTCTCGCTGATGCGAACGATGCAACAAGCACCTCGCGCGACACACACAGGGGTCGCCATGCAGGCGCTGTGGATGCGGACGCTGCCCCATGTGCCGCCGCCCATGCTGCCGCATATCACGGCTCTCGAGGCCACGTACATGACGCAGACACTGTCGCCCTCGCAGGCACGCACCGTTCTGCAGGTCCTAGCGACGCTGTATGTGTGCAATGCCTCGTGGACAGAGGAGCAGTGCCGCGATCTTGCTCGACTTGCACAGGAACTGTGCACCTTGCCGAGCCCGACGCACACTACGTCCTGGCCGTATGTGGCGCGTGTCCTGCCCGTCTTGCTGTGGACCCTCGCCTCATGCCGCGATGCGCGTCTTTCCCAACTCGTGTCGTTGTGGTCCGCCTACCCGAGTGTGCCTGCTCCATTGGTGGTCGGGACGCAGCTGTGTGCGTGGTCGCCGACCACGACCGTATCGCCCATGCTCCAGATGCGCTGGCCTCGTGCTTTTTGGTACGCACCAGATGGCTCCTTCAGCGTGGATGCACCGGGTGCGCATGCCTTGCACCGTGCCGTGATTCTCCCAGCCGTGTTGGACGCCGTGCACGTCGACCGCATAGCCTTTTCGGCATGGCCATCGTACGATGCGCATCTCCATGATTTGGCCACATCTATCGCTACTGCGTGCGTGCCGGCTCAAGCGCATCGACTCACCCTACTCCGTGACATGCTGCACACTTTTACGATGTTCCTGTCGGAAGCGCTCGTCGAGGCGCTTCAAAGCTCCTTGTCACCAGACATGCACGCGGACGTAGATGGACTGCATGAAGCTGTGCAGGCTCACGACTATGTGCGCATCGCCCACATGGTTCGTACCCTCTGTCGGCGATGCGAGGCCGATGCTTCCTGGCACTCGGCCCTACAAGCATGGCTCCAGCACCTCGCGCATGCCCATGACTGTCTCAGTGCGCACAAAGGTATCACAGAGCTCGGCAGGGCCTGGGTGCAGCTGGCCTTGTGGACTCTGCACATCTACATCCCTGACGTGCCACTCGATCCTGTGGCCGAGGCGCATGCAAAGCACTCGTTCGGCATGTCCATCCACGCGCGTCTGTCGCGCCAAGCGCATGTCGAAGAAGCGGCCGAAACGTTCCGGTCAGGTGGCCGTGTCAATGCCGTGGTGCAGCAGCTACAAACAGCCATGTCCGACGTCCTGGCCCGCCTCGAAAGCTCCCGACATACCCGCGTCACTCGCCCTCCTGCCACGGCCCTCCTACACCGCTTGCACGGCGAATTGTCCGGCTTCGCATCGCAGGTCCTAGCACCAGCCCGCGTTGAGCGCCTCGTATCGCGCATGTCAGCGTCAGACTCTACGGCCATCGCCGAAGAGGCTTCGCTGCAGTCGTCGCTGCATGCCTTTGAGCACCGCTTGTGGCGCCACTACGTCGACTTGCACGACCTGACGGCGCCCGTCCTTGTGGCTCTCGAGCAGATGCGGCTCGGCTTGCGCCTGTGTCTCCCAACATCCCCTGTACCCGGGCGCACAGAACGCCTCGCCTCGGCCGCCACGCGTTTTCCCTCTTCGTATGCGGCCCAAACGCTCCTCATCGATGCTGCCGAGCCCCGTGCCGTGTCGACGGCGGTGCCCGAGCTGCTCCTGGTGCTGGCATGCGCGGCCTACGAAGTACAGACGACGCACTCACGCGCGGCCATCCAAGCTGTGTACACAGCCTATGAGCAGCTGTACATCTTGTGGGCGCAGCAGCGCGAGTCAGACCGTGAAAAAGCAGAGGCAGAGGCCCAGCTGTTCACGTTCAAGGACGAGGATGCCTCCGAGGAACAGGCGCGCCTAGATGCCGAGATACGCGCCTTGTTCCCCGTCTATGACGATGTACTCGAGACCCAGGCTCGTATGCCGAGCTCGTCAGACACTCCCCGCCTCGACGAGCACGTCATGCTACGTGTGCTAGACTTGCACATGGCACTGTTCCCAAGCGCCATGGCGCGCTCGACTCAACGCTCTGTGCCGAGCGTACCTGACATGCTGGTCCAGGCGACCGACTCGCTGCTCCGCACCTCTGCGCCTCTCGTGTCATCCATGCCGATGGAGATGGATCGGACCGCCGCATTCCAGCTAGCTCGTATCGCTCGTCGTCGCGCACCGCCGACGCGCTCGACGAACTTTTACCATGATGCTCAGCCGCTAGAAATCGCACGTTTGATGCCGATTCTCGAGCGACTGCGTGCGCGCGCCACAGAGTTACTGCACGCGATACCCGAGCAAGTGCAATTGCAGCAGCTCGTGGAACGCTGTGACCGCATCGCCATGCTCGACGTCGCCAGTCCCGTCGCCAAGGGTCTAGCTGCCGTCGAGCTTTTGCTGACGCACGTCGACGATTGGCAGACGTACGCGAGTCGCGATACTTCGCTGCAGGCACACGCCACAGAGCTGACGAATCTCGTGGTCGAATGGCGCCGACTCGAACTGCACAGCTGGAAGACCCTCCTGGACGACGAGGCAGCGCGAGAAGAAGCGTCTGTGGCGCCGTGGTTCTTTTCGCTCTACGAAGCTCTCACGCGCGCGTCACACGGCCCTTCCGCGCCAGAGCTCGTCGAGCTACTCGATACCTTCGTGCGTGGTAGTACGGCCGGCCAACTGAGCACGCGCCTGGCTCTGCTAGACTCGTTCAGCATGTTCCGCGGTCCCTCCCACCTGCAGTCCATTTTGCACAACACAGCAGCTTACTATGCTCAGTTCGTGCCGGCCATCGAAGCTCATCTGTCTCAGCAGCGCGACATGCTTGATCGCGAAGTCGCCGATTTCGTCAAATTGGCAACGTGGCGCGACGTGAACGTATATGCCCTGAAGCAAAGTGCACAAAAGACACATGCGTACTTGCACAAGTCGCTGCGCAAGTTCCGTGATATTCTACGTCAGCCCGCCGATCCTCTCCTGGCATCCAAGGCAGATGTCCGACCCGCGATCGCCGTGCGGCCGCTTCTGGGACCGGCCTATGTACCGTATGACGTCGTTCCTGAAACGGCGTCTGATACGTACACACCCAGTGCTTTCCACGCAACTCGGCCACCTCACTTGCAAGACATGAAGCGTACTATCCTGCACCTCTCAGAGCTCAGCACTCACACTCTTCTGCCCCAGCTCGAATCGCAACGGTACTTGGATGTGGTGGATATGGGCACAACGATCCTCGAGACAGCCGATGCCTTGGCCCAGCAGACTCCCAGCGTTGCGAATGAAGGCAACATGAAACTCATAAAGAGTCTGGCCACGCAGAAACGGCGTGCTTGGACTGATCTCATCAAGGCGCTTCGTTTCATGGGCCTCTCCCCCTTTGTCACAGCCGAGCTTCTCGCGCACAATCGAGACCCCATGCACGTGTATGGCGTAGCACCGCTTTCGTCCTCGCATACCGCTCTAGGCTTGGACGCTGTGTCGCAGTACTATGCCGCAATGTTAGCCCAAGCCGAGCGACTCCGTCTTGCATCCCAGTCTCCGAAAGGCGACGTCCCCGATCTCGTCCGTGGCATCGCGATCGTGGAGCACATCGTGCAACTCTGTCTGCGTGTTCGACAGCGCCTATCCAACATGCTTCAGGGCGCTCGTGATGTATGGGCTCTGGTGCAGCGTCTTGGCCAGCTTCAAGGCAATCTGGTTAGTATGGACCAGACTTTCGTGCTACATGTCCAAGGTCGAGCGCACGACTTTGCTCGTCTTTTGCGTGGCCTGGATGAATATATGGCATCTCTGCCGATGCATCAGCAAGTATCACCTCTGCCCACCTCGCCTGACTTGGCACCTGTCCAATCTTTGCAGACACGCGTTCGCGAAGTGCACGCTCAGCTAGAAGCCCTCGCTTCTGCCTTGTCAGACTCGGGCATCACACTTTGCACGGAACAAGAGTTCGACATGGTCGCCACCAGCACACACGTCTTACAAGATGCGCAGAAGGTATTCGAACAACTGGCTGATACACCCTCACTCACGCTCTTGGCCGTGCCTATGCGCGATTGGCTAGAGACAATCAGCACGCCGATAGCGTGCCATACTCGCGAGGAGGATGCAGCTTCCGTCCAGTCACTGTCCGACAAAGTGTGCTCGTCGATGTTGGTCATCGCCCAAGAACTACACAAGCAGCCCACGCCAGTGCAGGGCGGAGACGCTTTGCCCGAACGCTGGTTCGTGGACGAAGTCTCCAAGCTCCATGCCATCGATCGCATTCTCCGACCACAAGCCGTGGCAGGCGCTATTCGCGACGCCATGGCCACGGCAGGAACAGGACCCGTCACCATGACATGTGTACAGGACATGAACAAGTTCCTGGCACCATATACCCAATGGCTGTGGACACACATGTCTTGCGTTTCGCTGTGGAACCGGTCCATGATGCGTTTGACGCTCGTACTCAGTGTGCTCATGACGTCACTCGCTACCCAAGGTTTCTGTCAGCCTCCTGAAGAAAGTCAAGGCGAAGACGACCAAGACGCCGAGGGCGGCGATCAGCTCGAAGGTGGCACTGGGCTGGGTGACGGTACTGGTGCGAAGGATGTGTCAGATACGCTCCAAGATGACGAAAATATGGAGGAGCTCGAGAAGGAGGATCAAGCGGAGGATGACGAGCCAGAGGCGACGAAAGGCGAGGATAAGGCACGTGAAATGGACGATATGGATGGTGACGTGCACAGTGTCGATGGTGAACAAGGCGAAGAAGCTGATGACGACGGCGAGGAGCAAGAGCAAGACGTGGAAGACGAAGTGGGCGATATAGATCCCCTGGATCCTGACGCCGTGGACGAAAAGATGTGGGGCGACGAGCCTGAGAACGAAAAGCAGGGCGAGTCGGAAGCACAGGGCGGCGCAGAAGACGATCGCGAACAAGCAGGTGATAGAAACGAGGCGCAGCAGCGCGAAGAGGGCGACGCTCAAGATCAAGCTGAGGAAGAAGAGCAGCAAGATGAACACTCTGGCGACAACGATGCCGACGAAGAAGCCGAAGTCGAAGACATGCCTGAACTCAATGAAGGACTCGGTCGCGAGCTCGATCAGGAAGCCAAAGAACAGGATATGCAGCTAGGTGATCTTGATTTGGGCGAGCAAGACGAAGACGAGGAAGACAACGACATGCAAGACGATGAAAATCTTTCTCTGCCAGAGGGTGACATCGACGAGAAAGAAGATGAGACAGCCAACTTTGACGAACACGATACCCAGGAAACTCGAATGGACACGGATGAGCATGACGTGCATGAGGGTGAGGAGCAGAATCGTGACGAGCAAGCGTCCGAGAAAGACCGTGAAGAGGGCTCGGAGGAACAAGCATCTGATCCGCCTGATCCCGAGCCAAAGGCTAGGGAGGATGAAGAAAAAATAGACGAGGTCAAATCCTCGGGCGACAAGCCCCAAAATGCTCGTGCGCCGCCGCCGATGCCAATGGACCAGCATCAGCATGAAACGCTGGGTGAGAAAGACTCGGATCCGATGGACTTCGATGCAACTCATGAAGGTGGCGGCGAAGACACCGGCGGTGCAGCCGGGCAACAAGATCGGGCCAAAGGCGAAGCGGGCCAAGCAGATGGCTCGTCGGCTACACAAGACCAGGGCGCTCACCAAGATGCAAACGAGCAAGCTGCACAGGGCACAGGAGACGAAGAAAAGTCCGAAGCGCAACCAAACCCTACGCAGAGCATTGCCGATTCGCTTGATCAGTTCCGCCGAGACGTGGAATCTATTCGCGAGGCGACACAGCACGACCAAGATGCAGCCATGAAAGACGGCGGTGTTCCTGAATCTAGTGACATGGAACACGTGGCGCATGACGATGATGCTGATGCCCAGGCTCTTGGCACGGCCGATGAACAACAAGCCCAAGCTATGAAGCAACTAAGTATGGACGATGATAACGCAGCAGGAGAAACCTTGGCCATGCCAGAACAGGACCAGGACATGGACATGCCAGACTCTTCCGTACCTCCCGATCTTCCCGAACCCGAAGGCTCGGGCTCACAGCCCCGTGGAGCCCGTGAAGGTGCTATGATGGCCTCTGACGTGTTGAATAACCACGGCACAGAGGGTGACAATGATCTTCCTAAGGAAGAAGAGGATGAAGAACACATGGAGCCTATTGCAGATGAACAGCGTGTCGAGGCTGACCAGCACGTCGCCGAAGAGCTAGAAGAATTCCGTACATTCGATGCCGATGCGAATCGCGCGTCAGAGCTGTGGCGTTCTTACTCGGCGCTCACATCCGACTTGGCATTCGGCTTATGTGAACAGCTGCGACTCATTCTCGCGCCAACGCTTGCCACGCGTCTAAATGGCGATTACCGCACAGGCAAACGCCTTAACATGCGTAAGATTATTCCGTTCATCGCAAGTGACTTCGCCAAGGACAAGATCTGGCTGCGGCGTACCAAGCCTTCTGCCCGCGAGTATCAAGTCTTACTGGCCATGGACGACAGCAAAAGTATGGCTGAGAGCCGCAATATTCACCTAGCGTACCAGACACTTGCGCTCGTGTCTGGTGCACTGACCCGGCTCGAGATTGGTGATATTGGTATTTGCCGCTTTGGCTCGCAGATGGACATGCTTCATGACTTTGGTTCGACAACCTTTACAGATCGCCATGGCGGTCAAATCCTCCAGCGCTTGCGATTCCAGCAAACTCGTACGGATATGTTTGCATTGCTCGAGCAAAGCATGCGTGTTCTCCGCAGGGCAAGAGAGCAGCATGCCTCAGCTTCTGCAGCTGATTTGTGGCAGCTCGAGATTATCATTTCTGATGGCGTATGTCAAGACCACGCCAAGCTCAAGGCACTTCTGCGCCGTGCGGCAGAGGAGCGCATCATGATCGTGTTTGTGATTGTGGACGCATGCGACGAATCAGCTCCAGCCGATACCCATCAAGCACAGCGTAGCTCGATTCTCGCGATGAACCAGGTCAACTACCACATGGACGCTGCTGGCAAGTTGCAGCTGGAGATGAAGCACTACATTGATACCTTCCCCTTTGACTACTATGTCATCGTGCGTGATGTGCAGTCCCTCCCTCAGGTACTTGCCACTACACTATGCCAGTGGGCGGAGCGGATTCGTGATGCCTAATGTACGACAGAATATCTAGATCGAAGTAAGTGGCACATGCCGCAAAAACGACAATGTTCCCAAGCAATAGTCGAGTTCATCGATGAGACGTGCGCCCTCTTTGCGCTGCTCGACTAATACGTCACGCAGCGCCAGGGCTAACTGCGCACCAGCCTCGTCCGTCATGGCATCCTCGTCTGGATGCTCAGGGTGCACACCCTGCGCCTGGAGTTCCTCTGCATGACACGCGAGGAATCCCTGGAGCATAGCCTGCACAGCCTCAAAGTCTAGCTTGGATCGCATCCGCAAAGCGAGCGCCTGCAGAAACAGTGTTTGTTGCTGAACTGACACCAGACTGCGTATCTCGAGGTCCAGTTGAGGCGCGGACAGCGTGTGTAAGTAAGTAAATAGCGGTCCCACATCACAAGCATCCACAGCCACACGTAGGCGGCGCTCCATGTCGGATTCAAAGACCAGATCAATCTGGCGGGCCGATTCGAGTGGCTCACGGTCTTGTTGTGGCCCATCGAGTGAGCTTGACGTCGGTGCAGCATCGAGGAAAAAGGGCATCTTCTCTGGCTTCGTCGGCGCCTCAGTAGGCTTGTTACGTCGTCGGATGGTATCGAGGTGGAGAAGTGTCATCCACCGAGCACGAGGCATTGTGCTGAGCGTAACAAGCGGCTTTTCAACATCGCCCAGCTGTGGAGGACTTGTATAGGTACGCTGGAGCTCAGGCTCACCGACGTCGAGTTCAGTCGGTCCACACGCGTCAATCGTATTGCCTTGCACCGTCGGCAGTGTCGCCTCACGCTCCTCTTGCACGTTCCCCATATCAAGTGCACGAAGCGCCACGGACATAAACTGTGCGCGGTTCACCCACAAATGCACCCCCAAGCTGTCAACGTGGGCCGTGGCGAGAAAGTCGCCTGCTGGCGAAAAGGAAACACTGGTGGCCATACTAGGCGTATGGAAAGCATCAATCAGCTGAGCCGTAGCAATGTCAAACGTACGGACGACATTGTCAGTGCTGCAAGCCACTATCCAGCGACCATCTGCTGAGAATGTTGCGTCCAGAATACGCCCACGGAAGCCGGTGAACCGACGTGCCACTCGCCGCGTCTCAAGATCAAGAATCGATAAGACAAGATCATCCGTCAAGACAGCCACCAGGTTCGACTCGCGATGAAGACGAAGTCCTGAGCACCCTGCGGGCATAGACTCTGTCGCTACTTTTTGGGCAGAGAAAAAGTCGAAGTAATGCAGCACACCATCTTGCGTGCTCACCAAACACACTTGGTTCAAAGCATCACAGCAAATGTCCGAAACTGGTACAGAGCTCTCCGTGTGAAACGTGCGCCTGTGAATATGACTCTGCATATTGTACATTTCAACGCGACCATCACTCGTGCCCACCAAGGCAAAGTTGCCACATGCACTCACACAGCTCGTCGTCGCCACAGCTGAACTCCTTTTCGAGCGAGCCACATTCAAAGTGTTTGGGTTCATGTGCTTGTTCCGCACCGTCCACGTGTGCGCATGCTTATCATTAGCATGCGTTGTCAGCACGTCATCCCAGTCTCGCGAACGAAGCGTACTGTAGGACAGGGACGTTGTAGGTGTCAGTTTCAAAGAAGACGCCTCCACAGCGAGTTTATGTGACTTGCTCTCGATGGACCCCTGACTCAGTTCGAAAGACCGACTGTCACGGACTATACTGAGGCAGCGCAAACTGCGATCGCGAGATGCAGAAAGCATGGCACGACCATCATCACCATAGTAGCGGATCAGGTGTGGCGGCATGGCGTGTCCGCTGCGCGACTTGAGGACACGGGGTGGAAGAGTTGGTGACTCAAAGAACCACTGCTTGAGAGCATTGTCTGCTCCAGTAGATATGAGAAGAGGCTGTCCAGGCACAAACTCAATCGAGCCGATAGCCCCGTCGTGGGCATGCTGAATCGAATGCAAGAGACGGGGCACTCCACCTGAAACATGATCTGTATCAGTCACAGCGTTCAAGTCGAAGAGGACAATAGAGCCTGCCCGCGTGGCAACAGCCAATAAATGTGCCACATGATCAGTACGAAAAGCCAGGCAGCCTGAAGCCAGTCCGCCTTCCACACGCACCGAAAAGAGGGCTTCGCCCACACGGACATCAAACAGCGACACAAGACCATCCGTGTATGCCACAGCAAGAACATCAACAGCTGGTGACTGGGTCATGTGCACAACGCCCGTCACATTCGTCGATTTCTTGCCACCTCGCACATCGAGAGCATCGAACGTGTGAATCAACGAGGCTGTGCGCACATTCCACAGCTGCAGCGATCCATCCGTCATTCCAAGCACAACCTTATTGAGATAGGTAGCTGGGTGCACGAAGCAGCTCGCCTGGCTTGAGCTTGGCAGTGTAATGGCCTGAAGCAGCTCGGTTGTCAACAGCGACCAGACATACATCGTCGAACCGTGCGCTGCAAGGGAGCACACGTAGTCACCAAACACAAGCATCGACGACAGCACATGGCCTTCGATTCCCTCATCTGCCACACTTGTATCATACTTGGCCACTTCGTGTCCTCGCACGTATCGATATACGGAAGAGCCCGCTGCAACCAACAGACTGTCTGGTGACGTAGCGTGCGCCATAGCACTAATACCATCAGATAGGACGGGTCCAACAAACAATAGCGTCATACGTTCTGCATTCCACATCGTCCAAGTATCTCCTATGCACGTAACGATGTTGACATCAGGAACCTGAGCGTCTTTACCGCCGAACCGCACCTGAAGCACAAACGGCACGCCATTGGTGATGTACCCCAGCGCACGGAATGGCGCATACAGTGCATCCTTGTGCACAGTCCCTGATTGTTTTACCTCGGAATTTGGCCCTTCCTGGGCACGCACTCGCTTTTCTTGCGGAGGCATGGCCGACGACGGACGTCCTGCAAGCGATTGCGACTGGATGCGAAAGAAAAAATGGGCTGCTATGCTGAATGGAGGTGCCGATGACTAAACTGAAATGTTAAGGCAATTTTTTTTTCTGGAGCCTCTCTTGCCATTCCCCTCTGCAGTTCATGGTGTCAAAGCATTCAGCGTCGGACGCTGAAGAAGCCAAGCTAGAGCGTCAGCTCCAGCAGGATGCTCAGAATGCACATCAGAGTAACTCGAATTCGTCAGAGCGCAGGCCATTCTCTGATTTGGATCTAACTCCTGCCACGTCAAAAGCTCTAGACGCCATGGGTTTCAAGACCATGACAGAAGTGCAAGAACGCTGCATTCCTCCTCTCCTTGCTGGTAAGGATGTACTTGGTGCTGCACAGACAGGCAGTGGCAAAACACTTGCTTTTCTTGTGCCCGCTATTGAAATGCTTCAGCGTCTTAAATTCAAGCCTCGTAACGGTACCGGTGCCATTGTCATTTCACCTACTCGTGAATTAGCTCTGCAAATCTTTGGCGTTGCTAAGGAAATTATGGCGCACCAAAGCCAAACTATGGGTATTGTAATGGGTGGTGCGAATCGTAAGGCAGAAGCAGACAAGCTTCAGAAAGGTGTGAACCTGATCATTGCCACGCCCGGTCGTTTATTGGACCACTTGCAAAACACAAAGGGATTTGTCTTCTCTAACCTCAAAACTCTTATTATCGATGAGGCAGACCGAATTCTGGAAATTGGTTTCGAAGATGAAATGCGCCAGATCGTCAAGATTTTGCCAAGTGAGCGTCAGTCCATGCTCTTCTCGGCCACTCAAACCACCAAAGTGCAAGATTTAGCTCGCATCTCACTCCGACCTGGTCCGCTGTACATCAATGTGCATGAACAGATGGCTTCGTCTACCGTGTCTAAGCTTGAGCAGGGCTATGTTGTGTGCGATAGCGACAAAAGATTCCTACTCCTCTTTACGTTCCTCAAGCGAAACGCAGGCAAAAAAATTATTGTATTCATGAACAGCTGCAACAGCGTCAAGTACCATGGCGAACTTTTGAATTACATTGACGTGCCTGTGCTTGATTTGCACGGCAAGCAAAAGCAGCAAAAGCGCAGCAACACGTTCTTTGAATTCTGTAATGCTCAGCATGGTATTTTGCTTTGCACGGATGTCGCGGCTCGTGGCTTAGACATTCCTGCCGTTGATTGGATCATCCAGTACGATCCACCAGATGACCCACGCGATTACATTCATCGTGTTGGTCGCACGGCTCGTGGTGGTAAGCACGGTCGCTCGCTTCTTTTCCTATTGCCCACTGAGTTGGGTTTCCTGCGATTCCTGAAGGTGGCCAAGGTGCCTTTAAATGAATACACTTTTCCACCAAACAAGATCGCTAATGTTCAAAATCAGCTGGAGAAGCTTATATCGAAGAATTACTACTTGCACCAGTCAGCCAAGGAAGGCTACCGTTCTTACATACAGGCGTATGGCTCGTACTCACTGAAGCGCATCTATGACATCAACCAGCTAGACCTCGCGAAGGTTGCCAAGGCGTTTGGCTTTGCTGTGCCTCCTAAAGTGAATGTAACGATCGGGACGAGTCTCAAAGCGCGCAAGGATCGTGACCATAACAATGACGAGGATGAAGATGCGCCGCAGGGCAAGCGTCAGCGTGTGGACCGGCGATCATATGGCTCCCGTGATGACAAAGCTGCCATGTATCGGAAACATCAGACGTCATCCAACGGTACGCAATGGAGTCGTTAAAGATTTGTAGTATATAGCGGGAACAACCTACGGGATACCATGTGCCTGCCGAGATTGATGCGAAAAGCTGTTCCAAATGTACAGAATCGAAGCCGTGTTTGTATCGGTGGTGCTCTTGACATTGGAACGAAGTTCATTAAGCGCCATCTGAACAGCACGCAGCACCGGAGCAAGAGTGGTAGTACTGTTGGCCCGAATTTCCTCGCCATGAGAACGGAACAATGCTGTGAGCCACTTGAGATGGAATTCCACATGTGGACTCTGACACGAGGGATTCATTCGTGCGGCCACCAGACCCAGCACTCGGTCAAGGTATATGGTTGGCAACTGCCTGGCAACCAACAAAATTTCTTGAGGCTTAATTCGTTCGTACACTTCGGCCTCTAGCATGGGATTATTCAAACGAAGAGCGCCTAGCAGTGCAACAAGCGCATGACCCTGGTGCGAAGCGGCACGAACAGCCTGTGGCGTAAGATCCATATCAAGATCCGTAGGATCGAAAGTCGCCTGCTCATCAAGACTGTACACAAGCAAACCACTTGTCGATGCAGCAGCCCAGCTTCGACCAGTGGGAGAAAATCGCACGCACTTTGCACGCGCCTGCAAGCGCGTAGAACGACGGCTCAGATCTCCACGCTGAACACCAGGCAGGCTTTGATCTGCACGTTCAGCAAGCGTGAGCTCATCTTCGTCTGAAAGATCATGAATCAAAGCCACATTTCCCGCCTCAGTGACCTGACGAGAATCAAGGCGGTCTTGCGTGCCGTCCAAAGCTAGGTTCATACTTAATGTCCAACGCTTCAGCAATACGCGTTCACGGACGTCATAAAGACAAACATAGTTCGCGTTTCCGCCAGCTAAGACGCACGAGCCATCAGCACTGTAGCAAACACTAGTAAATGCAGACCCCGCTGCATTATTCCGCTGCTGAACCTTGTCATCTAGTCGGCGCCCACTAGCAATATCGCGGCGGCCATCGATAACACCTGTATGTGTGCCTGTCTTGGTATCAAAAAAGTTAAGTTGGCCATTCAGAGACGCCACACAAACCTGTTGGCCATCGGGACGAAAGGCAAGAGCCAGGCCTTCTGACGATATGGGCATCGTCTCTGTACTTTGTGAACGCTGGAACACTTCCCACAGACGTACAGACCTGTCCCAGCTCGTACTAGCCAACAAGCCACTACCACTGGGATCAAAAGCCAAGCCAGTCACGGGCGCTTCGTGACCTGACAGTATTTCAAGTAGCTTGCCGGTCTGAACACTCCACATGTACGTGTCAAATGCATCCGAGCTTCCGGCGCACACAATTTCGCCGCTAGGTTCCACAGCCAAACTCACGAACTGCACCGGCGTGGGGCTGGCAAACGTGCGGAAATTGCGGTAGCGAACTAGGTCATATGCACGCACAGTGCCATCTAGGCTAGCGCTAAACAATACTTGTCCTTGTTTGGCAAATTCAACGCATGATACTGGCGCAGAGTGGTCGGAAAAAGTCACGGTACAGAAACCTGATACCGTATTCCACACCTTTACTTTGCCATCATCGCCACCTGTGACAGCCATTTGGCCGTCCTGGGCATAAGCCACAGTGTTCATATCAAAAAAGTGACCCTGTTGCTTGAGAATATACGACTCACTGGCCCACTCCCACACAAGCAATTGGCCCAGGCGTTGCGCACCGAATGCGAGCCATTCTCCCGTCTTGTTGATAGCAACACTGGTGATCTTTTCTTGACTAATACTTAAAGCATGGACCTCGGTGAAGTCAGGCATGTCTCGCAGCGTGAATAAACCAGAAGAGAATCCAACCACAAGGCGCGACGTGCCCGGATGAAATTCAGCGCACGTAATATGAGTTTGTGTCTGATAAAAGTAATGCCGCGCAGCGACGCCCCATCGTGTCAAGCCCACCGCATTTTCGGGATCAGTGAAGGCCTCTTCTGATGGCGGCAAAGCGTCCTCTTCCATGTCCTGGATATCATCATCTTTCCCTTGCCATACAAGGCAGGCTCCATCGCGCGACACGGTATAAATAGTTTTCTCATCCAGGGAAAAAAAGGCACGAACGACACTATCGCGGTGGCCTGAGAATGTCTTGGGTCGAAAACCTGGCACAGGGTCCAAACTAAACAGTCTTCCACTCATGTCCTTCGACGTAGTAAGGAAAAAGCGGCCTGTTCGGGACCAAGTGATGCTCAAGACATCATCAAAGTGTCCCACATAAGTGCGATGCAAAACAAAAGGCGCAAATTCACGCACAAGCACACTGGGCGTGCGCCATACCTGAACCTGAGCACCGTGTGTCACGGCCAAATATTGTCCATTTGGTGAAAATTGGGCGTCTCGTACAGGGAGCTTAAAGTTCATGTGCGCAAGCAAAGCACGACGCGATACATTTATTAAAATGGCATGTCCGTCCTCATCAGCTACAAGCACTAGGCTTGTATTAGCGGGTGAAACAGCCACTCGTGCGATAGGCTTGCGAGTCTCAAAAGGAAGAGTAAACGACATGTTTCGCACAAGGTCGAATACCGACAAACGATTTCCAACGGGTGAATAGAGCATATCTCCATCACCTGCAAACTGTATGTTACCTTGTTGGTACACCGTGCCGCACACATTCGCAAAGCGAAATGACGACTTCATGGCGCTGGCGGCTCGAAACGTCTACGTCGGCGCGCACCCTGAGAAAAATGTTATGTCGACTTTTTGGTGATGAGTCATCATTACACTTGCAACGCGAACACGCCGAGGAGCCTATGACACATCCAACACTTTATGAGCTTAGAGCGGCGTTCAATTGATGAAAATATACCATTGCTTCTAAAAGGTGCGCTGGAAAGACCAAGATTGAATGGAAAAAGAGAAATATTCGTCATTTGAATGTGCTCTCGCTAAGAACGGGACTCATCGCATTTCGCTAACGCCTGTACCGATGACGATGCAACATCATCAAGACATCCCCACTCTCACCACGGCAACAATCTCATGTCAGCAGCCAGAAATGAATAATTCAAGGTTTAAGAAGAGAAGTTCTGCATCAATACCTGGCCCATCACAAGCGAATTGCGGCCCAAGACGATCTGTGCCTATGCATGAAAAAACTCCGCGTCCTTACTCTATAACGTCTTTGTGCTCTGATATAAGCAGTGTGCCAACCATAACATCGAATTTTAGTACATCAAATTCATGTTCACCACTTTTGGCAACAAGCATGACGTCTTTAAAGCCAACAAGCTCAGAATTCGTGCCTTCGGAATCACATACTCGATCCCAAACCCGTTGTGACACAAATATACTATCATCTACCTTGCCTATTGTAAATAATGTTCCGGATTGTTTGACAAATCTCACTTCAAGCAGCTCTCAGCCATCCAACAACAAATTAATCCCCTGTGTAACCCAATCTCATCAAAGTTGGATCCCTCTTGTGGATCCACCGGTACCCGTTGAGCTTGAGCCTCCATTGAAAAAGAAACTTCGTGATGAAAGCCCATATATCCCTCAAGATTGCTGGAAGAGTGAATTTATGCGTATGAATTCGAAAGAAACGAGTCCTTTGCTTTCTGAGTCCGACCACTTACCCATGAAAGCACCGGAACAATTTTTTGAGCACTTTGACTGGAGAGGGAAAAGTTTGTTAGAGGCTCTCCGCTCTCTCTGTTCGCAGCTGTATCTACAGGGTGAAACGGATAAGATTGATCGAATTTTGGAGTCACTCAGTATTCGATATGTGGTGTGTAATCCTTCTTCACACTTTCGTGCCAAGGAATGCGTGCACAGTGTGGTGTATTCTTTATTTTTATTGAATACGGACTTACATTTGGCTAATATGAACAAGCATATGACCTTGCATCAGTTCTTGAATAACACATGTGACGCACTTAAAGAATTGGACTTCTTCGACGATGTCCCAGTGAGCGTAAAACAAGAATTAGAAGAGATGTATATTTCCATTCGTGAGCAGCCTTTAGGTGTTCCTCAAGAGATTCGAACTCTGATTGAACCTGAACCTGAGCCTTTTCTGCGTCGCACCTTGTCTCGTGGGCGCGGAACCATATCCAGCCTTTATCGCAGGCAAAGCAAGAAGCAGATGGAGAGAACCTCCCTCGCACTCGGATTACATTCAGAGCCGAGGGATCCCTTGTCACTTTCGTCTAAGAAAAGAGACTCTACCTGTCTTTCGTTTGACATGGATTCTGTTGTTGCTCTAGACCCTAAGCAGAATTGGACGGGTCGAAAATCTCGTGAGCAATTTCGAGTTGTTCTCTGTGATGGAGCTGTAATGTTATATGCAAAGAAATCGCTGCTCAATTTCCAAGATATCCCCGCGCGATGTCTTTCTCTTAATCAAGCATGGCCTAAATTGTGTGAAAATAAACAGGAAACATACTTGGCCCTAACACTCGCGGATGAGAGTGTGCACCTCTTTTACGCGCCGTTACCCATACTTAAATCGTGTAAAAAAGCATGCATTTTCATGAGTGCTTGTGTGAGCAGTATTCCTTTGAAAGAAGGGTCGTCTAACGTAGACTATGGATGGTTGAACGTATGCACAAAAGATGTTCAGCCGCGAGCGCACGAACCTCTGCAAGTCAAGTCGGGATTTTGGTGGAAACTTTTCTCTCGCAAAGAAGAAAAATCGGCAGAAGCATCTATTCAGAATTGGCTAATTCCCGAAATGTCGCTGAGTCCTAGCACACTTTCACGCGGTGATCAGGAAACAAAAATGGCAGAGTACTTGGTCTATATTGAGCAGACACTTTCGATGCTGGAACGCATAAAGGAACCCATGCTTCAGTACTGGCACAAGGACAGACGAGCAAGGTCCAAAGCTCTAGCGAATTGGGATCGCAAACATGCTTTTCTTCAGGCGCAGTTCGCCAAGTTCGGCGAATATCAAGAAGCACTCAAGTGTTGTGATGACACACCTACATCATGTGTGCAGTCCCAACAGCGCAAGGGGGCGCATAACGCACGGACGTCTCTCCTGATGGAAGGGTCACGTGATGTACTCTAGCAAATTGGATGTTAAGTCTATGTAGGAATCTGCAAGGTGTAGAAACCGGAGGCTGATTTTGATATGACTTTCCACCAGTGGGAGGGCAATCTCGTTGAACACGCGTTCGTGGAGTCTGTCGGGGCAACGTCCTTACAGGCGAAGCTGTCGGACGTGAAATGATTGCATCGCCCCACCAGTTGTCTTCCAACCTTACGCTCTGGCCCCGGAGTAGTGAGGGTTCACAGCACTGGCAACCCCTGGCAGCTACACACTGCCTGTGAACGTTCAGGTACGTTTCCGTGGCCTAGGCCACACAGGCAGTGCTTACACGAACAGACAGCAAATCGCTAGGTACGTGAAGGCACTGCGCAACGTGTGTGACTGTGTGAGCTAACACGGTTGAACAGGTCCTTTCGCTTCCTTAGTGCTCCTCGTTTGACCATCCACCAGCGCTGCCCCCTTTCCTCTTCCATTCTACTTTCTTCGCTGTCGCTAATTCGCACTGGACAGCAATTTCTTGAAGCTTGACATTTTTTGTTTAGCAGCTGGCCTCAGAAATGGCATCTTCTAGCACCATGCTTTCCAGCAGCGCTCTGCGTCGACATCCCGCCAGTCTGCTGCCACGTATTGTGCATAACCCCTCGCTCACAGACCTCATTCGGTACCCCGTGACCCGCGATATGGTGGCCTACATCGCGAAACAGGCAACGAATGTGATCCAATGCAGCTCTGATGCATGCGACAGTGCGAGTATGCAGCGATCCCAAAATATTCCAAGTCTTGAGACGTTTATTATGATGCTGGTTGAGAAGAGTAACGTCCAAGTGCCTACGCTTCTTAGCACCCTTGTTTATTTGGATCGCCTAAAGAATCGATTGCCACGCATTGCCAAGGGCATGCCTTGCACGCGACACCGCGTGTTTTTAGCCTCCTTAATCGTTGCTGCAAAGAATTTGAATGACTCTTCGCCAAAGAATAAGCACTGGACTCGGTATTGCGTATTTTTCTCACAGGCTGAGGTCAACTTAATGGAAAAGCAATTGCTCTACCTGCTAGACTATGACCTTCGAATTGAAGAAGATGAGCTTGTTTACCACTTTTCTCCCTTCTTCCGCCGATTTGAAACCCGCGCCGACGCAGGACGTCGTGAGATGTTCCTTCGCGGCTGCGACGCAGGTCGTGAGTGTGAGCGCTATGTGCGTGCGACAGAGCGCCGTTTGGCTCTGCGTAATTTGTCTGCTTCTCAGATTACGAGCAACAACGCCACTACGCCTAAGACCACGCCAAGCACACCGAAGCGTGTTTCGCCCCCCACAGCTCAGGTGCAAAGCTCGTTGTCCACCACGTCCATACCTCGATTGTCTTCTAAGGGGCTGCTCACGCCCACAGCAACACTCAAAGCCACGTCGCTGCATGCGCGCAACTCGGAAACGACACGATCCGGATCGTCTATATCTGAGGCCGACCTTACAGACGACAACGGCTCGGCTACATCATCGCCGGACGAAGCACACGATTACGAGGACGAGCGCGGATTTTCTTTTATTCGCGTACTTGATCAGTCGCGCACGTTGTCATCAGTGCCACGCTCCCAATCGGCAGCCGTCTTGGCTTCGATGGAACATCGTCACATCCATACCATGCGGTCACAAATCCCCCCTGGTGCCTATGCTCCTCAACATGCTAATGAGAAGGGCCATTATTCGTTTAGCGAGTCCAAATCTTTGGAAAGCACTCCAGTCAGGAATGGAAAACCTCGTACTGCCCAATTGGTAACGGATGGTATGCAGCGTTACCTTACGAGTGTGATCCCTAATGGCATTCGTCGCTCAAATTCTCGTGTCACTCTGCGCTCGAATACTTATGCGTGAAAGGCACTTTGGATGTCTGGTGCTACGAGACTTAACATAAAATTCCTCCCCGCCCCCCCCCCTTCCCTTTTCCTGCACACCCGTCCCTATTCACTCGCTGATGATATGTGACGAAATGATGCCACACACATTTCGTGGTCTGAGAGAACTTGGCCGGATCCAGGTTTTTAACATAGTGCTACCTGTTGAACAGGTGATTCCATAGGACGCTTTGTTTCTCTGGGTGTAACGCACATCCATGGGACAGCGTCGGTATTGCGTAGCAAATTACAATGGCACAAGGAACAATTGTGGATAAGCCACGACTCCGCCTCCACTTCCCTCAACGACGTGCGTTGCATGAGCAACTTGATGAATACGGAATCCCATGGCATTTTATCCCGAATATCTTGGCTAAGGCGTGCGGACCAGTATTTTTTGTGGTCTATCCCTATCAAGATAATGGGGCTGCAAACAGGGTCTCAATGGGACCTGCCACTTCGTCTAAGACCTTGCCTACTAGGCGTTCTCGTCCTTGTACTTGTTCTTATGGGCATCCTTGGGTATGTGGCTGATACTTATATCTAGTTTTCATCCAAATGTGCAAAATTACATCTATTTGAATGATAAAGTGATGCACTTTTTGGCCTTTATGACGGTACGTGGCTCACAGACATGGCTCTTACCCCAGACAACATATTTGTGTTATCGCATGTGGGAAGTCGATCAGGTACGGAGTACCATACTTACCTCAACAGGATTCCATGCATGTACCAATCTGGAAGTATACACCCTTAATCCTCACAGTATTTACTAGCATCATCGCCGGCGGTATTGGGTCGGAGTTTATCCAAAGCCTGCTCCCCGTATGTCTATGAAGTGCTGACCCTCAGTACAAAACATTCCAGCTGGGTGATATCCTTGCTAATCTAATGGGCTCATGCACAGGTCTGTACGCCGCTTATTATATGGAGCAAAGATATCGTGCGCGCTGTGAATTACAGCAACTATACGCACCACTCGACTTGGAAAACGTTAGTGAACCTGAGGATGACGCTGAGCGGGATCCTATTGCACTGGTCTCTCCTTTTCGCATTGGCGAAAGCACGTGAGATAAATGAGACATCGAATAAAGTAGGCAGGTACGAGACGTGCCTTACTGCTTTCGGAGTCTGTGCTATCAGCTGCTGTTGTGCGTGCAAATCACACTCAAGCTCGATTAAATGTGAGCAACCTTCGGGCAAGTGCATGAACAGTCGCTCTGTACATTGGCTCGTCAAAAATTGGGCCACTCAGATTAGAGTGTAGTGCATAAAAAGTCAGATAAACTATGTTATTGGCTTGGCGGACCAATGATAAAACAATTGTCAGGATCATCCGGGCGGCACATCGGCGCACGGAAACCTTAGGCGGCCGGTGGCCGACCAAATCTCTTTTTGTTTCGCTACCGATAACATGCGTGACGACGTCTTCAACAATAGGCCCATGATCAAAAGCCAGACCGTGGACTTTATCGTCCAAATCCCTCTTGTTGCCCAGGCAATCCAGGTTGGTCATCGCTTCTTGAAAGATCACCCTCTGCTCCTGCGCCTGTTCGATTTGGCTGAATGCTTGTTTATCGAGTTTCTGCTGCTCATTTTGCCTCTGGCTAAGCGCTTCAACAAGACTCTGATCAGTGTTGATAACTATGCTGTACGCACGCTCCAATATGCCAAGGACAAAGTGCCGTACCCATTTGAAGTGACCTGGAATGACTTGTACGCTAACGGCAAGGTGCAGGCGCATCAACTCTCCCAAGATGTGTACGAAAACCGCATTAAGGCCCCAGCCAAGTCAGTCTATGATCAAGGTGTCAAAGTCGTGGAGCAGCTGCAGCAGAATGAGAATGAGTACATCAAGAAGGTTGGTGCGTCGATTTCTTCAATGCACGAGAAAGTCCTGAGTGTCGCCAAAGAAATCTCTCAAAAGTCCTCTCAGGACGTGAGCGAGGGTGAGAAGCAGGCCTCGAGTCTGGTCAAGAGCGTGGTGGGCGAGATTGAAGGTCTGCAAAAGTTTGCTGCTACGCTGCCCTCGGAGGCTCAAAAGCGCCTTGATCCCTACATCCACGTGCTTAATACGACGTACAAGGATCTCTCTGCTGAGGCCCTCGATGGCAAGGTGCCGATCCTCGACCGCTTGAACAAAGTGGTGTCGTACTTGCAGAACAAGACGGTGCCTGAGCTGCAGAAAGCAGTCACGGCTGCCCCTAAGTCTAACAAGAAGAAGGACTAAGAAGTGTGATAATAGTTTGATCTTTATTTGTATGAATGCTAGTTTTTAATGTAGGATTGTGGTGTTCCTTTGATCCGTGCGTGGAGCTATGGTGGGACCTAAGCCCTGAGTGGCCGCGCTGGACCACCACGTGGCTGTGCCGGGGCCAACGAAGGAATTACGCTTTCATGGCCCATCCTTCTTATCCTCCTACCACACAATAGTTCACAATGGAGACCCAGCAGCATCAAACGGATATTATCACGCTTACTCGACACGTGCTTTCGGAGGGCGCCCGCGCCCGCAGTCAAGACGCAACTGTAACCGGTGAAATGACTCTCCTGCTCAGCTCTTTGCAAACCATTTGCAAGGTGATTGAGAACCTGGTGCGTAAGGCGCGCGTGAACGACCTGATTGGTATTGCTGGTAACCAGAACGTCCAGGGTGAAGAGCAGAAGAAATTGGATGTTTTATCGAACGAGGTCATGATCAAGCTGCTCTCTTCTTCGGGTCAATGCTCCGTGCTTGTCTCGGAGGAAGAAGACAATATTATTATTGTAAGGGAACACGGCGGCCACCCAGGCAAGTATTGTGTTGTGTTTGATCCACTCGATGGCTCTAGCAATATTGATGCTGGTGTGAACATTGGCACTATTTTCGGTATTTACCGCATCCAAGACGGATCAGAGGGTAGTGTAAAGGATGTGTTGCGCCCGGGCCGGGAAATGGTTGCCGCGGGCTACTGCATGTACGGTTCCTCGGCAAACATCGTACTCTCCACAGGTAATGGTGTAAACGGCTTCACGCTCGACAGCAGTTTTGGTGAATTTGTGCTGACGCACCCCAACATTGAAATCCCCTCGCGCGGCAAGATTTACTCGTTCAACGAGGGCAATTCAATGTACTTCCACGAGCCAGTCATCAAGTACCTCGAATCGGTCAAATTCCCGGGTGAGGGCAAGAAGCCATACACGGCGCGCTACATTGGCTCCATGGTGGCTGATGTACACCGCACACTTCTGTACGGTGGTATCTTCGGTTACCCCTCCGACAAGAAGACCAAAGATGGTAAGCTGCGTCTTCTGTACGAGGGATTTCCTATGGCCTTCTTGATTGAACAAGCTGGTGGTCTGGCTACCACAGGTGAGAAGCGTGTGCTAGACGTCGAACCCAAGTCTATTCACGAACGCGTGCCCATTTTCCTTGGCTCGAAGGAGGATGTGCAGGACCTCTTGTCATTCTACCACAAATAAAGCACCCTGTATATCTATCCTGGAAATAGTGCTGGCTGAAGACCACTTATATCGGACAGCGGCGATCTGTTCTGTTCGTAGTTGCAAATGGCATCACACGTGTCCATGGCATTGGCAATGCAATCGTTCACGCCAACGCCACCATAGCTGTAGCCAAGCAGAGAAAGACGGTTTCGCCATTGTGGATGCATTTTGATAGCAGCTTTCAACTCGGCCATGCGCTGAGGATGTCCCACAAGATATTGGGGGATAGTGTCAGTCATCACGCGAGCGTAAATGTTTTCTAGATGTGAAGTGAGGGTCAGCAAAGAAAGACCTAATTGAGAATGCAATGCACGAAGCGCACGTTCTTTGACATCGTCTTCGTTTGGAAAAGAAGAACGGTGTCGCCAGTATGGTCCACCCATCATCACAGTCAGTTTAGTAAGTCGTTGTGACTGATTCGGCACAGCATCGCTGTCAAAAATGACGCCAAGGATCTCGTCTGAATTATTTGTGGCATTCCGCGGCACAAGATAGCCAAACCCACGAATCGGTAATATATCTGCTACACCAAGCACAATATCCACAATAGCCAAGTGAGCAGATGGATTATAGGCGAGATGGGGCAGATCTGGCAAGAGGGGTGCTAAGTGGCTGGAAGGAACAGTAGCAACGACGCGATCAGCATAAAGCTTGGAATGATTCGTTTCGATCTCAATGCGTTGGCCAGGCACAATTCGCTTGCAGGCATCGCCCTTCCAAATAGAAACGTGTGGCATGGCAAGAAGCTCCGCCTCTAGAGCACGAGTCAGTTCTGCAAGGCCTTGAGGAAAAGAGTAGATACTAGTAGATCGGAGCTTTCGTACAAGACCTGGATCCAGGCGCGATTCGACGGCCTCTTTTCTGGCCTGGTCCGAGTTTTCATACGTAGATGCCTTGTATCGAGAATTAAGAAAACGAGGAAGAAGGGCCCGAAGCAAGCTGCCATGCATCTGCTCTGTCAAGACGAGAGAGGGCATGACAGCTTTTATACTAAGCTCACGCGAGTCTCCTGCATAGATGCCATGCATCAAAGCGGATGCCATCGTGTCAGCTAAGCAGGGTCCAAATCGGCGATTGAAAAACGCATGGACAGATTCGTCGCCAGCCGCTGTGCCGAGATGTTCAGAGCGAGGTATGCGCCATTCGTTTCGAACTTCTGCAAATATCCTTCGTAGTGTTGGTTGCCGCACTGTCGCTTGTATAGCTGACCAAAAGGAAGATGGTAAACGGAGCAATTGCCCATCATGGTATAGGAAACGATTCTGCGCCGAGGCAGAGGAGCGAGGCACAAGTACCATACGGTCTTGAAGAGAAAGTTGATGTAGTAATTCAATGGTGCGGAGCCCCCTGTATCCAACAGGACGTATACTTCTGGGACCCCATTCATACAAGGCCGAGGTAGACGGCTCTCGGTTACTATGCACGTGCCCCCCAAGGCGTGATTGAGATTCAATCAAGACAATTCGGTATGCATCTTGAGGAAGCGACCGTGCTAAGGTGAAGGCGGATGTCAGTCCAGTAATGCCACCGCCCAGCACAGCAATCGTTTTGCCACCTGAGCCCGGCATTCTTTCTCCACACGCGCGCGTTCAATGGGTGCTCAGAAGAGTTGGGCAACCGTGAGCAAAGGTGTGGAGAGTCACGTGGAGGATGCTTGGAAATCACCGGCGCGGGACGGAACGGATTGACGAAGCACTTATTTTCTGCTTCATACTCATCCACCGATTGTGAGCGGACAGACTATGGCGTCGGTACGTACTTGTGTGCGCGCTATTGTGGGAGTAGTAATCTAACATTATTGAAGAAGAGTATCTCGCTTGCTAGCTTCATTAAGTCGTCGCCGACTCTTCACAAGCTTGTGAAGCCCGTCGCAAACGCTTACGCGCACATTGCAGGCTACCGCCAGATGGGTCTGCGCTACGACGACCTCATTCAAGAAGAGAACATGCAGATGCAGAAGGTACGTATATTCGGTTTTTTGTCCCGCGCAAGTACAGCGTGGGTCGTGTATGACCAGAAAGCTAACACTTGGCTCAGGCTCTCTCACGTCTCCCTGAGAATGAGACATACGACCGCGTCTACCGTATGCGGCGCGCCGTTCAGTGCTCTATTGTGCAGCGCGATCTTCCCAAGGACCAGTGGACAACGCCTGAAAATGTACGTTTCATTATTGGTGATGTACTAACAAAGCAGGACAAGCGCTACGTTACGCCGCTACTCAAGGAGGTGCAGGCCGCTGATGACGAGCGTCTAGCTTGGGACACGATGAAAGTCGAACAGCTCAGGCACCATTAAATTGGTGGCTGGTCGCATCCCCCTTTGACCCATTTTACGTTACCCGCATGACCATGCTGCCCCGATAGGCATGTTCTTGCTTGTTTTGCACATAGCTCTGTATGCGAGGCTTGCTGATGCATTTTTGTGCTGGAATGATAGGCTACTTTTGCTGGTGCACTTAGGCAGGAGAGTGGAGATGAGTGCTGATAATGCATTTGACGACCAGGCCTATCTTGGCGTAAGGGACTCGAGACCTTGATGCACCATGGCCGGAGCAAGTTCGCCCTTGTTTACCATTATGGCGCCTCCTGTTGATGGTGGGTCAGGGCGATCACTTCCAAGATCGCTGCTTGCGTTTTGTACGCTAGCTACGATATTCACAACAATCGTGTCATTATACTCAATCCTCCTGCAGCTAAAAAATTACTACAAGCCTTCGCTTCAACGCTATGTGGTTCGCATCTTGATTATGCCTTTGCTTTATGCAGTCGCTTCCACCATATCTTTATTTTCATTACAGCTTGCTGAAATGATTGATTTGATGCGCGATTTGTACGAAGCCTTTGTTATTTACTGTTTTTTCAGCTTGCTCGTTGAATACCTTTCGGGAGAAGGAGCTATGTTAGTCCATTTGCGCGGCCGACCACCTAAGCCGCATTTGTTTCCATTAAACTTAATCCTCTACCCCATGGACCTGAGCGATCCATACACTTTTCTATCTCTGAAGCGTGGCATTTTGCAATACGTCCAAATCAAGCCTGTGCTCGCTGTTACTACTGTTCTCTTAAAAATGTATGGCAAATACGAAGATGGTCATCTGCACTTGGGAAATGGTTACACTTGGACTGCTATTATATACAACTTTTCCGTTTTTGTGGCGTTGTACTACTTGACCATGTTCTGGATATGCTTATCCAAAGAGCTCGCTCCATTTCGTGTCGCATCCAAATTCATTTGTGTCAAAGGCGTTATTTTTTTCAGCTTTTGGCAGGGTTTGTTCATATCCGTACTAGTCGCCATGGGTCTTGTAACGCACATTGGCGGAGTTTATGACGATACGTACTTGTCCACGGCGCTACAAGATATTCTTATCTGTCTCGAAATGCCAATTTTTGCTATCGCACATATTTACGCGTTCTCGCATCTGGATTACATGACAGAGTCACCACGGCTGGTAGGTCGGATGCCTTTCTTGTATGCCGTGCGTGATAGTTTTGGCACAGGTGATATTGCAGCTGATATGATGTCGACCATGTACGGAACAGAGTATACGTATCGCTCTTGGGAACCTAGTGATGATATCCGTCATCACTCTTACGCGTTCTACCGTCGCAGTCGAGCAGGTCTACGATACAGTGAAGATGGACGAACAAAATACTGGGTGGGTGAGAATACACATCGCTTTGACGAAGGAACGCCGTTGGTACGCCACGCTCCCAAGCGAGAATACCAAGCCACTCGTGGCTACGACGAGTTGTCAGAACTACGTTTCCCTGACGCGACAGAGGAAGAAGACCACTTGTACAATATAAGCCGAAAATTACCTTTTGGCGACTATAAATACCCTTGCGTACAAACATCATAAATACCATTCGTTCATCCATGTGTAGCTGTACAATAAGTAGTTTAATGAGATCTCTATTCATCAAAAAAAGTGGAATTTGATGGTTATACGCGGCATGCCATGAGCTTTCATGGCGTGGAGATTCAAAAAATGTAGCTCAGGACGGTTTCGATCCGTCGACCTTGGGGTGCCGCATATTAATATGAGCCCCACATGCTTCCACTGCACCACCGAGCTGAACGTGACAGCAAGGATTGACATTGACATATTCAAACCTGGCGCATCTTGTACTGCTCAGAGGACTAGATGTGATTAGGATTTTTCCCAAAGCCAGCGCCTGATCCTCCCACGCAAACAGCTCCACATATACTACACTCCGTATGTGTGTTATGATTTGTTGAATTGAAAAATATCATCTGTATGAGCAGGTCTGATCATCACAATGCGAAAAAGAACCTGAACCATGTCATGAACCAACGCAAGCGTTGCGAAACTTAGTCCATTTGTTCAAGAAACAAATTACGTCGCGCACTTAAACAAGCGTTCTGCGTAGTTTAGTGGTTATGACGGGGCCTTGTCATAAATCAGATCGGCCCAGACCCGGGTTCAATTCCCGGCGCGGAAGCTTTTTTTGATTTATGACAGTTCTAGCTGCTTACTGGCGTCCACCAAGACACGCCATGCCGTAGCGGGGTCTCGGCCCAAGCCGGTTGGTATGCCTTTTGCTTGTCTAGCCGACACTTTGGGATGAATAGCAATTTCCTGTGCCACATGAAGCCAGCCCTGTTTGACATCAAGGCAGAATCGCTGAGCCTGCGATGCTGTGAACTGCTGCGAAAAGCGCGCATTAGGCATGAGGACCCGCTCTACAATCGCATGACTCAGCGATGCAGCGATGTGACGGTATACAGGTAGAAGTAGATTTGGTGGAAGGACTTGTACCATGTGTTGTAGCATGGTGGTAAGTTTCGATAAAGCAGGTATAAGTTCGCGTGTAGGTATATCTTGGTGCTGATCGGCCTGGTCCTGAGATGCGGTTTCTTGATCGTCCACAGGCTCATCATGGTCCCAGCGGCGCAGGATGTATGGCTTAAGAAGGTCCAGAACTTCAGCCACCGTTAAGCGTTCCAAAGCATGAGCAGATCGAGTAGCAATAATTTCAAACTTGGCGACGTAATAGTCCCAGATACCGAGCATATCTGTCTCCTCAGTCTGGTTAGGTTGGGGCGCAGGTTCTTCTTTGGCAGCTGAGGACAAAGGACGAAGTTGCGCAGCAGCAGAAGCTCCGCGCTGTATTCCACGCTGTAGCACGGACATAAGACTGGCTGAATCCAAGTCGTCCTTGGATGACTTGAGGGCCATGAGGCGATATAGTGGTGACGACGTATCAAGCTCTGCGATATCTTGCGCCATACCAAGGAAAAAAGTGGATTCTGACCATTCCTGGAGCTGTTTCTTGATATAATCGGCAGAGAGAAGTGCTTTGGCAACACGGGTCACACCATGCTCGCCACGAACAAGCTCATTGCCCGGACCAGATGAGAAAGAGGCAATGTCACCAGGTAATGCACGGGAAAAAGCCGTGCTCATATTCTCGAATGCATCGAGATGCCGAACTAGTCGGTGGTGCATCATATCTAACAAAGGCCGTTGAACCTTGATAATAAAAGCACAACGTTGAGGTAGAGAATGAAGAGGCTTGTATTGCTCAGTAACACCTGTCAACATGTGTACCAAAGAGCAGGCGCATCGTGTCGTCGTGGCTGTATCAACATCAATCTCTTCGTCAGACAAAGTGGTAGATGCGACGCCTTCGTCGTCCATAGTGTCAGCTTGCACAAGATTCCAGGCACCTGGCTTTTCCATGAGCGAAACAAAGCGCTGCTCGGTAAAAGCACGTTCGCCGTCCAGCCACGATTGAAACCACGTCTCGTGTGCTAAAATTTCGTCAGCCAAGGAAATGGCAGACACACGCGCGGGTGCATACGTATCACGCAGATCAGCATCGAACGTGATAAATTGGTAAATATTGTGAGCAAGCAAGGCACGCTCACAGACAAGGCGGTGCATGGATGCCTGAATTTTTCGGCGAGCAGGGTACAGAAGGGCATGCAAGAGTTCAGATGGGGCATCCACAGCGACGTATCGCTGTCGAAGTGGTGCCTCGGCTAGCGATGTATCGCGACGTCGACGAGTAAGTTCAGCAACATCACCACCCGGCGTCCATGGATCGGGGGATGCCTCAAATAAGTTGCCAAGGACCTGAATGAGGCCCAAGATATGCGCGAGAAACCATTCCGGTTTGTCCAGGCGGTTCGTAGATCGAGCACCGTCAAAGTGGTATCGAAAGCGGAGTAGAATCTGCTCCATCATGACTTGGACGGCCAGGAGGGGGACATAGGTATCGGATCCAGGTGCTGCATCGCGGCATGATGCATTTAAGCAGTCAGATGTGCCTGTCACGGTAGCTGGTGCGGTGATACAAGAAGGTGATGGAATAAGACCGATGGTGGCCGCGGTGAATTGCCACTCGCACACGTCCGCCCAAGCCAGCTCGACGGCTGGATGGCCCAATAAATGATAGGCAGGTGTATCGCGCGTCATTGTTTCTGGGCTCTGGTACGCCGGGGGCGGCCAGGCAGCCTGTTTGAAAGCTGTGCGAAGTGCCTCGGTACGTTCCAGCTTAATTTGCTCGCATAAGGCATCACGGCTCTGTGTGAGGCAGGACATGGTGCGCATTAGCATGGGACAGTCTCTTGGTCCACGCTGGGGTGCATCTTCCGCAAGGGCAGAGAGTTGTACGAGCGCATTGATGGGTGACGACGCCGCCAAGCGCTGGGTTTCCTCAGCATCGGCCAAGAGTTGGGTGCATGCGCGGGCGGCATACAGACTCGCGAGCTGCTCAGATGCACCACTTTCATCAGTTTTTGGTATATCTTGAGTGTGTTTGGGGTGTTTGTCTTCCAAGAGGGCCATGAGTGGTTCGATCGACGACGTAAGAAGGTCATCGTCGTCATCATCTTCTGATGTGGGTGCACCGTGCAGCCTCAGCACGTCGTTCACGCATTCGCGCAATTGAGATTCAGCGTCCTGGAGACGTGACATAGCGGCATCCTTGTCCATATGTGCCGTCTGGAGCAGTGTGTCTAGATGCTCGGCTGTGAGTCGATCGTGCTGCAGCAGCACGGGCAGCAGGCGCATATCGGCGTCGGTACCAGCCATACGTTGCGCATCTGGATGCAGTGCCGGCTGTACGTACTCGAGGATACGTCTCGCATCCTGTTCGAGCTCGTCGCGCGTGTAGCCCGGGCTCGTATGTACGACGCCAGCCATGGCGGGTCGCACGGATCCAGCGTCGTGCGCGCCGACGTGGCCCTTCGGATCACGTGATGCGTTGGTGGACGCCTCGACGAACGAAGCCAGCGGCTTCTTCATCTAGTCGCGATGTCGAGCAAGGGAGGCTCTTACTTGTATGTGCAGGCAGTGCGCTTACGACCAGGTCGGCCCAGCCAGGATTTCTCAACTCGTCGGTGAGTCGACATGCCCCTATCCAGCCCTCGTGGCTCCAGCGTTTTTGGGCTGAGGAGATTATGCATCCCGCCAAGTTCTGGGGCAATATGTCGGTGGCGTGGAGTGTCGGCTTCTTTGCGCTGGGTGTGCTATTCTTCCGCCGTGCTGGCGCGATTCTCCTGCCCATGTTTTAAGATGTATTCTACATGGTATCGTAGTCGTCCGTCCGTACCGTGTCCAGGTCGCGGCGCACAAAGTCGCGGATGAACTGCGGATCGTGTCCGTATTCGAAGCTTCGGACGCTGATGGTATAGGCGGCTGCGTAAGATAGTGTCCGACGTACCATTTTCCACTTTGCGGATGGACGAGAGTGTGACGGACTGTTTCTTGCGGATGTCAGGCAACAGTGGCGACATGGGCTCGATAGCTGTGGGTAAGTGGCGCGCCTTTACATACTGTAGTAGATGGTGCGCTGTACATGCAGCACTTGGTGAATGATGCGCATGGGATCAGGACTTGCTGAGGCATCGATGGCAAAGCGCATAAGTTCACCGTTCAAGTCGCATAGGCCCAGAATGTAGCGCAACGGCGAGATGTGCACCACAATCCGGCCGTCCGGCGCACAAAAGTGACGCTGCATTTGCTCGTAGGGGAGGATAGTGCGGTGCTCAAGAAAATGCAAAAACGACGCAGCTTCCACCATCTCTTCTATGCTGTCGCCCACATACCGTTCGTATCGAAGCATGGCTACGCTCGGACGATCATGGTCACTGACAAGTCCTTCCTCTTGTGCCAGCTGAGACAGTTGTGCGTAAATGCCTTGCAGCTTGGTGTGAGCTTCACCGAGCAATGCGGCTTGTGATGACGTAGCCGCGTCACCGCGCTCGAGCGAGAACCGATGTAGATGAAAAATGAGCTTCTTAGACAGGGCGGTGATGTCGCGCGAGGCCTTGATCAGTCGTTCACGCTTGTCATTGTGCGAGTCAATCTCATCACGAAAGCGCTCAAAGGACCCGCGCAACTCAGCGACAGGGTCTGGCATGTAGGCTGTATGGAGGTGCAGGAGGCATTGGGCCTTTTTTTTCCACCACGGCATCATGACACGGCGCAGCAGCTCAGCGGCAGCCCGGCCGCCGTCGCAGGCGCCGGGTGCGTGGGAAGACGAGCCAGGGGACCCAGACGTATACGCAGAGCCCGCACATGCCGAGATCGAGAGCGACGATGACTCGGACGACGCCGTCGAAGAGGTAAGTATGTCCACTGCGCGTGCCAAGGCTCGCGAGGAGGATGCAGCGAGATCAGCGCAGCGGCACGCAGAAAGAGCCGCACGGAGCGCTGCACAGAAACGCCGCGAGGCGACCAAGACCAAGCCATCTCGGCGTGCGCGCACGCATGTCGACCAAGACGAGCATCTCGACCCGGCGGTCTTTGCCGAGGCTCTGGCGCAAGATGAGATACGAGATGCGCCGTTGCCTGCCACCTCCTCGTCTCGCCGCCCACGCGCACCGAAAGATCATGTCACGCTGCATGGCGAGCGAACGATTGTGCGGACTTTTGACGACGAGGACGCACTGGCGGACGACTGGGAGGATGCGCCGCTGAAGCATTCGCCGCTGGATCCACGCCGCTCGCTGCCTTCGGCGCGCGAGCGGGCCTACAAGAAGCAAAAGCTTGCACTACGAGCCAAGGATGTCCGCGCCTCGACGATCGCCAAGCCATCGCGACCGACAACGACCCGCACACCCAGTGTCGACGATCCATTGGGGCTGCAGGACCCGGCCTTTCTGCCCGGCGGCGAACTGTATCATCTGACAGGCCGGCACAAGCGCCGTGCGCGCGGCAGACCAACACGCGCCGACTGGACTCTGCGCGATCGCGGCGCAGGGGGGCGAGTGGCAGTGCCTCTATCTCGTGCATCTATGGGACCCGCCGCCGTATTTGCACGTTCACGACGCGTATAGTTACCATGCATCCGATAGCACAAATTCGGAATAGTCACTCGGGAATAGTGTGCTGCCGTTGGGCGCCATCCATGCGCTCAGCCCACTGGTCTCGGCATCGTCGGGTATCTCGCGCAGTGAATTACGTGCGCTCGGGGTAGTGGTGTCGTTCTGGGTCCATACCTGCTTCAGTGAGGCGTGCCATGACTGCTTCGGCACAGACAGCGGTGGGAGCGTGAGCGACGAGCCCCACGCCGCGGCGTCGAGGTTGTGGCTCAGCAGCGGCGCCAGAGGCATCGTCGGCATCGTCGGCGAGGCGCGCCGCGATGGCAGACGCACACGAGGCGGCTCATCGTCGAACAGCGCATCCACAGGATGAGCGAGCTCGTCGTAGCGACGCAGAAATGCTGCTTCGTCTACGCGTTCCACACGCGCAAAGGCCGAGGCAGGTACCGGCGTAGCGGAGCGGGCGATCCGGCCCTTGGGCAGGCGGACGCGCGCCGGGTGCGCGGTGAACAGCGTGTGCAGACTCGGTGCTGGCTCGTACGCACCACACGGCACCTGACCCTGCTGCGCCGCACGCGATGGCCCATGGCGCCGGTGACGCCGCCGAGGCAGGTGGACTGCGTACTTGTGCCAGACGGGCGGTACTTCATCATGCAGCTGCTCGAATCGCGTCGTCTCCGTACGCACGACGCACGCGTCAGGCGGCGTCGGAGGGTCAGCCTCGTGCGTCGCTGGCTTCGTCGGAGGCGGTTCCTTCGGCGCCGGTTTCCTAGGCTCGGCGCGCTCCCGTACCTCGACTCGCTTGGGCGTGCAAAGGCTCTTGGGCAGCGGCGTCGTGCGTCGCCACGTCGCAGGCTCCGTGTCCTCTTCTTTCTTGTGCATCATCTCCTCAAGACGTGCCGCCTTTTGCCGTGCACGCTCACGCTCCGCCTCACGCTGGCGCTCGTCATCTTCGCGACGACGACGTGCACGTTCAGCCGCCGATAACATCTCGGTCTGCTGTTCTGCTTCGATCTCAGCGGCATCCACCTTCGGAGCGGGGGGCTCGATCTTGGGCGGCGGCTTGCCGGTCAGGGCGGAGTGCCGCTGCGCCAGAGGACCCCACGACGAAACGGGGGCGGGCGGCGGTGCTTGCGACGATGCGGGTGCTGGCGCAGCTGGCATCGACACAGGCGGCTCAGACCGTCGCAGCAGTGCAGCAGGACGGTGTAGCGGGCCCCAGGCTGGCACACGAGGCGGCGGCGGTGCACGTTTCGACTGCTCCTCCTCGACCTCCGAGATCTTGTACTGCGTGCCATCGCCAAACTCAACGACATCGTCAAGCTCGTCCTCGCTTTCTTCATCAATCTCGTCCCAGTGGTCATGCGAGTGGATCTCGGTGCCTCGAAACCGCTCCAGCTCTTCCTTCGCGGCCTGGTGCCGAGCATGCTCCTCGGCCGCGCGCTCCTCAGCCTTGCGCTCCGCCTCCATGGCTTCTTTGGCTGTGGGGAAGTCGTGCGATGACACTACAGGCTTGGGTGCCGTACGGTGCCTGGCATTCCATGGCATGCGAGGCGCCGTAGAGGCGGGTGTGGCGGAGGAAGACGTCGTGGTCGTCGCGTCACGAGCACCAGGCTCTTTCGATCGCCCTGCCTCAGTAGCAGGAGTCGATGCGGAAGCTCGGCCTGGCATCGCCGTGACAAGCCGTGGACATGCCGCGCGTGCATGGTCCGGCGATGCAGACGTCGCTGTCGACGTCGCCGTCGATGCGGGCGTGGGCGCCGCCTTCGGCGCCGTCACCGTATTCACCTGCTGCAGGAATCGCTGGTTGATGTTCAGCGACGAAAATCGATGCTTCGCATGCGGTGCCGCGTGCACCTCTTCATGCGGACGTGCGTGGCCGCTCTCGGTCATGCACAACGAAGGACGCGTTGCCAGAGAAGATCGGTGGCGTCGCGGCTACCGACCTTCTGCCCTGCTTATGTAACGCGCCCACGCCACCTCGGACGTGGAGCGTTCACCTCGTTGGCTATGGCCGTGCACGTCGAGCTGCACGCCTTGCCGGCGCTGAGCATCGCTGAGCATCGCACGCGAGCGCTAAAGTATGCGTCCACGAGCAATGTGGCCGGCGTACTTGTGGGCCATGTGATGGACGGCACCCGCTACGAGGTAGTGGATTCGCTAGCCGCGCCCCTCCGTGACGATGCGCAAGTCGACACGGAGGCGCTGCGGCTGGCATGGGCTCTGCACCAGCAGGTATGGCCTGGCAGACAAGTGGTGGGCTGGTATGCACTCGGTACCGAGCCTGCTCCCCACCATGCACACATGCATGCCACTTTCCTCCGCTGCCTCTCTCCAGACACGCCCCTTACGCTCGTCCTCTTGAGCGAGGCTGCATGGCATGCCTTCTCGCACAACGATACATGGTCACCCGCCACGGTATCGCTACCATCCTCTGCGACCGAGCGTATCGTGCTGAATGACGCCCATCAACGAGCGCGCTTCACGGACGACGCCCCCTCTGATGCACCCCGCACGCACCATATCCTTGCATCGATGCAGTCGGAGCGCCGCGCTCTTCAAATGCTGTGTGATCGCCTCACCGTCGTATGCGACTATGTCGACGGCGTGCGCCAAGGCACCCAGCCTCACGACCCTGCCATCCTGCGTGACCTGGCTACGGCCGTGGTAAATCGACGTCCCGCTCCACAGACACACGACGAGACAGATGCCCTTCGCAGCACCTATCTCGCTACGCTACTCAACAACCTACATACGCTCCATGAGGTACGTCCGTGCTACTGACCCAGATCACCGAGGTCCATGCATTTGCCTCGTCCACGGCCCCCGCGGCCACCAGTGGAGGTGGTCGCCTGGTCCCAGACCGTCTGCCATAGCGCTACGATACCCAAAAAAGCCACGTGGGACGCGCGTTCCTTGCGTGCGACGATCACGACCGTGGCGGCCGCTTGATATGACCGACGCACTGGATCTCGACATTCCCGTGCTGGATGACGATCTGTACAAGGATCGCGCACGAACGTTTGTCGAGTTTCTCGATGATCAAAGTGGCGCCGTCGATTACCGCACGGCCGTCCGCCAAATGCTGGCGTCCGAGGCCTGTCGATTAATCGTGAGTATCGACGACGTGCGCGTGTACAATCGCGATTACGCCGATGGCCTGCTAAACGACCCTAACGGCTACTTACCGCCTTTCGAGCATGCTCTACAGGTGCTCGTCGAACAACTGCACGACCCCCTCAAAGACGATATCCAGGGCAAGCAATTCCACATTGGGCTGCGCGGGAGTTTCGGTGACAACCATGTGAATACACGCATGCTACGCAGTATGCACCTCGGAAAGATGATGTCGCTCGAAGGTATTGTCACACGGTGCTCGCTGGTGCGGCCCAAAATTGTCCGGTCCGTCCATTACTGTGATACGACCTCGCGTTTCCATATGCGTGAGTATCGCGACGCGACCATGTACGGCACAGGCCCGCCGACTACGAGCACGTATCCAACGACAGACGAGAGTGGGAACAGGCTCACGACCGAATATGGCTTGTGTACGTTCCGCGACCACCAGATGATCAGCATTCAGGAAATGCCGGAACGGGCGCCGCCAGGACAGTTGCCACGCAGCATCGATGTGGTCATGGATGACGACCTCGTCGACCAGGTCAAGCCGGGCGACCGCATCCAGCTCGTGGGTATGTACAAGTCGCTCGGTAATCGCGTGGGTCAAAGCACCACGTCTACATTCCGAACACTGATGATCGGCAACTACGTCTATGTGCTGTCGAACAAGGCCGGCGGTGGCATCTCACAGCTGCCACTCACAGATCTGGACATCCGCAACATCAACAAAATATCACGGCGGGAAGACGTGTTTGACTTGCTCGCCCAGTCGCTCGCTCCGTCCATCTTTGGGCACGACTACTTGAAGCGCGCCGTCTTGCTCATGCTCCTCGGTGGCCAGGAGAAGAACCTCGCAAATGGCACACACATTCGTGGCGATATCAACATCCTCATGGTGGGTGATCCATCCACTGCCAAGAGTCAGATGCTGCGCTTCGTGCTGAACACGGCGTCTCTGGCGATTGCCACGACGGGTCGTGGCAGCAGTGGTGTTGGTTTGACTGCAGCCGTCACGACCGATCGCGAAACAGGTGAGCGGCGTCTCGAGGCGGGTGCTATGGTTCTGGCGGATCGCGGCGTCGTGTGCATTGACGAGTTTGACAAAATGTCTGATGTGGACCGCGTCACGATCCACGAAGTCATGGAGCAACAGACGGTGACGATCGCCAAGGCAGGTATCCACACTACGCTCAATGCTCGCTGCTCCGTCATTGCCGCTGCGAATCCCATTTATGGTCAGTACGACGTGCACAAGGAACCTGGCCGGAATATTGCGCTGCCAGACTCGCTGCTGTCGCGTTTCGACTTGCTCTTTGTCATTACAGACGACATTGACGAGAAACGCGACCGCATGATTTCCGAGCATGTCTTGCGTATGCATCGCTACGTTCAGCCTGGCCAGCCAGCGGGTGTGCCTGCCAAAGACAGCCTCGATCAAGTCCTCGACGTCGGAGGCGGCCCTGACGATGAAGCAGCGGATCAGACGCAGGAAGATGAGTCGCCCTTTGAAAAATACAACCCCCTCTTGCACATGGGTATTCAAGGAGACCAGCGGCAGCAGGTTCTGTCGATCACTTTCGTGAAAAAGTACTTGCAATACGCCAAGTCACGTATCGCGCCTGTCCTGTCGCCTGCGGCCGCCGCGTGGATTTCGAATGTGTATGCCAACTTGCGTAATGACGAGCAGGGCGGAAATATGCGCCGCACTGCGCCCTTGACAGCCCGTACGCTGGAGACACTGATTCGCTTAGCGACGGCCTATGCCAAGGCGCGCCTGAGTCAGGTGGTGGAAGAGCAAGATGCTGAGGCAGCGGAGGCGATTCTGCGTTATGCTCTCTTCAAAGAGGTCATGCATACCAAGACGACCAAGCGCCGGAAAACACGACCCGTGGATGACGAAGAGGACGAGGACGAGGCAGACGATGGCTTTGATTCAGATGACATGGACCAAGACGAGGCAGATCGGCAGCTGGGTGGGCAGCCAACGCGGCAAACGCCTTACGTCACGCGAGCGTCGACACGGGCAGAAGCGAAGGCCCCGGCGCCACCATCAGCGTCGCGTGCTACCTCGTCTGCTCTGCGCGAGTTTCGTGTGCGTGCAGCCGAGGCATTGTCTACGACGTTTGCTGAGGAAGAGTATATACCGTTAACGACGCTATTGGAGGCCGTGAACGCGGCAGGTCCCACGCCCATCCCCGAGGAGGATGCACGCAATGCACTAGAAGCAATGAGTGAGGATAATCAGATCATGATCGCTGAAGGTACGTGGATGCAGCAGCTCACCCCAGACATGGTGTACAAAATTTAGTGCGACGGTGGCGATACGTCACAAAGTAGCGCGACGCGTCCTGGTAGACAACTTCGGCCGAGATAGTGAATGCCCCAGAGAGCCCGCGTGTCATGTCAAATGTGCGTTTCGACAACAACGAGCATCCACGAGAATGGCAGCCGAGTCGAACTATGACTATCTTTTCAAAGTGGTGCTGATTGGTGACTCGGGCACGGGTAAGTCGAACTTGCTGTCTCGTTTCACGCGCAATGAGTTCAGCCTCGATAGCCGCAGCACCATTGGTGTGGAATTCGCGACTCGCAGCATCAACTTGGACGGCAAGACGATCAAGGCACAGATTTGGGACACGGCCGGTCAGGAGCGCTACCGCGCGATCACGTCCGCTTATTACCGTGGAGCTGTGGGTGCGCTACTCGTCTACGACATCGCCAAGCATTCGACGTACATCAATGTGTCGCGCTGGCTCAAGGAGCTGCGTGACCATGCGGACAGCAACATTGTTGTGATGCTGGTCGGCAACAAAAGCGACTTGAAGCACCTGCGTGCTGTGCCGACCGACGAGGCAAAGGCATTTGCGGCCGAAAACAACCTGTCGTTCATCGAGACCTCGGCCCTGGACGCCTCCAACGTGGAGCAGGCCTTCCAAAACATTCTGACGGAAATCTACCATATCGTGTCGAACAAGGCACTGCAGTCGTCAGACGATGTCATTAAGCCCAGCGGTGGTGAGACGATTTCCGTCCAGCCATCCACTGACGACGGTGGCCAGCCAAAGAAGGGCGGTTGCTGCTAAGGGTATGTACGTTGTGTGTGTGGATAGAGAGAAACAGTGCGCTACGTGGCGTAGAAACGCGTGAACATCGCACACATCGATCGGTACGCGATAAGATCGCCTGTTCGTAGGAGGTTGGCCGCGTCGACGTTCAGTGGGCTGTCTGGCTCCGGTGCATCGAGCAGGGCCACTACGGCGGTACAGGCGCTGTGCAGCGTCCATGCCGGCGACCACTGCGTTTTGAGCACGTCTAGACAGATTTCACCGCTTTTCCAATGCACGTTCGGATGGAAGATGCGTGTGCGGAAGCGCATGGTCGGCGGCTTGATGGGGTATGTATCCGGTACCTGAATATCGATCTCGAAACGGCCGCCGTCGTAAGCACCGTCAGCAGGCGCGTGAATCACGGCAGACCACGCAAACAAGTTGGCATCTGATACTGGCCGCAATCCGTGGATATGCTCATCCTGCGCATGCTCGGCACCTCGTCGTTCGTGCGCTAAGCGACGGATCGACGCGCTGTGGCCATCTCGATGCATCGCTGTCACTAATGGGACGCGTCCAATCGCACCGGTCTAAATCCACAATTTCTGGGCTGGGCCCTGCCAACAAACCCGAAACGCCCAAACCACCTCGTTCTGCCATTTCCCGCACCACCCTTGCCCATCCAGTCACAGTGCATGCATTTATGGAGTGAGCAGCGTGCAGCGTCACACGCGCCGTATGCACACACCATTCAGGGCGTGCCTCGTGCCAGCGCGATGGTGACATACCAGCAGCCTGGAGCCCACCACGACGAATATGGAAGACGGCCGGTCCTACCACCAGGGCACGTCAGTGGCCTGAGCAGCCATTCGCGCGGGCACTCACACACAAGTAGCGACGAAATGGTGTGGCCACAGGCTACCTCACCACGTCGCACACCCATGGCCATGACAGGCCCAGCGCCACTGCCGCCCACGAACGCGTACATGTCACGGCCGTATTCAGCCTCGAGCATCCACAGCCAGGGCTCGACGCCTTCGAGCACTGACTCGGGGGACCGTGTCATCATCCAGGCGACTCTAGACAATGAGTCCTTTTCCGTCGTCAACGTCACCGGCATTGATTCTGCGCCCACCATCCGTGAGATGATTCTGCGTAAACTCAAGCTGCCCTGGAAAGACTTGTCTCAGTGGGGCTTGATTCGCACAGAGATTGGTGAGTCGGATGTGGGAAACTCCCCGCTCATCGATGATGATACCCTCCTGTCCCTATGTCTCCAGTTCGGCGACGATAAAGGCACAGTCAAGTTTCGCGTCCTCCAACGCCGCGCGGTCTCTGATGAACCTCATGAAGCACCCGTCGTGTACGCGTCGCCCATCTTAGTGCCACAGCACACGGCTCCCGCGAACCTCGCATGGCCGGGCGATTCGTTGTATGCATCTCATCAGCCCCCGCCGGTGCCTTATGCGCCACCCAACGTGGCTCGGAACGTCGTCCCGCGGCGCCAGCCATGGATCCCTACAGCGCCAGCAGGAGCACCACAGCATATCAAAGACACATTTCTGCCCCCGCTTACGAACCGACACATGTCCCCCGCCGTGGTCCTGCCGCCCTCACAGGCCCCGAGTTTTCCGTACCTGCAGCCGGGCATGCTGGTGCCGTCATCGAGTCTGGACGACAAGGCTCTTCGAAAATCGTCACGCCCTCTCTCTGCGCATGGCATGTCGAGCAGTCGACCCGCCCCATCGCCCCATCATGCGCCCGTGGCGGCACCCAATGGGCGGCCGGCGTCCTTTCAACTCGACGCACCTTACAAACGTGATCCTGACGAAGCTGTCCCTCGACGCGTACTGAAGCCGTCGAAACCACCCGCCCTGTCCAGCTCCAGCGATGTCGGATCGCCTCAGGACGAGAACGTATACCCTAATTCCACGCCACCCGTCCTGTATCGCGGTGAAAGCAGCTTGGGTCCACGGCCACTGCCTGTGCCCTCGCCCATCAGCTCGGCTTCTCCAGCTTCGGCTCAAATGTCGCCCTGGCGCCAAGACATTCACTCGGAGTGGACAGATCACATACCCTCGGACCGGTCGACGCAGTCAGATCACAGCGGTGACAGCTCCATGCAGCGATTGATGGCACATTTGCGAGTGTCACAGGAACGCAAAAATGTCTCGACCTCGGACGCACCTGCCTTCGACTCGTTTGCCGACGATACGCTGGGCGGCACGTTTGCGCAACCACTGGACGCATCGACGCTCACAACTCGGCCGCACGATGCCGATACGCTGCGCCCATCTCCTAGTACTCTGACACCCCGCGACGCCTCTCGGCCCGTTCTTACTCTCTCTATATCCCCGCCTCCTGAGCCCAAAGCGCCGTCCCAGGCTTCGGCCACCACGGTCGCCTCGAAATCGTCGCAAGACAGCCATCGACAGAGCTGGGCATTCCGCCCGCCTCCGGAGGAACTGTATGAGCAACTGGACAACCTGTTTCCCCGCCACGATCTGGACCAGCCCCTCAGCGACATGGCTCTCTCGCCCCAGACTAGTAGCGAAACGCCGCTGTCTGCCCAGAAAGAGGACCGCATTGTGGCCGGTGGGACGCCGTCGACCAAGCACCGACGTGCACCCCGTGGTCTTTCACGACACCAGCACCATTCGATCCGCATCATTGCACAAAACAGACGCCAGCTTCTAGAAAAGACCAAGCAGGAAGAGCGTCGAAACAAGCTGAAGAATGAAGAGGTTCTGAGCCGACGAAAGAGCACGAAACTATGGGGTGGACGTATGGTGGAAATGCGCACGAACGGTGCCAACTCGGTTGGCATCGTGCCCGATGGCAATACCCACAACTCGATGGACCCCGACACGCAGCCGGTGTTCAAGTGGGTCAAGGGCGACTTGATTGGCAAAGGCACATATGGCCGTGTGTATCTCGCACTCAATGCCACGACAGGTGAGATGATTGCGGTGAAACAAGTAGAGTTGCCTCGCACAGCGGCAGACCGTGACTCATCGAGGCAGCGCAGCATTGTGTCAGCCCTCAAGTCGGAGATTGAGACGCTCAAGGACCTCGATCATCCCAACGTCGTGACGTGCCTTGGCTTCGAAGAGACGCTGGACACGCTAAGTATCTTTTTGGAGTACGTCCCCGGTGGGTCCATCGGCAGCTGCTTGCGTCGGTACGGCAAGTTTGAAGAGGACATGACCAGCTCCTTTCTGAACCAGACGCTCCAGGGCTTGGCGTATCTCCACAAGCAGGGCATTTTGCACCGCGACCTGAAAGCGGACAACCTCTTGGTGGATTACCAAGGCACGTGCAAGATTTCTGATTTCGGCACGGTGCGTCGCAGCGAAGACATTTATGCCAATGTGGAAAACATGTCGCTCCAGGGCAGTATATTTTGGATGGCGCCAGAGGTCGTGAGCCTATCGCGCAAAGGATACAGCGCGAAAGTCGATATTTGGAGTCTGGGCTGTGTTGTGTTGGAAATGCTGGCTGGCCGCAGGCCCTGGTCGGACGAAGAGGCCGTGCAGGCCATGTTCAAGATCGGCGCTGAACGTCGTGCGCCGCCTGTGCCGAAAGATGTAAAGATATCGAAACCGGCCGCCCACTTTTTGCGTAACTGCTTCGAGATTGACCCGGACCGCCGTCCCACCGCCGCGCGTCTGCTGGAGCACGTTTTCGCCTGGCCATCGCCGAATTGGTGCTTTGAGGATAGTGGGCTGTACAAGTTGCTGTGTCCTCCGAAGTAAGGGAGAAGGACTCGCAGAGGGAGCGTACCTGCATGTCGAGGGTCTAGCTAGTGATTACATAATGTTGAGGAAGTGTGGGTGGAAGCTACGCCCGCGAACAACACCCAGCTCCTCCCTTTTTTCACTCGTTCCTTGGAATGAGTGAGGCGGCCGCTACATCGCCTGATGTATCGTCTGTGTTAGCTGCGTTGCAGGCGCTATACCACAATCCGGACGCGCAGGCCAAGCAGCAGGCGAATCAGGCGCTTCTGCAGTTCCAAAAAACGCCGCAGGCATGGAGCACAGCCAACGCCCTCCTGCTTGCACAAGATGTGCCCCTCGAGTCGCGGCTCTTTTCCGCTCAGACGTTTCGCTCCAAGGTCACATTTGATCTGGAGCAGCTCGAAGGCGCGTCGCAAGAGCAGCTGCGTGATACGCTTCTGCATGCGCTCGACATGTACGCGACAGGACCGCGCGTGATTCAGACGCAGTTGTGCTTGGCGCTGGCAGCCCTGGCTCTTCAGATGAGCGAGGCACGCTGGGGGAATGTGGTTCCAGGTATGATTGAGCGATTCGGCGGTGCGCCCTCGACGGTCGGCGTGCTCCTTGAGTTTTTGACGGTCCTGCCCGAGGAGGTGTCGATGAACCACCGTATCCCGATGGACAATACCACATACCATGACAGAGTATCTCAACTTTTGACACAGCATGCCATGTCTGCGCTCCAGGTGCTTGTCATGTATATCCAGGCGGATGGTGTGACGTCTACGATCCAAGCGATGATTTTCGCGTGCCTGCGGAGCTGGCTCAAGACGGGCGAAGTCACAGCCGTGCAGCTAGCCGAGACGCCGCTTCTCTCATGCACATTTGATGCGCTGCAAGATGAGGAGCTCTTTGATACAGCCGTGGATGTGCTGTGCGACCTCATCAACGAGACCCAGGAATTGGAGGAGAACCAGGGCGTGATCGAATGGTTGCTACCACGCATCGAGTCGCTGCGCCCAGCGCTGATGGCTGCGGGCGATGACGAAGACCGCGTACGTGGCCTATGTCGCATCTTTGTGCAGGCCGGCGAGACGTACCATGCGTTGGCGCTGCAGCACCCCCAGGCCCTGCTCCCCATTGTGCAGGCGGCGCTTGATTGTGCGTCGTATCATGACCTGGACATTGTGCAGATCACCTTCCGTTTCTGGTACCTGCTCGCGACGGACGTCCATCGTGCACTCGAGCAGGGCAACCCGGCTGCGCTGCCGTTCCGCGACGTGTTTGAGCAGCTCTTTGCTGTGATCTTACGACACCTACGATTCCCTGACGACGACACGGACTTGACAGGTCAAGAGCGCGATGACTTCCGGAGCTTCCGGCACTATATGGGCGACACGCTCAAGGACTGCTGCTACGTGCTAGGCGCAGAGGCGTGCCTTGCGCGCTCGCTTGAGGTCATTGAGTCGGCGCTCGCACAAGCGTCGCCAGAGCTGCGATGGCAAGACATGGAGGCGCCTCTCTTCTCCATGCGCTCTATGGGCGGCCAAGTTGATGTGACAACGAGTGAGGTGGTGCCGCGTGTGTTTGCGCTCGTCCCGCGCCTGCCGCCGCATCCCCGCCTGCGGTATGCAGGCCTGCTTGTCATGTCGCGCTATACCGAGTGGGTCGCTGATCATCCCGAGCACCTAAGTGGAATACTCACGTTTATCACGACGGGTTTCGATGGCTCAGACAGGGACATTGCCGCAGCGGCCGCTCAGGCCATGGACTTTTTGTGTCAGGACTGCCGCGAGCACCTTGTGCCGTACTTTGACCAGCTCATGCACTTTTTCCGCAGCGTGCATGCGACGCTTGCCGTGGATGACTTGCTGTCCGTGTCCGAGGCGCTGGCTCATGTCGTGACGGCCATGCCGCCGGCCGCAGCGACAGAGGCGCTGGTCCAACTCGCGCAGCCGTTGCTGGAAAATGTGCACGAGGTGTGCGAGTTGCCGTCGGCCACGAAGCCTGACCTGATGCGCGCAGCTGATCGCATGGAGCAGCTGGCTCGTATTCTGCAGATCATGGGTGTATCGCTCGCAAGCACACTGCCTGAGGCGTGTGCCGCTACGTGCACGCAGGCGTATGCCATCCTGGACCGTCTGCTGGAGCGCTACGGCGACGTGTTTTTTATTTCTGAGCGCACATCGGCTTTGATCCGCCGCGCGCTCATCTTCTTCGATCAGCGAGCCGTGCCGACGATGCCGGCTCTGCTCGACCGCTTCGCCTCGTGCTTCGAGTCGACGGGTTTCTCGGGCTACGTGTGGATCGTCGGCAAGTCGATCGACCAGTACGGACAGCGCGCTGACAGCACGCTGGGCATGCAGCTGGGACAGGCCTTCGAGCGCGTCACACACAAGGTTGGCTCGATGCTCCGCAGTGCACCGTCGCCCGATGCCATGTCCGACGTGCTGGATGATTACCTGCACTCGTGCCTCGTGACGATCCAAGCGGCACCGACGTTGTTGCTCGGCATGCCACCGCTCCTGACGCAAGCGTATGCGATGGCCCTCCAGGCGCTCGCAGCGCTCTCCCCTGGCGTCGTAGGCATCGCTGCCGATGTCGTGCGTGCCATCGTCGAGTACGCACACGAGGTGCCTGTGCCGGACCGCACACACGCCGACACAGTCCACGCGGTCGTGGGCGAGCATGGCGCCGAGACTTGCCGCGCGCTCATGCATGGCCTCGTGACGCACTTTCCGCCCGAAAATATGCCAGTCGTCGTGTCGACGATGCGCACGCTCGCGACCGACTTTGCCGCGCAGATGCCGGTGTGGGCGTCGGCGGCGGCACAGGCGCTGCCGACCGAGGCCGTGCCAGAAGCAGACAAGATGCACTGGATCGAGCAGATGCACGCTGTGCCACTCGACGAGCGCATCAAGCCGAGCCTCGTGCGCTTGTATGGTGCGTCGCGCAAGTCGCGAGAACGTGCCCAGCTGGAGTAAGAGTGCCATAAGTAGCTTATTCGGCCCCGGATTCCCGCATAAAGTCGAGGTGCTTTTGGATATCGGCCGCCGACACAGAGGGCCGGACGGCATGTAGCGCCTTGAGAAAGTCGTTCATCACGAGGTGCGGCTCCCGAAGTTCGTCAGACTCGACGTCCATCCACGTCATTTCGCGCGCATCAGGATCACCAGGCGAGCATGGCATGTAGCGCGTGCGCTCCGTGCCATCGTCGTCCACTTCCCGCACCTGCTTGAAATGCGTCGCGTTCATGACACGGCGCACAGGCTGCATGAGCGCTTCGCGCACGACCACGGCCACATCGGCACCCGAGTACCCCTCGGTCTGTGCCGCGAGCGTCCGAATGTCCCGGGGCGTGAGTGTGCACGGCGTCGAGCCGATGTTGAGCTCAAACATGCGCCGCCGCGCATCAAGCTCAGGTAGCGGGATGTACACGCGCTTCTCAAAGCGGCGTTTGATGGCCGAGTCCAGCGCCCATGGAATGTTGGTGGCGCCCAGCACCAGCACCTCTGTTTCGTGGTCGTTGTGCACCCCATTCATCTGCACGAGAAACTCCGTCTTGATGCGCCGACTCGCCTCGCTCTCGCCTTCGCCACGCGTACCGCACAGCGAGTCCACCTCATCAATAAATATAATCGACGGCCGCGCTTCGCGCGCCATCGCAAAGAGCTGCTTGACCAGGCGCTCACTCTCACCCATCCATTTGGACACAAGATCCGAGCTCGAGACACTGAAAAATGTGCTGTTCGACTGCGTCGCCACAGCCTTGGCCAGATACGACTTGCCCGTGCCAGGCGGTCCATAGAGCAGAATCCCACTCCATGGCTTGCGCTTGCCCGTGAACAATTGCGGAAATTTGATCGGGAGAATCACAGCCTCCTTGAGGGCGTCCTTGGCACTCGAAAGACCCGCCACATCGTCCCAGCTGACATTGGGGCGCTCCGTCAGAATCACATTCGATAGCCCAGATCGCAGTTTGCGCGTCTCAGCATCCATGTCCTCCGAATCGCTCTTGGAGCCCGCGACGCCTTTGCCGCCATCGGAGGTTTCCGCCTGCGCCACCTTGCCCAGATGCTCCTTGAGCTTCTCAGCTCGGTCCAAGTACTCAACAAACTTCGACCGGATCAACTGCTTGAGCTTGTCGTTTTTTTCGTACTTGAGCGCCATCATGAAATAATCGAGGCTGTTCTGATACTGCGTGTACGCCTCCTGGTAATGGTGCTTCACATCCTCATCAATCGCCCTTTGCACTATATCAATCCCTCTCTGCTGTCAGTCAGACGGCTACACACCTGCAAAAAGTCTGTGGGCGCCCTACGCGTCAGTAGCTCGGCCTACGCACATGTTCAGGGCTCTCGCCAACCCAAGCGGTGGTGTGTTGGGTGGATGTGGAGATGAAACCACACGACGCGCTCAGTTTGGGCGTTCCACGTCGATGTCTACGGCACCGCTGCGCATCCCTTCGGATGCGTCGCGTCCTTCTACCGAAGCAGTCTCCGAATCAGATCAAGAGCCTAGGCAACAGGCCTGCAGAGAGGCCCCAGATACCCACGCATCGCCCACCGTACAGGACCTGCCCCCCAACAGTGCGCGCATCTCCCTCCGATCCCTTTGGCGACGGCAGCATGCATCGACGCCGCAGCGCGAGCCCCGATCCAGTTCCATCAGCATGGTATCAGATCTCCAAACGGGCTTGACGAGCGCGGCCCTGCTCAAGATGCGTCTCGAGCGTGATGAGAACAACGCTCCCCGCATACCTGTCCTGCTGCAGTACTTGCGGGTCCAAGTAACGGACACGTTCAACTCGCATAGCTCCGGTCACCATGTGTACCGCATCGAGCTCAGCTATGGGTACGGCATGGTATCCTGGGTGATTTATCGTGAAGTGCGTGACTTTTTCAACCTTCACGCATACTATCGGACGCACAGCGTAGCCAATACGCTGTACAAGTCCTTCTCCTCCGAAGCAGACTCGGAAGGCGATCTTCCCAGCTTTCCCAAAGGAAGCTTCACAAATCGATTCACTCGGCAGAGGCAGCAGCAGGATGGCAAAACGGCCCAGGAGCATCAAGATGCACAGGAACGCACGTACCGCCAGGCACTCACAGACTACCTGCAGAAACTGATCAAGTTTGCCATGTTTCGCTCAGAGGCAAACCGTCTATGTCGCTTCCTCGAAATCAGTGCCATGGGACTGCAAGTGGCGTCTCTCGATGGCTACCTTGGAAAGCAGGGATACCTGCAAATCAAATCAAAAAGTTCGTGGCGCGACACTCAATCCCTCGTACAAAGACCCAAGCGCCGCATCCCTAAATGGTTCATTGTACGCGAGAGCTATATCATCATTGTGGAAGAGGCCCATAGCCTGCGCCTGTACGACGTGTTTCTCATGGATCAAGAGTTCAAGGTCGTTCAAAAACACACATTACGTCCTGCGTCTTTGAAGCATGCACCAAAAAACGAGGTCGAGGAAGACAAGGAAGGCAAGCTAGCGTGGCCCGAGACGCATCACACTTCCACAGGGACGATCGGTGACTATGTCAGGCGGCACCGATTCAACTTGTACAACGCGGAACGCAAGCTGAAACTGACGGCCAAGAATGAGCGCGAGTTGGAGCAATTTCTGCTCAGCATCCAGTGGGCCGCCCATCATAATCCCTTCGGAAAACAGACGCGATTCGGTAGCTTTGCGCCGATTCGTCGTTGCGCCGCCGTCCAATGGCTGGTGGATGGCCGTGATTACTACTGGAACTTGTCCGAGGCATTGCTGCACGCTCGTGATTGCATCTATATCCACGACTGGTGGCTCTCTCCAGAAATGTACTTGCGCCGCCCAGGCACACCCGAATGGCGCCTCGATCATTTGCTGCAGAAAAAGGCATCGGAAGGTGTCCTTGTTTATGTGATTCTCTACAACGAAGTATCAAATCAGTTTACGCCCACAGATTCGGCGTACGCCAAGTCGCGCCTCATGGAATTACACCCTAATATTGTCGTGCAACGCTCTCCCAGCCACTTGAAAACAGGTACCTTTTATTGGGCACATCATGAGAAACTCTGCGTCGTGGACCAGATGGTGGCTTTCATGGGTGGATTTGACCTATGCTTTGGTCGTTACGACACACCATCTCACCCGCTCGTGGACGATGCGGCCATGGGTCCAAGCACTACCACGGACCCATCGCTCTTAGGACCCGCGTTAGACGGCGCCGAGGCTCATATCTGGCCCGGACAGGACTATGCGAACGAGCGCAAAGTCGAGTGGCAGATTCTCACAAAGCCCGAGATGGATTTGTTGCCACGGGACAAGGTGCCACGCATGCCGTGGCATGATGTCGGCGTTCAGATTCTAGGTCAGCCTGCGCGTGATCTTTGTCGTCACTTTTGCCAACGATGGAACATGTTACTCCGATCCAAAAAGCACACTCGGCGTATGGATTTCTTGCTCCCGCCGTCCGACCTTACAGAGGATGAGGTAAGGCGCTTTGGTGTGCAAGGCACATGCGATGTGCAGATTTGCCGCTCAGGTGGTCCCTGGAGCTTAAGCACGCCCAAAACGGTAGAACATTCCATCCAAAACGCGTACCTCAAAGCCATCGAGCAAAGCGAGCACTTTGTGTATGTGGAGAACCAGTTCTTTGTCACGTCCACGGTCATGGAAAGCACGGAAATCGAAAACAGCATTGGTCTTGCGCTGGTAGAGCGTATTGTGCGTGCTCATCGCGAGCGTACGCCATGGCGGGCCATCATTTTGATTCCAGCCACGCCTGGTTTCCCGATGGAGTACGACCATCCGGAAAGTGGGTCCGTGCGAATTATCTCGGCCTTGCAGTACTTGTCGATCGCACGTGGACCCCACTCGATCTTCGCGCGTCTCGCGTCCGTGGGCATAGATCCACATGCCTACATTGGCTTTTATTCCCTACGCCAATGGGGTCGAATGCGCCATGGCCAATTGGTCACAGAACAAGTGTACCCTCATGACAAAGTGATGATCGTCGACGATCGCCTGGCCATTATTGGCAGTGCCAACATCAATGAGCGCAGTCAACGCGGCGACCGAGATTCAGAATTGGCGTGTGTTGTACAAGACCATGATATGCTGATGAGCCGCATGGCTGGTGAGGCATTTCAAGTGGGTCGGTTCCCACACACGTTGCGCATGCGACTGATGCACGAGCATGTGGGTTGGGACGTGGATGCTATGGAGCGGGGTGAAAATGTACAGATAACGCAAGACCCACAGCCCCAGGTCGTACCCAAATGTTTGCTCGACCCCGTGGCACAGTACGACGTGTGGAAGGCTGTGGCCACACACAACACCGTCATATACCGCCAAGTGTTCCGCTGTGTGCCAGACGACGAAATCAAGGCTTGGGCGTCGTACAAAGTGGCCATGCAGCATCATGACCGTGTAGGACGTTCTGTCACAGACGGCTCAGCGCCTAACGGCACCGACCTGTTTCCTCCGGAGCAAGTCGAGAACATGGCTGCTCAGCTGCAGCGATGTTGCGGCACTCTCATTCAACATCCCACGGAGTTCCTGGAGCACGACGCCATGCGCGGTAACTATTTATTCGCCAAAGACCACATAAATCCACTCATCGTTTTCGACTAGTAGCTGTTATATAGACATACGGTCTTTGAGACGCAAGGCTGCGTCTGCGCGTTTACTTCTTCACAAGCTGCTCAAGAGCGTCCATCGAGAGCGACTTGGGGCGCTCGATCGGAAGACCAAGGATACGGTCGAACACGAGCTGGGGCAGGGCACCGAAAGCACGCGACACACCAAAGAGAACCGTGTAGAACTTGAACTCGTCAAGGCCGTACGTGTAGAGCGGCGCACCCGAGGCAGCGTCCACGTTAGGGAAGGGGTTCTTGGTCTTACCGTGCTCCTTGAGCACAGGCGGGGCGAGCTGCGAGATGCGCTGCACAAGCTTGACGGTAGGCGAGCTCTGCAACTCCGCACGCTTGTCACAGTAGCCGTACAGAGCCGTGAAACGAGGGTCGGGCTGACGGAGGACAGCGTGACCGTAGCCAGGCACAACGCGGCCACTCTTGAGCGTAGCCCAGAGAGCGTCCGTGACCTGCTGGTCCGTGGGCGAGTCACCCACTTCACGCTGGACCTCAAGGATCCAGTTGAGCACTTCCTGGTTGGCAAGACCGTGCAGAGGACCAGCCAGACCGTTCAGCGAGGCGGCGTAGGCCAAGTAAGGGTCAGAGAGCGCACTGCCGACCAGGTGGCACGTGTGAGCCGACACGTTACCACCCTCGTGGTCACCGTGCACAGACAGGTAGAGACGGAGGTAGTCCGTCAGACCCTCCTTGTCGCCGTAGCCGAGCATGTGCGAGAAGTTCTCGGCAAAGTCCATGCTGGGGTCGACGTGCTGCTTGCCATCACCCTTGCCGAACACGTTGAAGTAGATGCGGGCGGCAATGGCAGGGAGACGAGCAATCAGGTCAAGCGTGTCCTCGAGGGTAGGCTGCCAGAACTCAGTCTTCTTCACACCAGCGTTGTAAGCGGCAGCAAACTTGCTGTCGTGGTTCAGCGTCGACACAGCAGCCGAGAACTGCGTCATGGGGTGAAGCGACTTGGGGAACGTGTCAATCACCTTCTCCACGAAGCTGGGGAGCTTGGCACGGGACATGAGGTCCTGCGAGAGGCCCTTGGCCTCCTCGGCCGTCGGCACCTTGCCGGTCAGCAGAAGCCAGAGCATCGACTCGGGCAGCATCTCATCACCAGGGCGGCCAATGTCCTTGGCGGTGGGCAGCTCCTTCTGGCACTGAGGGATGCTCTTACCGTGGAAGGTGATACCACTTTCGGCGTCCAGAACCGAGCCCTCCCAGAGCATGCACTTAAGGCCACGCATACCACCGATCAGGTGGCCAACGTTGCTCTGGCCAAGAGGAGCCTCGGCGTACTGCGACTTGATGCGGGCCAATTGTTCACGCTTGGCAGGCACAATTTCGCCGACAGCCTCAGCAAGAGACTTCGTCGACGAGTAGCGCACCGACGTAGCGGCGGCAGCAAACTGGCGAGGAGCCGTCGCCGACCGGAGAGCAGCACGGGGGATAGTGAGGGACAGCATCTCGGAGATATGTATGGATGGGAAAAAACCAACGTGTCGTCGATCGACTCGCCCGTCTTATATCAAATGCAGCACGCCCACCCGGACCGTGTGTTCGGACATTTATCCGGCCGAACTGTGCCAGCACGAGCCCACCTGTGGGCACCGCATGGTCACATGCACCGAGAATCGCCTTCCCTGCCACGTGGCTTCACATCCCTGTACCAAGGCGCCCGGCACGCGGGGCTGACACGCGGGGGCCGCGGCGTTATGTAGGGTTTTATAAGGACGTGCATGGGCCGCCCATGACATTCGCTTGTAGATCTAGTTCGGAGAAAAAAATGCCACTTGGGCGTTCTGAGCCCGTGCGCGTCCTGCTTCTTCGACAGCCCGTGCCTGTTCATCAGGGCACAGACCCATACCATCACGCATTTGGAACTCTCCGCACGTCCTTTCGTGACCCCGCTAGCCCTGGCACGTCAGGCGCTGCATCATGCGCACCCAAGAATGATAATAGCCTGACATCCCCGGCGCACACCACGAACGAGTCGCGACCTGACCCTGACTTGTTTGCGAACGACGATCTTTATCTTGTGACGCACCACATGCGGCCCCATGAGCTCAAAGATGTGGAATTCCGCGTTGTCAGTTTTCCAATCCTCACGCATGTCACAGTACACGCAGATGAATTGGACCAGGCCCTACTTGGCATGTACCACCATACCACCCACTATGATGGTGTGATCATGACCAGTCAGAAAGCCGTTCAGGCATGGCAACAAGCGTGTGTGCGCGTAAACCAAAAGCTATATGTACAGCAAGACATCCACCCAGAGCGCATGAGGGTGCTAGGCCAAGTGCCTTTTTACGTCGTAGGGCCAGCCACCGCCAAGGCCTTGCGACACATCGAGGTGGCCACCCCTTTTCAACCAACTACCATACATGGTGCGGAAGCGGGAAATGCCGAGAGCCTGGCTCTGCACATGATGCGAGATATGAACCAAAGCCGACAGCCACGGCGCTTGTTGTACCTTGTCGGTGACAAGCGTTCGCCGGCCCTGATCAACACATTGCAGGCTCACAACGCACCTGTCACACTCGATGAATTGGTCGTGTATGCGACGGACAAAAACCCGGGCTTTGAAGACAACTGTGCCCTTCTTGCGCGCGATATTCCCCGGCACACGTCTAATGAAGCCCTGTCCGGCTCAAGGCCGTCATCTACGCAGCGGCAGCGAGAACATCATGGAATAGTAGGGCATACGCAAGAAGAACACCTTGATGCGCACACCCCGCCCGCGTCAGCACCCACAGAAGTCCGGCCCGACTGGATCGTGTTTTTCTCGCCCAGCGGTGGTAATTACGCCCTGCAGGAACTCGTTCAGCGTCGGTGGATTGTGTCGCAGGAAGCTCATCAGGGGTGCAAAGTGGCATGCATCGGTCGGACGACGGCGCAATGGGTGCATGAGACCCTGGGATTCGAGCCACATGCCATTGCGGCTCATCCGACACCGGACGCACTGCAAGAGGCGATTTTTCGTGATTTGATATAGAATGCATGAGGTATGGTACGGCATCTGCATCATGGAGAGGATGGCGCTGGAGTATGCTTGTCATGCCACATGGCATACTGAACGAGGATGACCAGATCAAAAACAAGAGTACCACTGCTGCCCAACAAGAAAGGTAGACTTTCAGACAGGTACTCGTACCTGTCGGGTCCCACGGCTTTGGGATTCGAGAGAATGCTGATCGAATACAAGAGATTGGCGAAAAATGCCAGCAAGAACAGAAGCATCGATAATCCGCGCACAGAACGGCGCTGGAAATTCGTCCATATCTGTGGTAGGCGCGATGTCATATACAACACCGTGCAGAACCAAGCAAAGATGCGGCCAATGATGACGCTGAAAGGGGGCGCAGGGTCTTTCCGACCGCGTCGCGGCGCGTTCCAGAGCTCCATATCGGGTATGTACAGCAGGATGGGATGGCGCACGGCAGGAGGTATAGGGGTCGTCGTCGACGTGTGTGCCAGGACGTGAGGCTGGGCCACAGGATCCACGGAAGCAAGGGCGTCAGGCCTGCTGGATGGGCCCACCGAGACAAAGAAGCCAATTCCCAGCAAAGCTACAGTTGCACCTCGCCGTATTGCGGCCTTTCGTCCACGCGCACGACCTCGAGCGGATGATGACACGTCTTGGTCCATGGATGCGGGCGCCAAGGAGGTATGCGCTTTCGAACGTCGACCACGTTCCACTGAGGCCGCTGGCTTGCTCGTTACATCATCTGTAGATTCACTTAGTCGCGGAGCGCGTGTTCGCCTCGACGGACGATGCGGTCTGACGCGGTACACCATCCATGGATCCAGGGACCTCGCGCGCAGTGTTTGCCGCGACATGCTCGGAAGCACATGCCGAGATCTCGAAGTAGATGCCATCGCCGTGGTACCTGTGGTCGAGGTGTGAGCTGGCCTGTACAACGCCCCTATCAGGGGCGAGCGCTCCGTAGGGAACGCGGGTGAAATGCGTGGAGGAAGCGGCTCCCGGTAGTAGAGAGCGTATTGTGTACACAGTGTTACATCGACCAAAAGCATGTAAGCAGCAATGACCATTTGTATCGGCAGCTGGTTCGTGAGAAAGGCGCCTACGAGGTTGGTCAGGTCACCGAGCGTCCATTGAAGTAAGAACACAAAGGACAGGCCTTCTACGCTCTTCGTGCGGAAGTTTTGGTAGATCTGTGGCGTCTGTGCAAAGATCCAAACAAAAAGACTGGCCGTGCCCGAGGCACCGGAGACAGCCTCGCGCGTGATACGGGGCAGCACGGGTATCATGACACGCAGCGTCTCACGGCCAGGCGCAGGAAGCCGTGGCGGAGTGGGTCGGTGGTGGGGAACGGGCCATGCCACGTGATCGAATCGACACGAGGGGCCAGACGGCGTCTGTCCACCCGCGATTGTCTCTGGCAGGGAGCCAAGATGAACCGTCGCAATGCTCCCATGCCAGAACGCTATGCGGTGCTGACTGATCATGCATACCCATCTTCTACGTCGGCGAAGATGGGGCCGCGGAATGCTGTATTTGAGAAGCCGTGGCGGTCTGACTCACCCTTTGAGAATCCATACGAAATGTCTGCTCAGGAGCCTGGCGCCCCCAAGAAGGACGCACAGAACAGCTTTGTAAGTCTGTTTTCAGGGACATCCGCCCAGCAGAGCTCGGCGGCGGATCTTGAGGAGCAGAACGATGCGCGCCTCTCAGGTCTGAGCGAGCGTATCAAGCTGCTCAAGGACATTTCGACGGGCATCGGGAAAGAGGCGCGCGAATCGACCGCGGAAATGAACTCTCTGAACGACCTGTTTTCCAACGCTAGCTCCTTGCTAGGCAACACATTTCATAAGATGACGGTCATGGCGCGCCGACAGCGCGGCTGGTTCTGCAATATGATGCTGTTTATCATGCTCGTCATATGGATCTTTGTGTTCCTTTGGTGGTGGCGAAAGTAACTGTGCTGGAATATACCCTCTATACGATGTGGCTATGTATGCGGTCACTGTGTAACTTCGCCGTCCGGCGTGGTTGTATATATGCCACCACCGCGGCATGCATCAAACGCAGGAAGGCACGACAAGTATCTGCACCATGTACATGCCTTGGACGGATCATCACTGCGGTAAAAGTTGAGCACGAGCGCCACGAGAAATGCAATCAAGAGTATGACACCGACCAAACGACACACCCAATTTATGATCATGTGTGACCGCGACGGATGGATGGACGGTGCAAACACCAAACCGCCCAGGATGCCAATACAGAATCCGCCAATGTGCGAAAAGTTGTCGAGGCCGGGCAGCAGTCCTAACGCCAGGCCAATAATGGCAAAAATGATCGACACGGTCAATCGAGTCTTGGGCTTCATCTCAAACTTCCAATTGTAAATCAAATCAATCATTTCAAAACTGATGCATGTGTACACAGCGCCCGATGCACCCAGCGCAGGCTGTCCAATGAGCCCAAAGTTGCCGCCTAGCAGATTACCTCCGATGCCTCCGGCCATAAAGACAATCGCATATGCTAGCGAGCCGATCAGTTTTTCAATCTGGCCGCAGAGAGTCAATAGTACAATCAGATTGAAGAGAATGTGCACGATACCGGCATGGACAAAAATGGCGGAAACAAATCGATAGCCCTGGTTCGGATTCGTGGCATCCTTCAAGCCACATATGTCTGCAAGCGAGCACAGCTCATCCCTCTGAAATCGGGTTTCTCGCGTCGCCGTGTGATTGAGACATGGGATCATGTTGGTGGGCGGCAAGCCCGGTACGTTGCGCATGCAGGGCGCGAATCGTGCTCCGAATGATATAAGGAATTCCGCGGGGGGTCCAATCATGGGCTGTACGCTTGGGTGTACTTGGACTGCTTCGCCCGTGCGCTGCTTGGACAAGATGAGCTCAGCGATAAACACGACAACGACACCAAAGGAAATGAGCCATGTCACAAACGGATACCTCTGCCGTCCAACGCCACGTTCACGCTCATCGATTTTTTGCTTCAGCTTGTCTTGGTTAGACCATGTAAACTTTCCCTCTTTCTGGGATGGCATCTCAAGGCTCTCATCAGCGGAACCCATAAGGTGAGTACGGGACGCTGTGAGATGGTCTGGGTATATAGGATGCTGTGTCTGCCAATGATGTGACTCATCAAGGTCGTTCTCAGCATACTTTAAGGGCAGATCTGTTTCGCTCATGCCCCAGTCATATGGTTTCCGTGTGTCCTCATACATCGGCACAGCAACGGTGTCTCGATGACTCGAATTCACAGGCAGCAAGTGCGCTGGCTCATGAAGACTGATGCTTGATGCATAGTCTGATGCATTCTTCAGGCAATAAAACCTATTCCTGTCAAAAGCCTCATCAGAAGAGGGATGTGACACAACCAGATCATCCACGTCCTGATAGGGCCGAGTCCGCGCCACAGACATCGGCCGGCCATTTTCTGCTCGAAACACTGTTGGTGGAAAGTCGCCATGTGAACTGGATCCATGTTGTAAGTGCTGCTGGATCTTGGCATAAAGATCCGGCTCCGAGGTCATGCTGGGTGTATACGGCTACAATGCGCACGTCCAATTCATGTAAGGTCTACAAGTCAACTTCCCCTCCAAAGTAACACTCCACATATGTGTTGTATTATGTAAGTGACCCTGCACGCCTAGATGATGCCTGCCGCCGGCTCTGCCTCGCCATGACGACGGCTGGCGATGGGGCGGTTCTGCGTGTCAAGCGTAAACGCGCTGACGATCCAGTCGATGCATTTTTGTTCCAGTTTCACACGCAATCGCACCTCGCAAAACGCCGTGGCACGCAGCCGCATCATCCGCCTGACCAGCCCGGACATGGCATGTTTCGACGGAGAGAGACGGTGAATATAGGCGAGCAGATGGCAAAGGATGCACAAGTGATCGAAGCAGAATGGGATAGTTTTTCGAAAAGAATGAGACTCAAACGCAAGCATGAGCAAGACACAGAAACAACGAGTGTCCGGCGCAAGCATCTACCATCCCATCTTCAAGAGGAGGACAAGGCGCAGGATATGAACTGTTTCTCTGACATGCTATCGGAGTACCTCAGATTGAATCAAGTCTCATTGGAATCCCACGATACGAGTGCGGAGGCTGCAAATGAGTACGTCTTTGATATCTACTATCAAGATACCACGCCTATGACTGCATGGAGGCATCGCGACGCAAAAAACGTGAACTGTGTACCAACAGTTGGACGCGCTCGTACCAAGTCCAATAAGCCACATTCATCAGTACCTATTAGTGGCAAGGGATACGACACAGGACCATCCACAACCACAGCCCCTGGCTTTGAGCATTTGCAAGACCCAGAAGAGGATGTAGACTGGATGCATGAAGCCTCCTTCTATCCCGTGCATCTACGCACAACAATGGATGAAAATGGACACACTCTCGTAACAGCTGTGCCTATCGGTGCTCAAGGACTCGCAGAAAATGACCTGATGTTGGAAGAAATCGAGTCTGGAGCGGACTTATGTGACGACGACGAGGACAGTAATGATGAAGATTTTTACCGAAATGATTACCCGGATCAAGACGAGTGGGACGCAGACAGTGATACAGAGTGGTAGTTTCCTGCGCACAGCTCTACGAATGCATATACCCTATTATTACTCATATCACTCATGCGCATGCTGCCGATTGTAGTACGACGGGCAGAATGGCAACAGTTCTTGATTTCAAGATCATCGAAGGATTCAGCAAGGAAATACTGGCATTACTCTGATTGAGAGCCTTGGTTGAATGCCTTGCGGATGCAATCGCGCATGTCTTTATGACGAGTTATGCTGCATTTTTCCTGGAAAGTATGCACTTGCCTGTTGTGATGCTTGGGGATCGCGATGGTTTCGATCGTTTCTTTGTACTCCTTTTCCAATGGCGACATTGCTATAGAGGGTATCGAGAAGTATGGGGGTCAGCGGACATGAAAGGACCGCAGGGGCTCCGTATAGCTCACATTGGAACCGGAGTCTTTTCATGTTGAGCCGATGCTGTGTTGGTTTTCTGCTTTTCTCCCTGAAATTCCAATTGTGGTCATGACACCAGCGAAACAAACATCTACGCCCAAGTTTGGGCGACCTTAACATATAACCCTTTGCTTTGTACACCTTTCCTAACAACTATCATAAATGGCCATGTCCTCCACAATCGATATACGCAGCTTGTGAAGGAAGATGTGAGGGAATGTCCACTGGACGAATGACTGATAGGCAAAACATCTAGCGAGACGATAGCGACTGGGCAACTTGGCGCGCATGCTTCTCACAGTACATTTTTTGATTCATAGAAAAGTAGTCCGTGAGCTGAAGTAGGCACGGACCTGAAGCGGCATCCGAGTAGGCACATACCATGCACGTTGGGTGATAGCATTCACCCTTGGACGTCTTGCGAAATATGCCGGTAATACCTCGGCCACATGCGTGACATACTGTACCGCTGCGGACTTGATAGTGCCACAGACATAACAATTTCCCTTGATACATGAAAATGTCCGTTTTAGCTAGTTTATCATCGCAGTCTGAGCAGCGAACACAGTCGGGATGGTATATGCCGAGTATAGAATTGTCTTTACCGCAGATCTTACGGCCTTCCACGAATTGATGGCATCGCGTGCAGCAAGAAGAATCGGTCGGCTCTGAGACAGAATGTGCTGTGTCTTGCACTTGAACGACAGAGGGATTGTTGCACATGACAAGCTGGGACTTACATCGCAAGGATCGAAGTTGAGACTCACACTCTTCGTGCAACAAAGCCGCATTGTCTTCTCGTTGATGTTCAGTCATTGGCTCTGCTGCATCACTCAAATACTCGTCGATGATATTCAAATGCAAATGATTCTCGGCTTCACGTACGTCAGGGAGCGGCTTGGCACACTGTGGCTGGCGTTTTTGTGCAAGCATGGTTTGAGATGCATGTGGCATGGGATCATCCTCGTCGTCACTGTAAAACCCATCCCCGGACCAGAATGCCATATCCAGAGCATCGAGACCCGACTGCCGATACGGTTTTAATGAAGGCTCAATAGACAGTGCAGGCGAAGCCCGGGCAGCAAGCATGTCTTGGGCTTGATATGACATGGAGCTGGGCGCTGGGGTAAGGGGCAAAGAAAAATTGCTTGTATTTGTTGAAGACATACTCATAAGTGATGCTGAGCTTTGTTGACGAAGAGCGCCTGATGTATTCAAACGCAGCTTTGGAGTGATGGGTGAAATATGCACAGATGTAGGGGCGGAAGATTGGACGACTGGACTGCTTGTTTCACTGCTGGATGGGGTGTTCATTGGTACCATTGTGGGTAAAGGAGTAGAACCTGTGCGAACAGGTATGATGGACGTAGGCGTCATTGTCTGTGTGGGGAAAGTATCGTGCACGGCCTTGGCAAAGCGCGGAAACCGGCCACAACTCAATCGCGACTGGGTCCCGTACATACTAGTATCTTGGTCGCACTTAGGTAGAAATTGGGACTGAGGGATCGAGATGTCCCTATGATCTTTGTGGGACAAGAGTATCGGAGACACGTTTTGGCGTTGATTTTGCAGGAACTGCTGCTGAAGTCGACGCCGGCTTGCCACACCAATACCCGCAAAGTTTCTCTTATCGAGACTCTCGAGTATAGGCGCTCCGCTCTCGGTCATGGTATAGGGTCTGACCAACGGTGCTAAATTTTGGTGTCGAGACCAAGGCCAAGTCTAGAAATTGCTCTTTGACTAGATGTCGACAGCCCTTGGAATTTCAGCTTATGCCTCCTTGCAGATCCAACCCAAAAATACGACTGCTTATATAAAATCGCATTGATTACCTCCATACGGCATGTATGCAACTAGGGACAGGAATATGGAGCGTTGTAAAAAGTGCATGAGGGAAAATCAACGCTCACACCTTAACGTTGTCGTGGTCTACACAATATCCATAAACAATGTGACTAGGTGTAGCATGCAGCCAGGGAAGCATATTCATCAATAATACATGTTAATTTTCGTGTTTCTGGGTGGGCACACCCGTCTCGGTGGGACGGCCGTCTCCTGAGTACACCATGTCTAATGGTTGATGCGCGGGAGGCGCTGTTGATGATGCTGCTGAGCGTACCTCTACCGTTGAAGTACTGGGAGTAGGTGGAGCCGTAGTTGTCGACGTAGCATTTTCCATCTTTGGACGTTTTTCGTCCATAGAGAAAGACGATGTCGATGGCATAGGGCTTGTCGCGAAAGAGTTTGCTGTAGACTGTGGCACTGGAACACCACTGGGAGGACCCACATGATGAGGGAATTCATGATGGGGAGACACGTCAAGAGATACAGCAGGTTCACTAGGTCGCTTCTCCATAGAAAAGCGACGTGCCTCATTGCTTGAGTGGCTCATGTGTGAAGTAGGCTGTTGTTGTAGCTCATGAGACAGCGTAGCTGGCACAGATGAGGTGCTCGCTGCATGACCATTGGGTGTGGCCGCCGGGGTGGCAGCATGTTCCAATCGGCGATCCACCATCATACCTGGGGCCGCCGGCGCAGTTGTTGACCTAACAGTTGGTGGGGGCATCGCAGCAGCGTGCGCCGAGTACGGCGTATTAGGTGAATGGAACATACCGGGTGTAGTCGGGGCCGGCGTCGGGGAAGTAACAGAGGCGGCTGTCGAATTTGGTGTCTGTTGGCATGCCGCATGGGCTGTAGGCAGGACCGTAGCTGGATGGTGATAGTGCGAATGGTGCTGCGGGTACGAATATGAAAGGGAGGTATCCGCTGAGTTGCTTGTCGCTGATGTATCATGCGCAGTCGTCTGCCCTGGACTGCCCCAGTGACTGTGAGGTAAACTAGAATGCAGCGGCAGACTCGCAGTACTGATGTCACTGCTGCTGACGTCCTTGACTGGGGTATTTACCCCATTTGCAGGCATGCCACCATAATGACGGTGCACCTGGCGCTCTTGTGCAGCGGCCATCACTGCAGCTGTACGTGGATAGTTGTCGGGGTGGTACAAGAACGACTGGATGTTCGGCTCAAAAAGTGGATAGAGAATGTCAATGATACCGTGTTGCTCAGCCAGTTGCTTGGCACGATTGAATGCGATCCACACACCCTTGAGATGCATAGCACCCACCTTGACGACAATGCGCTCCTTCTCATTTTTCAAGATACCATCACGTTTGCCACGTGACATACCACAAACATTCAGCAACTTGGTACCATTTACCATATTGTTATCATGGCGACGGGCCACACACACGCCCTTCACGTCAACCTGGAAGCACAGAGTACCTTCGTCTTCCCACAAGGTCGTGGTGACACGATGACGACCCATCCATGGCACAGGTGTGGTGTACTGCGGCGCTGAGCCGTAAGACGAAGCTGCCATCATGGCACCAGATGTCATGCCACCCGGAGCGGCTGGAGAAGTTGCATTAGCCGAGGTAGTTGTCATAGACAGAGGCATAGCTGCAGCAGATGGTGCATGGTGTGATGGTATGTGTGCAGGAGTGTGTGGGTTGTAGCCTGCATGGGGCATCATGCTGCTCATAAAAGGGGCATGATAAGCGGGACCGGAGGTGGCAGCAGCAGGGTAATGTGGTGGGTGGGTTCCGTAATGCGAAATATGCCCGAAATAGTTTGGATAAGGCGCATAGGCGTGTCCCGGGTACGATGCACTGTACATGGGGTGCTGTGCTGCCGCGTACGTTGCAGCATACGGTGATGTCATTGGCGACAATTGAGTGCTTGGAAACGAGCTCGCCATATGGTGCGAGCTCTGGTTGACACTATCCGGTTGCTGTTGATACAGCCCAGCACTCGACGCATGGCCACCGACGTGCGGATCAGAGCAAGCCAGTGCGGTAGATGCATGTCCATGCAAGGCAGGTGCACCAGAATGGCTGGCCGTAGGGGCCTGGGGCTGCGGTGCCGGCGGCGCTGGTTGCTGTGGTGCAGCGTGCATTGAGGAAATACCACCATAAGGCGAGGCAGCCGCGGAGGCGGCAGCGGCCGTTGCTGCCGTAGTGGTAGAGACAGATGGGCTGGCAGTAGACATGCTCGTGGCGTCAACGAGGCCCGATCAGAAATGAATTAGTATCAGCGCCTTGACGAATGAGCTAACTCAGTGGCTAGTAAAGATCGACTTGCACGTATGCAATGCAATGTGGGGATGCGGAGGTCACGAAACTGTCAGCGAGCGTTTTACGCCCAAAAAATAACGTGAACCTAAAACCGAAAGCCTCTGTATGTAGAGAGGATGCGATGCGTATTACCGTTGCAGGCACTCGCATTTGCATCTGCTTCGTATGCTCGGTAGCTACGAACACATTCGCCAATCAGATATTGCATACAGTATGCCAGCAATGCAGCACGTAGCATATCACGTGGATAGCATGTGCGGTCACGACCCTGGGTGTATATGTGTGATATCGTAAGCATGTAATGACCGTGTGCCTGCAAGTGGTGCAGCGTCCCACCTCCATTCCAGCTCGTCCAAAAGCGTGCACACATTGCAGCTTAATTCTACCCTTTGAGCAATGGAGGACGCGGCTGCAGCACACGAGCCACCTTCCAAGATAGAGGTGGTGGAACACAGGGGCGTGCCGTCGCAAGAGCCCGTGCACCGCCCGGACCTCGAAGAGGTGTCGAATGAGCCCCAGGCACAACTCACTGAGCCTGTCGAACATGAGCATACCAGAACAGTCATGCCAGAGTCGCATGCACCTCAAGGCGAGGAAAGCTCACATCCTGAACAAAACGTTGAAGCACTGCCACCTGCGGGCTCTGGGCGCGTGGTCCCTTTTGCGCCCAAGGACGTGGACCCAGGCACAGTGGATGCCGCCGAACAAGCTCAGGCCCAAGGTGCCATAGCACAGGAACGAGCTCATCAGCTTGAAATGGATCGCTTGCTTTGGATTTCTTTGCCTAAAAATGACCAACTGGATTACCATATTGAGCATGATAACTCAGACGAATGGCCGGAGCTCAACGAGCCTGGGCCCTCGGGTTTCAGCAACCGCGGTCAAAAGTTGCATGCGCATAATGGTGTACGTTGGATGCATCGCGGAAAACTTGGGACGTGGACTGAAAGGCGCAGTGACTATGAGTTGCGAGAACGTGAAGAGCGTCGGATCGACGCCTTTCAGCATGCAAGTGTGGATGCTATGCTAGAGGCGGAGGCAACCGGACCAGGAGGCATGGGTGGTATTTGGCGAACACAAGTCCTACCAAAGCGACGTGGACGACACAGTGATCATTATGCGTCAAAACGCGCCAAAACACAGCTTTGGGATCCTCAAGCCAAATACGACCTCGTGGAAGATGCATGGGAGGAGGATGACAAGAATGCACGACATGCATCCACCCTTGCTTTTTCGCTACTAGTGCCTGTTCTCACGGCCAGAGGTCTCTTGGAAAGCAAACTGCTGAAGCAAAGCTTCCGCAACCCGCACCTGACGTCTCTCAACCGAGCGGCTTTGAATTTGATTGAGAATGAACATGTCATGTATCGCGCTCTAGGGCGATGCTTTGACACTATGGAACATTTAACCGGGAAAGAAGGACCCGTGCCGGTGAAACACGACCAGCACCATACAGATGTCACCGTGCCTATGGACTACGTCCCGCCCTTGGCTCATATGAATGACCTATTTATAACGAACGAGGGTTTTACTGTCCCTGTTTCGTCCTCAGAACACGAAAATGAAACGAATTCGACGTACACACTTTCTGCGGATGAACAGCGAGAAATTGTGTACTCGAGCTTACAGTGCCTGAATGATTTGCATGCTGACAGCCGCGAGTACATGGAACGACTAGGCGAAGTTCGTATGATGCTGGCAGAGGTGCGACGCGACAGGAATCATATGTGGGGGATTATTCGGAAATGGGCCTTGGAGCGTGAGAGCCTAGATTATCAGGCAAGCTTACGTCAAAGAAGGCATCGAGCTGGAATGGATGATATGGTTGATGCATCATCTTCTCATGAGGCCGCCCATGAAAAAGTACATCACATGAACGACAATGCTCCTGAATCTGAATCAAGGCGGACTGAGTGGTCTACGAATAATCGAAATCGGGGGAAACGACGTTCTGGTCGATAGCGCACATACGATGTCACTTAGCATACTTTTTTCCTGTGCCATGAATGGGATAAGATGCGCGAGTTTTCTTGACGGAGAGTGGAGGCAAAAAAAGAAGCTTCCGCGCCGGGAATTGAACCCGGGTCTGGGCCGCGCCGTTGGAATGACAAGGCCCCGTCATAACCACTAAACTACGCAGAACAACTTGTACAACAGCATGAGAGCAGGAATACTTGAGTGGTAAGGAGAGGGAAACATGCCCAAAAGTGAACACTTCCGCGCCGGGAATTGAACCCGGGTCTGGGCCGAATTTGCTACTGACAAGGCCCCGTCATAGCCACTAAACCACGCAGAATTAGTAAACGTGCGTGAAAATGTTGCTGTATAACAAGCCCGAAGTTTTCATGGGTCTCGTAAGCTGTCGACCCTGGGGCGAAACCCAGGCGATGCGACATCAAAAAGCTAGGGCCGCCTGGGGCTCGAACCCAGGACCTCATCTTCATCGCCTTATCACGTAACGTGTAGGAGAGACGCATTCTACCAACTGAACTAACGGCCCAATCACCTATGCGACCGTCACATAAGGCATATAAGAAAAAAAAAGGTCACGACTACTACATTTTCTTGCATCGCCCGTGCGCTGTGCGACCTTATCCAGCGCGACACGCGTGGCTACCAGTATGGAGCAAAAAACACGTCATACATATGCCCTTCCCTCATCTAGACGAGTGAGACTTTCTACACCAGAATCCTCATCTGGAGAAGCAAAGACAACACCACCATCGCCGCGAGGACGAGGCATTCTGCTTCCACCAGCCCAGTACGGACGTGCTGCAAGTCCCACACCGCTCAGCCAGTCTCTGCCCAACGACTTGGCATTAAATACACGTAACTATACCCCAAAAGAGTGGGCTCTTATCGGTATTGATCGCAAAGACTCATCTTCAAAATTTGCCGTGGTGCTGTTGCATTGGCCTTCCATGACACTGTACACTTGGCCCTTGGACCCAAAATCTCCCGAAAAACAGAGTAACTGCTTCATCACGCCCTTGGGTCAGAAGGAAAACATGCAGCATGATACCAAACTGGTGCATCAAAGCTTGTCCGTGCTGGAGCATGCGGTGCGGGCATGGATGCGGTATGTTCGAACCAAGTCGGCATCCCAGACGGGCAGTGTGTCAGTCACGCATGCCGAAATCGTACAGATTTGCCAAATCCTAGGGCTGGAACCGGCTTCGCAGGAGCAGCGCCTCCAGTATTTGCAGGTACAGCAACTCCCGCTATTGCCGCGTTCGAGACCGTCGTCTCGGAGCAGTTCGCCTCTGAAGAGCCCCTCTTTCGGCATGGCTTCTGCCACCGACAAGGCGCCAGACAACTCCCCATAGGCATGCACAGAGAGCGATCTTTTGTCGAATGCTTCTCGTCTTATTGCAGCTATCTACGAAGAAAAGAAATGGTCCTATTCATAACGATATTTTTGGGAGATGTTCCTTGTCTGACTTATCCCATCACATAATATGCATACAAGTGGCATTAGAGCGTACGGCAAAAGTGGCATGCATCGGCCTTGTCTTCGTCGCTCATGACTGCCTGGACGATCGCAGGGACCAAAATTAGAGCAAGGAACACGAGCCAGGCGAACAGGAACACAATCGAGTACCGCATCACAATCGAGCGGCGCTGTGCACGTTGACGAAGCGAGTAAATAGGGGCGTGGATCTGTTTGGACGGGCGGAGCCAAAACAGCGCAGTCGAGTGGATCCTGTCAATAAATGGCACAGCCAGGGGGATAGAAAGAGCAAACATGAGCAGGTGTGCATTGATGAAGTCGGCGGAGAACTGACTCATCTCGATGATCTTTACAATGTATTCGCGCAGGGGCTGACTGAAGGCGCTGCCACCAAGGCCACGACCGTACCAGCGACCAGTCCACCACGCGCGGTTCGTCTCGTCGTGCTTGAATTCACGCGAAATGACAATGCCCGTGAGGAACTTGAAAATGGCACGCTGGATCGCAATCATGGCGACGATACCCAGCACCGTGTTGGCCGAGTTCCAGTACTCAATGTACCAGAAGAATTCGAGCACGGCAAACAGACCAAGGATGGCAAGGCCATGAGCCAGGCTCGCCATGACACTGCCAAACTTCGCGCAGCACGATTGCAGCGCAGGGCCAAAGAAGAGTGACACAAAGAAGAGCACCAGCAGTACCACGGCATTCCATGCAATCGGCACCAACACGATAATGGCCAGTCGCGCGATACCGCCCTGGAACTCGCCATCCTCAAACGTGAGACCCGGTGCTGGGAAGCTTTTCACGTACGCGTACGTGACGGCAAAGATGACCGCCACCATCGTGGGCATCAGCAGCTCGTGGATCAGGATCGTCTTCCAGCTGGCACGCGGCAAGTCAGCCACGAGCTTTTCACTCGGGTGGCCCAAACGCTTGCGCTTGTAACCCGTGATGCGCGTCCGACTAAGACGGCAGTAACCGATCCACGAATTGGCGTGGCTGCGACTGTTGCCACGGCCCATCCAGCGCAAGAACTCGCGATAGTCGATAATGAAATCAGAGAACGAAAATTGGTGGGGATTGAACAGGAATGGAGCCACACACAGCGCCACGAGACTGACCCAGAAGTAGATGAGATGCGGCATCCACACAGTGAGCGTAGCGTAGAACAACATCAGTAGGTACTGCAAGCCGGAGTAAATTGATGGACCAGCGAATCGCGAGTACAGTAGCGCAAAGCTCAGACGTGTGGTAGCAAAGCCACGACCCGTCGCGATGTAACGCGCACCACCAAACGTCAGGTTCGTGATGAGAGAGTGCGAGTAAATTTGTGTCGTAAAGATTTCGAAGAGCGGACTCATCGACACGAACTGCTTCATCAGACGTACCAGCGCAAAGACGGCACCACGCTCCGAGAGTTCCTGGAGGAATAGCGGCAAAAAGGCAATCATGAACACGAGCAGGATACTAATGACTGTACGCTGCACCCAGTACACAATCGGGTTCAAGTAGTAACACTCGCCCTGACCCAGCACAAAGGGAATGCCCTGCGTGTCAGGGCACACTTCCAGCGTCGAATACAGCGAACCGATGAACATAAGTGCAAACATAAACAGATGTACCGCCAAAATGACCATGATGTTGTTGATGTGGAAACCAGGGTGGCCATAGTAGAACGTCAGGAAACGATCCACGGGCAGTTGCGTACCAAAGTAGTAGTATTCACGCGACAGAATTTGCTCGCCCATACCGTTACCCAGCTTGGTAATAAAGTTGAGAATGGTACCAAAACCAAGGTCACGACCCTTACCACACTGGTAGTACTCCGAGTGCTTGATACGACCGCCACGCTGGAACACCATCATACCAGCATAGATATCCTCGTTCAGATGCAGACCCTTTTGCGCCTTGGACACACCACCACGCGTTGTCATGTACACCGAGTTCAAAAAGTCAGGGTGACCGTAGTGGAACTTACCACCGACCTGGGCCATACCACGCGCAGCCATAGTACCGAAGGTTTGCTCCTTACCAGCTGCCACATCACCAAGAATACCGATGTTTTCCGAGAAAATGTACTCCTTCGAGCCCACAATTGCCACAGGCGCCTTGCTAAAGACGTTGTAAGCTGGGCCGTAGGGGTTCTCGGCTGGCATGTCGATCGTCTCAAACTCGGCAAGGACGTTACGGATCTTGAGACATTCCTCCAGATAGTTGTCTTGGTTAGCATCAATCAGCTGCAGGAATTCACCACGATGGAAGATGACGGCATGGTTCTGGTTGTCCGACTTGCCGTCACCCAAAATCGGGTTGCCAGGCAGCTCGATACGGAACTTGGGACGACGACGACCAGTGGGGAGCATCTCGCAGTAGCCATCGACCAACGCCGAGTACCATCGAGACTCGCCGCCCTCCTTGGGCGATGGTTCTTCATCCAAGTAGGCAATCAGCAGATCGGGGTACGCACGCAGCAAGAATTCAGTGTTCTCAATCTCTTCCTTGTTGAAACGCGAGTAGCGCTGCATCGAAATTACGAATTTAAATTTTCGGTGGCTCATGCGTTCCAATTCTTGCTCGAGGCGCTCGGTGTTACCACCGAACAACTGCACAATTTCAGGGTTCTCGACACGGTACAGCAGCTTGATGGCCTTGTTGTAGTTCATAAAGCCACTCACCGTTCGGTACAACGTCTGTGCACGCAACGACGACCAAATTCGCGTACGCAGTGTGTATTCTGGCGCAGCCGACTTGAAACCAATGCAATAGAACGGCAGATCATCTGTCTTGCCGCCCTTGAGATTCGACTTTTCGTCTTCAAAGCCAAACGGAGCATCGCCTGCAAAGTTGCCTGACTCTTCAGCAAGAATCTTGGTGTCCTTCACAAAGTTGTCCCATTCGACAGGGTGCAGCTGCTTCAAGTACTCGAGCAGCGTAACACGAGTATTCTGGTCCTCTTCACGGATAATCTCACGCAGCGACAGTAGAATTTTTTCACCGTAATGTGGCGTCAGCACTGAGAACGTTGGCATCGCATCGACAGGCAACGGCTCTGGAATCGAGGTCATGAGGGACTGTGCGAAGAAGCTGATACGCCGCTCCGCCTCTGAACCCTTGGGGAAGAACTCGGGCCTGGGGCCAGAGTCAAGCTGGTTCAAGAAGAACGGCGGAGCACGCAACGTGCGCTTGTGAGGCGAGTTGTCCGCCGGCACCTGGTGATACAACAGACGCTGAACGTGGTCGATCGACAGCAGATGTTCACGGTACATGGAAATGATGATGGCGTTCCATACCTGCGACACAAGCACCTTGGGTTTGTACTTGACTTCCATATCGGCCGTAGCGAGGATCTTGGAGTAGATTCGCTTTGGCAGACGTTGATAAATGTCAGACCAAGGCGTCCACACGGACAGACCAAGATAGAACGCCCAGCCCAAACTAAAGACAGTGCTCCAAACGACGTACCATAAGAAGGTATCGAGGAAGAACAGGCACAGATCCATCAGCATCATGGCTGATAGAGCGAACGTCGGCTGCAGTGAGCACAGATGCGTGCCAAAGTAGCGGTCATGGCATTCTTGCACACGCAACGTGACGAGCACACCGAACGGATCCTTGAATGACAGGGCCAGGAAGTAGTAACTTTCCGTGAGCTTGCAGCCAAACACAAGGACCCATAACAAAATCGAAAAGAAGCGACGTGACAAAGGGAGGGGTGCGTACGACGCAGTAAACGTCTGGTTCGCCATGTACTTGCGTCGGCGCCACGCGACTCGGTCGCCAAACAGATAGCCTGACGGCACGATCGAGAAGAATGCAGTGAGGACCGAAGCGACAGCCATTTGTACGACGGAAATCACGTAGCCCACATGACCGTCTTTGTTGAATCCGAAAACATAGACGGCCGGGGCAATCATGAGCGCCATGCAGATACCGAGGAAAACCAGGCGGCCAAATAGGTGGTTCGTATTGTTCCAGGTGGTGGGGATATACATCACTTCAACAAGCGTGCCGCAGATCATAAAGAACGTCGACACGGCGCCTCCTAGGGCTGATGCACTGAGCTTCTCTGCATCACTTGGCACCTTGTCAGGCTCGTACGCTTTAGGCGCGTTGTAAGCCATGAAGTACCAGTACAGCGATACGTGGAAAATCCAGATGCGATTAAAGTTGACAAGGAGATGCAGGAACGAACGACTCTCTTTGTATGTCTTGAAAAACGCCCTGTCCCAGTCAATTTTGTCAAACTTCATGAAGCGCTGTTGCGGTGGTACATCCACCAGACGCGTTCCATCCTTCAGCTTGATGCGCTGGATGCCCTCTGAGTACCAGAAGAGCTGGTTCACGTCATCGTATCCGATGATTCGGTCGTGGTCACGCTCCTTCTTCACAAACTTGCCGTCAATCACCTCGAACACCTGATCACGCAGAAAACGATACAAAGGCTTGACCACAGAATGTAGGTACAGACCCTCGGGCACCGGGTCCATACGGCCCTGGCACTCAGGCGAGCGGTAGTAGTCGTCGGCGCATTTAAAGATGAAGCACAGGCACTCGGGCACAAAACGCACCTGACTTCCCTCACCCCAGCACATGAGATACAGGGCAAGTTGTCGCACGCGGTCATAGTCGCTCATGCGATACATGGCATCACGCCAGCGCGCGCGCGCATTTTCGAGTGATTTGGTGCCAAAAAGGGTAGACCCACGCTTGGAGGCATTGCCGCGCTGTGCCATGCTAGCTGCGCGTGCGAGACCTGGGTTTTGGATCTTGCCGATAGCGTCGTCGAGGTCGAGTTGGGCGGCAAAGTACCACTTGCGGTAGTTGGCGTGTTCGCCACCGATGTAGTCGGCGTGCAGGGTCAGCAAGGCCTGCTGTGGGCTCATACGACTAGCTCGCGAGTCGAGCAGAATCATGAGGTGATCAAACATATTGCGCATGTTATCACGCTGGAAACCGAATTTGTTGGCGAGGTCGATAAAGATGTCCTCGATCTCTTCCTTCGAAAGCGGAATCTGCATATCCACGGTCCAAGCAGGGTATGGCTCGCGCTGACGAACACCAGAGGCAGCGACCTCGTGGTATGCCAAGGCGGATGCCTGTGCAGGAGGGTGCTGGTACATACCAGTCTGGCCGCCATACATGTCGCCCTGCTGTGTGTCGTTGGCGTCTAGACTAGTCGTAGAATATGGCGCAGTACCACCGCCTGCATAATATGGATTTTGTTGAGCAGGCGACTCGGCGAAGCCGCCCTGGTATTGAGGATTCATGATGAGGTGTTGGCCGAATCAAGGATCCCACACAGAGATTCCAGTTCAGGCAACACAAAGACGAGAGGGCCTTATTCGAACGTCCGCTGAACAGAACTACCAAAGAGCACGCACGCCAGCTGGTGGTCCGGTAGCAAGCGATTCACCAAAGGGTCCGAACTGTCAGTCGGTCGCTAGGAAAATGGTGCGCACGAGAAGCGCTCGAAAGTCTTTGGCCGTGGCTAGTCGCCCCTGGCGAACGTCGCGCGTCCTCGTCGGTCGATGCATGCACGAGCCTGACCAGTCATACAACATCCAACAGCCAAGCAACGGCCTGCATGTCAATAGAAAATTGCAAATATGCACGTCTGCACATGACACAGCCGCAAGGTGCGCCCTGGCCTGCATACTCCTGCAGAATAGAATGTCAGCTGACGTACTGGGCGAGCTCCGCGCCTGGAGGGCATCAGCGCGTGTCAGACAGGCATCGAATAGAGGTGGGCTCCTAGGGACAGGTCTACATGGCTGCGGCTACGGCAGCAGGGGCATCCATGGGTGGTGCTGGCCTCCGAGAGAACTTGAGACATGCGCCATCCGTGGGATAGATAGTAGCAATGATCATCACCTTCTCACTCAAATCCGTGCGCTTGTGTTCCCAGTTCATCAGCACAGAGGCTGCGCCAATCACGGTCACAAGATGTTGCATGGCGTACTCCTTGCCGATGCAATTGTGCGGTCCGTTGCCGAACACCAAGTAGTTCTTGGGGTTTTTGGCAGCGGGCGAGTCGGGGCCCTCGAGCCAGCGCTCCGGCAAGAATTCGTCCGGCGATGGATATGCGGCGGGGTCGTGCAGACTGTTCCAGAAGCTGGGGATGACCATACTGCCTTTGGGAGCCGTGTAGTCCTTGCTGATAGGGAAAGCCTGCCGCGCGAGATATGGCACCATCAGCACCGGCGGCTTGAGACGCAGACTCTCCTTGACCACAGCACGCGTGTATGTCATTTTTTCCACGGTATCCATCGTCACGGGCGCCTCGACGTCATTGTTGCGTATCGCGTACTGCTCCTCACGCACCTTGCGCAGGATCTCAGGATGGTCAGCGAGGTGCTGGAACAAGTACGTCAGACCGCTCGACATGGCATCTTGTGACGCGAACAGGAAACTCAGCAGCACCATACCGATTTCGCGGTTCGAAAAGTCACGCACCAAGACACGGCGCTGCTCGGCTCCCAGGTCTTCGTTGTTGCGGTCCTCACGCGCATCGATCATGGCGCGGATCCACGCGTCAGTCAGGCACGTCACCTCCTCGCCCAGCGCCATGCGCTTCTTGCTCTCGGCGGCCGTGTGCTCGAACCACTTCATGGCATTCTTTCGTGCTTGAATAGCGCGGTATACCTTGGTGCCGGGAAGGGCAAAGGGGAAGTTGACAAGCTCGAGCGCCATCGTAATGAGCCAGTACTCGTCCGAGATTTGCTTGGCGCCCTGCTCCGAGATATAGTTGCCGCAAAACACGCGCAGGGACGTCTCGAGGTTTAAATGACGCAGCGGGAGCATGAAAGGCTCAGCCTCGGACTTGGGCGAAGCCGTCCACAATTGAAAGTGCTTCTTGTAAATGGCTTCTTGGATGGGCAGGTAGATGCCGAGGGCACGGCTCGTAAAGAGCGTGTTGAGTCCCTTGCGGTAGTCGACGTGTGCCTTGCCGTTCAAGAACACCCAGTTGTCGTGACACAGCACTTTTTTGGCAGATGCGACGAGGCATGGCTCCGCGTGCATCGGACTGTTGAGAATCTTGCGCGTGTACTCGGTCGACGAGGCAATCACGATAAAGATGTTGAACACGCTAGTAGCACTGAGCGAGCCACTGTTCCATGCCTCCTGGTACTTTTCGAGCGACGGGTGCAGCGAGTCGGCGAACTTGCCGATCAGCGGGATCGTCCAGGCTGGGCCAGGCAGGCCGCCCTTCTTGACGCGATACACGACCTGCTCCATCGCCAGCAGACTCACTGCGAGGGCCAACACAGTGAATACGACCTGCATGCCGGAAATGTCATGCAGACTCTTTGGCACAACCGAGGCGACGTGATCCGTGATCGTGGAGTTCAGCGCAGCTACGCTGTCCCATACCTGCTGGGTCGCATCCGTGGCCATGGTGTAGGGACAAGGGAGCATTCCACCCGCGCCAATGTGCTTTTTATTACGTACGCTGAGGCCGGGCAAGACGAGTCTATAGACAGGCCTACTAGGCCAATTACATGATGCACAAATCAGGCCACCTGGGCCCAAGGTGCCAAAACATCGAGGGAAGCATGTACATAGAGGGTTATCGCGGGGGAGGGGACGGGTGTTCGGAGCCATGTCCCAGCGGCAAGATGGGATGACTCCGATTGGATACGAGTGGTGCAGGTTTGACAGGAGCTGGGTCGGACGAGCACACGAACGTCGCTGACCGTAGGGGCTGGGCCGGTGGGCGCGTCACCGAGGCACCGGCCAGGGGGACATGGCAGCCCAGCATCTGGGGCAGGTGCTGGGCCCACTGCCCGAATTCGCGCGGCGTGATGCGCCGGCGCTCGCCGTGTGTCACGTTGCAAAATACATGCTCACATAAAAAGCGCGTGACTTCCACGGTGAGGCCTTGGAACGCTTGCATGAGAAAGGCCACGGGCCGCAGCGAAAATGCTAAGAACGAAGCACAGTGCTGGGCAGACGGCTGAGAGAAGGGACTGCGGAGAAATAGCAGATTTAGGAGCACGATGCCCAGCGACCACGTATCCGCCTGCTTCGGATCGTACGTCGATGCCAGGTCGTGCCGGCATTCAAACGCCATGTAGGGATTCGAGCCGCAGTTGAACTCATTCGAGAACTCCGACGTCGTAGCTAGGCCAAAGTCGGTCAGCTTGACCACGACCGAGTCGTGCCCGTTCGTCTGCCATTGATCCTGGACAATGAGGTTTTCTGGTTTGATGTCGCGATGACTCACGCCGTGGTCGTGGCAGAATTGGACAGCGTCGCACATCTGCCCGAAAATGTGGCTGATCAGCTGAAGGCGCGGCGTAGCCAGCAGCAAGTGAGACAGTCGCAGCTTGGACGCTATCTCGAAGGCCGCAGCATGTCCATCCTCACAGCGAGCTGATGCTGTATCGACCGAGTCGCCGCCGATGTGTGTGGCTGACGTGATGCCGATCGACTCGCTCGCCTCCTCGAGCCAGTAGAACATGTCTTTGCCAGGGCAGTACTCCAGCACCAGGAAGAGCCAGTCGCGCGTCTCGTACGTGTTGTGCAGCGTCACGATATTCTTGTGCGGGGGAAGCAACTGGTGGATCGTCGCTTCGAGACGCTGATCAGCCAGCTGATCGGGCGACAGGTCGCGCTTGGATAGGCATTTGAGGGCGTACTCGCCGCCGTCTACGCCCACCTCGCGAGCGAGATACACGACGGCATAGCTGCCACGGCCCAAGAGCTTGACCACCTCGAGGCACTTTAGAAAAGGGTGCAGATCCTGCTCAGAAAAGCCTTCGCTCGATTGCGCCACATGAACGAACTCGCCGTCGTGGTGCATACCTGGGCCAATCCGGTCGCCGACGTGCAGAACGTCGGCAGGTAATATGCGGCCAGATTCCGAGACGCTCGCATCGCGCAGGAGATAGCTCTGGTGGCACGGCTCGATGTCCGGTACGTTTATATCGGCCACATCATGGCTGTGAGACGAGCGGCGGGATGAGATCGCCGACATCGTGAAGGACGACATGGACTGCTTGCACGGATGACGCAGTCTGTCGGCATATTCCATCGACAGCGGGTGAGCTCTTGGTGGGACAGAGGGCGGTCCCGTATGGGAGGGAAAGAGTCTCATCTCCGCCACACCATGCTGCGGCGTCGGCTGCGGAGCTAGCTGCTCAGCATGGGCCCATACCGGCGACGATGGCAGGCTGGGCACGCCATCCGACGAGTATGCCGCTCCGTCATCGAGCTCGCGCAGCCAGAGTGAGGGGCGCTTTTTGGGTTCGCGGGCATGCGCCAGTGTGGCGCGGCCATGGAGTCGGCGAGCGCGTGTCGGGTCCGACCGTAGCGTCGCGGCCACCATGGGCCATTCGTGCGCCGATCGGTCATGCGCTGCATGACGCAACGACGCGCGCCCATAGTGCTTTGTCTGTGGTGTACTGTTGATTCGCTGAAGAGAAGGTCGGGCATCTGTGAGGTGTGAGGTGCTCGGCATAGCGTAGCTGTGGCGATCCGCGCCGCTGTCGCACCCACCATGAGGATCGCAGAGCAAAGGTGGCGTCACGAGCGGCGACGGGACGTCACGATGTTCCGGGTCCATGTATCACCGTTACACTAGGTAGTCCTATACCCGAGTAAGCATGAAACGACAGAGAACGCCCGCAATAGGTAATGGAAAATAAGATTAGTGCCCGCGCGCCTGTCGCGTTACCGCCCGCCGATCCCACAGCCTAGGGCGTTTTTCCTTCCTGGAAAAAAAAGTACAATGAGGTGGAGACGAGGACCCAGTCACCTCAGTGGCCGAGGCCCTGCAGCTAATCATAAAACAGTGCTCCACTGGGCCAGCGTATCGCATCGACCCCCCGTTACGTTATCGAGAGTTTTTCCGCTGTGCTATCTTGTGGGACCCAGTCATGGCCGTCGGCGCAAATGAAACGGTGCGCGCGTACGCCGAGACGCGTGCCCCGGCAAATCGTGGTGGACACGCTCCTGGCTACGTCTCCACCCGCAGCATGTCGGTGTCAGCGTCGCTGGCTTTGTCCGACTGCCTCGTAGTGATCCTAGACCTGGATGCCTATGCATGGCAGCATGTCTCGCCCACCACGGGTGATAGTACGGAGCGTGCCGACGCGGCATTCGAGACGCTGCAGCATGTCATCTCTGCGGTGCTCGTGTTTCTCAACGCATACACAGCCATGCAGCATGGGAACGGCCTCGTCGTGTATGGCGCGGCCGCAGGCACGGCCCACCTCCTGTACTCGAGCCTTCAGGCTGGCGATAGCAGCGATGCGTCGTCGCACGATACCCACGCCAGTGCCTGTTTGCCATTCAAGCGGATGAACGACGCCGTGTTCCATGGCATGCGCGCCATGCTAGAGGCGGCCCACCACGGCGCCGGTCGGTCGGTGGGCATCGTACGTGCATTGGCCCTTGCCTTGTGCCACATCAACCGCATCACAACGGCGATGAGTGAGCATGCTACGGAGAGGCGTGGTGCTGGCGCCACGTCCTTTCAGCACCGGATTCTCGTGCTGAGTGCCACGCCAGATGTGAGCGCGCAGTATGTGCCGATGATGAACTGTATATTTAGTGCCCAGAAACAGGGCATCCAGGTGGATGTCTGCAAATTGCTGGGCGACGAGACGGTCTTTTTGCGGCAGGCTTGCCACCTCACAGGCGGCCACTACTATCATGTCCCGCGCCTCGACGGCCTGTTACAGGTACTCATGACGACGTTTCTGCCATCGCGATCGATCCAGGCATCGCTCATGTTTCCTGCCCTGGATGATGTGGACTTCCGAGCAGCTTGCTTCTGCCATCGTCGCAATGTCGATATCGGGTATGTGTGCTCGGTCTGTTTGAGCATCTTCTGCGAGCCACGCGACACGTGCTTGATATGCCATGCAGCGTTCATGCCGTCGACGTTGGAGCGGCTCAAGGACGAGCGCATCATTGCGGCACAGCTTCGCTCGTCGCATACAAGTGCATGACGTGTGATCCCACGGCCCGCAGTTCCGGTCGCGTCGTGTCAAATAGTTCCCACCATGGGCGCGGCTCCATGGGCAGTGCCAGCGCTTCATACCATGCATTCTCGAGCGTTAAAAGGTAAATCGATGCACATGCGATCGTGTGCACGGGAAACAGGCAATACACGGGCGTTTGGAGTGCATCACTGAGGTAGTTCCATGCCACTTGCACACATTGGACGCGGATGGGCGCCTGCTTAGACGCGACCGTCGCATGCAATATGCCCATGGTTTGGAGATAGTTGATCATGAGGGCATACGGCAATTCGACGTGGACATGGAAGCCAAGTCGCTTGAGCACTTGCATCTCAGCCGTGAGCACCGCGTCTCGTGCATCGTCAGCACGTCGCCCATGGAGATAGTCAAATACAAGGTGCATCTCGCGGAAACTGTGCGGCACTTCGACAAGTTTGCACGCGAGAAGCAGGGCACCCTCGCTCACAGTGCGTACATCGAAGCGTTGGATGGACGCGACGAACCAGAACCGGCGAAATAGCACTTGGGCCGTCGCCATCGCAGCCTGGGGAAGTCGCAGTATGACGCCCGCCTGTTGGATGCGCTGACAGGCATGCGCGCAGATCGCATCTTCCGCTTCGACCGAGACGCCATCCCGGCGTGATGGCGTGCATCGCACCTGCTCATCGCTAGCCAGCGGATTCAGCATGCCATGGCGTGTGGAGGAAAAAAAGGGCCCATTCGGCCCCTGCCGCCGCCTCATTGCATATCCCCTCGTGGACATGCTCGCCTCCCTGTCGCGACTCGTCTATGGGCCCACCAAGGAAGAGCGCGTGCAAGAAGTGCAGCGTCGACTGCGACAGGAGCAGCGTGCTCTTGACCGCGAGATCCGCCAAATGGATCAGGCCATGAGCCGCGTCAAGCAGGACATCAAGCGACTCGCACGCAAGGGGGATGACAGGAATGCCATCGTACTGGCCAAGGAAGTCGTGCGCACTACAAAGCACCGAACACGCTTAGTGACAAGCAAGGCCCAACTGAACAGTATCAGTCTCCAGCTACAGCAGCAGCTCTCTATGTACAAAGTCACGGGGCACTTGCAAAGATCTACGGAGATCATGAAACTATCCAACGCGCTCATTCGGATACCCCAAATGACGCAGTCTATGCGCGAGATGAGCAGAGAACTTACGAAAGCTGGCATCCTTGAGGAAATGATGCAAGATACCCTTGAATCGAGCGTGCTGGCAGACGATGACCCCATCGAGCTGGAGGCCGAAGCGGACGCCGAAGTGCACCAAGTACTGTATGAACTGACCGACGGCAAGCTGGGCGAAGCAGGCACTACGGCACACCTTCCGCAGCCTGCCGTTGCAGAGACGGCTTCCCGCGAACAGGACGACCTCGATCAGATCCAGGCCGCTCTACACGGTCTGCTCCACGGCTAATACAATCGCAGTCCTGGATGATTCCCAGCTAGTAAAGTACATGTAGAAAACACAGCAATCTATGAGTCGTCGCTTATGTCGACGAGAACTTGGTAACCGAGCGCGTAGCTTCAGCAATAGCGTGCTTCGAGAGCTCACCGGGGAGAATCAGACGCACCGACGTCTGGATCTCACGCGACGAGATCGTGCTCTTCTTGTTGTAGCTGGCAAGCTTCGAGGCCTCCGAGGCAATGCGCTCGAAAATATCCTGCACGAACGAGTTCAGAATAGCCATGGCCTTGTTCGAGATACCCGTGTCAGGGTGCACCTGCTTAAGCACACGGTAGATGTAGGTCGAGTACGTCTCCTTGCGGATCTTGCTGCCGGCCTTCCTCTTCTCAGCCGACTTAGTAGGGGCCTTCGAGGTCTTCTTGGCACCCTCCGAGGGGGCCTTACCAGCCGAGGCAGGGGCCTTGCCGGCGGTTGACGGGGGCTTCTTCTCAGCGGGCTTGGGAGCCATTGTGTTTCAGCAAAGATAGGATGTGACGGACGAAGCAGAGCAGGCCTCTTTTTCTGCGATGGCCTATATACGTTTCCGCTTTGGCTCGGGCGCTTCACGCGAACCACGCGCTTGGCAGCGACGCGCCTGTACGATCAGCTGCCAGCCGTGCCAGCGGCGTGTCTCTGCACAGGATCAATTTTTGTCCATGCATATGTGGATTTTATGTCCACTTTTCGCCTGGTACATCACGCAAGGCCCAAGGCCGTCCGCCCATGTCATGTGGACATATTTTCCATTGGGCCAATGAGAGCCTGTGTCTTCTCGCCCAGGGTGGACAGAATGTCGCGAACTGGGTGATTTTGTGTCCACAGACGGTGGGACGGCGCGCGTGGCGCGCGTCGCTCGCGCTGTTCGCAAGATCATGCAGCCGTCCAAGGCAACTCGTTCGTTGGCGGTTGCTCGTGAATAAAAGGGGACCCGTCTCGGGGCACGGCAGCATTTCTTTCCCTAGACACTTGTCTGTTTTTCATATCCCCAATAAGCACAATGTCTGGTGGCAAGTCTGGTGGTAAGGCCGGTGACGCTTCGTCGGCCAAGACGCAGTCGCGTTCGGCCAAGGCCGGTCTGCAGTTCCCTGTCGGTCGTATTCACCGTCTCCTCCGTAAGGGTAACTACGCCCAGCGTATCGGTGCCGGTGCACCTGTGTACCTCGCTGCCGTGCTCGAATACTTGACGGCTGAGATTCTCGAGTTGGCCGGCAACGCTGCTCGTGACAACAAGAAGTCGCGTATTATTCCCCGTCACCTTCAGCTCGCCATCCGCAACGATGAGGAACTGAACAAGCTCCTCGGTGGTGTGACGATCAGCCAGGGTGGTGTTCTTCCCTTCATCCAGAGCGAGCTTCTTCCCGCCAAGAGCGGTAAGTCGAAGAAGGCTATGGGCTCGCAGGAGATCTAAGCTCTTTTTCCATACCGTGTCTCTATGTAGGTTGGCACGCTTTAGGCGTGTGGACTTTTTTCCTGTACTTCTAACCATGTCCTTTTTGTGTGGAAATTGGCCCCTTTTTGATGGACGATCATGTGCTGCATGTGATAGCTTCGCAGGAGATATGGCATCCCCTGGTCTATACGCTCCAGCGCTGTGCGCGCCAGGTGCAGGAACGCGGTGATCTGTCGTATGTCGTACGTACGTGTGCGGATGTGATTCGCGTTCAGTGCGAGCAGCGGTTTCTTGTCTACCACTATGCCGACGTACCAGTAGCCTGGCGTGCTCTGCATACGGACGCGATCCTATTGAGTGGCGTGGCAACGCTGGCCATGCAGGAGCCTACGGAGGTAGAAGCTCGCATCCGCGACCTGGACGTGGCCCTTATTGTTTCTGGCGCACCGGATCGCGAAGCGGATGTGCACATACTTCTCCGTGCCCTGCAAGCGTACATGCCCACGGACGACACTGTGCACCCACGCCTCGTGCCCGACCACATCCCACTCACACAGACGAACGCCGCGCGGACCGTCGACGAGTATGCCGAAGCGCCGTCGCTGCGCGCGTTTTTGGATCGGTGTCCGCATCCACGTTGCCCATACGGCGCGCCGTTTGTTGTGCGTGGATTTGCGCGCGACTGGCCAGCCATGTCGCGATGGCGCGATCCGTCCGACTTGTGCCGACGGGCAGGACCCGGGCGTGTCGTGCCTGTTGAAAAGGGCCTGTCGTACACGGACGAAGCATGGGGCCAGGGCATCGTGCCTTGGTCCGACTTTCTCGCGCGGATCGGCTGGTCCTCATCAGCTTGCGAGCCACTATACCTGGCGCAGCATACGCTACATACCCAATTCCCATGGCTCGCGCACGACATCATCTTACCCGACTACGTATATGCGTGTCCACCACACCCAGGCTATGTCGCGTACCACGAAGGCATGGATCCTATTCAGAGCGTCTGGATCGGCCCCCGAGGCACGGACTCGCCTGCCCACACGGATCCCTACTACAATTGCTACGTCCAGGTTGTGGGACACAAGCACGTGTGGCTTGCGCCGCCGCCTCTGACCCTGCCCGCCATGTCTCCGGATGCGGCCTTCGGTTCGATGCTACAGAACACGACGCAGCTCTCTGTGTGGGAGGCAGCACAGCCACCAGCGTTTGTGCGAGAGGTCGTGCCGCATGCGCAGCACACTGAGCTGCACCCCGGAGATATGCTGTTTCTGCCGCCGATGTGGTGGCACGCGATGAAAAGTACCAGTCAGAGCTTTTCCGTGTCGTTCTGGTTCTAGATGTGACTACAAGTTGTCGAGCACGGCCTGCGTAAACTGCTGGGTCGTCGAGCTGCCGCCCATGTCGGGCGTGCGGACCTTGCCGGCTGCGATCACACGGTAGACGCTAGCGGCAATCTGGTTGGCGTGGTAGTCGAGACCGAGGTGACGAAGCATCATCGTGGCACTGAGGATCATGGCCGTCGGGTTGGCCTTATTCGAGCCCTTGATGTCCATAGCGGCGTGACGGCAGCCAGGCTCGTAGAGGGCGTACTCGCGGCCGATGTTGGCGCCTGGCACGATGCCTGGGCCACCGACCAGCGCGGCACCGATGTTGGACACAATGTTACCATACAGGTTGGGCGTCACGACCACGTCAAACTGGTTCGGGCGGCCGACGAGCTGCATCGACGTGTTGTCGACGATCATGTCATTGGCCTTGATGCCCGAGCTCTTGTACTCCTCGGCGATGCGACGGAACGTGTTGAGGAACAGACCGTCACCGAGCTTCATGATATTGGCCTTGTGGACACAGGTGACCTGCTTGCGGTCGTTCTTGAGGGCGAAGTCGAACGCGAAGCGGGCGATGCGCTCGGCCTTGTGGCGCGTCATGACCTTGAGCGACTCGACAATGCCGGGCGCGGGGCTGTGCTCCAGGCCACTGTACTCACCTTCGGTGTTTTCACGGATGATCGTAAAGTCAATGTTCGAGTGGCGCGTCTTCAGTCCCTCGAGCGAGCGGCAGAACACCATCGAGGCAAAGATATCGAGCTCCTGACGCATCGCAACGTTCCAGCTGTTGTGGGAACCAGCGCCCGAGGGCGTCACAAGCGTGCCCTTCAGACCGACCTTGGTGCGGCGCAGACTGTCCATGGCCTGCTGGAACTCCGAGTCGCTGCCCTGCATCTCGCCTGACAGATCAAACTGCTCCCACTCAATGGGCACGTTCAGGCGGTCAAAGATCTCCTTGACCGAGTCCGTGATCTCCTTTCCGACACCGTCACCGGGGATCAATGTCGCCGTGTACACACCACCGTACTTGGTCGGGCCCTGCGAACGTCAGAGCTTATATATACATACCTTGGTCAGACGCGGCGTCTGTGCCATCAGCGTCGACATAGGGCGCGTCATCTGGCTTGACGTGCGCACAGCGCGAGGGACGATCGAGAGCACACTCATTGCTGTGGGTAGAGCACGAAAAAAAGGTATGTGAAAACTAAGCAAGTCGGGCGCCTGCCCGTTCCTAGAACGCCCGGTGGTATGCGCGGCGTGTCAAGGTGGGCGCCGTCTTTTGTCGGCCGAACAGACCCGAAGTGTGCCAGCCGAGCAAAAGGGGCCTGGGTTCAACGACGAGTGGACGGCCCTTTTTTGGCTGCCTACTCTGACCATGTTTTTTGCTGCCGCCGCTGCTTCGACGCGTGTCGCCCGCCCGGTCTCCGCTGCGCGCCCGCTCGCGTCCATGCTGAGCCGTGGCCTCGCCACGCAGACTGACGCCCCTACGTCTGCCTACAACAAGCAGAAGGACGCGGACGGCAAGTACACCGTGACGCTGTTCCCTGGTGACGGTATTGGCCCTGAGGTGTCGGGTGCCGTGCGCGAGATTTACCGTGCCGCTAACGTTCCGATCAAGTGGGAAGAAGCGGACGTGACGCCCTCGATCAACCACGAGGGCAAGCAGGTCATCCCGGAGGAAACGGTCCAGTCGGTGCGCCGCAACACGGTCGCCCTCAAGGGACCCCTGGCGACGCCTGTCGGCAAGGGCCACGTCTCGCTGAACCTGACGCTGCGCCGCACGTTCAACCTTTTTGCCAACGTGCGCCCTTGCGTGTCTGTCAAGGGCTGTGAGACGCCGTACGAGAACGTCAACACGGTGCTGATCCGCGAGAACACCGAGGGCGAGTACTCGGGCATTGAGCACGAAGTCGTGGATGGTGTCGTGCAGAGCATCAAGCTGATCACATACGATGCCTCGGAGCGTGTCGCTCGCTACGCTTTCCACCACGCCCGCCAGAACAACCGCTCGCGCGTCACGGCTGTGCACAAGGCGCCGATCATGAAGATGACCGACGGTATGTTCCTCAACGCGTGCCGCAACGTCGCCAAGGAGTACCAAGATATCGAATACGATGAGGACCTGCTTGACCGTGCATGCCTGCGCATCGTGCGTGACCCTGAGCCATTTGCCGACACGGTCATGGTCATGCCCAACCTGTACGGTGATATCCTGTCCGACATGTGCGCCGGTCTGATTGGTGGTCTCGGTCTGACGCCTTCTGGTAACATTGGCCGCGACGCCTCGATCTTTGAGGCCGTGCACGGCTCGGCTCCCGACATTGCTGGCCAGGACAAGGCCAACCCCACGGCTCTGCTTCTCTCGTCGATCATGATGCTTCGCCACATGAGTCTCTTTGAGCATGCCGACAAGATCGAGCGTGCCATCTTCGAGACCATCGCCGCTGGCGAGCGCACCGGTGATCTTGGCGGTAAGCTCGGCACACGCGCCTTCACGGAAAGCATCATCTCGCGTCTGTAGGCGAACGTAGATTGGATGGGTTCGGATACTTGGCCGCTACCTACTCGTCGCGCCTCGGGGGCTCATCTGCATATCGATGAGCACGCTCATCTTGGGCACTGTCGCGCTGGCGCCGCGCAGAGGCATCGTCGTCGTAGTCGCGGTACCGCGGTGGACTCGACCGGCGGCGCCAGTCGTCCGACTCTGGGCCACGACGATCATCGCGGCGCGACGACCAACGGCGCGGCGGCTCTTCGTCGTATCGACGAGAGGAGCGCCACGAGTCACGTTCCCTCCAAGAGTCGCGCTCCCTCCAGGCGTCGCGCTCGCGCCACGAACCGCGGTCACGCCACGAATCGCGATCGCGATACGAGTCACGATCGCGCCAAGAGGCCGGTCGCTCGGGTCCCTCGCGTCCACGGCCACGGTATCGCTGGTGGCGGTCGTCGACAGGCCGCGGATTGCCACGGTACTCACCGGGCGTAGGGTCATGAGCGCGCGACGTACTTGAATAGTCTACGCGGATTTTGCGGCCGTGCAGCTCGACGCCATTCATCTGCTCAATGGCCCTCGACGCCGTCTCAACATCCCTCATCGTAATGAAACCAAAGCCACGCGAGCGACCAGTACGTGCATCGTATACGATCACAACCTTGTCGACATCGCCGACGCGAGCAAACTCGTCCTCTAGATCACGCTCGGTCGTGCGGATGCTCAGTCCAAACACACCAATGATATGGGACGGGGCTGGAGACGGGCGCGAAGGCGGCGGGTCACGACTGCGGGACGGAGGCGGTCCAGGGTATCGGTCGTCGTACGCATCTCTCGGTCGACGGCGGTCGTCGCGTGCACCGTCACTCTCGCGAGCATCGCGGCGATCAAAGTCGTCGTTTTCCGCATTCTGCCACTCACGCTCAGCGGGCGCATCCATCGGCTCAGCTGCTGTTAGCCACCCCGAACGTACCGAGCTCTTCCCTTCCCGATGCGACAGGACTTGACAGTGGGTCCATGTCTGACTGTGCGGTCGTGCGTCAGTAGGCGCGGCGACGTACCATGAGTGTTGGGTCCCGAACAAGGGGCGCAGTCGGTCGACTCTCACGCGCGCCGTCCCACGGTCCGGGCGCCTCGATGGCCTGCACGCTGTGTCATACCACGTGCCAGCCACGCGAGACAACCGCTGACATATTCACGTGACAGAGGTATAGTTTTGCCTGGTAACACAGCCTACTAGGGGTAGGACTGTGCCGAGCGTAGCGGATGGCCCCAGGGGGAGAGGCGGTTTCTTCTATCGTCTTACCCACAAGCTCTTTGCCAGGATGGGAGTGGACATCGAGAGGCACCACGTCAAGAAGGGTCACCGCCAGGCCCCCAAGAGCGAGGACCCATACCTGCTCCTGCTCGTGAAGCTCTACCGCTTCCTCGCGCGCCGCACTGACTCGCGCTTCAACAAGGTGGTCCTGCGCCGCCTGTTTATGTCCAAGATCAACCGTCCACCTGTGTCGGTCTCGCGCGTGATCTACCTCTCGCGCAACCAGGGCGGTGTCGCCAAGGAGGCATCGCAGACCCCCAAGACGGTGGTGGTCGTCGGCACGATCACGGACGACAACCGTGTGCTTGAGCTGCCCAAGCTCAGCATTGCCGCCCTGCGCTTCACTAACACGGCTCGCGCGCGCATCGAGGCCGCTGGTGGCGAGTGCCTTACGCTCGACCAGCTCGCCATGCGCGCTCCTACGGGCAGCAACACGATTCTTCTGCGCGGCCCCAAGAACGCCCGCGAGGCTGTCAGGCACTTTGGTATGGGTCCCCACCAGCACAAGAAGCCGTACGTGCGCTCCAAGGGTCCCAAGTTCGAGAAGGCCCGTGGTCGCAGAAAGTCGCGTGCCTTCCACGTCTAAGCCATGTGCTGATCAGATGTTGTATGGCTCCATAGCTGTAGACGGCAGCCAGCAGTCCATGTCATGCTACCTAGATGCACATGTGTATGCGGCGCTTCCTACGACAAAAAAATACGCGTTGGACATAGCTACCCGCCATGGCCCTTCTTGTCGCTTGGCGCCGCCGAGGCCGCGAAGGAGCCCGCGTCGCCCCCGTCGAAGTCGAAGTCAAAAATGTCCGACACGCCAAACATGGCGGCAAAGTCGTCCGTCGGTGCATTCGCGCCCGTCGAGGATGTGATGGCACCGAAGGTCGCGTCATCCATCACCGATGGCATGCCGAGTCCCGTAGCGTCGAACGACTGTCTCGGCACCTCGTCTTCCTTGGTCGTCGGCGGCGCTTCTTCCGGCTTGACGGGCGTCTTGCCCGACGTACTGCGTGCATGTCGTCGCGGCGGCTTGTCCTTCTTAGCAGCCGACGGCGAGTCAGTCATGTGTGGCGTCGCCGGCTGCCAAGGACTGGGTGGTAGAGCGTCATGGCCGGTAGGCGGAGCAGGCCGATTCATGCGGCCTTTATTAGCGGTGGTCTGTGGCGCGGTTTGCGATGTGACAGGCGTGGATGGCGTTGAAGCATTGTTGCCTCGCGCCATGAGTCCATTGACAACGGCTTGCTGCTGCGCCTGAGGAAAGAACGGCATGCCCATATCCATCTCGGGCCGCGGTGTGGCTGCATTTTGGGGCAGGTTCATTTTTTGGGCCAAAGGCGACGATTGACTCAGCATCGCGGCTGTATTCAGGCCGCCCTGTGCGGCGTGCTGTGGCGGATGCTCGGAGGCAGGATTCGCTTGTAGGAGCGATGCAATCGACTGGGCCTTGAGCTGCATCTGCTGAGCCATGGCCAGACACTGCTGGGCCATGCTAGGTACGCTCATCGATTGCGCTTTCATCCACTCATTTTTGATGGCGTTCTGCAGTGACTGGTACTGCATCACGAGCATCTGGCGCTGCTGTGGCGAGAGCTGCTCAGACGATGGCCCTATGCCATTGGACGATGCAAACGGCGGTGGCGTGCCATTTTGCATCTCATTTCGCCCAAATGGCATCACAGATCGTGCGGCGATCGCCTGCTGCGCAGCTAGGGCACCCTGCATACCTGATGTGTCCATGGCACCGGCGCTATTCGGCATCTCGCCATTTTTGGGACCTTGCATCGGTGTGCCGGCCGTCTGAGGCCGCTGAAAGAGCGCCTGCTGGGCATTGGCCCCACCAGGAGGGGCATTCTTGCCGGCATTCTGCATCTGCTGCATATATAGCAAATTCTGCTGCTGCTGCATAAACAATCGAGCCTGCATCTGGGGATCGGTGCGCTGCGCTGCCGCATTTTGACCGAGCATGTTTTGGGCGACCGACTGGATCAGAGCCATGCGCGACTGTGGCGTCATGCTTTTCAGAGCATCCAGCGAAATGCCCTGGCGTAGAGCCGCTGCCATTAAAAGTTGTTGTTGCTGCTGCTGTGAGAGTGCTGCCACATTCAAGCTCTGACTCATATGAGCCCGCGCCATAGCCTGCTGCATCTGTACGGCCTGATGTGGCTGCTGCTGAGATGGCGTTGGTGGCTGTGGCTGATTCGTGGACTGGGGCGTCGCCACGGGGCTGCTGTTCTGCGCCAACTTGAACATTGGCTGCATAGACATGTTTGTCTGTCCATGCCGCATGGGCGCTGCCACATTAGATGATGGAAACGTCGGCGCACGCCCTTGTGCTGGCTGCTGTGACGCATTGGACAGGGGGAGAGGCTGTCCTAGGACAGATGGCTGTACCGGAAAAGACATGCCGGACGAGGGGCCTGGTGGCTGATTTGGTATCACGGGTCGAGGAGCTGGCTGCTGCTGTGGCTGCGCCTGTTGTTGTGGGAGAAACATGGGCACGGGACTCTCTTGCACAAGACGCGCCGGATCCGTGGCTTCCTCGGCGCCTAGCGTTGGATGGGCAGTCTCAGCAGGCGGTGTTGGCTTGGCTTTCATGGCATCCTGTAGACTTTGTCGCTTTCGTGCCTCGAGTAGCTCGGAAAAGACATTCGACTGTCGCGTGTTGTATCCCACGCGTGAGCTGAACAGCTCCCAAAATACACTCCAATACTCATACAAGAGCCCACCAGGCAGCCGGACAGGTACCTCAGGATTCTCCGGTAGATCCGTCTCCTCGATGAGCGTTGCCGCGGTTTTGTACAGCTTGCGGCGGTATAGATACTCCCACACATACAAGTCAAGTTTGTGTGAGTTTTCGTTTTGGCTTATCTGTTCATACATCTGAGCGGCCAACACACTGCCACTCAGGCCTGTGTAGTGGGTGGGTAGGGGCTTGGTCGCTTTAGGTGCCTCGTCTGCCTCTGCCTCGTTACGTGGCCGTTTTGGCTCGGCTTCGTGCGTCGGAGATCTTGCACGTTTGCGCGTCTCTTCTAATGAAGGGTCCTTACTCTCCTTTTGGTTATCGACGTGTGACACAGATATGCCAGTCCCTGAAGACGCGCTCGGCCCTGATTCTGCGGCAGGCGCAGGCACCTCGGAAGTGGTGGGATCAGGTAGATCTGCGCGAGACGATATGGTATCAGCCATTCTTGCCACAGTGCTTTCATCCTGTGACGTGGCAGTATCGTGTTTTTCGTCGACCATAGCTGTCCTTCAGATGTGTGGGACCGTTGATTCCTTTGGCTGGTGCTGTCGTGTTGGAAGAATATTCGCGCACGAATACCACAGTGTTGTCTCGTGTGTCTTCCCACTCAATAACACATTTACCTATGCACCGTACTCGTAATTATGTTTGCCGCTCTTCCTTCTCGTGGATCTTGGACGACAGGACACACGCGTTTTTTTTATGTTAAGGTACGTCCACGTCCCGCTTTCGAAAAAAGAGCGTGATCAGAAAGTGCTGGGATTCTTGAAAATATTTTGCGATGGGCTCCATACCTGTTATCAAGGCACCGTGGGGTGCGCGTCTTTGAGCGCTGTCCCAGGCTCTCGGAGGAGCTCATCGAGGCCAAAGAGTAAGGCCAACGACTTCATCGAACTTGCTAGTTCTCGCATTGCAAACAGCTACCCACGTCTACATTGTGCCCAGACACGGTGTCTCATGTCGTCGGCTGATATCTTTTTTCAAAATAAGGCTCAGGTCCACCACATCCCAAGCCACCAGGGCGGCGTGCACGAGGCAATATAGTTCACGTGACCTACCACGTGGTATGGGTCCCACTCGTCGCGCTCTGCCGCGCAGGGTGTTGGCCATGGCCAGCATCGTAGCGATCCTCGACTTGAAGGGCAAGCCACTGATTCAGCGGTCATACCGTGATGATGTGGATCCATCAGCATTGGAGCGATTTCTCCCTCTGTTGACCGAAATTGAAGAGGAGCGAGGAGCTGGTGCGATTCAACCATGCCTCAGTGCCCAGGGTGTGAATTATATGCATGTTCGCCATACCAATTTGTATTTACTCGCCCTCTCGCGACGAAATACGAATGCTGCTGAAATTTTGCTATTTTTGCACAAGCTTGCATCTGTGCTGGAGGAATACTTTAAGCAGCTGGAAGAAGAGTCGATTCGGGACAATTTTGTGATCCTGTACGAGCTGCTAGATGAAATGATGGACTTTGGATACCCCCAGACAACAGAGAGCAAAATTCTTCAGGAATATATCACGCAAGAGTCGCACAAGCTCGAGGTCCAGGTACGCCCTCCGATGGCTGTCACGAATGCCGTATCGTGGCGCTCCGAAGGCATTCGGTACCGCAAAAACGAAGTGTTCTTGGACGTGATTGAGAGCGTGAATTTGCTGGTCAATGCCAACGGTCATGTTGTACGCAGTGAAATTGTCGGCACCATCAAGATGAAGTGCTATCTGTCTGGTATGCCTGAATTACGTTTGGGGCTCAACGACAAGGTCATGTTCGAAACCATGGGACGCACGACGCGCGGAAAGTCGATCGAGATGGAAGATGTCAAATTTCACCAGTGCGTGCGACTCTCGCGTTTTGAAAATGACCGGACCATTTCGTTCATTCCACCCGATGGTGAGTTCGAGCTGATGAGCTACCGACTTAACACGCAAATCAAGCCGCTCATCTGGGCCGAAGCGGTGGTGGAGCGCCATGAAGGCAGCCGCATTGAGTTTATGGTCAAGGTCAAGGCACAATTCAAGCGGCGCTCGACGGCCAACAATGTGGAAATACTTATCAATGTGCCAGACGATGCCGACTCGCCCAAGTTCCGCGCGGCGATTGGGTCCGTGTCATACGCGCCGGAGCTATCGGCTATGGTGTGGAAAATCAAGCAGCTGGGTGGTGGTAAAGAGTACCTGATGCGCGCGCACTTTGGCCTACCCAGTGTTCAGGACGAGGAGAGCATGGTGCGCCGCACGCCGATCAATGTCAAGTTCGAAATACCCTACTTTACTGTATCTGGCATCCAAGTGCGATACCTCAAGATCGTAGAAAAGTCCGGCTACCAGGCCCTTCCATGGGTGCGCTATATCACGCAAAATGGGGAGTATGACCTGCGCACCCAGAGCGAGAAGAATGCCTCGCACCTGTCCCACTTTACTACATAGACGAGTTGCTCTCCATCGGGCTGTACATGTGGAGTGACTGGCTGACATCCGACCCGCACCGTATATATGATTGATCGCAATAAAGTGCTGAGGGGCATCGCGTCATGTGGAGGTGAAGCCTGACATTTTGATGTGATTGGTGGAATGCGTCGCCACAGAAGAGAGGCGCCAAATTAGGACACACCATGTATGCATCTGCTGTACTTATTTCACCGACACAGAAAAGGACCTCGAGCTTGCGCTTATTTACCGTAGGCTCTCCTCCTTAGTGGCGGTCCGGGTCTTTTTTTTCCTCTACCTTCTGCCTAGGGTCGTACAGACGACGATCGCTTCCTGGGTAGCGAACAGGCAGAGGAGGCGCATCTCGTTTTGACGTGTGTTGGGGGATACTCGCTGGTTCCTCGGCCCCTGATGGCTCCGCTCAGAGGTGATTCTGCCCCCCTAGCCCCATCTGCCCCAAGTGACGGCAAGTCTGTCGCACCTATCCCAACATTATCCCATGTGAGCATGCTACATTCGTTTGATGAACATCGTATACCAGCTTCCGCTGTCGAGTCGCCGTCCCCCTGGCTCTTGGATATGTCCGTGCCGCGCGTGTCATCACCTGAGCTCGAGACGGATATCAGTCGGACCTCATCGACGTCGACGAAGCACTCGCTTTCCGATTCGATGACATCAAATCAGTCCGTCCACACGGCGCACTCGGGCGACGATGTATCCGAGCCGCCGCCCGTGCCAAGCAAAACCGACTCACACCCTGACCATCCCGAGTCTGGCTCTCAGATGCGCACGCACGTCAAGCGTCTGCATGCGCTTCTAGAGCTAGCTGAAACCGAGGCCAACTACGTGAAGGACTTGGACGTATTGATTCATGTATTTTTCAAGCTGCTTCCGACCGTGCCGTACCTAGCTGAGGATGCGTCGCGTCTACGTACCGTCGTCCGCAACGGTCCGCAATTGCTGGAGCTGCATCGCGATCTTGATGCGCGTTTGCAACGGATTGTACAGATGCAACGATTGAATGATGCATCCCTCTCTGAGCTGGTGCGCGCTCAGAGCCCCGGTCACCAGGAGGCCATCGCGCTCTTTGCCGAGGCCTTTATCGACTTTGCACCGCGTTTCCAAATATACTGCGAATTTTGTTCTAAGCACAAGGAGGCTTTGGAGCTGATTGATGCTGTAGAGCACAGGCCCGAGTGGGAGACCTACCAAGCGCGCGCATCAGATGCGGTGGGGTCCCGTGACGCTGCATCGCGGAAGCGCTTGCAGTTTCGTGACTTTTTCATCAAGCCCATTCAGCGCGTCTGCCTATACCCTATTCTCATGCAGACGATTCAGCGATACACGGCGCCCGATGCGGCTGTCAGGCTGGGCGAGGCCATGGCGTGCATGCGACGCATTACATCCGATGTGAATGCGGCGAGTGCGGAGCGACACGCGCGTTTGCTGTCGGACATGATCGTGTCGCGCATGGAGCCGAGTCTCGAGCTGTCGCCTTCGTTCCTGCCCTCACTGGGCAACTGCCGCATGACAGGCAACCTTGGTGTGCTCTACCACCATTCGACATGGGCGCCACTTACATGGCCCCTCACGACCAAGTACTATGGCTGTGTGCTGTACGCCGACTTTGTCATGATGTTCAAGGTACGCAAAACACACACCTACGAGCCGCGCTACTGGTTCCCGCTAGCCGAGGCCAAGCTCAAGCGCAGCGACGAACGAAGCGTCCGTCTGCCCCACTTGTTCCGCATTTCGGTGCGTGGCCACCACTTTGAGCTCATGGCGTCGACAGCGAAAGAGCACAACCTGTGGCTTGATGCCTTTGCCAAGGCCATAGCCGACGGTCCATCGCCCATGCGCCGTGTACACGGCATGGACGTGCCCTTCCCATGCAACTTGGCGGACAAAGGGCCCGCAGCGCCGGCGTCGTCGGACCAAGACGATGATCCACTTGCGCGGTATCTGGACGATGTCGGCGATGCCGCGCCCTCGCTGCGTGGCCAGGTGCTTGTGCGGCACAAGTCGCCGCCGCGTCGGGCGGCGATGGACCGCGGCATGGTGTTTTCTGATGCATGCATCTCAGCGCGATCATCGATCGATGGACATGACTGGGCCGCCCGCTCTCACAGTGCTCGGGTGGGTCTGCACCGACTGAGTGGCAGTGAGACGGTCTCGCTCCGGATCAGCCCATCGTCGGCGACCGACGCGCCGCTGCCTTCGCCGACCACGCGTCTCATGCACGCTAACAGCACCGAGTCCCTCCCTGGTCCTCGACGCATGGATGCATCGCAGCGTCGCTTGTCCGTGTCGAGTTCCCCAGGTGGGCCGCTGGCGCCTGCGTCACCGGCTGGCTTGCTGCCGCGGTCCCAGTCGATGATCGGGCGCACGCTGCAGGGCTGGCTCACGCCTAGCACCACGCAGCTGCCGATCAAGGCGGAAGAGCTGTCGAGGGCGCTTCTTGAGGCATGCACGCCTGAGCCTGCGGCACCGATGCGACTGCACCGCGGGCGGTGCTCGTCCATGGACATGCGCGCCGAGGCAGCGCCGACGCGTACGATCATGCGCCGCCGGTCGTCGACCTCCATGTCGCGGCGGCCTGACACATCTGCGCCGCCCAGTCCGCATCGACGCCTGGCCCAGCGCTTCCTGCAGCGCCACCGCCTGTCTACCATGGACGTGTAGCTTTACTTTGTGCAGCCGTTCCACAGATATCATGTACCACCTGTGTGTCGATGAACGGTGTCTGGACGTGGTGCAGCACGCGTGCGAGGTACGCTGCGTCGCCAAAGAGCGCGCCGCCCAAGCGGCAAGCGGCCGGGATGGGCGGCGCGGCGCGGTCAATGCACGCCGCCATGGCCTGCGCCTCGAGCTCCACGATGTGCTGCGCCACCGCATGGCCATCGTGCGCCGCGCGCGTCACGACCTGAGCCAGTGCCGCGATGCGTGCGCGGCTGTCGTCCGTATACACGTAGCTGAGCAGGTCGTCGGCGGAAGCTGCCCCCGTAGCGGCGAGGATCACATCCAACAGGGGCGATGGCTCGCTGAGCACGTGTCGAAGGGCCGCGCGTCCTACACCGACCGCACTGCCCTCATCACCCAATAGCCAGCCGAGGCCACCGACGCGCTTGGTCCGCGTGCGCTGCGCGTCGTAGGCCAGGACGACACTGCCCGTGCCGGCAATGCACACGACGCAGGGCCTGTTGCGTGGCACACTGGCGCACAACAAGGCCGCGTCGTTCGTCACAGTCCATTCGTGGACGTGCGGCATGGCACAGCGCAGCGCCTCTGTCGCGATGCGCGCGCTCTCATCTGCATCGATACCCGCCGAGCCGATCCAGGCACGGGTGATAGGCGCCTCGTTCGCACACGCCTCGAGCGCCTCGCACATGCGCCGCGTCCATGCCCGGAGCGACAGGACAGAAAAGCTGCCGGCACCGATGCGCGAGCGCGCCACAATACGCCCCCGAGCGTCCGCGATGGCAGCCCGCGTCGATGTGCCGCCGGCGTCCACGACCGCCACGACGCCTGTCATGGGTGGAGGACTACTTGGCTAAGATACAAAAGTAGAGCGGCCCCCACGGCGATGGATCTGACGCGCCTCGCGCGACGTGGTCAGGCAGAGCGAGATAGCCATACTCGGTGCGCTCGCAAAAGCGCCACAAGTGATCTGAGCGCACCACGCGCGCCGGCTGCGACGCCACGAAGGCACGCACGACCTGGTCGTTCTCTTGCTGACTCAGCGAGCACGTAGCATAGACCAGGCGGCCGCCCGGACGGAGCGCACTCCAAGCTGTGCGGAGTAGCGCCGACTGCGTTTTAGATAAGTTGCGGGTCATGGTCGGTTTCCACGCGAGCATCTCTGGCGCGATCGAGCCGGATTGCTGGGCGCGCATGAACGCATGGAGGATATGGCGCTCAGACGAGCATGGGGCATCAATGAGGATGCGGTCGTAGCCTTCTTCGCCCAGCGGGAACAGGTGAACGGCGCGCGGCGACGTGGCGTCGATGCGCAGCACATCCACGAGACCCTGCTCAAAGAGCGTGGGCGGTAGGTAACTCGTTAGATTGGCATGGAGTCGGCGATGACGCGCTACATCCACCTCGTTCGCATGCAATATCGAGGGGCGCTGCCGGTGTTGCTGTTCGCCACTCGGATGATCGACGTACAGCGCCGGCCACAATCGTTGAGCGAGCGTGATACTCTTGCCGCCCGGCGCCGCACACATATCCAGCACCGCATGGCCAGGCTGGATATCAAGGCACTGGGCAGCTAGCACGGACGCCGCATCGAGGTTCCAGTGCGTATGTAGTCGATGCCGCGCGTCCGCGGCGGGATGGGGTGGCGGGAACGGCCGACTGCCGTGGGGATCCGTGCGCAGTAGGCACAGAAGCCGCGTCGGCGTATCACATGGCGTCGTATCCGGAGGCGGCGGCAGACGAAGAAGCGTATACTGCCCAGCCGCTGCCGCCTCGTCCGACAGGATGGCGCGGTCCACTTCGATCGACGGCACATACGCATTGATCAATGCCGCATACTCCGTCGGCTGCAATAATCGCTCGCGCAGACGATGCCACCGCTCCGCACCATACTCATGCACAAAAAACGCATCAAAGGCATCCGCCGCCGACTGCTGCTGCTTGCGCTGCGCCTTGCTAATGGCCATAAGGAACGCGCTCCTTTGCCACCTCCACCTCCATCATGCCGGACGAAGTGTTGCTGCTGGGCTTGGGCGCGGTGGGCACACTGTATGCCTACATCCTCCAGAGCGGCGGTGCCAACGTCACGGCCGTCTGCCGCAGCAACTACCAAGTTGTGCGCGATCACGGTATTGACATCGTGTCCGACAAGTTCGGCGAGCACCCCAAGTGGCGTCCCACACGAGTCATTCAGCGCCCCGAGGACTTGGACGCCGTGGGCGTCACGTTCGACTATATCGTGTGTTGCTCTAAGCACGTCCCAGATCTTCAGCCGGTCAGCGACGTGCTGCGTCCGTACCTCACGCAGAACTTTGCGAGAAAGCCGCAGCGACTGCCTGTGATTCTGCTCCTGCAAAACGGCATTGATATCGAGCACGATTCGTACGAGGCCTTTGTGCATACGCCCGAGCCACTCGCTGCCTGCGTCATGAGCGCCAATTCATGGGTGCCAGTGATGCTTCTGAATGGAGGTGCTCGCATCGAACATGGCAGTTTGGAAAGGCTCTCCATGGGCGTGTTTCCCCCACCGCTCCGTGCGCCGCTCCCGGACTCGACACGCGAGACTGTGCATCATCTACTTACGCTCATGCTTCGTGGCGGCTCAGATGCGCATCTCACGAACGATATCACTTCCGAAAGATGGCGCAAAGTGCTGTGGAACATGAGCTGGGGCGGTGTATCGCTGCTGGCTCGCCGTCCCGTGTTCGAGATGCTGCAGGTCGACATGCTGCCATACACTGTCGGCAGTGTGCGTGGGATTATGCTGGAAATCCTGACCGTCGCTCGCGCCTCAGGCATGGGGGAAGACCGCCTACCCGCTTCCGTCATCGATCACACACTCCACGCCACGCTCCTGAATACACCAGCCAAGCTGCGCATGCTCCGATCTCCTGACATCATCTGTGATAAGCCCTCCGCGCCCAACTTCCGTCGTGACTTCAAACCCAGCATTCTCATCGATCTCGAACTTCAACGACCCATGGAGCTCGAGCCCATCTTTGGGAACATCATCCGCCGCGCGCGTCAAGTAGGCGTAGATACGCCCCGCCTCGACTTGATCGTCACGAGTATCAAGCCGTCGCAGCTCGAGTACGTGCGTCGGAGCAAAGGCATCGATCACGAAACGCTCGTGCAGCAGGAAGGCGTGCACGACCTCCTGCCAAGTCTCAATGCCACCGGCAGCGCACCCACCGGACCCGTGACCCTGTAGCAGGTGGAGGATGGCCGCGGCCCTTTCCCTTCCCACATCGACGACATGCGTCGGCCCTTTATTGACTATGTGCACCGCGCCACTGTGCTCAGCATTCTTGGTCTGGCCGTACGTACGCGTCTCCGCTCACCAATACAGGGATGGGGTCTGTGGCTCACGGGCGCCGTGTACGTGAGCCGGATTGGCAATACAGACAGGGTATGTGGATGGCGCTGACGCCAGGTTCCGTACGGAGGACGGAATCGCGACACCATGACAGAGGTCGTGGGACGTATCGTGGAACGGTGGAAAGACGTGAACGAGAAAAAGGCTCAAGAGAAAATCGCCGCTGAGCGCTCATCCACATCGTAGAATGCATTATTTCATGTACCATATGTTCCCGTAACTATGTATACAGTAGCCCGTTGGCTTCGAAGTGTCTCTGCTCTGTAGATTTCATCGGTATGCCGCAGTTCTGGCCGCCGCTCCGCGTTTACTTCGTGCAGCTGCAGCGATGGGTACGTTGACGCGCTCGAAAAAGGCGCCTTTTTCGAAAAGACCGGACGCTGCATCTTGGGCGCAGGCAGGGGCGGATGCTGGTCTAGACGATGTCGTCGCGTTGGCAGGGGTGGCAATGGCCGATCCAAGGCAATGACATCCGCCGCCTGCGCAGTACGGCGAACCGGGCCTGGGGGGACTCTGGCACTCTGGCTACGCATTAATCTGACCCCATTTTCTCGCGCAGCGAATGGAACACGGTGCTGTACGGGCTGCTTGACACTAGCTGAGCGTCGCGGCAGCACGCCCGGTGGCACATTTTCTTGTTCGACGCCAATTAAGTGCCGCAAAGACTTCGGATGGGTGGACCGCTGACTGTCCTCATGCTTGTATGATGATGGAGCAGATCGTTGCCTCCTGTACCGCTCCCGCATAAGCAGGCTCTGCGCCCGCTCCAGCATGGCCACAGCGTCGACGGCGCCGTTTTTTTCTCGTGTGGCAACAGAGGAGGCACCACGTGGAGTGAATACACGTCGGTACGGGCGTACTCTGTCGGCACGCCATGGCCACGGGCGTGACAGTGACACTGGTTCGGTATGCCGCGAATACTGCGACATCGCTCGGCAGGGAATTTTCGCACATGCCATTCATGGCCATTTCATACACACCCGAAGCTGATGCCGTGCTCACCGCAGACAAAATCGCGGAGCAGACCCGTGGCGATGTGCGTCCATTTATTCTACCTGCCTTCCAGGACGAGGATGGCTTGGACGAGACACGAATCATGAAAATGGTCCAATCGCTGATAATGCCTTACTTGCATTCACCTCCAACGTATGTGGCTGTTGTCTCGAATGAGCGCATCATCGATGCCGTTCTCAAGGGCCTGTTGTGCATGGACGGTGCATCTGTCCATCACCCAGAGCCCAGCTCCGTGAAACGCTCTATGAGCATTTATACGAAACCCCTCCTGCCTGGCGCCTACCACCAAGTGCATGTGTCTGCACACGATGAGCAAATTCATGCGCGTATTTGTACCCTGAGCGAGTCGGCACACTTGCAGCATCAGACGCCCAGCATGATCTCTATCGACAAACCATCTTCTACGTTGCCTTCGCCAGTCAGCATTTCCTTTCCATCCGACATGTCTGCAGAAGCCGCTGTATCGCCCGGTCGCGATCCACTCCTTCTCAGCCGGCCTGATCCCCACCGAAGCACGCCGCTCTCGATCAGTCCGCTGCGCTTGCGGCCTGTTGACACATTCATGCATTCTCGCGAAGGAACACCACGAATCTTGTCCCAGACGCCCAAAAATGCTCAGTCGTATGACATGCTGACTATGATGCGCTCTATCGAAAAATGGGATCCCATGGTAGATCCCCTCTCATCCACTCCCTCGGACATGCTCGATTCGGCCACAACGGCCGGGTTTTCACCCCTAGGACTCGGGGCCCGTTTCTCGGACGCCTCAGCTCCTCGCGGAGCTCTCTCGGTCCGTTCGATGCCGGCATCGGCGGTGCCTCTCCGCTCCAGCAACACTCCCACGCCCCATGCTACGCCCCAGGGACACAGTGGCAGTGCGAGCAGCGTCACGAATACCTCAACATTGAGCGGAAATGTCAGTGCCTTTGCTCAGAGCCTGTTTAATTATCTTCCATCACCTGTCGCAGCCATCGGGGGCCTCAACAGCGGTCCTACCTCCGCGGCTCCAGACTCGCAAAGCCTATTACAGCTGTGGCAGCGCATATGCATATGCATCCTCCCTATTTTTGCGCAGGAACCACATAACCTGCTGATCGAGCCCCTGCATGACAGCGTTGATCTGTATGTGCGGCTCGTGCATGAACGCGACCAAATGCATGCGCGTGCTACACTGCTTTCCCACTTTGAAAAGCTCGTGTCCACGGGTTTGCATGGCGTGACTTTTCAGCTGCAACAGAATGATGGCTCACGGCTGCTCTACGACTTTCTGCGAGCATGGCAGCACTACTATGGCACGGTGATGCCTTTTTTGCACGCATGTTTCTCGCCGCTCGAGTCTCGCTTGTGGAGCATGGATCTGCTGCTTGCAAGATGGCTGCACCGACACGACCCACTCACACACATCGATCCATCCCATGCACCGGCGCGTATCGATCTCCGACACGCGCTGCTCATCTTGTTTCGCGACCTGATCGTACTGCCTATATGTGACTGGCTATACATGACGACTGTGCAAATGCAATACACGATTCACACGGATCCAAGCAATGCACTGAACACAAGTGTGCGCGGACGGCTCATGCAGCTTGTGAATATCATGAACAGCCTCGGGACGGACGACGCAGCACAGCAACGTATCGAGCGATTGCGCCGTGGTCTCTTGTCGCACGGTCTTTCTTTGCATTCCCATGCCCCACCGACATCCACATCGACACTGGACGTGATGTCCCCATCAAACGCATCGACGCAACCATCGCCCATTTCGCCCATCCCAAGCTGCCCAATCTTCAGCACACCCAATTCACCGACCATAAGAAGCTCCCATTAAATCTGGATACGTTGATACCGCCGGTTGACTCCCATTTGACATGTACAGAATAGAATAAATAGCAGATATACAAAGGCTGCGCCGTAACACGTCATACCCACTGCCGAGCCGTCCGCTGGGTCATCTGTGGAGCCCATGAACGTCTCCCAGTTGTGCGAGAAGCCCCAGCCAAAAATTGAAAGCACGATTACTCCAGCTGCTGACACCACAGTACAGCATGATGCTTTCGAGTGAGTCATTATGTACGTACCAAGACCTGTTCCCACTACGGGCTTGTGGACCACCATCACTGTGAATCGGTGCGCGACGCCTGTGCCTTGTCCTGGGCCCGACCAGGCGCCATTGTCGTATCACGTGATATCTTTGGTGGCCCATGCGGTGGCCTAACTATGAGGTGGCTACGAGGGCCTTACCACCACAGGCGGTGCGTGGGGCAATGGTAGCCACTTGGGTTGTTCAACAAGTACTCTTGATGATATTGCTCAGCGACAAAGCTGGTGTAAGTAATTCGTACGTACAAATCGCTAGCTGGCACGCGATGAATGGTGGTCACGATACGCGTTCCATGCGGGTCAAAATGCTTTTTCTGCACTTCTTCAGTCACCTTTCGTGCAATCGCTTCTTGTTCCGGTGTGTGAGGAAACAGGGCGCTGCGGTACTGGCTGCCAATATCCGGACCTTGACCGTCCTGCTGCGTCGGGTCATGGGTACGATAAAAGAACTCTACAAGCTCTTCATAGGACACTTTAGACTAGATGTCAGACATGTATACGTACAGGCTCAAACGTAAGCTGAGACGCTTCAGCATGGCCTGTCTGACCCGAGCACACTTCCATGTACGTAGGGTCGGCCTTTGTGCCCCCGATAAACCCAACCTTGGCATCAATCAGACCTTTGCCTCCATAATGCTTTCGGAACATGTGCTCAGTACCCCAAAAGCATCCATTGGCAAATGTCGCCACCTCACTCGTGGCTGTACTCATGGCTCGGTGCAAAGTCGAAAATGTTAGACCAGTGGCCATTTTTGAAATATCGGGTAAGGAATCGGCGCGACAGCGACTCCCAAGGCCCACTCCACATTTGCCATTCTGGACAAGCACGACATGGAAACGCAACAAGCAGTGTACGTCTGGCATGCCGCTCACTTCGTCTAGTTCATATGGTGCTATTGCATGCGCAGTACTTGCCATTGTCACATGGGTATTCTGGCCGCGTCCAGCGTCCAAGAAATCATCTGATTACGACCCCAAGACAGGACTCGGTCGCGGCGCGCCGGGATTCCGTACGTATCCATACACTGACCCTAGAAACCAATGTAAAGCGCGTCGCTCTCCCTGCTGAGCTGGTCGCACGGATTCGTGCGGGCGAACAAGTATCTGCCGAAGAAATCACGGCCGCCCAGAGCCATGTCTCGAAAGGTTTGCCTAGCGCACCTGAGGAAAATGACTGGTTAGGGCCCACCGCTACAAGTCGCAGCAAAAAGACTACGAGAAGGAAAAACAAGAAGTAATATTACATATTCTTCAGCACTAGCAGGAAAAGCATAACACATATAAGTCCCATGAGGGAATCAATCATGCTGATAGTGCGCCGATACGACTCTGCTCTTGCATGAAGCAATTCCGCCATACTTGGGGTTGCCACCTCCATGGCTGATGGAGCGATAGACGGTGTAGAAGCTTGAGGATTCGAGGCTGGCATCGATTCTTTGGAAAAAGGCTCCTCTCTGACAGGAGGAATTGAATGGCTTGGAGACGTTGCTGGCTCTTCAATCCTTTCAGATACCACGGAAGCTGGCAACGCGGTAGGTGGTGCTGTGTTGGGTGCTCGACTCGGCTCCCCAGGAAGTAGCTCTGCATTGGATTTTTGACACAATGGGCATGTCCAGGTCCAAGACTTTTCAGCTAGAAGTTTTCGACCTTCGTCATTCATACTTGCAGCTCCATATCCAGCCTCATCTTCCTTGGAAGTCATGAGCGCTTGAATACCTAATAAAGCCGTCCGAATGCCCCAGGCAGGCTGCCAAGACTCCTCATGAAAGCCGGTAAATGTGACGCATACTTTGGTGTCAACAGACCACCGGCCATTAGGTGTAAGAAATATCACATGTGGCGCTTTGAATGGGTACTCCGAGGGCAGTGTCAATTTGCCATGGTAGAGCCCCTTTTCAAAAACGGTGTCTCGTGGTCCTCGCAATGTAAAGTGCCATTCGAACAAATTATCTTCCGTTGGAGCAGCAGAAAAATCTGGTGTATCATCATTTTGCAACTCTCTAACTTCTGACATGATGCGCTTGATGGCGGAACTACGGCTTTTCATAGCATCCGACATGCCTGTGACCATCTGGATCGATAGGATGCAGACTGCACGAAGGCCCGTAACCTCCACCATCCTTGTCACGTTTCAACGACGCGCCCGCCTTGACATGTATCGGCGCGTGATACTTCGTGGAATGCAAGGGTCCCTGTTGGTCGACACCAGAGGTAGACCTTAGCTTATGCTCGAGAAAATGCAGGGATCTTGCTATGTCGAAGCACTACCAGAATGCCTCCAATCATGCTTGTCGTCTGTTATGCGCTACGTGATACTAAATTGGCCAGCTTGGCATCTTGGCGCGCGTTCGCCAGTGTTGGCAGCGCTTTTTTTGGAATTTCTAAATTGGTGCATAAAACAGCCTCCACGCAAACACCGGGTGGCTGTGTCAATGATTCCTCCACCTGGCCACTCCTTCTCAACACGCCTCACAAACACCGCGCATCATGCGTCGTTTCGCCCCATGGGCTGTTGTGTATATTCTGGTGTGCGGTGTCCTGTGGGTAAGATCTCAATACACAGCCACCTATGTTCCAGGTAATACCACGCTACCTGAAACCTCGGAAGAGGGACAAGCCGGTACGAATCGTTGTGGTGAGGGATCCAACGATCTGTCCATGTGTCAGAATTTATATTTAAACTCTGCCACGGACTTCTGCCTCTGGGGACCTCAGGGTCCTGAACCTGTGGGGATTGGAAACTCGGAGCGCGAAGTGGTCAGCTATTGCACAAAGGCTGGCCGCGGCACGCGTCTGATCCCACCGGGAACTCTGCGAAGCGTCCACTTTGTCCGCACGCCACATTATGTGCAAGTATCCGGCACTGGTATTTTTGAAAATATCCACATCTCCAAGGAAGGTGGTGGCGGAGAACTTGATCCGCACGGTGAAGATGGCTTAGGAAATCCCATTGGCGGCTTGGTCTTTACAAACGCGTTTGGCAAGCTGGCACAGGCGCATGAATGGACGAGTTTTATTGACGAAAATCAATTTTGTTTGCGCGTCTGCAAGGATGGTGACAAGGCAGCTGACTACTGCAAGCATATCTATGATGAAATGGGATGCGAATTCAACATGCCCACTGCCCCGGACCAACTTGGCGTCTTTGAATCTTGTGAAGGACCTGATGCAGACATCGTTGGTGTGTACACGAACCATGGCGTGGTTTCTACTTTCTACCAAGATCAAACGAAACATGGCCAAAAACTTCCACCTCCCAAATCGCCCCAGTCCTTGAGCAATTGCAGCGCTTTTCCTTCAGGTCTGTTACAGGGAAGTGTGAAACACCCCTATGCTAAGGCCGCCATAACAGGCGCTTCGCGTCAGTCTATGAAGAGCCAGTCCGTTTCCACGTCTTCTTCGTCTTCGACCACGTCTTCCATGCTCACGTCGACATCTTCGTCCACCGACTCTTCAAGTCAGAATCTCTATCCTCCTATCAGCTCGAATTTTTCTAATATGTCTCCAACCTCCAGCATATCCTCGTCTTCTCCGAGCGCTACATCCTCTTTTACGTCCGAGACGACAAGCACGCTTTCATCCGAATCCAACTCTGAGCAAGTGAGCCCTTTTGGACCTGTTGATGACGATGCAGGTGTGGGTATCCATCTGACCGCATCGATCCCTACATTGACCGTCTTGCTACTGTCACTCATAGTGTCGATTCTTTAATTTTGTGTCGTGTACCCTAATTTTTAATAAATTCCTGTCAGTGTTCCTGAGGCCGCATTGCCTGGCATCGATCGACCCCCTGGGGATAACGTGTTCAGGTCAAATTTTACCTCGTTTGTCCGCCCTTTCCAAGGTGAAGGGTTTTCCAAACGCTCAGTGCGTGTTTAACCATGCATCCAAGACCTCATGCGGATGACTGGGTCGGGGACAAGAACCTTCCCATCGTTCACAAGGTTATCAAGGTGCTCAACCTCTTGCCCCTAGCCAGTGAGGATGTCCGTCGAACAGAGCTTACTGACCCTGTGCCTTGGTTTAGTGAGCTGAACCAGGCCCTGTTTTTACTTCCATTTGCCGTGTTGCCCTATGCCATCCGCACTCTATATTATAACTACGTATCACACGAGCTCCCAGGTCGATGCGCCATGTGGGGTTGTCTGTTTGTATATACCATGACATTTGGTGTGTATTGGATACACTTTCTTCGGCACCTTTCCAAGAAGTATGGCTACTTTTATGGTGTACGTGGTCGTGATACTATCCCATTCTCCGAAGTCAACAAGATTGCCAAAGAAATACTGGGGGCCGTTCTTCTTCGTTCAGCTTTGGTTGTATACTCGTCGTACGATCCACATGCGGCACCGTCGCTATCGATTTGGACCCCGCTACAGCTATTTTTCTTCACGGTCGTGGATGACTTTTACTACTACTGGCTTCATCGTGTCTGTCACGAGACGGAGAGTGCGTGGAAGCTGCACAGACTACATCACACGACCAAGGCTCCGACACTATTGCTCCTGGGGTATGCAGATGATATCCAGGAGTGCTTTGATCTGTTTCTGGTGCCTCTTGCTACCTGGCTCACATTCCCGATTCCATTTGATGCGTTTGTGATTTGGATGCTGATTCACGTTTCCATTCAAGTGGTGGGCCACAGTGGTATTCGTCTTCACCACGGCACGCTTCTCACAGGACCTTACTTGACTCCTTTTGGCGCTGAAATTGTAACGGAAGACCACGACTTACACCACCGTCACGGATGGCGCGAGTCCTACAACTATGGTAAGCAGAGCCGTCTTTGGGATGGGCTATTCGGCACCAAGGGAGAACGCATCGAGGGCCACAGTGGCAACATTGACCGCACGCGATTTATTTATTGAATTGGCTACGCTGTAAATTTGTAATGTAGATATACACAAGTCTTATGCTGTTTGTACACATTCCGCCCAAGCCTAGCATGGGCCTCGATCGCGCTGGCTTTGTATCTGAACACCGTACCCCGCCGCCCATGTCTCTATCGTACAAAAGAGGGTATTAAAACACAACCATATCGCGACGAGCCACTTCAAATCTTCGGCGCATTTGGCCGACGATGCGCTGGCGACGCGATCCGCTTGCTTCGCGATCCACAGGGTACTCACTCACGACATATTTCTGGCCATGCAAAATCGGATCCAGTTCGCGAGGCATATTGATTCGGATGCCTTTGCCGATGGACACTTGCAGACCCTTGCGTGGCTTGTCATGGTCGAAACTGTCTAGCGAGGTAATCGACATCCAATCTTCGAGGTCATCGTCCTCGTCATCCTCTTTTACAAGTGGGACATTGTGTCCACGCTTGTTGCCATGCAGCAGATGACGAGCCAAGGCGCGACGCACGAGTGCACTCCGCCGGAGGTCCTTGGGATCAATGCCTTGCTTCTTGTTAAAGTCCAGCTCTTCGCGGTACGCCTGGCGCCAAGCCTCAGGTGCACTGTGCCACAAGACATACGCAGCATTGGACACCAGTTGCATAGCGCGTGCCTTGGCATGCATACTGCGATGGGTGACGCGAGTGGAAGGCGCGCCTGCCAACCTCGTGTCGTCGTGTCCCAGCTCCAATTCATCGGCACTGTCGAGGAGCCGCGTGGCCTCATCGATGGCCGCGAGACGCGCCTTTTCACGAGCCTTGGCCTCTTCTGCGAGTTTCTTCATACGACGCCGCAAGCCACGTACGCTTTTGTACGCCCAAATCACATGCATAGGAAATGCCAGTACTGCGAAAAGGAGCGGCATCTTGCTAGGCACCTCCTTGTTCACATGGTTGCCAGAGGGCACGGACAGTGAATAAATGATGATCAAATGCAAGAGTATGCGCGTGCTGAGGAACGATGTGGTAAAGGCCCAGTAGGAGCGAAAACGCGGCTTGAGCGTGCCAATGCCCATAATCCAAGTCGGCAGCTCCATGCACAAGTTGATGGCAAAGCAGTGGGACCATCCCTTCTGGATCCAGTACATGCAGAAGAGAAAGTACACGATATGATGAATCCATCCACTTGACAAGTTGACAAACTTTCGGTAGCAAAACACGCCTGTGACAAGATCGCACGACAAGTATGCCATGAAAAAGAGGGTCAAGGGGTCCGCGATCGTCTCTCGATGCTCTGTCACCCGGCGCCAGTCGAGATGGCACCAGAACAGATCAAAAACAAAAGGAATCGACATCATCGAAGAGCAAAATGCCGCGAAGGTGGTAATGATCCAGGACCGTTTGCGCTGCTGCTCATCGCTCTTGCCTGCCACCAACGTGCAGGCAAACAGCTGATACACACCCTGCACAAGAAAAAAACTCTTTAGAAACTGCCGGATGTATGGATGCGTGAGCGCCTCCCATATATGAGGGTATAATGTTTCCATGTCCGCTACATTCACCCAGCGCGACATGATGGCAACGGCGAGCGGGCGTGTTGTTGGAGCAGCCAGTGATGTTGCTGCCTGCACGTGCAGATCGATGGACAGCGCCTCCTCGTTTGTCCTCCACCGATGTCGTCGGCGCTGGGGCCAGACGACTTGGCTCGGTACAGTCGGCAGCTGATCCTTCCCGGCTTTGGGGCAGATGCCCAGCGCGCCTTGAAAAAAGCTCGCGTGCTTGTGGTGGGAGCAGGGGGCCTGGGATGCCCGGCTGTGCAGTACCTTGCCGCAGCTGGTGTAGGTGCGTTGACGCTGCTCACATGAGGTCACATTACCATAGTGGACAATGACTGTGTCGAGCGCAGTAATCTTGCGCGCCAAGTCTTGCATACGGATGCGCGTATTGGGATGAACAAGGCAGCCTCGATAGCGCAGGCCGTGTCGCTGCTGACCCCCCACACACACGTCGATGCCGTACAGGCGCCGTTTACGCCCGCGAATGCCTATGAGCTGTGCCAAGCGCACGACGTCGTGCTCGACTGTACAGACCGCGTCATGATGCGGTACCTCGTTTCGGACGCGGGTGTGCTGGCGGGTATCCCCATCGTCAGTGGCGCCGCGCAGGGCTACGATGGCCAGCTTGTTGTCTTGCACCGCGACTTGGGCGAAGGCCGGCGCGGGCCATGCTATCGGTGCCTCTTTCCGCAGTCTCCGCGACCCGAGCACACGCAGAGCTGCGACGATGGGGGTGTGCTGGGCTGTGTGACGGGCCTCATTGGCACGTGGCAAGCCCTCGAGACCATCCAGCTGCTGACAGGCCTGGGCGACCGTACGCCGTCGATGCTGTTTCTCTCGCCGCTTTCTCTACCCTCTGTCCGGTGCGTGCGCGTGCGCGGAAGCCAGACGCAGTGCCGCGCGTGCGGACGTGCGCCTGACCGGATCACGAGCTTGGAACAGGAAGACTACGAGACGTTCTGTGGCCTGCATCATCGCGAGCTCCATGTGCCGAGTGTGGATGTCGATGACGTGCACAGGCCCGATGTCCTCGTCGTCGATGTGCGGCCCCTACACGAATATGGCATCACGGCCCTCCCGCACTCGTTGCACATGGCATGGGACACGATCCGGCGCGATGTGCAAGGGGCGCGCACAGCGATTGCCCAGGCTGCGCAGGGGCGCGACGTGCTCGTTGTTTGTCGCCGCGGCAACGATTCTCGGGCAGCCGTGCACCTATTGGACATGCCGCGATGCCAGAACGTGCGTGGTGGACTGCGGGCGTATGCGGACAAGCACCCCGACTTTCCCATGTACTAGGCGACGGGCCGCTCACTGAGTCCGCGTTGCAGCGTGTCGAGCACCAATGGATCGATCGTTGCGAGCAGCGACTGCAGCTGCGTCTTGTACGAGCCATTTTGGAGCACGGCATTCAGCGTGTCTGCCACATACGCACGGAGTGGCACGTTGAACGACGGATCTCTGCTCCGCACCGCGTCCGTGCGCGCTGACGAGGGCGTGGGTGCCGCCTCGATCAGGCCGAACTCGTCCAAGAAGGGAATGCCATCCTCGCCGATTTCGAGCGCGCGCGTCGGCGACAGTTCGCGTTCGTAGCGGTCCGCGCTCCCTGCCTCGTCTTCGACGACCTCGCCGACCACTTCGGTCCACATGCCAATCATGTCAGGCACAGCGCTCAGAAGGCCCTTGTCCTGGGCGGAGGCATGGCGCAGCATGTGCGCGAGTCCCAGCGCCACGAGCTTGCGACTGCGCGCGTGGGACAACGTCGCGCTCGTGCTTATGAGACGGCGGCACAGGTCGGGCCACGATGCCGTGGCACGGACCATGTCGTGGAACATGGGCGGAGGCATCGTCAAAGCCATGCGGCTCACAAGTATCGCGCACCGCTGCAGCACATGGTACATGTCGCTCTCCCTGCACAGACTCGCGAAGATGGCCTCATCCAGGTGCGTGGCACGCATGATATCGGCCATGGCGCTGAGACTCGCGGTGGACAGGGCGCGTACATGCATGTCGATCGCAAAGATCGGTTCCATGATGACCGGGCTGTTGGGATGGCCGACCATCGGCGCCATCGCGCCATAGACGGACATGCCAAAAGCGTGCAGCACATCCTCCGGCGCCAGGAGCACCGTCTCTTCCCACACGCGGCACATGAGCGGCGCGTATTCGGGCTGCGCGAGCAGCTCGGGTGCACAGGATAGCAGCTCGACCAGAGGCGCCGACAACGCATAGGATGATGCCAGCGTGTGGTACCAGAGCAGCAGCGCATCATGGCCCAGCAACGGCCGTGCCGCTGGCTCGAAACTGTCGCGCAGGAGACGGGCCACCAGGGCCTGCATCTGTGCCTGTGCCTCGATGTGTGGCAGGTACTTTTCGACGAGCTTGCTCACAAACTCCAGGAGACTCGGCTTCAAGCGCATCTGAGGATCATCGCGCGCCCACATCTTCGGCACCATGTCGGCCAGGGCTGGTCCGTACGGCACCATGTCTGTGTCAACACGGTCCATAATGACACACAGGGCATGCGTGATGGAGCGGACCGAGTCCGGCTCCTCCAGGCCGCTCTGAAGTAGGTGGGCGAGAGCTACCACGGCGTCCTGCAAGTACGGCTGGAAGGTGTGCCTCTCAAAGGTGATGGTATCGGCAATCGCCGCGAGCGACCGCGCGGCCAACAACTGGATCGTGGCATCTGTGTACCCAGGCGCCTGCCTCAGCAGCTGCACAAGAAGGGCATAAGTCATGGGACGCGTCGGCTCGTACACATATTCGCTCCATTCAAACACCATCCACACAATGCGGCGACGCACAACGATCCATATAGCGTCCGCGTCCATGGCCGCCTCGGGAATCAGTCGATCACGGATAGCGCCCGACATGCGCACGTCAGGATTCGCATCCGAATCGTACCACCACACAGGGTTGAGCTGGTCGCGGCACAAGCCCGTGGCGTGGTATACGACCTCGCGCGCCAGGACGCCCTCCAGCGTGAGCGGCCACTGCGCTGAAGCCTCAAACTGCATCCACATGTAGTCAGACACATTCGGCACCTCGGGTGCGGCACCCTTGCCCGAGCGGAACGAGTGCCGGGACAGGGCGCGCATGAGCTCCGTGGCCGCTGGACGAATATCGAGCTCGTCATCGCCCTGGTCTTCCTCGATCGCAAACTGCTCTGGATGCGCCTGCCACCGCTCCAGGTCCGTGGGCGTCAGACGGAGATAGGTTTTGAGCAGCACATCCACCATTTGCAGCTCAAACTGAGCGCCCGACGCGCCGGCGAACATGGTACCGGCGGGCCGATTCCGCTGCCATCGATCGAGAGTCGCATGGAGCAGCCTGAGCGATAGCACGATCCAGCGGTACGGGTACATGACCATATCGTCGTCATCGTCGTGGTGAAGCGCTACACTCGCACCGTCCTTCGCCGCATCACACAACACACCCCAGTACCACTCGACGACTTCGGTCCACGACGGCCACATTGCGATGTGGCTTCGGAAGTTCGACACGAATGCATAGTGCAGCTTCGCATACGCCACCATGTGCTTCGTCAGCACAGGCAGCAGCTCATGACCCGTGCCCACGAATTCGGTGCGACGCTGCGCCACACACGCCAACTGCCGCGGCGTCGATGCAAAGAACGTGTAGGCCACGTTGGACTCGATTTGCTGCACTTTCGACGAAATCAGACCCTTCTCATGAAGCGAGAGACGATGCAGCGACTTGAGGAGCAAATGACTCGCTCGTAGGCGCTCGGCTGTGCCAGGCGTTTGCGCCCAGGCGGCCGTGTCGTTCGTGTCAAAAGCGATCGCAAACACACGCTCCATCACAGGCTGAAGCACAGGGATCAAATACTCCGCCAGACTGGCCATACGGAGTCGCCCTGCCATGATCCGCACACTCTCCAGCTCCTTGACACAGTAGCGCAGCGTGTCAGCTGCACGCAATAAGACCACAGTGTCCGTAGTCGATTCCGCGAGTCTTCCCTGCACGGCTGCCTCATGAAGCGCAGTAGAAGAAGACTCGAAAGCCGCCTGGAGTGCCGGCACTATCGTTGGCCACTCATCGGGATAGTCGTGCCGCATAATGCGTGCCACAGACAAGGCGCCCTGCGTGGCCACGACGCGGTCAGGTTCCGTGAGCACATCCAAGAGCCGCTGCCGAATCCGCTCCTTCGCATCATGCTCAATCACAACGCTCTTGCGATTCACGATCCGGGGACGCCAGTATTTGGTGATCCCGTTCTTGAATCGGATCATGGCCAGCTGACGTAGGGTGGATGGGTATCCTGCCTCGCGTGCAAGCGCCGCGTGCACAAGCGCTTCCCAAAAAGACGACTCAGTCTCCCATGCAGCGAGCTGCTCGTCAACACGCTGCAATACCGACGGATCAGCGGGCTGCACGGCTGCGATCAACACCTGCTGCAAGGCCTCGGCAGTAAACGACATGAACACAATACAACCTCCACTCTATCCTACAACCGGTCTACTGAGTCAGGTCCTCGTTGGCGAGCCAGCGGTTGAGCATCGCGAGCGACACGCCCGGCTGGTCATGCGGCACCATATGTCCTGCGCGCTGGATCCACGCAAAGGCCAGGTTGCCAGCACCCTCGCCAGCCTTGATCACGTAGCCAGCCTGGCGAGGCTTGGCACCCGTCGGGCCACGCGCAAACAGCGGGGTCTGGGTGGCATTGTTGAGAGCTTCGTGGTAGACATTCGGGAACTGCAGCATCCATTCCTGGATGCCAATGGCATTGCACATAAAGTCGGCCTCGCCTGCGTACGCCAACACACGTACACCGTCCGCCAACAACGGCTCCAGCAGCTTGGCACTGTTTTGAATCGAGTCACCCTGCAACATAAATTGGCCGTTCACCTGCATGTTACAGCTCTCGAATTGGATCGAGTCGGGCACGCCCAGCTGGCTCTTGACCGTCGGCTTGTTCAACAGCGTCTCAATGTGCGTCATCTCCGGGTAGCACAGTTCGCCGTCCTTCTCATGGTCGCACTGTCGGCGCACATCGTATAGATTCACACCCGTTTGCTGTGCCGGGCCATACAGACTGCCCCAGCAAAACAGGGATGCCGGAACACAAGCCAAGCGCGAGTCCAGCTTATCGCACACCTCCATCAACTTACTGCACATCGCAGAGCTCGCCTCGAGCTTCTGGCATGTGTCACTCTCAGGCTCAAACAAGTGGTATTTGTTGCTCGGCGAGCACGAATATTCCACCACACTAGGGAACTGCACGGCCGGATCCGTCAGACCGTTTCCGATCATGAGCGAGTCCAAGTTGATCTTGATGCGGTCCGTCATCTCCGGCTCCAGCGCCTTGTTTTGGCGGTGGATCTCTGCGCCAATGTGCGGCGCATAGTGTCCGCCGTACGACTCGGCTGCAATCGTAAAGGGAAGGTCGGCGTACTTGGGGAAACGCGCAAAGAAAAGCTGCAGGAACGCATACACGTCCTTCGCCGAATCCTTCGAGTTATCCACCGTTTCGCCCGAGTCCGAATACGAGTAGCCCACTTGCAGCGGCTGGTCCAGGAACAGCAGGTTGGCTTTAGTGTTCCATGAATGCACATTGTACGTCGTGCTCTCGCCCTGGTCGCTCACCCAGCACGGACCCAGCTCAAAGAGCATGCCGGTGCTCGAAGAGCAGCCCGGACCGCCATTGAGCCAGAGAACGAGTGGGTCGTTCGATGGATCAGAGCGGCTCTCAAACAGGATGAACCACAAATGGGCATCGTCGCGGATGTCGAGATAGCCTTTGATCTGCTGAACGCCCGGATCACAAAATGGCGTCGTGGGCTCTTCGTCTTCCATGGCAATACGGAGGCGGTAATCAGGAAACGAGGGATGCTCTAGTTTCTGGTACAGAACGCCCCCCATCGACTCGATACCTGCGTGCATCCACGCGGCCATTTCGTCGTGGCGCGGCATCGACACACGCGACTCGCTCAGAGCCTTAAACACTTCCTGTGTGGCCGACACGATACGACTCATGGCCGAATCCAGAAACGCAAACTGCGCACTGGCACACGCGCATATCGCCAACAAGGCTACCAGGATCGAGATACGTGCCATGGCAGTGGGACAACGCCACCCGCTGCGGTCCCCCGCCCTAAAAGCCAGAGCACGTGATGCCGCACAAACCACAAGCGTCCAGGCTCTGGACAGGGGCTGCACGACGGTGATGGCGTATGCCGCCGAGTCCGACGAGCCGGTCAAGAAAGAAGGATTTCATGCACAAACGCCCATAGATCTCACTTTGGACGACAGTGATGACGTGCAGCTGCAGGTGGTGACGCCTTCTACCAAGCGGCCGCGGTCTGTGTCGCCGGAGGACGACGACTCCTGGGCCATGTACACGCCGCGGCCCAAGGTGGAAAATACGATGGAATGGATCTGTCTTGGGATGATCCAACAAGATGTGCTGTGCATGTACGGTGCCCCACCCGAGCTGCATTGGGACCGCATGGACTTGCTGCCCCCGGTCGACCCCGCATGGACTCACCTCGGCTTCTGGGGCCAGCCAGGCTACAGACCCGTGTCGATCCACGAGAGTGCGTCGTCGTCAGGATCATCGCGTGCGAACGAACTATGCGTATCCACTTTATGCGCTCCACGGGATGGGCGAGGCCATCCAACTATCATCAACGAGTATGGAAAGCTGTCTGCAAGAGCCAGCAAGTCACTGCATCCTCTTTTACAGTTCCATGCCATTCAATGCGTATCTCGTGCACCCCTCATTTCGTCGCGACGAGCGCCCAACTTTACACACCAGATCGAGACGCTCATATTCACGCGCGCTGGCAATAAGGTCAAGGTTGAGCAGGCTCTTTTTCAAGCGGGTCTCGTGTTGGAGACACCCAGCACGTACCAGGCCTCGGACTACCCAAATGCACCCATTTTGGACATTCCTGATACCCATGCCCCTTCATTGACATTGGACCGACCCGTGGCGATGCCTCAGGCCACGGCCCATGTTGTAGAAGAGTCGACACAGTCGCACATTGACGCCATTTATGCTGCCTTGGGCGACACAGACTCACTGGAAGAAACCGAGGCAGGGCCACTTGTATCCACACCGCTCTTCCCGCACCAAAAGCAGGCTCTGTCATTTCTGCTAGAGCGGGAACGCGAGCGCCAGTTTGAAGAGCTACTCGAGGAAGGGGCACCGCAGCATATTTCTCTCTGGACTGTATACCGACGCAAAGGTGCACAGATCGAGCAGTATCGAAACATCGTCACAGGCACTGTGCGTCGAAAGCGCCCCACCATCTGCCGCGGCGCGATTCTGGCCGATGACATGGGTCTCGGCAAGACTCTTACCATCATTTCGCTCATCGCATATACCCACGAGAACGCATGCATCTTCCAGCAAAGCGCCCTTGATCAAGGCGACGATGATGATGAGCCATTGATCATCGGCGATTCACGCAATCGACGAACGGCCGAGCAAGCACGTAAGGAAGAATTGCGATGCAAGAGCCGCGCGACACTTTTGGTGTGTCCGCTGACTGTGGTGTACAACTGGCTATCGCAAATCCGACAGCACTGGCGCTCGGATCAGCAGCCGGATGTGTACGTATACCATGGACCGGGACGCACGTCGCATCCACAGGCGCTGGCTGATCATGACATTGTCATCACGACCTATTCGACGCTAGGCAACGAATTTTCGAACCAGACCGTGTGGACCGCGGCCGCCGGACGCACAGACGATGATGTACAAGCCAATGGACCGCGCTTAGAGGCGCCGAATCCGTGCCAGCGTATTGAGTGGTATCGAGTCGTGCTCGATGAGGCACACATCGTCAAGGAGGCGCGGACGTGGCAGTCCAAAGCCGTATGCAATTTGTCGTCAGCATGCCGCATTTGCCTGACCGGCACACCCATCCAGAACCGCATCAGTGATTTGTATGCTCTCCTTGTATTCTTGCGGCTGGATCCGTTCACGGACCGAGCCATTTGGAATCGCTTTTGCGGCGATCGTGACCATATCCGCCTGAATTCTCAGTCTACGGGTGTCCGCATCGACCCGTCCTCGCTCGAGCGTCTGCAGGCTATCATGAAGTTTCTGACGCTGCGCCGCATGAAATCAGATACCAAGCCGGACGGACAGCCGCTTCTTGCGCTACCCCCCAAAACCACGCGCATTGTTACGCTCCACTTTGATGAGGCGGAGCGAGCCAAGTATCAACGACTCCACTCGGAATTTCGCGAGGAATTCATGGGATACGTTGATCAGGGCACAGTCGGTCTGCATTACGCCACGATCCTGCACGAGATCCTGATTCTGCGCATGATGTGCGATCACGCTGATCTTGTGAAAGGCAGTATCGAGGCTCGGAGGCTGGACGTCGAAGAAACAGAGGACCTGGCGCGTGCGGTCAAGTGGTTTGAGGCGCTCCTGGTCAATGCCATGGCGTCATGTGCTTTATGTGGACACGAGTTTGAACAGGGCGACGCCGACGCGCTGCGTCGGCCTGTTGTGACCAAGTGCCAACATATTGTGTGTTCTGTCTGTTTTGGCCAGCGCGCCGGTCAGGTGCTTTGCCCCGTGTGCGCCCAAGCCTTGCATGTCGGCACAGATACCATCCAGCCACACACAGACGTGGTTGAGACCATGTTCGATACCCCCGATGATACCTGCACGGGGCCCTTCGTGCCGGAGGAGCCCAGCACATGGCCTGCCTCATGGAGCACCAAGCTCCGTGCGCTCATCAGTGACCTGATTCCCTTCTCGCGATGTAATGCTGCATCGCAGCTCTACGACCCCAAGGCGCCTGTGCTCGACCACGTCGTCGAGAACGGGACAGTCTCCGTCGGCGTGAGCGAGCACTCTGCGCCCATTAAATCGGTCGTATTCTCGCAGTGGACGCGTATGTTGTCCAAAGTGCAGCATGCTCTGATACACGCCGGCATTGGCTTTCGACAGCTGGATGGGTCCATGAGCCGCGAGGCACGCGAGTCGGCGATGGCCGAGTTCCACGACGACCCCCGTGTCGAGGTGTTTCTCGTGAGTTTGCGGGCCGGTGGCTTTGGCTTGAATTTGATCGCTGGATGTCGCGCGTATCTTTTAGACCCGTACTGGAATCCGGCCGTCGAGCAGCAGGGCTTGGATCGGATTCACCGCATGGGACAGCAACGAGCTATTATCATGACCAAGTATATCATGCACCAGAGCATCGAAGAAAAGCTTTTGGTCTTGCAGCAACGCAAACTCGAGCTTGCGAACCAGGTGGGCCGCCGTCGCGACCGGCAGGAGGCTACTCGAACCGAGGACCTTCAGCTCTTGTTTTCATAGTCAGCCAAGTCCCTTTTGTACGCGCTCAACATCACGAAACGTAAGACTTACGCGGCGTCTGCGGGCTACCACACTCGAGTATGCTGCGCGCGTAGGGTGCGCAAGGGCATGTGCGTTGATGACGCGTGCGACATGTTCGGGCGAGTCGTGCATCCGAGCGTCAATGCCGTGGAGATACCTTGTATACGCCTGCCCGCGCGTGATGAGCAAGCTGCGCGGCTCTAGCAAGATCGAGAAGGCTGGCGTCGGATCGTAGCCACCCTCCGGTTTCGTCCGGTACCAATCCAGCAACGTGGACGCACCCAGACTGATCGTCGCTACGACGGGGAAATACGCTGGTCCATCTGTATGAGGCATAATGCCCTGACCTGGGAGGTACTCGTTGACGAGGCAATGATTCGGCTGGCCATGCTTACTAGCCACAAAAGCCCCTGTTTGCTCGAGACGTGTGATGAGCGCAGGAAATTGCGTCACATGGGGTGGCAAGGGCTTACTGACCAGCGTCTTGCCCACGCACTCGCCGCCCCACATTTGCAGTCGTCGATGAGCCAATGCCTTCCAACGCGGGGCAGCATCTATCTTGGCCAGCAGAAATGCCTCTTCGTCCTCTGTGACAAAGTCCTGTATGTAAGTAAAGCCGCCGTCGCATGCATCAGGCAGGTCCAGCTGGTGTGCCATGGTGGAGGAGCTATGTGACTTAGCCTACCGGAAAGGTTTTGTCAATGTCCATCCCGGACGATACTTGATCGTGCAGGTAGGCAGACGGGGACATGAGCGCAGGCGTATAGGTATGAACAACAGGGGCCACTCGCGTACAGGACGCATCCTGCTGGAGCGAGTCCTCGGTCATGAGCGACGTCGACGTATCCGGCGAAGAGGTGTCGCGTGTGTCGGCGCTTTGCAGCACCTCGGCGAGGAAAGCCTGCTCGTCTTCCTGAATGAGGGCACCTCGGATTTTTACCACAGTGCGGTGTGCGTCAAGCATACCCGTATGAGGCGCCTCGTAGTACTTGACGGGCGGCACGGGGTACGGCGCTGCCGGCGCAGGTTTGCCTCCGTGCAGCGGCAACTGATCAAGCTCATCGGCACTCAGACCACGGCGCATGAGCTGTCGCACCCTCTCCAGCACAGGCATATCCACAAGATCCGAGGCAGTGGGCCGCATGCTAGGCTCTGCTGACAACATCGAAGTTATGACGCCCTGCAAAGTCGCACTGATCGCTTCGAAACTGACGTCTGAAAAGTCGTTGCAGCGCAGCTTGTGCCACGGCGCTCCGTTGTCTGGGATCTCGACACTGCACGCGGCTTCCAACAAAATCAGACCCAAACTGAAAATATCCGCCGGCTTGCCGTACTTGCTCTCAAATATCACCTCGGGTGCAATGTACTCACGGTCGCCCTCGCGCTCCAATGCGAGAATCGGACTTGGTCGCCGCTGCAGACGCGCTGGGCGTCGACGCGGGCGCTGCACCGTAGCATGTACGGCAGCAGTTGGCAGCGACGCTTGCTCAGGCGTCATGTGCGCCGGCGAAAAAGACGTGTCTGACAAGTCGCTGCCCCTCGTCGAGCCGTGCGTCGTCAAATGCGAGCCAGCGAGAATTTCCTGCGCAGTGCAACGCGGCCAGCGCGTTGCCATGCCAAAGTCGGTGATTTTCAGCGTGCCGACCTCAGTGATCAGAATATTGGCCGGCTTGAGATCCAGGTGCAAGACACCGCACTGGTGAATAAAGTACACGGCCGCCGATAGCTCCGCCAGAATCTTCCACAGACGCGCCTCGTCTAGCGCACCAACCTGGCGACCGTATTCAGCCAAGACAAATGCGAGTGATCCCAACGAACAGAGCTCAGTCTGGAGGTAGAGATGCCCCTCTTCTTCCCATGCATCCAGCAGCTCCACGACCCCTTCTGCGCCAAACCACGGGTCTTGCCAAGCGGCGTGCTGCTCTTTTAGCACACGCATGACATCCACTTCTTCTAGGCGCCGCACCCGGTCTTTTGGGCCGTGGAATGGGCGCTTCATGCGCTTCACCGCCGACAAGAGACCTGTGGCCTTTTCGCGCACCTTGACTACCTCACTAAACTCGCCCGTGCCCAGCACGCCCTCGACGACAAAGTGATCTTCAAACTGACTTGAAAGCGACGAACGGAATCGTCCTGCGGGCGCACTCTGTGTCACAGCGGCCGTCTGATCGTGCGGATTGGGCGGCGTGAGCATATGAGCTGGTTGAGAGTGACGTGGGCGCACTGCCGACTTGCCTTTTTGCAGTACCATGGGCGAATGTGTGGCTTCGTACCACTTGGGTCCGTCGAAAGGTGCATCGGGAGAAAAGTCCAACTTGAAATGAGGCGAACTTATACCCGGCTCATTCATGCGAGTCACAGATTTGCGCATAATAGTAGGCGTGCTTTCGACCCATCCCAGCGACGACATAGACGACGACCCAGGTGCCTCGAGCCAGTCGGGATCTGAGCTTTCGTCGTCCCGTGGCGTCAACTGTTGGGAGGGGGGATGGGCAAACATGTTGTTGGGCGAGTCCATGGAGGATGATCGACCACCATACGTAACATCATGATCCAGCGGCGATGCCGGCACCGGCAGCTCGGATGTGCGCTCGTTCGGCACACTGATGGGACACACCGGCAAGACACCCGACGGCCGGCCTGACGGGCGTGGCGACAGAGGCTCGCGACGGCGCTCAGGCAGCAACATATCTGGTGCCTCACGTTGAGCTGCGACGGGACGAAGAGGCGATTCACTGGGGGCCTCAAACACATCGTCGGGATCGACGTTGGGCGGCCGCACCGGTATTTCATTCAAAAACATGTGGCGCGTGCCGGGAATACGTTCACTGGCTGAGCGAATGTGCCCACTGCGCCTCAAGACAGTGCTTGGCATGGCTTTTTTGCTGGCAAACGTGCTCGAGAATCCACTGAATGGGCCGGATGGTGACTTGGGCGTCGTCGCCGTCTGAAAGAGCGGCGATTTGCTCGGAAATGCACCCCCCATCGAACAGCCACGGCGGTGCATGCGCGCTGATCTCACAGCTTCTGACATCCCCATCATGGGCTTCACGGGTGTATCAGGCATCACCGCTGCGGGGGGTCGGCGCGAAACGTTGAACGACCGATCTGCCATCGCAGCCTCCACGACCTCGCGCAGGGGACGCGCACTCTGTGATGCATCTGCACTGAGAGATGCAATCGACGGGACCGAGCGCGTCGATTCCATTCCCTGAGATGTCGCAGCTTCTGCGCGCAGATTATCCGACGAACGAAGTTCCGGCAGGAGATCACGCCGCCGCTTGGAGACGAGCCCACTGGACACGAACGCGGTCTGGAGGGGTCGCACATTTCGGTAGGTAGCCGACATATTCGGCGTCATTGACGCGTTTGCATCACTGCATGTATCACCCACATGTGGCGATGACGCGCGTGCGTTGTCCATAACGGACAACCAGTTGCCTACGCAACAGGACGCGGCACGTCGCGGCGACCAGGGAACGTTGCGAGCGACGCGCGTCACTGGTCCAAGCACGCGACGCATCACGTGATGTACACGAGGTATGTGCAGCCCCCTGGTAGGATGTGGCGTGCATCAGGGCCGTGGGTTGGGCGCCCAAACATCGGGGCCTGGGGAAGTGCGCCGCGCCGGGCGCAGATCTCTCGCCAGGAACGAGATGCAGGCCATCACGTCACCCTTTTCTGAGAGCTGGGGAGAATATCGACTTCGAAAAGAGGACTTTTCATGGCACAAGGCTAATGAAGGACGTCTGCAAGGCAAGTGGCTGCGTGGTCTATGGAGTAATGAATTGTACCAGGAACGGCGATCCTCTACCACGGGGCGCGCTGACGACATGATGACGGTGGCTACCTTGTCTTTGCCCCCCACGCTGGAGATTCAAAAATTCGTGGAATTGTTCAAGTTGGCGTACATGCATATGCGTTTCGTTCATCCCATGCTGGGTGTCACGATTGAAACCAACGTCTTCTCCATTCCGCTCTTGCCTTGCTTTGTGTACGAACAAGTCACGTCATTTGATGAAGTGCAGGCATGGGCTGATCGCACTGTGCATGTACATACATGTGAGTCCGAGCAAGACCGAGCCCTGAGCATGGCAGATCGCATTCAGTGTGTACGGAATACTGTGGGAACACGCCCCTTGCCCATATCGCAGCACACACGCGAGTGGCACATAATTTGCTTCGGTCGTGAGGAGGACGCGCATCATGTTGCATTGATGTCTTACTGTGCACATAGTCTGTCTGACGCACGAGCTGAGCTTTTGCTCCTTCAACAATTGCTGGATGAGATGGCTCGTTTGGAAGGCGCATGGCCTGTTTCCGCATCGCATCCCTCTCATCCTGCGGCACACGAGTGGGGATCAGAAATTAAACGCTTGACACCTTCACTTATGGAGATGATAGGCGTGCCGATCGATGCATTCGAGGAAGAAGCGGCTAGGGAACTCGTAAGAAGTGTCACGTCAGAGCCAAGCTTGCGGCTCGACGAAGGACGCCCTATTGCTGAGCCGGAACTGTCCGAAACCTTGCATGCACGCGTCGTTTTCTCCAAGGAAGAGACGGATGCGTTGCATCAAGCCGCCAAGGCCCACGGCTGGTCCCTAACACACTTGGTGGATGCAGCACGTCATATGGCCTATATGCAGGTACGTCGCCCATACCTGGAGGCATGGCACTGGAGTCCCATTCCTGAAAAGCTGCACACCGACTTTTTAATCCCTATGGATGCGCGCTATGCCATTTTGGAGACATTCAGGGATGGGGCCAGTGGCCATGTTTGCAACGCCACGGAGGGATTCACCACGACCATACCTCTCATGGACCCCTATTATATTCCTATCGAGCGTGAGCTGGCTTCATCAGAGAAAGAACTGCATGAGCTTAGTCAGGTTCGCACACTTGCCTACATGGCCCAATCGCTCTGCTTGCAGTACAATGCACAGAAGAAGCAAGCCAAGCAGCGCATGATGTCGAGCATACCGACCCTCGTCTTGGCGGGTGTTTTTTTGCCGACATATCCATTCCAAAGTCTGTCGCCTGAAGGTTTCAGTTCTGTTGGTGTCGTGGACCGCTTGCTGACTACACGCATACCTCTGCCTGGGCATACACAGCCCATCGACATCATCGACTGGACAGTGGGTCTCCTTATGTCCAAGCACCGGGGAAGTTTGCAGTTTTCGCTGCATATCTGGACGTTTCAAGAACAGCTGAATCTTTCCGTGGTACATACTCCCCACATTACCAAAGAGCGCACGGCGCTGTTCCTTGATACGATGCGAAGCACGCTGAAATTGTTTCTTATGGCATACGAGCAGCATGGAAAGCCCATTGACATCCCTGCAGCGCCACCTACGCCGTTCAAAGAGCCGAAGTTGTTCCAATACGTTGGTAGGTGGCTCCAGAGCCTGCTGTCTCATTAGCCCAAAATCTGATCCAGTTTGTCTTGCCATGGGTTGGGCGCGGTAGCAGCCTTGCTTTTTTCCACTGGAACCTGTCCTTTTGTCTGACTTGCTTTCGATTTTGGTAAACCATTGTCAATAGACTGAATGAACTCATCAATATCTTGCGCTTCCGTATGCTGTGTAGAACGCGGAACGTAGCGGACGGTAGGGCGGGGGGCAGGCGACGGAGATGCAGGCTTGGTCTCGTCAGTCATGGCACTTTGGGCACGACGACGCCATGCAGCAGCGGTGGGTCGAGTGTTCTGTGCATGTTCTATGCGTGCTTTCGTTGCACGCATTGCTTCTGTGCTCTCTTTTTCACGCCTGAGCTCGTCCCAATCTACCGCATCAAGGACCTCGTGGTGCTTTGTAACACTTGTCTGAGGTTCAAATTCAAATTCCTTGGGAGGAGCTTGTGCTTGCGAAGATGCTCCAAGATCTAGCGCAGCTACTTTGGCGTGCAGGCTCGACAAGTCCACTTCAGGCTCTGATTCCTCGTCGTCTTCTTCAGATTCAGGCAGGGTATAGCGCCAGGTATTGCTAGGTAATTGCTGCTCTTCGCTTTCGGTATCTTTGGCGTCTTTTGCATTCTTAGGAGGTATCCCCTTGGCTGCACGGTACCGTCGCGAGGCACGCGCCTTGTACTTGTTTTGCAGCACCATCAAGTGGAGGAAACGAACACGGATCCGTAAGAGTGCATGCCATGTGGAGCATCACGTTCCAAGCATCGAGCAGGAGCTTTTGCACAGCTATGCTCTGCAGGATGCCTAGGATGCAGCACCAGTCATCAAGTAGACGTGTCATGCTAGTCGGTGGCAGTCTGCAAGATCCACGAGAGAGGATCCAGAAAATCCTTTTTCAGTTTTGATCAGATAGTGCGGTTATCGTATAGAGCAAATCTTCTGACATTTCTACCGACTTCAGGCCCTAAATCCATTTATTGTCTCAACATTGCATCTTCATTTTGTAGAGACACGGCCACTCACGCGATCGGACCTTCGGCCCCTAGCCGCCATAAATGTGGACAGGCTCTGCCTGAGCGTCGTACTCGGCCGAAATCAAGCACAGCGCGGCCTCGGCCCGCTTTCTACGTCGTCGTCACATCGCTGTTCGCGCCTACTATCTGTCATGGCTACGGCGGCTCTGAGTGCACTTGGCTACGCTGGATTTGGTTTCCTTGCGCGTTGTTATGCTCTAGGTATTCAGAAGCGCAATATTTTTGACAGTATGTCGAGTATCATCCTTCGTAACTAACCCTAGACTTTGCTGGCCACGTTATGTTCGCCAGCGGTTTCGGCTTGATTGGATACTGGCTTCACGGTGTGAGGGAGTCGCAAGAACGTCTACTTCAGCAGAAGAAGGAGCAGCTTGAGGAAAAGCGCCAGGCATAAGTGGCAGCTTTCCATTGATGATATCCGCCCACATGTGCTTGTTTTGCATGTATGTATGAAACAAGTGGCACCCACGGTTCAATTGTAGGCGCTTCATAGTGCGATCTATGCTGAAACGAGACATGGCTTAGCATACGCTCGGCAGACCGGGATAATCCCATAATTTACGGAGACAAGCGTCGCATTCGGGCAGCGCATATAGTCTACAGGAAGAACATGCGGCAGGGAGCCACAATCGTGATATCGTCCCAAGACCAAACATGGTACACAATCCCCATGACCATGCATCAGCAGCGCAAGGCAGCTGCTGCTATATTTTGGACAGAATGAAAAGGTATCCAGAAGGGGATACTGGCAATTAAGCCTTGTGAGAGGCAAGGCGCTGCTTCTTCTCAGCGAGACGCTGAGCCACGAGAGCCTCATAAGCAGCACGCTCAGCCTCCTTCTTGCTGATGAACTGCTTCTTCATGCGACGGTGGTCACGCTTGCGCTGGAGGCGCTGAGGCGTGATGAGACGCTGAATCTTAGGGGCCTTCGTGTAGGGCTTAGCACCCTCCTTCTTAGGCTGCACCGTGCGGCGGATAACGTACTGACGCACGTCATCGTCCTTTGTGAGGTTGAAGAACTTGCGAATGTGGTTAGCACGCTTAGGACCGAGACGCTTAGGGACGGCGCTCTCCGCATCCGTCAGACCAGGAATCTCCTGTTCACCCTGCTTGACCACAATGCAGTGCAGGGCCTGAATATCAGGGCCAACAATGCAGCCACGGACACTCTTCCGGCGGCGCTGACCGTCGCGGCGAGGACGGTAGCACGAGTCACCCTCACCGAGAAGCAAGCGCACACGCGAGGGCAGGAGGACACCCTGCTTCATGGGGAAACCCTGCTTGTCGTTGCCACCACCAATGCGAAGGATGTAGCCCTTCCATTCATCACCAAGCGAGTCGACCTCAACATCCTGAGACATACGCTTGTCGTAGAAGCAGCGCACGAGACGCTCATCCAGGAACTCGAAGGACTTCTGCGCGCCCGTGGCAGGGTTGGCAACGTTGAGCTTCATCTGTTGAGTGTGTTAGAAAAGGACTGTTCTTCGTTATAGGCGACCGCTGTACCCACCTTGCGAAGGTTCCACTCGAAGTGTGATGTACAAAGGGGCTGGCGGCGGAGGCTACCGAAAACTGGTCCACCGGCGGATCCACATCACGTGTATATAGTTTGTACATAGTCATCACGTGGATTTTTATGAACCACGTGAGAGTGTCTCCCTCACCGTTGGGTTAGAAGCCTAGGGACATCCGCCGCCTTTCTAACCTCACCACGCTCAGGTCTTAACTTCTTGAAGAATCTGGTATGTGCCACCTCGTGCAAGGCGCGTAGATGAAGATGGCGTCACTATCGTGATGGAACCTTGTCATTTATAAGTGCCTTTGCATCTTTAGCAGGAATGGTAACTAACTCAGGCAGACACCATGGGTCGCATGCATTCGAAGGGTAAGGGTATCTCCAAGTCGGCTCTGCCGTACAGCCGCACGCCTCCCTCGTGGCTGAAGACGTCGCCCGAGGAGGTCGTCCAGCAGATTGTCAAGCTGGCGCGTAAGGGTGTGACGCCTTCGCAGATTGGCGCTCAGCTTCGTGACAGCCAGGGTATCGCCCAGGTCCGCTACGTCACTGGTAACAAGATTCTCCGTATCCTCAGGAGCGAGGGTCTCGCCCCTGAGATCCCTGAGGACCTCTACCACCTCATTGTACGTACTTACCCCGTGGTTTCGACTAACCCGTCTCAGAAGCGTGCCGTCTCCGTGCGCAAGCATCTTGAGCGCAACCGCAAGGACGCCGACAGCAAGTTCCGTCTCATTCTTATCGAGTCGCGTATTCACCGTCTCACGCGCTACTACAAGACCACGGGTGCCGTTCCCCCTTCGTTCAAGTACGAGTCGTCGACGGCCTCGACCCTTGTGGCTTAATTTGATGATTCCCTGCGAAAAACCATTGTGCTTGGTCGGCATTGTATCCTATCCGACGTGGCCAAGGTGGTCCGCGTGTGTGACATAGCACTTGGACATATGCTGCATATAGTTGGTTCTTGTGTGCAGACATGAAAAATCATTCTGGCTTTGCACGTGTAGAGATTGGCTGCGGGCTTTTGTGCCGCGCTGCCCGTACAGAGCGCACTGACCTGGATCAATCGCGGTTGATGAGGAAGGCGGAGGCCGATGGAAAACCCCCCTCTTTCGCCGTTCCCAAAGGCGCATGGAATGGCTGCATGTCATGTCCAGTTACAGAGAGCGCTTCAGCAAGATGCAGCCGACTTTGACACATCTGATGTCGAGCCCCTCGAATTGCCAGGTGCTTCCGCCCATGATACCAAACACGATGCACCGCCGTCGAAGCCATCCATCGTGACGCCATCCACGCTCCTTGGGCCTAAGATCACCAAGCCAAGCCACATTGATATGCCGCCACCTCCCTTTGCACCTGTGTCGGCTCTTACTGTGTCGGCGGTATTGTCGCGGTCGGGCCAGGTCCATCCAATCTCAACGCACATGAGGCGTTCGGAGGATGATCTGCGCTTGTTGCGCCGGCGCATGCCGAAGCAGAACACCATTGAAGAGGAAGAGAGAGACGATGACATGGAACCGACTCACGCGGACGCGCTCATGTCCATGATGCCCTCTTTGCTTCGTGACTTTTGGTCGCAAGAACCAAGCAGCCGAAACAAAAAGGGCTATCGGGCAGGGAGGTACCATACCGGTAGTGCATTGGAAGCTATTGGTGCGCTTTTCCTGCGGCAGGATAGTGCGGGCCGACTTGACCAGCTCAGTCTGAATGAGAGCCGACATCGAGTCTCGTCTTGGCGTTGGCGTTTGCCTCTATGGATCAGACACATGGAAATCGGCCCGCTCATCTTGTTGCTGGAGAATATTCGCCGGCGTGTAGGGTCTTGGATCATTTCTAAGGAGCTTCCCCCCAGTCCAGAGCGACCCCGCTCGTTTCATGGCACAGATGATCTACCGGAGACACCACTGCTCATGCCCGGTGGCTTTATACCCGAAGACTCGGATGTCCTCATGTTGCCACCACCATTGCTCGACAGCCATGGCCGGGACGCGTGGAGTTTCGAAGGTCTGTTTGGTGTGCGCCGTATGCGTGAGCAGCTCGAGCGACAACAACGCGTCGACAAGATGCTCAAATACCACCGTCCAGCGCACCATGTCGATGCTTTCACAGCTTTTATGAATTTTGTGCGCTCTGCCAAAGCGTCTGAATCGCGCCATTATACCCGTCATGCGCTTGTTGGACCTTCACAGGTGCAGCGTCGAACGCCGCATGGGCTGTGGAAACAGCCACTTGTTCAGTCACAGGCCAAGGCACATGTGATGGATGATCAAATGCTTCCGAGTCCTAAATCTACGAAGAGGTCTTCCCTGGAATTTCTCGACCTGGCGACGTCATCACGAAAACGCCTGAAGCCCAAGAGCGTGTTGACGGAGCAAGTAGCTCTCATGCCATCTTCGCAAGACAAGACACAAGAGGCTACGACGCTTGGTGTAATGTGGATTGCGTTGTCGTACGTATTTGTGAGCGTCGCCTTTGTTCCCGATTTTGTTGTGTTTTTCTTGGCACACTCACTCGACCTGCTCATGGATGCATTTGAGTTCTTGTCGCACATATTTTGGTTCGTGCGCTGGGTCTGGCGGAATGTGACCGGCCAGACCATTCTAGGTCGCATCATAATTGAGGCGTATGTGCTTTTCAAGAGAGAGTGGGAGCACGTTATCCGCGAGGACCATGAAGAGAGTGCGGATCGGATGCAGCGCTTTCTCGGCATCCCGCTGTTTTGTCGTCCCCGCGGTCTGAGCACATTCCAGGTCCTTCGTGGCTTCATTGAGCTTGCGTGTGTGCAGGCAGTGACTCGTGAACAGTATCAGCGAGAAGGCGCTGGTCTGATTTGCCTGGGTGTGCGCCAGGAAGTGGCCTCAAATTCCGACGTGGATAATGATGACCTTGTTGTTACGAGCCAAGGCAACGATATCCTCGAACTGTCGCGTACGCTTGGCGCTGAGACTCAGCCATGTGAACGTACTCTATGGGAGGAAGAAGATAAAGCAGCTCTGGTGCACAATATCAAATGGGCGTCACAGCTGGCGATATCAGCCTATGGTTTGCGTGTGCTGATTGTGGATTTGCCACCGGTATTTACGCCCTCGGGCAAGCAGCTGCCGAGGCAAACATTTGCGCACTTGTCGCGACTCAAAACGGACGATGTTCTGCATGCTGATATCCAGACTCTTGATATGGAGGCGACCTACATGCCAACGTTTTATGTCGTACGGGACATGCGTCGCAAGGTTGTATGTGTCGCCGTGCGTGGAACCCAGAGCTTTGCAGATATCGTTGTGGACCTCGACATGAAGACCGAGGACATCACAGCCAGTTTGGCGGAATGGCGCGGAATCCCTATCGATGAGGGCACTGAGCGATACGCTTATCATGCAGGTATATGGCGAGCTGCCAAGAGCCTCGTGGCGCCTGGCTCAACGTTGTTCAATAAGCTGAAGGAGACACTGACAGAGCATGAAGACTTTGGACTAGTGTTTGTGGGCCACTCGCTCGGCGGTGCTATTGCGAGTGCCGCTGCCATTTTGCTCTCAGAGTATCACATGGATGCACCAGATATCGATCCCCGCAAGGGCATGTGGCGGACCACGTCACAAGGTGGCTTTCCTGGTGGACGACCTATCCGGGCTATTACTTTTGCGCACCCATCAACTCTGTCACACACACTGAATAGACGCACATCATACGGTGTTGTGCCGCTCGTTATCAGCGTCATTCTCGGCAGTGATATTATTCCCCGCTTTGGCCACGGGCAATTACGTGAATTGCGACGCGTATTGGGCGCATTGACACGCGTCCGTCGACGTCGAGGCTTGGTGCCCACAACCATCAGCAGCCATCTCGATCACATGTCTGAAGATCAAGAACTGTCTGTACATATTGTACGCCGATTCTGGGACTGGCTCTCAATCTGCCGCACTCGGCACCCTGATGCAGTTATGCTTGATAAAAAGAAGCGACTCGAGGCGCTGTTCTGGCGGCTGCGTTGCGAAGTCGAAAATGATTTGTATGCGCAGGCTAAGCGCCGCTTTGATGATGCTGCCTCGAGTCAGACGCTCGCATCCACTGAACCGATATCGCCTTGGGTCCAAGCCCAGCGGCGAAATGCACCGCTGCATGCCCTGTCTGCCCGGCGCCAGCGCCTCGATTATGCTACATTAAAGAGCGAATTCGCACAAGGTGGTGTCCTAGTGCCTGCCGGCCGCGTCTTGTGGCTATCTGACGAAGAACTGTATGAAATCACGAATCCCATGGCATTTTTCAGCCTCCCTGATCTACATCCATCCATGTTCGCCGATCACTTTCCTGCCGCTTACGAAGAAGCTATCTTGGCTTTGTCATAGTCCGCACGTGTTATGCGCTGCCATCGAATAATCCTACCGCCCCCTCAGTAAAAAAAAGCCCCCTTGACCCACAGGGTACTCACGGCCCAACGCGCCCTAGTGCCACCAAAAAATCGCAGGACTCTGGCAGGGCGCATCGTTTTACATCAGGCACATCTTCGTCCACACGAATACAAGGAATGCAAAAGCCGATCCTAGATTTGCGCTGCACTCCGTGCTGTGACGACCATGCGCCGATGTGCAATGAATGTGGCGAGGCAGCTCACTGTCCAGACGCCGCAGAATCTATCATTTGCTATGATCCACACTGTGCCGAGCCGCCATGTGAGCAAGATCATATGAGCCAGGCCCTTTCGTTTGGCATCCTTCCATGCTGCCCAGTTCCATCCGTATCGGGGAGATGCTGCACGACTCCAACTGACACTAGTTTTCATGACCCAGCCGCGGCTGCCATGACCGCACCATGCTCGCTACCTTCGACCTGTACATACGACATGTGTGCCAGAGGCTTGGATCTTATTTGCCACGAAGCGGACATCCATCATACTCAACCATGTGAACAAGATGCCAACTCAGGCAATTGTGTGAGTGTGTGTGATGGATACGTCAGGCCATGGCATGCATGCTCGACCTTTGGACTGAATAACGACATGGAGTTTGCTTACCCACAAGGCGCCTTTGACCCTTGCTGCGCGCCGTGTACGGACCCTGTATCGTGTCACGCTCCATGTTTTGATGTCCCACCCTCCTTCGTGTCCATGACCCCACGCCGCTCGGCGCCATCAATATGGCGTTCTTCGGAGGAGCCTAGTGTGAGTGGCACCTCGTGCTCTACGCCTACATCGCATCCGTACCCCAACACACCAGACCAGACAGACCAGGCGCTGGATATGCTTTCGTGCCGGTGGAATGGATGTGGCTTTCAAGTGCCATCCATGCAAGAACTCTCTCTTCATATGCACAAGACGCATGTGCCGGACATGGATGTCCAATCCATCCAAAATTATTTCAATGCACCTATACCTCTTGACACGCAGATGTCGATGCCCGATGCATGGGCCCTCAAGGCGCCGAAGCCCCTAGCTCCGTCGCCGACAGATACCGGTACGGGGGTCGCGCTGGAGTCGCAAGGTCTGCTCGACAATGTTGTGACGGCCTGTTTGTGTCCCCTTGATGAACAAGGCAAAAAGCAGCATGCCTGTGGTTGGATTCATTGTACAGAGAGCTTTGATACGCATGCCGAGCTGACTGCGCATATTGCCGAAGTGCATGTCGGTTCTGGTAAGACTGAATACGAATGTGGCTGGGTCGGCTGCGAGCGTGCCAAGCATGGCCGCAAGTTTCAGCAGAAGCAAAAGGTACTGCGTCACATTCAGACACACACGGGCGACCGCCCGTATGTATGTTCCGTGTGTCACAAGCGTTTCAGCGAGACAAGTACCTTGACGCAGCACATGCGTACGCATACCAATGAGCGCCCCTACAAATGTGATTTTCCAGGATGCAACAAGTCTTTCAGCGTGATCGGCAGCCTCACTATTCATAAGCGCACACACACAGGTGATCGACCGTTCAAGTGCCCGTACCCTAACTGCCACCGGCAATTTTCGGAGAGCAGCAACCTCAACAAACATCTGCGCGTGCACAGTGGAGACAAGCCCTTCGAATGCCCTGAATGCAAGCGCCGCTTCTCACGACCTGATCAGCGGGCTCGACACCGCAAAATCCACGCGAAACAGGTGGCATCGACCCATGCTGCATCCACCTCGTCCTCCCTGGCGCCCTCGGTCAGTATGCCACGTGCGCCCGAGGCAGGACCGATCATCGAGTCGGTCGCTGTCGTAGGCCTGTAGAATCGGCTTTTTTATAGATTTATCCATGCTCCTCCAGGTGGGCGGTCATCCAGATACAGTACACGAGCAAAATGGATACATTGTAAAGGAATGTACCGATGCAGAAGCTCTCTTTTACCATGAAACACACGCGATGCACCATCCACATGCGTCGGCACTGCGTGCTTGGATGCCGCGGTGTTATGGCATTGCGGATGAGCGCGGTCAATGGCTCGAGGGATGGCCGCGCGTGCCGCTGAAGGCCATGCGCGGGACGTATTCTGTCACACTAGAAAACCTCGTGCGCCCTTTTTGTCGCGCGAATGTGTGTGATATCAAGATCGGCACAGTCTTGTACAACGAAGCCAACCCTCGTCTGAGTGCCGAAAAGCGCGAGCGAATGCAGCGCAAAGCGCAAGAAACGACCAGCGGATCACACGGCCTACGTGTGACGGGGTATTGTTCATGGGACGCGCATGCCCAGTCCTTTTACAGGAGTGGGAAGGTGCCTGGCCGAGCCGCACGGACCACAGATGATTTGCAACGGCTCTTGGCAGCCGCTTGGCAGGTTCCCCCCGAGGTGCTACGCGCGCATCTCGTCCCACGTATCAAGCACTTGTGTGATTGCTTAGCGCCAGTGCCTGTGAGTCTGTGCAGCGCCAGTGTGCTTGTCGTAATGGAAGGAGACGACACAGCGAGACAAGAACGACTGGCCCATGGCGAGCCTATCTTCGATGTACGCCTTATCGACTTTGCCCACTCGCGCTGGTGCGATCAACCAGATCAGGGTGTGCTACGAGGCCTCTCTACGCTGTATGAACTAGTTCTGCGTCTCGCTGCTGAATGAGTCGGCCAGCTCAGCCCACTTGGCCGCCTCGTGTGCATGGGTATCATCCGGCGTGGCAGACAGGACGGCGTGCATGGAAACGCACATATCTCGTGGTGATGGGCCATCCTGATGCGCCGCATATACATTTGTGGCATATTCACGCACGAGTCGCGCAAGTTCAGTGTGTATACGTCCCAGGCCACCAAGCAACATACCCTGATGCTGCTCAGTGCTTGTGAGCGAAACGACTTGAGAAAAGAATTGCGTGTAGGCAGAAAGGATCTTTTGCAGCGCATCTGCTGCCTGTCCACCGCGCATCAAATCTGTCGTCATGAGGCCGCCCGTCCAGCGCTCCAAGAGACCACCGCCCCCCGCGGATCGGGGCACGGGGCCCATCCGTGGCCCGATCGTGAGTGTCTTTAGGGTATCGACCTCTGTGTCAAGACTCTTGGCCACGAGCGGCCACGTCTCGAGTAGATGGCGCATGAGCACAGACTCGAGCTCGGGGATCAGGCACCGACGTGATCGTGCCACTTGCAACAATTCGTGCATCAGGTTGGCCATGGTCAAGAGTTGCTGTACAGGTGCTCCAGGCATCGCAAGAACAGCTGTATAAAACTCGGCAAGGAACGCCATGGCAGGCTCCATGACCTGGCGCCACGACTCGCGTGTCACGATGGATTCATGTCGCTGCTCTTCGTCCGCTGACAGACTCAGCATGTTGCACGACAGCACTGCCGATGCATCATACGTAGGCTCCTGCATGTCGAACGCGCCCGAGAAGAAGCGTGCGAGGAAGGCGTACTCGGAACAAGCCGTGTCGAGGAACACGAGTGCAAGGGTATGAAACAGATGCTCGGGACTCGCCTTGAAGTTGACGTCTTCACTTTGGCACGCGAGAACAGCCGCTGCATCTGTGATTGGATGCGCATACTGCTGCCTCTCGGGTTCGTACTGTGCCGTCGCCGGCGACGACTGTTTGTACGCCCATGCTATGAGCGTCGCCGGCTCTGTCCACCGCTGCAGGATCTTGCGCAACTCTCGCACATAGCGACGGAACGCTGTCTCATAGTACAGGCGAGCGGCATTGATGTAAGAAAGTTGCACCTCGATCGCCACGCGTGGCGCATGCAAGGCAAGAAACTGGTACAAGGGCTGGTGGTGCGGCAATAAGACGGACGATTGCAGAATGGGCAGCGAAGTCGTGACTGATGTGCGGATCGGTTCAAAAAGCCGCGTGAGGTACGGAAACACCTTGGAAATGGCGAGATTCTTGCACTGCTCTGCCACGGTCCGTGCTTGCGCACGCGCGGAACCAGCAGACGGCGCGTCTTTTTGCGTCGCTTCGTATTCATTCAACGCTCGGAGCGTGCGCTCAATCCTGCAGATAGCACGAATCCATGCATTCAGCTCTTGATCGACATTCGTGTCGCGCAATAGTCGCACTACCGAAGGAGGCACCATGGATGCTTCGATCCAGTCGGTCAACGTTGAGGCACGCGTCTCCTGCGCAGAGAGGTGCTCGCTCAGAGCATTAGAGCGGTCCTGCAACTTCCCAATATGCTCGGATGCCGTATGAAGCTTTTCATAAAAGCGCTCTAGCTCATTACGGATCTGGGTCAGGCTGCCGCGCGACTGCTGGACCTGCTCAGCCAAGGCCTGCAGCTCAGGCAGCCGCGCCTCGACGACACGGTCCTGGTCATGATCCATACGCTGCAGCGCATCACTGCAGACCACAGAGATGGTCGCGCTGCTCGCACGCGTCAATTCAGCTAGTGCGGGCGCGAGCGCCGCTGCCTCGGCCTCCATAGTATGGAGCTGACGTGGCATCGAGGGGAGGATGCGTCACGGGTATATCATGGAGGTGTGTTCCCTCCACAGCATGGTGCCACAAGGGGGGTATCTATGAATCTAAAAGCGCGACATGGCTGGGGTCTGAGATCGCGCGAAGGAAGAAGCAAGGTAAGAACTCGGCGTTCGCTGTCCGGCAGAAAATACATCATCATCATCAGGTGCAGGCGATGTGATCGACGAAGACAGCGTCGCTGCGTGATGAACGACCGTGTCCGTGCTAGACGTTGAGTCGAGACGCTTTGCGCCAGGCTTGTTGGTCGCAACAGCGCCATACGGCGTCATGCGCGATTGAGAAGCCATGCGTGGACGTGATGTGCCGTGTGCACCACCTCGTCGGGCTTGTGACGTCGGCGCACGATTCATGGAAGCTGTGCCAGGACGCTTCAAGGGACCCTGCCGTGGCGTCTCTGGTACGCCATTCGCGGCGCGCGACGAAGAAAGCTCGGCGCCAGTCTTTTGGGGGACTGCGCGCCGCTGAGTACGTGGATTTTCTTTGGCGCCGCCGAGCTGGTCACGGAGGTAGTCCACAAACCGAGTGCCATCCATCATAAACGGCATATGGTGTTCCGCCTCCCATGCCGGCAGTACTTTGAGCAGCTCTTGTTCGAGCTTGGGTTTCTGGACTTTGACTCGCTTGCGCATCTTTTCTTCACGCAAGAGGCGACCTGGATCGCCACGGTTACCGCGGCCTAGCAGCCGCGAGCCGTCTTGCGCACTTTCTTCGAGGGCACGAGCCTCATGGCATATCGTATGGTAGCGCCCTATGAGGCTGAGAATCGGTGCACGCTGCTCGAGCATCTCGGCCAGCTTGGCATACATGCTTTCATGTTCGGCCAGCAGTTCGTCCCAATCGAATGTGGCCGAGATGGTCTCGTCTTCGCCCGGCAACGCAAGAAAGTAGGCGGGGAATGTGTTTCGGCGCTCGGCCTCACTCATGTACAGCGCATCCCACTGCTCCCAGATCTGTTCACGGGTCTTGCTAATGAAAAGGGCCATGTGCTGCGACTTGAGGGCGCGCATCTTGTCTAATTCTGTGCGGTAGGCCTCGACAACCTGCAGCGTACTACCGCGGTGATCCAACACAAAAGCGTCCATCTCAGTTTCTGGGACATCAAAGCGCATCCACAGCTCACACAGCTCGTCATAGTATGACTGAATACTTGATTCGCGCTCGGTCTTTTCGCGCTCGAGTGACTCGCGCAGCTTGATACTCTTGGCCATGACGGCGTCGGTAGGCTGCAAGAGCTCAGGCACCGCCGATGTGTCGGCCGCAAGCGTCGGAGTGCCCTGGATGCGTGAGGGTGTGGCATCCATCGTACTTTCTTCCGCCGTACGTATCGGCTCAAACTGGCCACGAAACTCGCCGTCCAGCTCCAGAGTCGGCATTTGTTGTGTGTATTGCAGAATAGACATATGGAATTGGCTCTCTTCAGGCCGCTCGTCGTGCACAGACACATGACCGGCATTGATGGCCACATCGGGCATGACATGCAGCTCAGACCATAACTGTAAAATTTCACTAAGATCCGACTCCATCTGTATCTTGCGGTCTTTGTAAACTTGCTGTACATGAAGGAGATGGGACTCCAAGTGACACAGTGTGTCGGGTGTGACATCGCGCAGAGCGTCCGTGCGCGTCGGCAGCGAGGGAGCGCCGCCCGCTTCTGACATACACATATTCAGGGTATGGATTTGATTCAGCACAAGATCACACTGATCGCATTGTGCGGCGTAGATCGACTCTAGGCGCGCTTCTTCCGCTTGGAGCGCAGCTCGCTGTGCCAGAAGGGGCTGTGACGGTGTTATCGTGGGCGGTTGAGCCCCCGTAGCGCTGCAAAGTTGTTGTATGCGCCGCTCATGTGCCTCGCACGACACCTTGACCTCGGCAACCCGTGTCTCAACCTGGCGTACCTGTGCGTGAATAGCGTCATAAATACAGGCCTTGAGGGCCGACATAGCCTTGTCCATCTCATCATTTGGGCATCCTAGCTGCCTATGCAGCTCTTCCAACTCTTTGCTCGATGTATCTATGAGCGCGCTGAGTGTGGACGCATCCATCGCGGCCACTCCCGCGATCGACAGGGCAGGCAAGATGGAGGGTGTGGACGAACGAGTGTTCTCCGCCCTGCTCAGCACGTGGCCCGACGCGTCGCGCGTCAAGTCACGTGATATCTGTGTTGGTGCGACGCCCTGCGGCGTGGGGTGCGGCGCTCTAACCTTGCCCATGTCGCAGGCGGCCTCTGAATGTGGCACAGTGGTGCATCACTCTGATGCGTCGACCGTGCCTCCGATGTTTCAGCCGGCATGGAAGGCGACACCAGCACGCGGTCGTGACCGACTGAATGCGATCGGCGGTGATATGTTTTCGCCGATGAAGCTACAGCAAATGTTTCTGACGCCGAATGTCTCGTCCGAAAAGGAGAATGCAGAGGGCCCGTCTATGGAAGCAGCTCCCCCGACCAAGACGGAGTTCACATTTCGAGCGCGTAATGTCCCTTCGTCCACGCCGATGCCGTCGCGCAGCTCGTCCAAAGGCGCGATGACACGCACGACGCCATCCACGCCCGGCGGACCACATATGCCGTTGCGGCTCATAAACGTCCCATTTGATGCCAACATTCGCAGCGGACTGGAGCAACTTGCAGAAGAATGCAGCCGTGAGGCATCACGAGATGAGGAAGAGAGTCTTTCTGCGTCGGCTTCCCACTCGTCCCTCCAGGACCTGCGCCAAAACAAGCGCATGCGGATGGCATCTCAAGAGACAAGTAATGGTGGACGCATGGCACGTTTCCCTCTCTCATACAAGAATGATAATCATCAAGCAACACCTGCACGACCTGTGAGTGGGTCTTTCCCTCGCTCGATCCTCAAGGGCGGATCGTTGGGCGAAACGCCACGGGTCCAGGCATCGCGATCGATTAGTTTTATGGACCAAAAGCATCCACGCAGTACAGCTTCAAACGCAACGGCGCAGACAGCACGCATGGACCGCATGCTGCAAGAACTCGAGCAAATGAATCTCTCGCGCTCACAACCCGCGCCAGAGGACCGCTCGCAGATGACCAATGCATCTTTCCGCATCACGCGTGACAAGCTCGTCGAAGTGCTGACAGATGCTGTGCCATGGGAGCCTGATTGGCGCACCCTGAAGAAGATTGATTTGCGTGCGCGGCAACTTGAGTCGTGCATCGCCCTGAGTGAACATCTCCCCCATGTGCAAGAAGTGTGGCTCGATCACAACCAAGTTTCGTTTGCTATGGGCATTCCGTCTTCGGTGCGACTTTTGACGGCCAGCCACAATGTCATGTCGGAACTGACATCGTTCGAGCACCTCAAGCGGCTGCGTGTGCTGGATGTATGCCACAATGAATTTGCGTCGCTCATGCCGTTCGTGCACCTCACAGAGCTGCGCGAATTGCGTGCGGACCACAACAGAATCACCGACCTGCGCGGCCTGGAGCAGTGTACATCACTGCGTCGGCTCAGTTTGGCCCATAACGAGCTCGGCGGCTGTGTGGATGTCAGCGGCATGTGTTGGCCGGCGCTCGAGTCCTTGTCTCTCGCCCACAACCGCATCCATACCATCGCGGGTCTCGAAAGTGTGGCAGCGCTGCAGGAACTTGACGCAGACGACAACCAGCTCACGACGCTGCCGCTGACACGGACCATGCCCCAGCTGCGTGTGCTGCGGTTGTGTGATAATACGGCCCTTGATACGCTGGACGTATCGTGTATGCCACACCTGCGTGTACTGTACGCCGACCGATGCCGTCTTGCATCAATAGAGGCGCTCAGCACGGCCCGTGATCTGCGACATCTTTCGCTTCGGCAGCAAGGCACGCGAGTACGACTGCCTTTGCCTGTGCCCCGTTCCTTGCAGCGCCTGTACTTTAGCGGGAATGCCGTCCGCGCTAATCAACTATTTCTGTCGCCCATGCCCAGCCTGGTGTACCTGGAGCTGGCTGGATGTCAGCTGACCAGCGTATCATCCGAGCTGCAAGACCAGACACCCGCGCTGCGCTCGCTCAATATGGACCACAGTCTCTTCACCTCGCTGCCGTCCCTGCGGCCGTGGCGCCGACTGAAACGCCTCAGCATCGTGGGCTGCCGAATCGATACGCTAGAGTCTATCGTGCGCAGTATCCACGGCATGACCGAGCTCTGCGTCCTCGATCTTCGCACCAATCCATGCACGTTGGGTCTATACCCCCCGATGATCCTGCCACTCAACGCACCTGATGGTACCAGCGGCCCGCCTGTGCCGCATCCGGCCATCGTGCAGCCTGACGCCGCACGCGCCGCCGAACAGGCTGCGCAAACGCGGCTGCGTGCTGTACAGTCGTTTGCTGAGCGCTCACAGTTTCACAAGCGCACGATGCTGGTCCCGCCGGAACCGACGGTCGAAGCGCCTGTGGCGTCGGAGCATGTGAAGGACAGTGCACGGACGGCCAGTCTCTTTCATGCAGCCGACAAGCACTTCCAAAGCACGCTGCCTGGGCACTTGTTGCAGAAACGCCGTGTATACCGCGGACTATGTGGTATGGCCTGTAATACATTGACGTGGCTCGATGGACTCGAAATTGATGAGCAAGATATCCTGCGCGCAGAACAACAGTTACGTCGCCTAGATAGGGATACATAGTGTTACTGTTGACGATGCATCACCCGCTCTACGGCGCGCTCCACGACGCGCTCCAGCATCGGCATAGACAGCGTCGACGCATCTGTGCCTGGCGCCTGATCCAGGCGGCCCAACTGGCCCTCCAGCGAACGATACACATACTTGCCTACCATGTCAAACTCCACATTCACAAACGAGCCCAGCGGCTTGTTCGGCAGCGTAATGTGCTCTTGTGTGTGTGGAATGAGCATGACGGTAAACTCAATAGTCTCTTTCTTGTTCTCCGTCGCATCCCCGTTCAGCGCCCCGCCTGCTGGAGGTGATACATCGATCAGAGTGAGGGACGTGCCGTCAAGCGTGACATAGCCCTTGGGTACCAGGTACGGAGCCAGCGTCGATGGCAGCGGGAGATGTGCATCGACCTCTTTTCGTGTATCATGGAATAGACGGAGCGTGAGCGTAAGTGCAGACTGGTTCCGCTCAATCGATTGCAGCGTCGCGACGGTATCGACGTGGCCCTGGACGATGTGGCCGCCAAATCGGGTCGTGGGCGCCATAGCACGCTCACAGTTGACCTTATCGCCCACTTGCAGGCGCCCAAGATTCGAGCGGAACAGCGTCTCTGGCGCCAGGTCTACACGGAAGCAGCCGCCATGCGTATCCGTACTAAACTGCGTCACGGTCAGGCACACACCATTCACGGCAATGCTGTCACCCACATGGCAATCGCCAAGGAGCAGCGCGCTCTCTCCAATTGTGATAGCATAAGATCCACTGTGCTCATCTGTAGGCACGACGTCGACGACGCGAGCCATGCACTCAACCAGGCCCGTAAACATGGTGCGGACGATGGCTTGGCCCCACCACACCGCCTCTGGGCGAAAGACACCTCCGCCGCCCAGGACAAGGTCACGTGGCGCACAAGACCCTCGTTGCTACCATCATGCCACGCATCCGAACGAGTCGGACACGGCCGCCGCCTGAAGGCTTCGAGGACATTGAACCCATTCTGGAGGATTATGAGACAAAAATGCGCGATGCAGAGAATGACCCGCAGGAAGGTAAGCGCAAGGCCGAGGGCGTGTGGGGTATTATGCGCATTACGCATATTCGCTCGCGCTACATTTACGATTTATATTACAAACGCGAAGCGATTAGCCGCGAATTGTACGACTGGCTCCTAGAACAAGGATATGCAGATGCTGCGCTCATTGCGAAGTGGAAGCGCACAGGCTATGAAAAGCTGTGCTGTGTGCGATGTATTCAGGCCAGAGTACGTGGGGGCACGTCTACTAACGATGCCAGGATATGAATTATGAAGGGGCTACATGTATATGCCGTGTGCCTCGGGCCCAATTGCGTCCGGGCACCTTTGTGGAATGTGCGCATTGTGGTACGTTTCGTCACATACTTACGCGCATGATAGGATGTCGAGGATGCAGCTCGTCCGACTGAGTCCGTGCTCCAAAATAGGCCGAATTTTGTAGCGCCGTTGTGGCTTCACCGTGCGCTAAACTCCACACATCGATCACCGTAGCCACCGTGTTTTGATTGCGCCCCGCGTCGTTCTCGCTCATGCCGCGCCTCAAGCGCCCACAAAGCCCGTCGCCAGACAGCACCAAGGGGGCAAGAACAGCGAATGGACAAGCGTCAGCCACGTCTTCCCGTCCTACAAGCCCATGGAACCGATATCCTGATCCTCAGGCGCCAAGTGCCCATGACGGGACGGACACACGACCTCAAAGTCCCATGGGAGGCATACCGAAGCCTGTCGCACTGCAGTCGAATGAGCAATGGCTCATGCGTGTGAATCGCGAGGGACTGCCTATCTGCCGTGACCTGCACGGCCTCTTCACCACCGTCATTATTTCCCTCTGTGATCGGTGGCCAGATTGGCGTTTCCCACTCGCCTTTGTGTTACCTGCCTTGATTCAGCGCATGCAGGCGCTGCAGTTTGTACAGATCGTACGCGACTCGGCGAATGGCATCCAGAATATGCTGTCACTCAGCCAGACCAAGACGTCATTTACCATGAGCAGCCAGACCGCTGCCCGAATTTGCCAAGCCTTTATTCGAGCGCACTTGCTAGAGCGTGTGCCTGGCCAGGAAGACGAAGTGTACGCTCCATCGCCCAAAGGCGTGCATCTCGTCGATCGTTTTGTCGTCCGGCATGGTATCGCTACGCGCAGTGTCAGCAATCTTCTGAATGTGCACCCCATATGTGACAAGCTCTTGTTTTTGGAGCGTGATGAGCAGGACGATGTGCTGTTGAGTGACGCCGTCGTGCGCATTTTGTTTAATCGCATGGTCGGTACTTCACCTCGTCGCACGGAGCCGAGTGCCCTTGGTATCGTGCTGGAGACCAAGCAAGTGCGAGACAAGGAGGGGCAAATGTACGAGACGGCGCGGTTCTCGTCGACCGATGCTTTGAACTGGCTTGTGGACTACACGACCATGGTCTCGATCGACGAGGCGATTGTTCTCGCTGCGCACATGGTGCGTCTCGGATGGCTCGAGTCTGAGCAGACGATGGATGTCTCTCAATCGAACAATGTCGCCACGGTATGCGTCGATGAGGCACTGCGTGCCGAGCATGCTGCGCGTGAGGGCACCTTTGTCGAGGGTGAAATGTATTACCTCACTGAGCTGGGTGTCACTATGGCCTGGAAGGTCGATTGGGTGGATCAGCCGGCGTCGAAGCCAGCAGACGAGCGTCCGCCCACGTCTTTCTTTTACGGTGATCGTTTGAATGAGATGCGGAGTGTCTCTCCTCGACTCGATGCATTCGATTTATACGGCACGTACATGAACGCGCATCCGTCGGCTCAGGCGTCTCCTGAGATACCTGGTGCACCTTCGCCGCGAGCGCGGGATGTTGCATCGCCCACGAGTGTTCCTAGACAACCACTGGAGGAAGTCTTGCGCAGTGCCAACATGCGCCGCTCACTCTACACGTTCCTTCAAATGCGGCAGGATGAGAAGCCGCTGCAGTTCTGGTGCCAAGTCGAGTGGTTCCGGTCCGACTGCCGACTCGCTACGGCGGGCCTGCTGACGGATACGTTCAGCGCCGATGCGGTCGACGTCCTGCCGTCGGAGGTCCTGCGCGAATCTGCGGAGAAGCGGCCGGAGGGCATGACGGGTCCACAGATGCGCGCATCGCAGCAGCCCATCTTGTCCCTGAGTGCGCAACGGCGCATCGGCTCGCTGTTGCAGTCTAGTGCGCTCAATCTGCGTCTCTCGAGCGAGACGAGCGCGTCACTCGAAGGCGCACTCGAGGCGTTTGCGCGCGGAGCGTCCGGCACCGACTCGACGCGCCAGATCGAGAAGGCGCTGGGGCATCTGCTCATCCAGTGCGGATCAGCGCAAAAGGAAGTCAAGGCGCAGCTGAATGAGGAAAGTCTGCCGAAGTACTACGAGGCCCTGGATTGTGGCTTGTGGGAGCGGCCGTAGTGTGTGTATAGTAGCCAAGGAATTCCACATCCGACCCCTCCATCTTCGACCGACGCGTCGTGCCGATGACTGAGGCACATCCGTTGAGCGCCCCGGCGGCACCTGTGAGCGATGAGCCACTGATGCCGCCCGATGTGCGCAAGACAGGCTATGTGTATGATCCGAGCATGACGCTGCACTCGACGCTTGCGGCGGAGCCTCATCCCGAGCGTCCGGAGCGGATCACGTCGATCTTTACGATGCTGCAGATGCACGGCTGCATTCATCGCATGCATCGGATTCTATCGCGCGAAGCGAGCCTAGCCGAAGTGTCGCTTGTGCATACCGAGGAGCTGTGGCATTCCTTGGAAGAGACCGTACAGCTACCCGAGGACAAGCTGCGTGAACTGATCGCGTTCTACGAGGCCAAGTCGCTGTACCTGAACCGGTCCTCGACGCTGTGCGCGCGCCTGTCGTGTGGTAGCGCCATTGAGCTGTGCAAGGCTGTCGCCTCCGGCCGTGTTCAGAACGGCTTTGCCATTGTCCGACCACCCGGCCATCATGCGGAGCCGGATGGCAGCCAGGGCTTTTGTCTGTACAACAATGTCGCCATCGCGACGCGCACGCTTCTGCATCACGCGGCTCGCCGCATCATGATTCTCGACTGGGACGTGCACCACGGCAATGGCACGCAGCGCATCTTTTGGAACGACAGCAACGTGCTGTACATATCTCTGCATCGCTACGAGAACGGCACCTTTTATCCCGGCACGACGTTCGGCAACTATGACCAGGTCGGCGGCCCGGATGCGCTCGGGACCTCGGTCAACGTCCCCTGGCCGTGCACGGGTATGGGCGATGCCGACTATCTGCATGCGTTCCAGCAGTGTATCTTGCCCATCGCGTACGAATTTGCCCCCGACCTCGTGATCGTCAGTGCGGGCTTTGACGCCGCGGACGGCGATGTGCTCGGTGGGTGCCGCGTATCGCCCACGGGCTATGCCCACATGACGCATCAGCTCATGGCTCTCGCCCACGGCAGACTGGCCGTCGTGCTGGAGGGCGGATATACCCTGGATGCCATCTCACGCTCGGCCCTCGCTGTCGTTCGCACACTGCTGGGCGATGCGTTACCCCCCCTACCACCCGGCACGGCAGCGAGCACCGCTGCCGTCCACACCGTCCAGCAGGTCATACGCGCACAGGCGCCGCACTGGCAGTGCATGCGGACAGCCATGAGCATGGCGCCCATGTCGTCCGGTACGGGCGCGTGCCACAGCTTCTCGCTTCCTAGCCTCTTTTTGGAAGCGCGCGCCGCTCGCTTATGGTCGTCCTACCAGCTGCTTCCCCTGCCCATGTACAGCGACGGACTCTCCCCGCACCAGGTCCTGTGCTCGTCGTCCTTTGTTCTCCCGACGACCGACACATTCGTCGTGTTTGTGCATGATCTAGGCACCCTGCACCAGGACGCGAGCGGTGCCCCGTATGTCTCTGACGCAGCCGATGCCCTCGTAGCTTGGGCCACGTCGCGCCACTACGCCATATTGGACCTGTGTACACTGACGCCGCTGCCGCGTGAGGCCGTGTGCAGTCCGACGCATGAGCGTGTGCCGGACACGACGCCCACGCATCTGTATGCCCACATCGAGTCGCTGTGGGACCATGTGTGTGCGCTGTCCGCCGCGAAACGCTTTGTCTTGGTGGGCCTGGGCACGGGCTGCCATGTGCTTATGCACCTCATTGCCGCGCGGGCTTTGCACCACCGCGTCGCAGGCGTCGTGCAGGTGCTCGGCACGAATCCCATTCCGCTCGTGCCCAAGTCGCATCCTGAGCTCAAGTCGTGGTACCTCGAGCATGCGCATGTCGTGTGTCCACCGAACCATCCTCACTTGGCGTGGTCGGACCAGGCGTCGTCAGGCAAGCGCCTCGGGCGTGTGCAGCGCGCCACGTCCGCATGCCCCATGGACACACTAGCACAGACGATCCCCCTACTCGAGGACATGCTGCGCTCGTGACGCGCGCAGATCCAAGATCGTATCGAGGGCGAGCACCGCCCGCTTGCCCCGCTCGCCATGTGTCTCAGGCCGAAAGTCGAGATACAAGCCGTAGGCTGCGTCGTGCAGCGCATGAGCCGAGCCGTCCGCAGCCACGTACGAGTTGGCGAGCAGTGTGAGCGCACCCATGACGTACGGCAGCATCTGGAACATGGTGCGGCGCAAGTAGTCATACGCTCGCGTAGGCGGCACGACCTGACCGTCCTTCAGACCGCGGTACTCACCGTCGTGTCGCAATCGGATAATGGGGATCTTGACGCGCAGAAACTCGACATGCGGCTGATTCTCGCTCATGACGCGCTTCGTAGGGGGCGCGGGGCCATGCGCCTCCGCCGCCAGGCTCGTGTAGCACTGGGCCAGACTGAGTGCCTCGTTTCTCGCGAAGCCCATGCACTCCAGCACGACGACGGCCCACGCTAAGAGCACGGCCGCGCGATTCACCATCACGCTGCGGCCTCGCAGAGTCGACTCCGTCAGCACCACATCAAATGCGCACGACTTGTCTTCACGGCCCGTGCCCGGATCGCCCCAGTCGCGACGCAGGCGCACATCCTCCCGTAGTCGCTGCTGCTTAGACGATCGCTCCGCCTCACTCATCACCCCGCTGGAAGCTACTTCCCGTAACGCTTCCACCACTCGATCGCGTGTCGGGCCCACACACGGCGCACCCAGCTCCTCCAACTCGGGCGCAGACAAGCGACGCAGTCGAGACGGCGTGTGCCGCTTTTTCTGCGCAAGCACACGGACGATGCCGATAGCATCGACCACCGACACACCCGCGACCGTGTGCAGCGCATGTATCATGCGCGGAAGCGGCACGGGCACTTCATCCGCACCGTCGAGGGCTGGCAGCGGCTCGCTAGGGGCTTTCCGCTTCGCCATCACAACCACTCCACCGCTGGCTTGATGGTGGCGGGTACGGTACGTATTCCGGCTCTGCCGCAATATGCCATCGCTGCGGTCTCGGCACATCTGCAGACGCATCATGATGCACAGCCAGCGGGCATGTGGCGCATTCAGTTCCGGCCGTACCACTCAACGCTAGCCCCCTCAACGGGACCGAGACATCGGCGCATGATGTGGGAGGTGACAGACGCGGCCTACCCACACCATGTGTTCGTCGTGTTTGAAGATACATCGCATCCCACGCGCGCTGAAGTGCACGGCACACGCACGGAGGGCGTGCCTCTGCGTCGGTGGCATGCTCACGTACTCAGCGCCGAATTTCATACCATGCTCCGCCAATCGACATTGCCCGGCCCATTGGGCTCGCCTGCGGGCACGCTAGGGCCTGGTGCATGGGCTCAGCGCGGTGCGCAGACCCTTCTGGACGGTGTATCGTTCCGCGTGCGACTTGGCTCGTCATCACCGGCGCGCCAGGATGCTTCCAAGACCGCGGGCGAGCAGGAAGAATGCATCCTGAGTATCGGTCATGTCATTGTGGGAGCAGGCCGCGTCGCTGGCGGTATGGTCGAGATCCAGTACCTTCCCCTCTCGCATCTGCCACCCGACTCAACTCTCCTAGGCTCTCTTCTTGCCTCGCTGCTCCCCCCTGATATCGTGCCACTCCTTGTACCTATATCGACTATGAATCCCATGGCTCTCCCTACCATGATACCGCCCATCCAACTCGCCGAGATTGTGCCGGCTAGTGGCTCCGCGAAAGCCGTGCCTGTTCCAGGTGCGCCAGGCTTTGGACCATGGGACGACGACGACGACGGCCAGCACGCAGAGACAACCTTGGATCCCATCGGCTGGACAGGCATCGAAATGCGCAGGCGCATGGCCTATGTCCATCTCATCGTGCTGCGCACCGAAGGCCTGGCCTAAGGCTTCGTAGCCTGTCTGTCCCATAGGCGGCGCGCCCTCTCCTCGCAGCCAATCGAACTACGCCTCCACCCACCTGAGCTGCACGCGCCTGAGGCCTGGGGGAATTACGCAAAAAGACGCGCGTCTCGCTGCCGAGGCCTTTGGACCGCCTCTCTCTTGGTACGACACGGCGAGTGTGTGTGATGGCGACGCCTCCGCCGCGTGCGGTCCTGCTCAAGGGCCCCACGCTCAATTCCAAGGTGTTTATGACAGCGCTTCCTGAACGCCACGAGGATCTGCTCGCTAAGGCTTGTGAACTCTTCAAGGTCCCATCGGATCACACACCGCATTTATATGTGTCGTGTCAGGCATCGGTGGGTACACCGCACAGCGAGCAGCGCGGTGCCCTGCTGCTGTCTGATGCGATGCCATTCCTTCGTGATCGCGAAATGATCACGCTGCGATGGGTGCCGACCACAGATCCCCCGCGCCGCGAAAAGGACGTCCGGAATGTCCGATGGGACACCAAGCTCGACGAGCCCGCCCCCCTGTCCCATATGCGCCCCACGGCTGTGCCTGCGTGGCGCGGTCCTCAGGCGCGTGCCATGCATGTGGCTCGTGTCTTGGAGCGCGAGCGGATCCAGTCGGCGCAGGACGAGCTTGTGCCACGGAAACCCACTCAGGCCCTGTATACCGCGAAACCGAGTGTAACGCCTGACCCGCCGTTTCACACAGCGCCCATGTCGCCACCCCCCAGCTCTCCCACAACGATACCTGCTGTCCGCGATGAGAATCCGTCGCCGCCAAGTTCACCCACGCCAAATCCCATGTCGTCGCCTGCGCGTACCTTGGATTGGGGTGCTTCGGGCGATAGCGATGACGACCATCCGTCCTCGGCCACTTCATCGCCCTCAAAATCGGACAGGCACCATGAATCCCGCAAAAGCAGCTTTGGCGCATGGTGCGCGCGTCTGAACCCATTTGCTCGTTCCGAAGACCACAAGGACGAAGAGCCGGAAGACAAGTCGGATGGCCCAAGCCCGTCGGCTCCAGCGGACAAAGCCTTGCCTGATTTGCATGTAACTGGCTCGGCTGCCTATGATGTCATGACACAGGTGCTCATGGCCGTGCGTGAACATGCGCGCAATGTGCACTGCAAAGTACCCCACGAGTTTTGTGCGCGACAAGCCGGACTCTCGATGAGTCTCGGCACATGTGTCGCAAAGCGGGCCATGTCAGAAGACAAGCCTCTGCGGCACTTTGCGGATGCGCTGGATGAATACTTGGATACTTGTGTATCTACGAAAGGCCCCATGATCGAGCCCGAAGTATCGGCGCTGCGTGCGTTTGCCTACAAGTTGATGGACGAGCTGCAACGAACAAGCGCGCCCGTGGCACCCCCACCATCGAAAGAGGTGCCGCCCCCGGAGGCGTCGCCTGAGGAGCCGCCTGCCCCCACTCGTACGACGCGTCGTCGCGGCGCTCCTAGAAAACGCCAGGCGGCCGCTCTGCCCCCGGTACCCGACGAGCCGTTGGCCAAGCGAACGCGGCGCTCTACACGACATACCAAGGCGTAATGTACGCTGCCATCTGTAGTATAGAGGTATCTAACTAGAGCTCTGCAAGAATCATGGTACCTAAGCTCTGTACAATTTGGTTGCTCATCGACGACTCGACAGCATCTTCCAGATGCCGCTTGGGATCCTGCTTGCCGACATAGTGTGTCTTGATCTGTTCAGGCGTGAGCTTGGCCTCTTCTTTGACAGACTTTTGGTACTCTTCGGCGAGTGAAAGCATGCGCTTGACGGCGCCCTGATTTGTGTGCTGGTGTTCTTGGAAGTCGGCGAGTTTGAGACCATCGGTCCAGTTGCGCTTGTGCAAGTTGCCCAACATGGCCTGCTCGAGCTGCGTTTTTCGATAGCCAATGGCAATCGAGTAGTAGTGGCGATTCAAGCCATGAATGAGCGACTGGATCGAGGGTTTGTTGAGGTGTCCGATATTCGACGTGGTCTGGCGCGGCTCTTGGCCCAGCATCACGGTCGATGGGTTGATGAGACGGAATGCGTCAATAACGACCTTGCCTTTGACCGACTCGATCGGGTCAACGACAATAGCCACAGCTCTTGGATTCAGCTGTTCAAACGACTGCTGCGTGTTGATATCGACGCTGGACAGCCAGCAGCCGAAACCGGGATGCGAATGGTACCAACCCACCACGACTTCTGAGCGGCCGGTCTGTTTTAGCATATCAAGCATCTTGGTCTGGAAGACAGGATCGACAGCTTCGACACTCACACCTGTGCCTGACTGAGGCATCGCAAACACATCCACCACCGATACGGTATAGTCGTCGACAATGGTGCCCAGAAGCAGACCCATCACTTCCATCGGCACTCCTGCACGTCCGTGCTTGAGCATCTTGAGAAGCGCAAGGCTGCTTATGTGCACGGTCTCTGCATTGTCTTGCTGCGGCACGTCCGTGGGTGGTGCGGACGTGGAGCCAAACCGCGCCTGCTGAAAGAGAGCTTGCAAGTCCATAGTGGGACGAGAAAAAGCGACGGTGAGCCGCCGCGGTGGCTGAGGGACGCGCGTCGCTTAGTCAGGCTCCTACGAGGGACACATCCTATTTGTGGAGGGCCTTCATCCGGGCCTCGAGGCTCGTACGCAGCGCGTGGGCGTCGACGCCCTGCGTGGTGGCGGCGGCCAGCAAGCTGTCCATGAGGGTGTATGGCAAGCAAGATGGCGGCTGCGCATGCCCTGTGCGCAGGGCACTCATCGACGCATCCACGAGCTGCGTGCAGTAGACGAGTGCCTGCTCTAGCATACCGTGGCGCATCCACACGCGGACGAGCACATCAGGTGCATGCTGCTGGAACCACGCGGAGAGCCAATCGGGCGCCAGATCCCATGCATGCGAAGCCACAAGCGTCTCTGCGATCGTGCGGCGGTACGCTGCTGCATCGTCATGCTTGGCAGCCTCGAGATGGAGGCGCAGGTACTTCCATGCCCGTTCGTGAGCATGTCCCGGCCAGCTGGCCGTGCAGGCCGAGTGGCGGAGGAAAGTGGCATTCGCATCGGCCTCTTCTTCGTCGGCCATGTACAGCGCCTGCAGGGCGGGATCAAGATGCTCGTATTGCGCCTTGCGCTGGTGAAAGGTGCGCTCGAGTGTCACAGCTGTGTGCGTGAGTGCCTCGAAGAAGCCGTTCAACGGCAAGTCGAGGTGCTGCGCACACGACCATGCAGCGTCAAAGTCGTCGTTGGCAATGAAGAGTGACAGCGCGTCTTCCGCACGCCACGGCGTCGCAGCGTGCGCCAGTTCGGGGTACGTGTGCAGCAGTTCCAACCGTGTCATCAATTCGTCATACTCGCGCCGCACATCCGCCAGCTGAACGATGGCGAGAGGCGGTGACGCGCCTTGGGCCGTCGGCACGTACTGCGTGACACGCCCACGCAGAGCCCGGTGCTTGCCACGGCCGACGTCCAGACCGTCGGCGTGGTCGTGCGCGAACCAGGCATGCGTCGGTGGGAGCAGGGTCAAAGCGTTGATGGCCACCAGATAGCTCTGGGCCTGGCGCACGGCGTACGTGCGCATGGTATCTGGCTGTGCACTCTGGGCCAGCACGCACATGCGGCGGGCGTGCTGGTACATGGACGCTGCCGCACTTTTGTAGTCGCCGCGGGAAATGTGGTACGCATACAGAATGTGGAAGTACGATGGGTGTGCGAGGGGCGACGCATGCCGAGCGTGGAAGCTCAGCGTGCGCTCGACGTGTGGCTGCCAATCAAGGAGGTCGAGGCGCAGCAGTGTGTGCGTTTCGTGAGCGTGGCACAGGGTGGTAACGAGCGTGGTGATGCATGTCGTGCGCAGGTCATCGAACGGCATGCTCAGGACCGTCGACGATGCCGCCTCGTACATGTGCAGGGCCAACTGTGCCTGGAATACCTGCGTCCATACCTGCCGTGCATCGGCCTCGGCGACGTCCGCACCCGCCTCGAGCGCATGCATCGCGTGGCGGTAGCACATGTACGACGCGCTCACACTCGCTTCGACGAGCGAGGCGGCGTGTGTCCAAAAGGCAAAGTCGGTGATGTCTTGGAAGGGGAGTACAGGGCGGAGCTTGGGAGCGTGCGCGGGGAGAGCGGCATGGACGCGCACGAGCGCAGCACACGCGTCGTCGAAGCGTCCGCGCAGCGCATCGGCCCGGGCGACGAGGTACACACACACCGGGTCCTCGTCGCCCTGGAGGCACACACGTACGGCGTCCGGCGCGTCTGGCAGAATAGCCGCGCAAAACGCATCGACACGCGCGCCAGGCGGCACGCCGCGCAGCAGTGCGCGGTGCACGAGACCGAGCGTCGGCTCGTGATCGCTCGTGCTGGCCAGGGTGTACATGGCACGCGCCGAGCGCCACGCACGCAGCGTCGCGGCACGCACGCTCTGGAGGGCCGGGACGTGCGTCACGAGCGACAGCAGGACCAGGAGGGATCGCGTTCCCTGCCATTGCGCATGCACATGAGCCATGTGCGCACAGGCCGTGACGGCATCGAGCCATGCTGGCGCCAGCCAAGCATCGTCCGCATACAACGCCGCCAGACGCTCGGCGGCGTGGACGAGTCCGTCGCCGCCGATCCGCTCCGTCAGCGCTGCCACACGTTCGTGCATGCGCGACGGGATCGGGAGCGGCGCTCCCTGCAGCGCATACGCGTCCACCAGCCGCGGCGCGCGCGCGCCCAACGCATCGTACGCTTCGATCGCCAGCGTCGCGACTGGTAAGAGCGACGCACCTCCATCGACTACCGGCGCATACGCCTCGCTGGGTACGTGGGTCAGCTGATGGAGCACGAGCGCGTACTCGGCGCTCGCCGCCTCGCCTGCGAGACGGGCGCTCGGACGATCTGGGTGGGGCGCAGCGGCAGCGAGACGCGTAGCGAGACCCGCGAGCCACGCACCCGCGCCCCTTGCGCACGCCACGCCCAGTGTGTGGCGCGCCACGACACACGGCACGTCGTCGAGCATGCAAAGGCGCAGGGGCCACCTGGCCGCACGGTCGATCTGCTCGACGCGCCGCATGAAGCGGAGCCATGCATCCGTCGAGGCGGCTCCGATCGTAGCGGCAATCGCCGCCATGATGCGTGGGAGCGACTCGCCGGCTACGTGCACGCCCTCGGCCTGCAGGGCGGCGGCGAGTGTCGTGGCGCTGAAGCGCGCAGGTTCACACAAGCGCTCGAGGAAGAGCGCCGTGACGGCGCTGCCCGTGTGCGTGGCCAGCGCCGCGTCGAGTGCGGGGCCATGAAGCGGCGTGTATGGATCGAAGGGCTGGACATGGATCCACGGATCTTCCGTAGGGCCGCGCACGACGTGCTGCTCTTCCGACGCGCGCAGGCCATCGACGAGCGTCGTTTGGAGGAGGGGCGCGCCGCCTGCATGCCACAGGAGCCAGACGCGCCATGCGCGCCGCGCACGCACCACGGCCATGTCACGCAGCTCCATGTCTGGTGCGAGAGCCAAGCTCTCACACGGCCGGGTCCATACCAGGCCCATATCGCCCACGCCGCCTGACCAGCTGGTGCTCTCTTCGAGCTCGATGCCGTACGCTGCGAGGCAGGCGCCATGTGTGGGGACGTACACAAGCGCATAGAACGAGTATGTGCCGTCGTCCGGGTAAAAGAGCTGGATATGTGGCTGTGCCGAGCTGTCCCACACCGCCTCGGAGGGTCCCGGCAAGTCGAGCGTGCGCACGAGTGTCTCTGTGGCCATGTTCCACACGCGCAGCTTGCGATCACGGCATACGCAAAGCGCCAGTGGCGTATCTGCACCAGACACATGCGTCGCGATCGCCAGCGTCTGGACCGGCGAGACGGGCTCCGCTGCGCTGCGGCCGAACAGACGCGAGAACGAAAAGGCCGAGGGACGAAGCACACTTTCGCGCCATGCCAAGTCCTCCGACGCATACGCCAGCTGGACCAGAGCTCCATCCGCGCACGACACAAGCAGGAGGGCCTGATCCACGACGTGCACACTCGTAGCTTCCGTGTGTGTCTCGTGGGAGGCAAAGTGGGCCATGCGGTGCTCGTGCGCCCACCGCGTCGGCAGCGGATGGCCATGCAGAAGACTCGTCAATGGCACACGCAGGCGGTACAGATAGCCCGTAGCCGTGACAGCCAACACGTACAGATCGCTCGAGGCACCGTCTTCGACCATGCCCACGTTGGGAAGGACCGGCGCCGGAAACACGAAACGCACAGGCGCCGGTGCGCCGGCCTGGCCCAGGATGCGCACCTCAATCTCGCGCGTGCTATCAAGGAAGCGAGCGAGTGCCACGACGCGCGGGCCCAAGACCGACACACGGCATGTGGCCGCATGCGAGGCATGCGCTGCGAGGTGCGGCGCGTGGGTGGCCGGCACCGGCGCCTTCGCAGCCGATGCGCATGGGACTGCATAGGATCGCGCCTTGGATGCACTGGTATTCAGCACATCGAGCGGCACGGACGCGATGCCGTGCGGCAGGAGCATCAAGGCCGTCGTCGTCGTTGTCTGCAAGCCGCGATCGTCGTCCGCCTCAGGGCCACGTGATGCGGGAAGAGATACACACCTCCCTCAGGAAGAAACGCCTACCATGTGCTATAGGCCAGGGGCGGGTATGAACGCGGCGTGTCGCCTAGCAAGTCGTCGTCGTCGTCGTCGTCGTCATCCTCCTCCTCCTCCTCCTCTTGTTCCTGACGCCGTGCGAGGAATTGCCGCTGAAAGAGCCCGCGGCGCGCAGAGGGGGCGTGGGGAGCGGCGGGCGGCTTCCCCGCCGG
>OJMA01000018.1_pt1 | contig 145970 bp, 101 predicted proteins | sample 1596921 | NCBI WGS metagenome assembly OJMA01 (sample SAMEA3904682, study PRJEB24821) | metagenome | biome: Builtin; feature: hospital; material: surface | place: USA | collected 2013-06-06
CGTCGGCAGCGTCAGATGTGTATAAGAGACAGGGGGATGGGAGGGGAAGGGGCAGGGTCGTTCCGTATATGTCGTCCGGCAACAGGGGAATTCTATAGGGGTCATGGTATGTCCGCCTTACGGACCATTACGCGTCAATGTTGGTTACTGGTGTGGCGGGGCCAAGGGGCAAGACGGTGGGGCGTGGATGCCCATGGCGCTCGTACAAGTCGACACGAAGCATGTCCAAAGAGTGCTTTTCGCCGTTTTCGTCTGTCCACTTGCCGAGTGTGACGTCGTCCTGCGTAATGACAGCATGGGGGAATGTGTTCTTCGCCCACTCTAGCACATACGCACTTGCACGCATAAACTTTTTGCTGCTGTACTTTTTGTGGAAGTGAAGGTGTGCGGGTGGACGGAGGCAGTAGTCGAGCATGATTTCTGCCGTGCCAAGAAGCTCTGGCTCTGCGTATGTCGAGTAGTGCACCAGCGTCGGCGTCCACTCGCCACGCTCCAGGACCTCCCGGGCGAGCCACACGGCCGCTGCTGCGACGAGGGATGGGGGGTGGTCCAGCAGGCGGTGATCCACGAGCGAGATCTCCATAAAGTACTTGGCAACGGTGCGTGTCTGGATATCATAGTTGTCGGCTTTGGAAATGCGGCGCAAGAAGTTCATGGGCGACGCATAGCTCAAGTCAAAATTGAGGACCTTGAGCATGTATCGCTCAGCCCGCAGGATCTCTTCATCGGTATAGCCGCCGTCTGCGACGTACATAAAGTTCTGGATAGAGGGGCAGAGCACTTCCTCGTATTTGGCCGCAATAAATAGCGCTGTGACTCCCACGAGCTGCAGCTTCGACAGCGAGATCGTCCGCATACTGAGAAAGCGGTCAACAATGTTGAGTGCCAGGAACAGCGTCTCGGGAAGCAGGCGGAACTTGGCATGCGTCTCGATCAGCCAGTCGGCGAGTACACCACGCAGATGCCAGTTTAGGTCACGCTGTAGGTTCATGTAGCTGCCATTTGGCATGCATTGCATTTCCACTTGACGCATGTACGCAAAGATCTCCTCGACGTATTCCGCCACCATCAACGGGTCATCCGCGTCGTCTTTATCGAGATCTTCCCAGCCCTCGTCCTTCGCACGCTGCGTCGGCGCAGCGGGCGCTGCCTCGTGTGTCATGCGCACACGCTTGGCTTCGCGCGCCTGGTCAGCTGCAAGGTCCCTGTTCTCCTTGTCGCTCCCTGACACGTCGTCAATCGCCATCGCCTCGGGTTCACGGGGCCGCGCGACGCGGCGCTGCGTTGCCACTGCCGCTCGTGCTGCTGGCAGATGTGCTGCTGTCCGCTGCGCCGCTGGCGGTGGGCGTACACGAAGAGCTGGCTTCTTTTCCTCGGCCTTTTCATCGTTGGCGAGGCGCGTACGTGCGGCGTTCGTCAGGTCGCCCAAGGCGGCACGCTTTCGGGTGCCCAGCACACCTGAAGCGCCCAAGGCAGACGACGTGGCAGCAGGGCCTTTGTCAGCCGCGACGGGTGCTTTGCCTTTGGCCGGCGCGGGCGCTGCACTTGTGCCGCGCAAAGCGTAGGCATTTTCATCTGTTTTGGTGGTGCTCCGAGCCCGAGCCGGAGCACGCCGCACAGGCAGGTTGGATGACATGTCCCAAGCTGATATACAGGTGGGCGGGCAACGTACTATTCCAGCAACACTGTGCGCAGTGTGCTGGATCAAGGCCAGGGGAGGCAGGCAGAGGGGTAGAGGTAAGCCGCAGAGAACCGGCAGGTCCAATGGCGCGGTACGGCCAGCAAAAACGCTTCGGCTCGTGCTTATTTCGCAGATCAACACATAGATGCTACGCACACGCTTCGCGCCGCGGAATGACGCTGCCTACTGGCTTGACAGGCGCATGACGTATGTGCACATGCGCCACCCATTGGACCCTCACCTCGGCCGAAGTACGGAACTTCTATATCACCGCTGGATGTTGGGCTGGACGCGCTGGGCTGTGCCAGGTGACCAATCTCGCGTACCTGCTATGCATGTGACAGCCCGCCCAGAGGCTGGTCAATTGCAAGCTTGATCATTTTTTTTTTTTTCATGCCAAGGTAGCGCGCCGACGCGCGTGCTGTGGAGCAGCCCACAGCGTGAGTCATCGTTGTCAGCACCGCATTTCAGGCATGCAGAGTCTTTAACGCATACGCCTCCTAGTCTCGCAGGCATGGTAAGCATCCGAGGGACTGGGTGTCGTTCATGGCGTCTATGACGTTCGCATTGTCCGCTTGTTCACGTTCGTACGCGTGCACTGGCATACGTGAGAACGTGCTTCTACGCTATGTGGGATCCCCGGTAGTTGGCTCCTATGACAAGGCTCATTATATAGAGCAGCTATCACAGGTAGGCGCTTCGCACGCTGGCTAAGCAGGCTACGAGCTAGGCGATCTGTCGGAGGTGTCAGGAGAACCCGGCAGGGTCCTTTTGCCACGTGGAGTTCACGCGAAGTAATGTTGCACTTGCAGGGAGAACGAACGAGCGCTTGGGCGTCTGCCAATCGCATACGCCCTAGCAAGCTTATTCGAACTACTTTTTGTCGAGCACGCAAGACGAGCAATTTGAGCTTGCATGTAGAAAAGATGGACTAAGAATTTCATTTCTTCTTTGACAGAGCTTGGGACATGGAGGATGTCAATCGCTCAGGGGCTCATTTAGATACATCACCCATCACTTCTATGCAGAAATCCGTCTCATCTGCGACACCGACCGTGCGACCGGCCGAAGACGTCCCGAGCGCTGCTCCGCCAAAAGCTCGTCGGCGCGGGAGGCCACCCAAGTCCACGAGCACTAGTCGCGCGCCTGCCACAGCTTCTGTCCCACCACCGCCAGCGACACGCGTGATTGCGTCGGACACACCACCACCCATGGTTTTCCAATGCTTTCAATGCTTGTCTATCGTCGGTGATTCTACATCTTGGATCATGGCTCAGCGTCAGCTTGGATTCATTGTGCTGCGTGATGTCACTGACAAGGTTGTGGCCCTCGAGTTCCATACCATGTCAGACGACATCGGGTGGGAAAGGTACAAGTTTGCCCCTCTTGCCTGTGCTCACTGTGATCAAGTGCTCGGCCGCATGTATAAGGACACGCCCCCCGAATGGTCGACGCTACGGGCGGCATACTGCCTTTCACATTCTGCGCTACTTGTGTACCAACTTGGATCCACGCGCTCGTCTCAGAGTGGCTCGGATATTGACTTTGGCGGCCTGTCCGCTCATGATGGTGACGATGACAAGGTTTCGCGCAGTCCATCGCCGCATATACCCTCCAAACTACCACCTATCGTTTCCGTAAATGCGTCAGCAGAAGCTGAGCATGACAAGGACCTCGGCAAGATCCGTACGTTGCTAATGGCGATGGGCGAGCGCCTCTTGCGCCTCGAGCAGCAGATACCCTCGCTACAAGCATCTTCGCAAGCTCCCTTGATACCCTCTATGAACGATCGTGTGACGCACCGTGCTACTCCATCCTCCTGGGACGGTATTACGCGCAGCCCGTCTTTTCATGGGCCCGTCCAGCCCGGTCGGTCCTTCCTTCTCGACGACCTTTCTAGTCGCCGGCTTCCGCCTCTCGCGCCTGTGGACGATGCACGCTGGATCAGCACGCCGCATCAGCACCGCTCTCCGACATCCACCGATGCCTTATCCCGGGCGCCCTCAGTATGGGCGCGTCATGCATCGACGGGCTTATGATTATCACTATCTATGACTACGCTGGTACTCGGCGTACAGCTTTTCCACGTAGGCCTGGTCCGTACACAGCTGTACAATCAACTTTTGCACGAAATCGGCGCGCGACAAGTGCCCTTCCAGCCCTGCCACCACCTGCGAGGCTGGGAGTGTGTCGCCTATAGAAGTCGGTGGCGACTTGGGTGCGCGCAATTCATCGACAGGTTCCATCGCCATAGGATCGGAGCTCTCTTGCACGGATGCTGTCCCAAAGAGTGTATCCAGATCAATCGGGGTGCTTTGTATCTGCGACGCAGGCTCTGGTACCTCTGGCTCTGGGGCGGTGTCTTGGTTCTTGTCCGAGGCTTCGCGAAAGAGGGCGTTCAGGATCGAGGCACCCGTGCGCTCTTGCTCAGTAAAGGTGGGTGCCTCGGGCTGGCCAAAGAGGGCATCCATGCTGATGGAGGTAGGTGCGTGGTCTACGCGCAGTGGCGGGGGAGCTGGCGGAGGATAGGGCGCCTTTTGCAGCGATGTGATCGTCTTGGCTAGCTGCTCGAGCTGGGACGGCTCAAAGATCCAGAATCCGTAAATGGTATGATCGCCAGCGTTACCATCGTCTGGCTGGTGTGCACGGTAAATGAGAAAGGCCTCACTGATCTCCACGTCATCGCTCGGCGTGATACCAACATAGAAAGGCTCAGGGTCGTTTCGGTTCAGAATCTGCAGGCCATAGTATGGCGCCTCGGAGCGCTGGTACAGAAACAGTGGGCCTTCCACACTCGTCTTGGTCCACTCATTTTCATACGTATAGTACACGACAAAGGACGCAGAGGCAAGTATGTGCAGTGCGCATGGATCAATCCGCTGCAGCACGCGCGTATTCAACTGCAGTCGTGCGTCTAGATCCATCCAGGGCAACCGTCCACAGCGTGCGGAGCGAGGGGAAGGGATGTTTCTCACCCAGACCTAGTAGGACCGTCATACACATACACACCTCCATCACAAGGTGACGCGGCGCGACGCGTCACGCGGCGAGGTACGTTCCCTCTCATGGTGGCCTCGGACACGGACGATGTGTGGCGCCAGGTATGGAGTGACGAGGGCGACTCGGTCAGCACCGTATCGGAGGAGGAGCCGGAAGTAGAGGCCGGTGATGTCGATATGGACGAGCGTGTCGAGATGCTTCGCGCACCTGTCTTGTCGATCTGCACAGCCTTGGGTGGCTACGAGCATGTCCAGCAGCATGGGCGCACGGAGCTCGTGTATCGCGTCGGCGATGACTGCCTAGAATGCTTACGGGATCTGCGCCGTCTGTGGCGCCAGGATGATACCGATGCGAGCCGTGCGATCGCGCGCGTATTTGCTGAGCTCGGCACGCTTCACAATGATCTCATCCCGATCCTCCTGCACTGTGCCGGCGGAGGAGACAAGGCTGACAAGATTGCTTTGGCATGCACAGATCTCATCACGGCACTGACGTGGCCTATTGACTGGGATGCCGAGCTACACGACATGACGACGCGCATGGAAGAAGACGAAAACGAGCAAGTTCTCGCCAAGTTGCTGGAATTGCAGAGTGCGCAAGTGCAGTACAAGTCATCGATTCTGCGTGAGCGTGCGAAAGAGCCGCGCCTTGGTGACCGCACCGTCCTGTCCTGTGTCCTTCGTCACGTTCTTGCGCCCTCTCTCAAGCCAAGATCAGAGCGAACGGAGCGCGACGTGGGTGTAACCAGCATGTGCTTGCATCTCTTCCGCAACCTACTAGCCATTCGTGACCCGCCACTGCAATCGTTCAGCACCGGCAATATCGCTAACATGTCGCTTCAGAGCGTCCTTGTCCAGCAAATGGACACTTTCCACATCCTAGATGCACTCCGCATGCTGGCGAGTCAGGCCGACACAAAAGAGTTTGAGATGTGGACGCCCATCGTGGCGGAAAGCGTATACCATATGGTGAGTGGAACGCCGCCTGCATGGCTCGCAGGCGCCATCGAGACTTCGCCACTTTCTGCCTCCCTGTCCGCTGAGGCCTCGGAACGCCGCTCAAGTCGGCGGAATGCCAGCGCAAGGCACTCGCGCTTTGGCACGACGATCCAGTTCCCTGCACACGATGGCTCGCTGCGTATCGCACGCACACCTGCAGCGCTGACCGAGCGCGTCGATCGTCTGGAACAGCGCGTGATGGACCGTACGAAGCGCCGCGTGTCACGCCGTCGGCCGGCTTCAGATCGCGGCGCGCCGCCGACGCAAGTGCACTGGACGCCGAGTGCCCAGCGCGTGCTGCGCACATGGGCCGATCGATTCGTATTAGACGGCCTCTTTGGCGTGCTTGTGCCGGCCTACCTTCGAGATATTCATGCCGAACGCGAGCGCGTCGGTGGCTTGGAGGCAGCTCGTTGCAAGGCCATCCAACTCGCGTCATTTTTCCTCGAGTATGCCATGGCGCGCCGTATGCCCATGGCGCATGTGAGCTTATGGCTCGAGCCATGGGCCTTTCGCCTTGTGCGCGCACGCACCGCGATGGCGCTAGAGAGCCGTCAGTGGCTCGAGTTTACCTTGAGTGTGCGCCTTTGGACGACGCAGCTCCGCCTTTTGGAAGCATTGTCCCGCAGCGCACTAGATGCTGAGCGCGAGGCTGCTGAATCGCTGCAGCACACGCTCTACTACGACGGCGAGTACCTTGATACGGCACTGCATGCGATGCATGCGTATTCGACGCAGAGCTTTGCGTGCCTCGAGGCCATCATCGACTTTAGCTACATGATGCCGAGACTCCTAGAGCGGCACGCATCTACAAGCGCCTACATGTTTGTCAAGACATCGAAGGATGAGCGCATCTTCCGCTTCGAGTCGTTCCAGCGGTCCATGGCATCCACACGACTCGTGCATGCCTGCACCCAGTACCTTGCTCGCTACCGCGACTCTTCCTGCGCATCGACGATGCTTCCACGCCTCGCAGCCGTCGTGCACCGCATCATTGTGCGCGCCTCGCACGTCGCGTTGTTCTTTAGCGCCAAGATCCGACACGTATGGGACCGAGTCATGGCAGACGGTGCGCATATGCAGCGAGTCCACCCACAAGCCGCGCGTGACTTGGCTCGGCTGTACCACATCATTCGAAAGACATTCTTGCGACTCAGCGACGCATCGCGCCAAGCCTACGAGGTCGATCGCCGTCCGCCCAAGCCGACAGCCGAGCTCTACGTCCGCTCAGAGCTGTCGCACAGCGAGCAGATTGGCGTCGCTGTCGGCCTTCTTGCTGAGGCGCACAAACTTACGAGCGTATCGTGGGTTCGCACGGCGTTGGAACGCGCGAGTATGGAGCGCATGTCACACCAGCCCGAGGCACACGTACCAGAGGCGCATATGCCACTGTATCCCGAGCATGAGCTGCCTGACGGCGGTCCTGACGCTGCGCACTTGGCACCACTGCGTTTGTTGTGCCGACTCGTGGAGCTGGAAGAAAAAGCAGAGGGCATATGGTACGTCCCTCCTGACTGTGCGCCCAACACGCTCGCTCGGTACGGCCAGATCATCGACCAGTACCTCACAGAGCCACTGGTCATCGAGGGCCAGAGCCTCAAGGATCTTGTGCGCGCTAAACGGCCTCGACCGCCAGCCACCGACCGTCCAGCACAGCGGCCCCGCATCGAAGACGAGGTGCCGAGTCTGTCAGACGCCGAGTCGTCCCCTCCCACGAGTTCGTCGCCACAGATCGCTGCGCCCGAGCCCATGGAGGCCAAGGGCGTGCCCGATTTGTTCCTGCTCTCTGATACAGAGGCCTAACGCTTGCCAAAGAAGCTCAGCAGGCTATGCTGCTTCGGTGCCGCTTTTGAAGGTCCTTTAGGCGACGCCTTGGTAGGCAATTTCAAAGGTGCGGGAGCTGCTGGAGCTGTCGATGCTGGCTGCGCCGATGGTGCCGCCTCATCGCCCGATTCATACGTCTCGATATCCTGAAACACTGTATATCCCTTTTCATTTTTCGTACGAATCCTCTTTATGACTTTGCGTCGCTTGTTTGTAGATGACGGGGGAGGAGGAGCTCGAACCTCCTCGTCCTTTTGAATGGCGCCAAATGCGCCAAGACCCGCATGGCGCTGAGCAGCATAGGCCTCGTCATACACGAGAGCTCGGTTGACAGAGGCCAGCATGGCTGGATCGTACGATGTACCCACTGGCTGCAAAGCATAGACTTGCTTTTTGCCGTTGGAAAGTCGAGCCAGGGTGCTCTCCAGCTCGCTCGCCGGCACGACAAATACATGATGTACGTCGTGCACGGCATATATGACCGACACATCCTCCGCCTCGGCAAAGCGCCCGAGCGCTGCCTTGGCCTCGTCGACATGCATGCCCATCTCACGGCTGAGTAGACGGTACGTGACAGCTTGCTTGTCGTGCAGGATCCGCGCCGTGAGGAAAGCATGGGTATCGTCCATGGTCGTCGCTGTCAGGCCGCGATGCTGGGCGCGTGGGTCCACGCATACATAATTCCCCATTTTTCCTCCATCGTTTGTCCATCGACGATGAGCGACCCGAAAGTTGAGTCTCTCTCGGAGCGCCTAGGTGACATTCTAGCTGACGTGTCGCGCACGTCCGACTGGGCAGAAGAAGGTGATGATGCTTCCAAGAACGAGGGTCCCCTTCACGAATCCAAATACGATGTCCAAGTCACTCTCGCCGATCAGCAGGCTGATCCCAACTCGCCGCTGTACTCGGTCAAGTCCTTTGACGACCTGGGCTTACACGAAGACCTCCTCAAGGGCATTTATGCGATGAAGTACACGAAGCCGTCCAAAATTCAGGAGCGTGCTTTGCCACTACTGCTGCAAAACCCGCCACGTAATATGATCGGACAGTCGCAGTCTGGAACGGGCAAGACGGCGGCTTTTGTGCTGACTATGCTATCACGCATCGACTTTAGCGAGGAAAAGACACAGGCTCTGGCTCTAGCGCCGTCGCGTGAGTTGGCTCGGCAAATTATGGATGTGGTTCAAGAGATGGGCAAATTCACGCCGGTCAAGACAGCCTTTGCGATTCCCGACTCCATCAAACGTGGCCAAAAAGTCTCGGCGCACCTCGTGGTCGGTACGCCAGGCACCGTGTACGAATTTCTACGGACGCGCATGCTGGATCCGGCGGGCATCAAGGTATTTGTGTTGGATGAGGCCGACAATATGCTCGACCAGCAGGGTCTGGGCGAGCAGAGTTTCCGCGTCAGACTCTTGATGCCCAAAACATGTCAGCTGGTGCTGTTTAGCGCGACATTCCCTGAGAGTGTGCACAAGTATGCGACGAAGATTGCGCCGAATGCCAACGAAATTCGGCTCAAGCAAGAAGAATTGAGTGTGGAGAGCATTCGCCAATTTTACATGAACTGCAAGTCGGAGGAGCACAAGTATGAGGTGCTGGTGGAGTTGTACAATCTCCTCACCATCGGTCAGAGCATCATCTTTTGTGCGAAGCGCCACACAGCTGACAAGATTGCGCAGCGCATGACGGCCGAGGGGCACCGTGTTGATTCGCTGCATGGTAAGCTCGATACATCGGCGCGTGACCGCACGATCGACGATTTCCGGTCGGGTAAGTGCAAGGTGCTGATTGCCACGAATGTCATTGCACGGGGCATCGATATCCAACAGGTGACGCTCGTCATCAACTACGACATGCCTCTGACACAGAGTGGCGAGCCTGATGCTGATACGTACCTGCATCGCGTCGGGCGCACAGGTCGCTTTGGCCGCAAGGGCGTGTCGATCAACTTTGTACATGACGAAAAATCCAAGCAACAAATGGAGGCGATCGAGCGTGCGCTTCACTGCCGCATTGTGCCGGTACAAACGGACGACCTCGAAGAGATGGAATCCACCATCAAAGAGGCGCTCAAGAGCAGCCAAGGCTCCCAGTAGGTGGTTATATAATCAATTCAGGGACCTACGTGGGTCCCCTCGGATCGACGCGGTGCGACGATCATGTCGTCTGCACCGCGTGACGAGGCCGACATGACGCAGCTCACCCTCTCCGAAGACTCTGTCCAGCCAGAGCCCCTGTCTGAAGAGGCCCTGGGTGCTCTACAGCGCTGGATGCTGTCGATCGCTTGCGTACATTTTGATTTGGAGCTGGGGCCGGACGTCGAGTGTATGTATCCGCCGCTGGGAATCAGCAAGGAGGAAAAGGACAATATCGCGTTCTCTTCCTTCCCTGACACGCATGTATTTAGTGATGGAGACCTTGTGTTCTCATGGCGCGTGCGTGAAGTGCCGTTAGACGCATCGAATGCGTCGCCGCCGGCCTCCTCGAAGCCGGCGCCGCCCCGCCGCTCTCCCTCGGTGCGTGAGTCCATGACACGTAGTGTGTCATGGCTACGTCGATCGCGCAATGAAGCGGTAGTAGATGCATCTCCGCGTCTACACAGCCGGAGCACGTCCTACCTATATGGATACACGTATTTTCTCCAGCGCCGAGACGCGTCGCGGCGGCGAGGCTACTTTCAAAAATCGCTCGTGATTCTCTCGCATCTGCCGTATGTGGGCCTGTTTCACCAAGTGATTGCGCGACTTGGACCTGCCTTCTTTGAGCACGGTATGGTGGTGCTGGAATCGTTTGTGCACGACGTGATCCGATGGCCCAGCCCTGAGCCAGGACTCACGCTGAGTGTATCGGTTCTGGGCACGTTATTGCATGCGTCTCTGCCGCATGGCCTTGAGGCGCAAAATGGCGATGGCATGCAGTCGGGCACGAGTGCATCGCTGCCTATCCTAGCGTCTGTGCCTTCGACACCGCTGATACAAGTATTTTATGAGCTCTTGCCTGACCTGTGGCGCCTTTGGGAATGTATGCTGACGGCTGAGCCGATCCTCATTGTAGGTCGCGATCCACGAACCACGAGTGATGCCGTGTGGCACCTCGTGGATCTCATCCGACCGGTCCCTGTCGCCGGAGACTTTCGTCCCTTCTTCCACATCCACGACTACGACTTTCGTGCCTTTGTCACGCGCGCTACGCCGCCGACCGGTGTGGTGCTCGGCGCGACGAATCCCTTCTTTTTGCAGACTTGTGCGACGTGGCCCCACATTGTACAGCTCGGCCGCGGTGACAAACCTGCCCACCAGGGCCGCGATACGCCCACAGCGCGTATCGTGTCTTCTAGCAAGCGACGTGTTAACAAAGACACGACCCTTCTCAAGCAGCTGTTGCAATGGCGTGATTCGCCCTCGCAACTTGAGCATGCAAATGCTGTCCTGCGGCGCTACTTCTCTGACCTCACTGAACGATTCCTTGCGCCGCTGCACCAGCACATGGCGACGCTGATACCTGCCTCGTTTGACTTGACGTCGCCTGCCGAGGTACCGCCCATCAAGTCGTTTCACCGCGAAACGTTTCTGCAATGGCTGAAATCTCATCCTGGACCGCTTCGCATGCGGCAGCGATCCCTATCGCCGGCCAGTGTGCTCCGTCACTCGCTGTACTCGGACTTTCTGCAGTCGCCCAACTTTGCCGTGTGGCTCCAGGGGCGCGTAGAGGCAGCGCAGTACGAGCAGCGTCAACGGCGCATTGCGGCCTTGGCGATGGGCGATGTCGTTACGTTTGGACGCACGCGCTCGGACATCGAGTCGATCGATCTGTATCTACGTCTACGAGAAGAGCTGCGGGCTCTCGAGACGGCACTGCAAGCGCCGCGTGCAGCGCCTGGGCCTAGTGCGCGGTGGCGCGCATCGATGGAGCCCAGCGGCACGGGTATGTCTCTCATCGAATCGCGTGCGATGATCGCGCAGCGTACGCGCCTCGCAGCACAGATGGAACGCCTGCTCCAGACGATGCCTCCAGATCTGCGTGTAGGGTTGCCGTAGAGATCATCACACGATCGGGGCCAAGAGTCGGCGGAGCATGCGCGAGACGGCGCCTGTTGCGACGATCTGCGGACGGCGCAGGCGGCTTAGGTGCGTGCGCGACATGCCTGAATTGAGATGCTGCTTGTTCGAATGGGCGCGCTTAATTTTCGGCGTGCCGCGTGACGAGCCTTGGATGGGGAAAAAGCGCTTTTTTGTGGCTGAGTGCGTCTTGAGTTTGTACAAGTGGGCCTTTGGCCGCGGTGCCGCGAGTGACATGGATGTGGTGGACAGGACACGCGACATGGGCGGTGCCGCGAGGCGCACACTTTGTCGCAAGGCACTCAGCAGCATCGTGGGTCAAGGAGCACGTCCCAGCCAGCGTCGTGGGCGTCCATCTTCTGATTCACGTGACCAACAACCCCACGTATCGTGGGTGTGACCCCAGGGGGGGCGTCGGCGGACGTCGCCTGGTTGCTTGGCGCAACATGGCCGGCTCGCGCGCGTCGGGGAGGCGTAAAAGTACACAGAGTGTACTTGATGCCTACTGTGCTGTACAGACTTTGTTCAGGGACCATGAGAGTGTGGTGGACGCACTCCACGCGGACCTCATGGAGCATGCGATGCAGGCATTGTCAGCGGAGCGCACATACACGGAGGAGGAGCGGCAAAGGGTGCTCGAGTTTCTCGATGACCGCATCATGATCTTTCGATTCCTCCGCCGCGCTGGCTTCGATAAGGACACGGCTCGGTCTATGCTGATCAAGACGGTGGCATGGCGCATGGAAGGCGCGATTGATGCCTTGCCACAAGACTTGCTGCAATCGCCGTATATGAATGCTACGTCGAACGGCATCCCTCTATTTTGGCAGCACTCGCGCTTTCGTGACAAGCTTGGGCGCCCCGCGTTGTACGTGCGTCTTCAGCACGTAGAGCGTACGCCGGAAGGGCTGCACGAGTTGAAAAAGACCATCATTGCCTCGTTTGACGTCATGCGGCGCTACCTCTTGCGTGTGAATCGGCGGACTAGGCGCGGAGACCCCGTCATACAATGTGTCGTGCTCGTGGATGTCATGGACGCAGGCCTCGCCAACGTCGAGCTCGATATCCTGCCGTTTTTCACGGATTTGCTCAAAAATCACTACCCCAGCCTATGTGGCGCTGTGTATATTTTGCGGTACTCGTGGTTTCATGCCGGGCTGTGGCGTATGCTGCGTCCCATCCTGCCGCCCAAGCTCCTTGAGCGTCTGTTTTTCGTCGACAGGCCGGAGCTACTGGCGCACTTTGAGCACCATATGCCGCGGTCCCTGGGCGGCCCGTTGAGCATACCTATCGCGCCTGATACGAGCGATGTGTTCAACTATTTCGTCCGTGCAGCGGCCTGGTCGCATCCGTCATCGTCTTCCTCTGGCCCCACGCCCAAGGCCACGGACCCGTCTCCGCCTGCGCTCCGGATCCGCCAACATGACTTTGACACGATTTACGATGTCATGTCATGCATGGGCTCACCCTACACGCCGGCGAGGACGCCACTTACGCCCCACACAAGCATGCCCACGACGCCGCGCCAACATGCTCAGACAGGCTCGCCGATCCCATTACATGACCTGCCCACATCGCCCAAGGCGTACCGCCGGCAACGTGCGTCGGGCGATGCCCGCTCTGTGGTATCGTGGTTCCTATCCTGGCTCTCGCCGCCCCAGCGGTCCGACGACGACGAGGCGCCTGCCGAGCCTATCAGGACCAGCCGAGGCGGTGACGCAGACGCTGCGCCTGCACCGACACCACCTGCCACTGCCACGGCCCCACCCACGGCATACGGGACAGCTGAGAGCAACACAGTGACACGGTACCTGTCGTGGCGCGCGCACAAGTACGCCGAGATGGACGGGCATGTGTCGCCGTACAACATCGAGAACCCTTACTTTGGATACCCCGCCTCGTACGTGACCCATGACCCTGCCAGCGTGGATATGACCGCCTCGGACCCAGCGGCGGCAGCGGCGGTCCCCGCCAGCGGCGGCGCCCGGCCGGCCGGCTTCTCGCGCGAAATCCATGTGAAGCGACGGAAGCGTGACTTGGTGCGCACACTGTCGTACCTGTTTGTGCTGCGTCTCATTCGGCTGTACCACACGATACGCCGCGGCATCCTCGTCGTGGTGTGGAACGTGCTGGGCCCGCACCGGGCTTGGGCTTCGTTAGGGCGCACATCACCGGGACATCGGCCGTCGAGGTACACCCAGTGCCGCGTGCTAGTACTGCTGGCCCTGCTGCTGTACCTCCAGCTGCCTCGCGCACGCTTCCTCTCACTACTGATACCGCATTTCCATGCTATTGTATGAATGTTACTTGCTGTCCTCCTTGGCGGCCTCGGCAAGGAACTGCTTGATAAAGGCCTCCTCATCGCTGTTGTTAGTATATAGACATGCCACATACGCGCTCTCAGCATTCAGGGGCACCTTGTCCACGGAGGGCTTCTCCTTCTTCGACGAGCCACCGCTCATACCCGCGTACGCCGCGGCACCGATCGCGCCGAACACACCCAGCACGAGGTGCTCGCTCGGGATCTTCATTCCTGCGCGTCAGCTTCCTTTCGCGCACGTACCTGCAATCGTGTAGGACATGTTGCTCGTAGTTAGGAAGCGGCCTCCGCTGGCTTCCAAGGCACCGTACGCACCCGCCCACCCGACTGGCCGCCGTGTCGCCCCGTGGCGCCGATGTCGGCCGAGATGGAGGTGCCACGCGAATCCCCAGCGCCCAGACACAATGCAGGGCGCGCCATTGTGCAGCGGCCTATGCCGCCACCTTTCCAGCGGGTGTGACGGAGACGACGCTGAGATGGCGTCGACGTCTGCATCGCCGACACAGAGAGTGCAAAGCCATCCACTCGACACGCTGTCGGCCGACGATATGACGACGTTGCCCTGGACACCACGTCTTGGCACGTCGAGATCGATGCACAGCCTTCCTTCGCCACCCAGCTCTACGCAATCCGCGCGCAGTGTGCCGACACCTGGCAAGACTCGCCGCGTTCGATATGTAAAGACGCTCCAGGACGCGTCTCCACGGAATGTGTCTCGCTCCGAGGATGTCGACCACATCTTGGCTATGTGTTACAACGTCAGTATCGGTCGCATTCAACGCATGGCACCCGTACACAAAGAAACGTTGCACGCCATCGCTGCGAAGGAGCGCATTTGCATGGAGCTTCGCGAGGAGCTTGCGCGCGAAGAGGCGCAGCTGGAAGAGCTACGCTCTGCATGGAAGCGCATGACGATGCGGATCGGAACGCATCCACCTGCACATGTGCCCCATCGTCGTCCACCGCCCGCCTCTCCGACTGCGCAGTCGACGCGCGAGACGTCGCGGATCGCAGACCATGCCAAGGCAGCTGAAACATGGCCCGATTGGCGACGCATACCCTCGCAGCTTTCGAATCAGTTCCATGCCATGATGGATCAGTTTCAGACGGCGGACCATGATACAGGCCCATCATCATCGCCCACTCAAGACCGCGCTGTGCGTGCGGGCCAAGCTAGGCGGTTTGCCGCCTCTCGTACACACACGCAGGACATGCTCTCGATCACAGATGAACTGCACCCTGACATCCTGCGTGAAAAGCTGTCGTCAGGCTGGCATGTGTTATCACAGCGCCTGCGCGACACCACCGCTTCGTTTGCCGACCTGTCGACGTGGGCGCCAGACGATCCACCGCCTACATCGAGCCAAAGCAGCCGAGCATCCCTGCCTTTTTCTATGGAGGACACGGCCTTCGGCACGGTCTCTGGCCTCGATGCCATGCACCGCGCCGCCACTGCACCCAGCGTCCTGCCTCTTGCGGAGAAGCGGCATGCCCCAGCCCCAGAAGCACATCCTCGCATCGTCTAGATACCCAAGCACACTTAGACGGGAAACGCGTCTCCATTTTGATGGGCATACATACCCAAAGGCCAGCGTGGGCACAAACCTATAGAAACAGCTAGGCATCAACCAAGACCGATGTATTTTATGCCTCCTGCGCGCGAACGCGGGCGTTGGCGTTGGTAACGCGGACGCCAAGCACCTTGGCCCTGCGATGTTGTTAGTATGCGGTGCAAACGACCATACGTACTTCTCGAGGATCTGAATACGCTTCTTGCTGCTCACGTTGTGGGCAATCTCAGCGGCAAACGTGTTGTTGTGCATGAGAAGGAGATCCATGTCGTTGACATTGGCCACCACAAAGCGGCGGTAGCCGTTGGGCATAATGTGGCGCGTCTTCTTGTTCGAGCCGTAGCCGATCTTGGGCATGCTGATCGTGCCCTTGAAGCGACGGCGAACACAGTTGTCAATACCCGTGGGCTTGCGCCAGTTGGGGCTGACACGCTTGAAGCGGTCCGACTGGTGGCGGGCGAACTTCTTGGTCCGCTTCTTCACAATAGGAATCGTAGCAGCCGGCATGATACACTAGGCAGCGACCGTAGGGTAAGAGAAGCTGAGGCGACCGAAGAAGCGCCCTAAGGCAGGCTGCCCTCGCTTTGCATGCTCGGCCGAGGAAAGCAAAAGCGCACGACTCGCTTTGGTCCCACGCTCCTCTCAAACTATAGTTTGTACACGTGATCTACCTGCGCAGCCAGGGAGACAGACTTGCCCAGGTGCGCCGCTGCGTACGTTTTCCTTACCTGCTGGCCACTGACCTACAATAACCATGTCGCTTATGCAGAGCACTCCGTTCATCGTCGACGGCAAGGGTCACCTCCTCGGCCGTCTTGCCTCGATCGTGGCCAAGCAGATCCTGCTAGGCCAGAAGGTGGTTGTGGTGCGCTCCGAGCTCATTAACGTCTCGGGCAGCTTCTTCCGCAACAAGGTATGTTGGCGTGCTCACGAAACTAACCTGCTCAGTTGAAGTACCACGCTTTCATGCACAAGCGCCACCTTGTGAACCCCCGCAAGAGCGGTCCCTTCCACCACCGTGCTCCTTCGCGCATCCTGCACCGTGCTGTCCGCGGTATGATTCCTCACAAGACGGCGCGTGGTGCCGCTGCGCTCCAGCGTCTGAAGGTGTACGAAGGTGTGCCTCCGCCCTACGACCGCAAGAAGAAGGTCGTTATCCCAGATGCCCTCCGTGTGCTGCGTCTCAAGCCGGGCCGCAAGTACGCTACGCTCAAGCGCATCTCGTCTGAGGTCGGCTGGAAGTACCAGGACATTGTCGACAAGCTCGAGGCCAAGCGCGTCGTCAAGCAGCAGGCCTTCCACGAGCGCAAGTCGGCTGCCACAAAGCAGCGCGCTGCTGCCGCCACGGCTGCTGCCTCGCAGCTCGAGCCCATCAACAAGCAGCTCGAGGCGTACGGCTACTAAGTGTATTTTCCACACATTCACACGCACCCATGACTGTGGTGCTCAAAATCCTCCTCACTTGGATCTAGGTAGGGGTGCGACGCATACCATGGTGCAGGTCGTCGTGGCTTTAGCTGGGACCACTCTGAGCGCCATGCTGGGTCGTGGTAGTCGGCGCCTGCCCTGGAGCTCGTGTCTTGATACGCTTGATTCCCTCCCCACTGTATCGTTGACGTAGATCTTTAGCGAGGACCTCTGGCGAAACGCAGACTGTCTGATTTGCTAAGCGGGCGTGCGTGGTCCCAGAACCGTTATTGGACGTGTTTACCGGCGGTCTGGCTCCTCCACCTGACAGCGCCGTGCGTGGTTGCCTCTTATCACCGCTGTGGATAGCGGGACGCTTGCCATGCATTTCTGGAGTCTTGCCCAGCAACTTGCCTCCTTGTTGCTCACGCTATTTATTCTACTAATGCGGGCGATTGCGCTCTTCTTTGGTCTTACACCCGTTCTGGTCATAAGCATCTCCGAGCTGCGTGGCGCCTACCTGACCTACGTGCGGGCCAGTCAAGGCGAGTCGCCCAAGCAAGCTGCATCACATGCTCGCCCCCTGCGACCAACTGGACAGGAGTCGCACGCCACAGTCGCCTCATCTGTGTACAAGAACGATGCGTCGCAGCTACAGCAGCGCGTTACGACCAACGCGCCATAGGTATTCACGCTGTCAATGTATAGGGTATCTACACAGGAGAGGTTTTCGTGCTTTGTCACATCGAGTGGCGCTGGTGTTGTGACTGCACGTGGAATCCCGGAGAGCTTGCGCTCAGACCCACGCTCAGGCCGCGTTCAGCCAGCATGGTGAGCCAGGATGTGCGGTGCTGCGTCGGCGCTGCATCTGTCTGCTCGATGCCTCTTTGGAGCGAATAGTCCAACGAAATCGAAGACGGCAGGCGATTCGCTTTGGGTCCAGATAGTGCGCTTGGCATTCTTGGAGATGAGAGTGCGTGTCCGGAGACGTGACTCGACGGCTCGTTTACCTCGATAGGGCCTGGCTGCAGAGACGTAAGCGTGTCGCTCTGTCGGTGCAGACTGAGGGTCCACACACCAGCCAGTAAAAGCACAGTGCCTACTACAATCATGGCCACACTGAGCCACGATAGGTATGCCGCATCGTTAAAGTACACCAGTCCGAGCGTGATCGACGAGACGTTGTAAAAGCAGAAAGCCAGTGGCGCAATGAGCATAGGATCTGCAAGTTGGAGACCCTTGTGCAGGTACCACAGCTGGAGCATGGCTGCAGCGAACAGCACCAAGATCAGACACCAGCTGAACCCGCTGCTGAACTGGTTGCGGCCCTGTAACGACAGTATCAGCAGGTCAACGCCGCTCTTGGCCATGACCAAACATGCGCCACTAAGCAGGCCACTGGCTGCGCTGTAGGCAACGGCCAGCGCCAGTACCGTCGATCGTGCATTTGGCATATCAAAGAGGGACGACTGGGAAGGTACAGCGCCATAATCCGGTATATGGGGGTTCTGCGGTAGAGTGCCATGCATCCGCTTAGCATGCTGGCTGTGGTCAGGGAGGAGGCGTTCCTCGGAGTCCAGGTGCTTGTGTGTGGGCGTGGCGACGCCTGAGCTGTTCTCGCTGACTTCTGCGACTGTGGCCAACGAAGGCACCGGCAAGTACCTGCGCCATCCAAAACGTGTGCGCCGTCGTCGGCGCAGTGTCAACAGAGGTTGCCACGTGAGTTGGTACTCGGTGAAATGTGCTATCGCCAGTATCGTTGCCAAGACCAGCGTGTACACAAGAGCGATCGCGACGAAGGGAGGTCGCTTGTACAATTCCATAAGCTCTGCGAGTGTGAGCGGAGCATGCGGTACGGCACCAAAGTACCCGACCATGATCGCGCCAAGAGCAATGAGACAAGTGCCTGTAAGCATGTGCCACGAGAAGATCGCATCGAGCATGACGCGGGCAAGCAGTGCGTTATACAGTAGACTTACGGCCCCAAGCGGCGCAAGTATCACGACAGGCAATGTGCCGATCTGAAATAGGGTGCCGCTGATATTGGCGCTCAAGAACACGACAAAGCCTGCGATCCACATCGGCCGTCGCCATGCAGACTGACGCTCTGTCTCTGGCAAGCGCTGATTCTGTACATGCGAGCGTCGCTGCATGGTAAGACCCAGGCTCTGGATCAAACTAGCTACAAGACCGATTCCCACGGCTAGCGGTACATCCATCGCGCACGCTGCCCGGGCCGTCGGAAGGCTAGAAGAAAAAAACGTCGCCGCCGTGAAGAGCGGCGTGTGTGTGTGGAGTAGCGTCGTTCGGTCGCCCCGATGTGGGGCGGATGCATGCCCCGATTTTTACGTACCGCCGTGGGGGTCGACGGCCGCGACGCGTACGACGACGAGACGTTGCCACCACCCCATGGGGCCATCGCCGCCACCTCCAACGGCGTCAGCATCTTCTGCAGAAGCGCGCCCTATACCTTTCAAGGCACCGCGGCGCAGCAGCAGCATGACGCAGAGCGATCCGGGCGTGCTGAGCGCATCACTTCCGTCCTCATCGCTGCGCTCCTTGCCCGCCCGATACGCCGCCTGGAAGCAATCTACCCGGGTATTCCGTGCGATGCGCCATGAGGGAAGTATGCAGGTGACGCCTCCCTCGTCTCCTATGTCGATGCAGCCTCAGCCTCAGCCTGCGTTTGAGCCACTGGATGCCATGATACCCGCTGCTCTGCAGCATGGCGAGCCTTTGCTAAAAGTGACGCAGAACAAAGTAGCGCAGCGAATGTTTCGCGTCAGCCCCGAATCAGCATCGATCCTATGGGCCAGCAAGCGCGGAAACTCGGTGCATCTGTATGCTATTCGGGACGTTCGCGTGGGCGCATCGGCCCGGTCGTATCGCCAGTCACTGCAAATTTCCGATGAGCATGAAGCACGTTGGATCTCTATTATCTACCAAAATGATCGTGCATACAAGGCTGTACATATGATTGCACTATCAGACGAATCTCTTGCGCGGTGGCGCGACACACTGCTCCGCGTCTTGGCCCAGTGGCAGGCCCTGGTCTCTGGCCGCGTGACCGCATCGCGTGCCCAGTGCGAGTGGCTGCATGCCTCGTGGGATTTGGATCGAGCGCTGGATGAGCGATCACTCATGCAGCTGTGTGAGCGCATGGGCCTGCAAATTAGCCGGCCTGAGCTGCGCGCCTTATTTGTGGAAGCGGACAAGGAGCGGCGTGGTACGCTGCACTTTGAGGCATTTCAGCAGTTTGTGGCCGCACTCAAGCGACGACCTGACCTAGAGGAGGTGTACCATCGACTCCAGTCACACGGTCAACTCACACTCGCCACCTTTATGGCGTTTGTGCGCGTGGAACAGGGCGAGTGGGCATCCACCGACGAGCATATCGCACACATATTCCAGCGCTTTCACGTGGACACACCCGATGGGTTTTGTGCGTACATGACGTCTCGGCAACATGGTGCGTACCACGCAGCGTATTCTGAGCCGACACTCGATGCGCCTTTGAGCAGCTACTTTATTTCGTCGAGTCATAATACCTATCTGGAGGGTGGTCAGTGGAAGGGAGACAGCACAGTCGAGGGCTACGTTCGCGCCTTGCTCCGCGGTGCACGATGCGTGGAACTGGACTGCTGGGACGGGCCAAGTGGCCAGCCCCAAGTCACGCATGGACATACGCTCACCAGCCGCGTGCCACTTGACGATGTCGTTGCGGCCATTGCGCAGTATGCCTTTGTATCCTCGCCCTATCCTCTTATTCTGTCGCTCGAAGTACACAATGACCTTGCTCAGCAGGAGGTGCTTGCCTCCATTTTACGCACGCAGCTAGGCGATATGCTTGTGACGGCGCCGCTCGAGGACGACGTGCCGGGCGTGTTGCCCAGCCCCGAACAGCTACGGTACCGCATCCTTGTCAAGTGCAAGGACTATGAATGGATTCACTCACAGACGCCGAACGAAGAGGATGAGTCGATGGGCTCGTCTGAAAACGCTGATTGGGACAGCGACTCGCTCCTAGAGCAGGCGCGGCACTTGGTACGGCTTGCCAGACCGAAACGCACTGGCAAAGTGGCGCGGCCTCTGAGTGGTGAGCTTGTGCGTTTGCTCGTGTACACCATCGGCGTGCCATGCCGTGGTCTGAACAAGAAAGAGCATTACGCGGTCGAGCACATGTTTTCCCTGTCAGAGCGATCGGCCGCGCGACTCATGCGCCAGAGCTACATGGATTTGGTCAAACACAATCTCACGCACCTTACGCGTGTGTACCCGTCCATGACCAAACTGAGCCGTCTGACCTCCAGCGCCAACTTCCGCCCCGTGGACATGTGGGCGTCTGGGTGCCAACTGGTGGCCCTGAATTGGCAAACGCACGACCAAGGCATGGCCCAGAACCTAGCGATGTTCGCCAACAGTGTAGGCTACGTGCGCAAACCCGACGCACTGCGTCTGCGCTCGCACGTCAAGAACGACGGGACCCTTTGCGTATCGTGCGTCCTAACCATCGTCTCAGCTCAGCAGCTTCCGAATGTGCGTGCCACGGACGAGGCTCTCTGTCCCTTTGCCACCGTCGCTCTGGACGTGCCACACGAATGGGGCCGTGATGCTGTGCGCCTATCCGTGCCTCTTGATGCATCTCCCGTGCGCCAGGTCCGCACACCAACTGTACGCTCAAACGGACTGATTCCTCTCTTCCAAACGCCAGTGGGTGTCGAGATACGTATGCCTGCCGGTGTCGATACCGCTGCCGTCCTGGCTCAGCGAACACGAAAGGAGCACATTCTACGCCAGGCAACTCGCGGCCTACTGGACTTGTGTTTCGTGCATGTACAATTGTGGGATGAGCAGGTGAATGGCGCTGTGCCCCTGGCTACAAATACGTTCAGTCTTGGCCGCGTAGGGCACGGCTACCGACATTTGCCCCTGTACGACATGCAGCTCTCGCCGCTGGTGTACTCGACCTTGTTCATTCACACGGCCTATACCCATATTACCATATAGAAGCCAAGGTGTGACTCGTCCAGCTAAACTCACTACGGACGGCGGCTATTATTCTTTAGCCAACATTTTAGCTCAGGCTCGGGAAGGCCTGCTCGTCAGCGAGGTTCACGACGGGGCCCTGTCGACCACCGCGGCTGCGGTTGCTGCGCTCACCACGGTTACCGCCGCGACCAGCGCCACGACCGCCGCGACCGCCGCGAGCACCGCCGCGACCACCACGTCCACTGCCGCGCGTCGACGGCGTGGACTCCGAGGCGTACGAAGGCAGGTCGATCTCGACGAGCTGCTTCTCCTTGCGGGGACGAGGAGCTTGCGACTTCTTCTCCTGGCCAGCAAAGTACGACTCGCCCTCACCACGCTCAAGACGCTGGCCGTACGACTCATCTTCCTGCACGGTGCGAGGCGCACTGGCGGCAAGCTGCGGGCGCTTCTCAGCCTGCGACTTGAGGTACTCATCAAGCGTGAGTGTGTTGTCTTGCACGGGCTGCTGAGCCTCCTTTTCGGCCTTCACATCAGCAGCGTCTTCCTTCGCGAATTCCTCCGCGTCCTCCTTGGCGTCCTCCTTGGAATCCTTCTCGAGCTTCACGGCGCTAGCACCGTCCGTGCCACCCCAGCCCTGGCGTTGCGACTTGGCCGTCTCTTCACGGCCCGTACCAGAGTGGCGGTCAAACTGACGGCCACGGCCGCGCTGAGAGCCACGGCCACCACGGCCGCCACGTCCGCGGTCGCCACGGCTGCGACGCTCAGCACGCGAGTCGCGCTGCTCCAAAAGAGGAGGCTCTTCGTCCATGGGCGCAGGTGCCGACTTGGGAGCCGATTGACGCGGCGCACCTGGCACGTACCGCTGCTGCTGAGGCTGCTGGGGCTTCTTGGCGGCGGCCTGGGACGAAGCCTGCTGCGAGGGAACGTCCTCAGCACCGTCAACGCCAAGCAGTTGGAATGGGTTGTTCGAAGCAACCGACATGATCAATATAAATCAAACCGCTCGGTAGTGGGGGCAGAGACCTTTCGTGCGGTTACGCTGGTTGCACCAAGAAAAGCGCTTGGGTCGGCAGAAGAAACCTCGAATTCGCTCCAGGCTTCCCTGCTGACTTGCCTTTGCGTACAGCCAGCCACTTTCGAGCTGTACATAATTACGGAAATACCACATTCAGAAGCCGCAGTCGCAAGTCACATGCCGATTTTCGCTCTGACTATAAAGCACCAAGCTGCCCACACAATCGCCCACATGGCGTGCTCACACATACATAGAATGATAGTAAAAAGGCCCGTCTATACGCGCTGGTTGATTTTGCGATAGCGCTGGCGAGAGCACCATCTACATGGGACATAACTAAGGACACAGATCGCGTATCGCGCCATGCTACGCGTGCACGAATGCTGAACGCGTCTGGGGGAATACATACGCCGATATGCACACTCGCATCACCGCACACTTATTTAAAAGGCAGCTGCGTGAGGAGCCTGAGTGTATGCGGTAGTCTCTTGCGGCTGAACCGGCGCAGCGGGCTCGGCAGCAGGAGCGGCAGCCACAGGCTGGTTGCGCGACTCGGACATGGGGGCCGAGATAGGCTCGTCGTCCTTCGGCTCAAGGATGGTGACCGCGTCGGGCAGCGGGAATGGCCGACCAGAGCGACCCTCGGGATCCCAGCCGTGCATGATCTTCACACGAAGACCAAGCACACCCTGTTTCATAAGAACGTGACGGATGGCCTCGTCAACAAAGTCCTTGGCAGGCTGACCAGTGTGGATCATGAAGCCGTCCTTGAACTTCATGGCCTTGGCACGAGCACCGCGCACCTTACCCGAAATAACAACCTCACAGCCCTTGGCACCAGACTCCATCACGTAGCGGAGCACACCGTATGCGGCGCGGCGCACAGGCAGACCACCGAGCAGCTTGTTGCGGAGCGACTCGCACTGAGCCACAGCGTGAAGACCACGGTTGGCCACCTTCTCGGCGTAAAGCTCGAGCGAGCCCTCGGGGAAGCGGAAGCGCTGGCGCACGAGCGACGTCAGCTCACGAAGGCGGCGACCCTTGTCACCAAGCACCTCCTGCGTGTGCGTAGCGCGGATGATAATTTCCGTGCGGACGTGGTTCACACGCACAAGGCAGCCCGAGTAACCCTCGGCAGCCAGCTCACGAGTGAAGAACTCGTTCAGCTCAGCCGAGAAGACACCGTCGGCAACAAACTTCCTCTTCTTCGAGATGATAGCGGACGCCATTGTACGAAATGGGTGGTCGGTGGTGTGGCAGGAAAGAACTGGTCGTGTCCGCTTGGTCCTTCGTGGCCTAGAACTGCAAAAATCACCAGATCACGTGCTTCACATGTGCGGCGCACACGAGAGGTATATTGCACACCTCCATTCCGCTTGCCTGGTCATCGCGCCTCGCGCCTAGGTCAACCTTCACACCCTCCACTCCGGTAGTTGGTACGTATATTCCCATGGCTTGAGGGGCCAGGCTAGGACGATGGAGTGCACGACTGCACGTAAAACTGGCATCTCTTGACCGATGTGGCATCACCCTATGTGTGCGTGCCACAGAGACGAGAATCGACGCTCGGAGCCTGGCCACGCCATCCAATGATGGACGAATGCTAACCTAAACAGACGATAGGCGCCAACACATCGCTCCAGAGCCTTTTGTAAGCCATGTCAGCATCACGACGGGACTTAAGAGCACCGAGCCGTAGTCCCTTTGGACTGCCGTGGCCGGCGTTTGAGTCATAGCCCGCCGACATCAAGGCATGTGCTTCGTCCGTGCCTGACTTTTGTCAAGAATGGCGAGAGAGGGCGCGGCGAGGCTCATGTGCTGGGCTGCCATGCATCTGGGTGGTTGTGTCCCACACACCCCTAGTGCTATCTTTCGATCGTGTTTATGCGAATGGAAAGCTCGTGGCAGTCTACATAGTTGAGGCTTAGAAAAAGAACCATTTAGACGATGCGGGCCTGTGTGGGAGTTGCTTTTCGCTGTAGAGCCGCGTCAGCTCCTCGAGCTTAATCATAACCTCCTCAAGCTTAAATTTGCGTTCCTGCAGGTCAATGTGCTTACGAATGGCTGGATTTTCGCGCGCAAAGTTCACCATGTCCTCGTGCGACATATCAAATCCAAGGCGCGCGTCAATTTCGCGCGGAAATTGGTAGAAAAATTCGGCCAGCAGCTCGATGTTGATGAACATGACCGACATATAAGTGAGTTTGTCAGCCACCACGTTCAAAAAGGTTTCAGGACAGAAAACTTGCGATTCAGGGCCTGCTTTGCATCGACGCGACTTGAGCGCTGCGATGCGCAAGCGCAAGATGTCTGAGCGCTCCTGTAAGAATCGAGCTTCGCGGGCTTTCATGAGCAAAGCGGCATTGAAACCAGGGCGTGTTGGGTCTGCTTGGTCATCCGCCTCCAGATCCAATTCGCCTGTCTCATTCGCATGCTCCATACGTTCAGCCACTCGCTTCCGCTCACGTTCTTCGAGCTGGTGGATATATTCCATGGCTCCACGCAAGCGTCGCGATCCAATGACTTTACGAAGTCGATCCTGTGCCTCGTTGCACATTTCAAGCTCATTCTGCATGAGGCGGACAGACTGTTCCCTTCCACGTTCCCATTCCCGTGGCTCCATTTCTACCTCGTACTTGAAGGGCTTAATACAGTTCTCCACCTGATCGGCAGTGACAGCAAACCGATCGCGAAGCAGCGCACTGCCAAACGTAATAATACGCTCAGCAGTCTCGGAATGGTGGTTAAATGGCTCAGCCGTAGCTAGTTGCTCCAGCTGCGACCGAATAGTGTTGGCCACAAGCTGCGTGCTCATCCTGCCAATGCCACTTTTGGTCAGCGATGAAACACTAAGATCCAACTTATTAAGCCATGCGGGATCGACGTCTTGCTGCGTGATTTTGCGATGCGAGCCAAGCTCTGTGAGAGCAGGCAGCTCTGTGTCAGACCAATATACTTGCGCCAAAATGTCCATGACTCTGTCGTCCAAGGCGTTCTTTAGCAAAAGACGCACTTCTGGCTTGCCAAAGCTATTAGCAAAAAGCTTAAAGCGCTGTTTCATTATATCCATGACCTCGGCAACGTAAGTTTCGGGTGTGATACTGCGGTCATTGTATTGAACTTTGAATTGATACGCAGCATCATCGAGTTCTGAGCGCACGACATTTGATACACCCGAGAGTGACGAGCCCATATGCTCCTCGAGCACGACCATTAAGCGCCTGCGCAGTTGGTCGGTACCGACAAGAGGTGCTATACCAGCGTTACGTCCACGCTTGGGCGCTTCAAACGCCTCGCGATGCTCGTCAAAGAAGCGACGCTCATATTCTTGCGTCAACTGAACCAGGGTGCGGCTGCGTGAGTAAGCAAACATGGACTGGCTCATTTGCTGTGGCGCCTTGCACACAACACCAATGTAACCGAGCGATAGAGGGTATTTGTTGTTGTTGAGGATGGCTGCGCCGACCGTGGGATCAATAAGATCCATTTTGGTAATCACGCCAATCGTGCGCATACCAAGGGGATCGACTTTGCGGCTGGCACGCAAAGCAGGCGAATTCGCAAGGTCAACGTTGGCGGCGCACACCGCGAGAATGACGTTGGGTTCTTTGATGTACTTGTTACACAAGTTCTGGATCTTTTCGCGTAGCTCTTCTGGCTGATCCATCGAGCTTAGCTGCACATAGCCGGGTAAGTCAATGAGGGAAAGATCCGGGACGTGAGGACTGTGAATGTGCAGCTCGATGGGCTTGTCTGACACACACTCTTCCTGTGGCACGGACATGTTCATGTCGTATAGTACTTTTTGGATACGGCTAAAGTCTGTGATCTTTCCACCACCAGAGCCAGGAAACTCGCCATACTCATAAATACCATCGGCTGGCGGATGATCTTTGGGGACATGAACAAGAGTGAGTTCAATGGGCCGACGAGTGACCATGTTGTTGCCCTTGGGCAGAAATTCGTGACCCACAATTGCCTCAAGCACGCTACTCTTTCCGCTGCTTTGTGAGCCAATGACTACGATGCTTGGCAGCACAAGTTCGTCGGAGTCGTGATCAATCGTTTTGAGAATATTGCGTACTTCAATGAGCTTGCGTGTGAGAACCATGAGGTCGTCAGTATTTTCTTGCTTTTCTTCTTGCTTCTCGCCTTCCTCTTCTTCTTCCGATGACCCAGAAAGGGAGGCTGCAAAGGCGGCGGCAGCAGCGGCTAGCCCGCCACCGCCATTCTCGTCGTTCTGCGGATCGGGCTCTTCCGGAGGCTCTTCATTCCCCCCGACGGGTTGCTGGTCCCAGAACTCGGCCTTCTTGATGTCTTCCAAGCGGCCCATAAACGAGCGCAGACCACCTCGAGCAGACTCAAACATGCTCGACGAGTACTCTGACATGGAGTCATACAGGTCCGTGGCCGTGTCGGAGGCCGACGAAATAAACCCATGAAAGGTATTCTTGAGCTCATCCATTTTACTGTGGGCGTAGGCGTAAGCACCGCCTGCAGTAGCCACACCCGCTAATGGCAACCTTAGAAGTTTGAGCATAGCTCGCGGCATGCCTGAGCGGGTACTGAGGGCCCGTGTTTGGATCTGGCGACGGGTAATGGTCGGCGTTACGGACGGCCGTATGGCCGTGCCACGCAGTGAACTACCTCCGCGTCCCGGCATTCTGTACATGAACGGACCCGCCGTTCTAGGCGGGTTCGCTGCAACGATACGCCGGAGCGGTAACATGCGGTGGCAAAATGCCAAAATTGAACGGTGGGGGGAAACCTGCCCAGTGGACTCGCATTATTTGTCTATATGTTGGTCCGCGCGCAATTTAGGCACAAGTTTGAAGCCAATGGTCAAAAGCATCGACCAAGTCACTGGCACGTTTCATAATGCGGCTGGCGTCGTGGTCCCAGCCGTCGACACGACCAGCATGCACGTATTCACGCCCAGTGATGGTAGACTGCGCACCGTATCGCACGGTCGAATCAAGGTACGATCCGGGCGCCACAGCCACGTACGATGCAGCCACGGCCCCCTTATAGACGTCGATGGGATGATGCGGTGAGAGTGTCCAGCGGGCCAAGTAAAAGACGAGCTTCATCATGATCAGCATAAATGCAGGAATCACGCCACTGAATATGCTCGTGGCAACGATACCTGGATGCGCTGTGTAGGCTCGAGGCATATGGGTCTGTTGGCTAGACGCATAGCGCTGGTCCATGCCCAGTGCGAGGAGCTCACACTGATACTTCGTCGACTCGTACGGCCTTGGCGATGTGTGCGGGTCAATGCATTGGAGATCGTTGGCGTGAAAGTCGGCCTCATTCGCTTCAAGCGAGCCTGTCCAAATCACACGCGAGGGTTCCGTGTACGGAGACGCGATCAGCAACGGCTCGAGCTGCTTCGTCAACACATAGTGACCACCTGCATTGATCTGCCAAACCCACCCGAAGCCGTCTTGGCTCTTGTCGCCGGATCGCTGCAGCTTATACGATGGGATCGTGACGGCCTTATGCAGGTTGGTGAGTATTTCCCATGTTGCACCGAGCCAGTCAATACCCAGCCATGCAGCACCACCGGCATTCAGGATGATATGTGTGAGGTATGGCACTTTGGCTTTCACAGCTTCCACACACGCTTTGGTGCTGGCAAGACTGGCGAGGTCGAGTGGCACTGCTTCGATATGGGTGCCCTTGCAGAACGACTGGCGATATAAAGTGCGCGCGTTTCTCGTGCGGTCATCTAGCGGCATGCTGCGTCGCTCGTCCGTCTTGTCACGACGTCGAAGCAGCGCCGAGGCATTCTCTACAGCGCTCGTCGTGGCGACTTCGGCTCCAGGACTCGTATCCAGCGCTGAGGCGGGCTTTGGCACGCCGTGCTTCTCTAAGTAAGCATCATCTGTATAGTACAAGCGCTGCAAGACCGCTTGGAGGTGCAGCACAGCATCGCGAGCCTTGGCCTGATTCCGACACGCAAGAAGCATAGTGCACCCTTCGCCGGCGTGAAATGGCGTGCTTGCCGCGGCATGCGCAGGCTTATCAAGCATGGCACTATCAGGCGGCACTGTGCTCGCCATCTGGATGAGAAGGCGCTCACATACGCCGAGACCCAGGCCGGCGTTGGCCCCTGTCACCAATAGAATCGGGCGAGGCATCCAGTAGAAAGTGGAGTAGCTGCTGCTTGCTATGCTTCCGGTTCGTGGCCTGCTCCATGACGTGGTGTGTCCGTCTTTTCGTGATGGCGAGTGTGAGAAGAAGCGTATAGGCTGCGTGTTCTCTCACGATACGTCATTACTGCCTGTGCGACCGCACCAGCCTGAGCCGGAAAAACGCCCTGTAAAAAAACCGCGCGTGGGGATGACGGAGCCGCCTCGTATCACGTCGGCGCATCACTCATCCACGTCCAAATTGACTCTCGCACAGCGTCAGGATGGCTTGAAAAAGATGTATACCAGCCTTCGTCGCTTCTACGCGCCATTATTCGACCATTCTGAGCCTGCTCTTCAACACCTCGGGGCTGACATGGCTACGAATGATGCTTTGCGCATGGAACAAGACGTATTTCAGCATGCGAATGAGTTTTCATACAAAAGCTCGAGTATCGTAGGTGCTGCGAGTGTAATGAAGCGCTCCTCCGAGGTCCTGGCGGCGTCCGTTGCCGAAGCTGCGCAGGCTCTTTCTATCAATAAAAATGCCACGGATGAGGCTGCAAGGATTCTCGAGGCATGCACCGAGACGGGCACGGAAACCGATGTTCGGCTCAAGCGCGAGTCGCAACAGCAACGTAAAAAGGGGCGCCTTACGCGCGAGCGGCTTGTCAAGGCAGGCTTTCTTTGTCCCAAGGGTGACCTGGAGCAGCTGGGCTATCTCATGGACGTGCCCAGTGAATGGGGCCCCGGAGGCGAGGCAGCGGATGCCAGTGGCGAGAAGCAGACCTGTGTACGGTGCGGTGTTGTGTTCAAGGTCGGGCCGCTTGGAGCTGTACAGAGTGCTGAGGCGTGTCATTTCCATCCTGGGCGTCCGCGTCGTGAACGGCTGGGTGAAACGACGCGCTCTCGAAAGGTATTTCGATGGACATGCTGCGGTCGCACAGCCGATTCTAATGCGCTAGGTGAAGATCGATGCGCAACTGGACCGCATGTGTTCAAAGAGAAAACACCACAAGCGATGCATCGGCGGGCAGGCTACGTCCGATGGTCCGATATACCCAGCGCGGCTCAAGAGGCAAGCGAAGTACTCCCTGTAGCCGCTCTTGACTGCGAGATGAGCTATACAACGGCCGGCATGAGTGTCACACGCGTCACGCTAGTGGACGAGACGGGCGACGTTCTATTTGACGAAATGATCCGATGTCCAGAGGGGGTATCAATGATTGACCTAAATACACAGTTTTCCGGTATACAAGCTGAGGCGTACGAAGCAGAAGCTGTCTTTGACTTGGATAGTGCACGCAAGACCCTGGCACAATACATTGGTCCGCACACAATTCTCATCGGACATGGCCTCGAAAATGACTTGCATGCCCTACGGCTCTTGCACACAAATGTCGTTGATACGTGCCAACTCTTTCCCCATCCACGCGGCCTGCCCTTTCGTCTCGCACTCCGTGACTTGGTATCACAGCATCTCGGCAAGCTCATCCAGACGGGTGGCGCGAGTGTAGGCCACTCGTCCGCAGAGGATGCACAAATGACGCTTGAGCTGGTCCGCTGGAAGTGGATGAATCGGTACACTTAAGCTGACGTCTTGCGCTCTAATTCTCGTCTCTCGCGACGCACAGCACGTCTCATCTTGCGTCGCTCGACACGAGGCACATGCGACGTGTCGCGCTTGCGTTTGGTGGGCACCTCCTGTCTTGCCTGCTTTGCTTCCATAGCCCGCTGATCTTCGAGCAAATCAACGAGCGTACGTGGATCAATGCGCATGACGTGCGCTCCTTCACGCTCCATTTCCGTCTTGGCAAACGCCACAAAACGCGCGTGACGTCGCTTGTGATTCTTGCTCTCCAGGTGCACATCAATGCTCTTCTCACTTTTTAACAGAACAATCGGGCATGCGACACAACGAAAACGGTACGGGGACTCTGGCTGCTCATCATCCATGTAGATGGGGCTCTCCATCGCGTGGGCCACCGTCAGGGCCGTCTCATCCTCCTCTTCCTCGTCGCTATCGTCCTCTTCTTCGCTATCAGCTTGTTCATCCTCACTTTGACTATCATCATCCAGTGCTGCATCTAGCGGTACATATTCTTCGTCATTGTCGACCTGCTCACGATGTGCACTGGCCTTGCTGAGTCGCTTGAACATGGTATCGAACCAAATGCAGGTTCGGGCGCGCTTTCTTGTGTGGCTCATTTAGTCAGCAGCATCCATCGTACTATCTCCTCATGTCCCAACACGACGCGTGGATTGATGCGCTCACGCAAGGCACGCAAGAGTTTGGCGCATCGGCGAGGAAAGCAGCACAAAATGTAGGAGAAACGAATATCACAAAAAAAGCGCAGGACCTTGTCCGTCTCGCCCTGTTTCATGAATACGAACGTACCCCGATCAGGCGTGATCATATTATCAAACACATTGTTGGGAAAGAGGCTAGTCGCGCATTCCCTATTATATTCTCTCAGGCACAAAATATACTAAGGACGACCTTCGCGTTTGAATTGGTCGAGGCGCGTGGTCGTGGTACAGAAAATCCACTGTTGACGCAGCAAGAGGCCGCTTTAGACGAACGCGTCGGATCCAAGCGGCGGCGCACGGATGAAACGGTACGAAAAGCATCTACCTCTACACACACATACATCCTCCGATCAACACTACCACCTGATATACTGAAGGTCATGGCAAGTGATGAGTCCGGTGATCCCGTGCTCGATTGGGATACCTCTGAGGGTGAGTTGGGGACTATGGGCCTGCTGTTCGTCGTTCTGGGTATCATATTGGTCTCAGGTAGGCAGGCACCTGACACTAGGATACGCGCGTGTCTAGCGCAGGTATCATTGTCCATTGACCGAGTCATGCCCATGTCACTCCAGCCCCTCGAGTCAGGCACGAGCGATCATGCCAGCCGTCATACACTGGACATGTTCTTTCAGCGTGCCATGCGACAGGGGTATCTAGAACGCGTTCGTGCAGCCGACACATCGCAACAAACATCAGCGCTTGAATGGCGTTGGGGCCCACGTTCAGAAGTGGAAATGGGTGAGCACGCTGTTGCGTCGTTCATGGCCGAATTGTACGGCCAAATCAAGACCGAATCATCAGAGCCATCGGTCTCGATTTTAAAACGTATTGAGCGTGCAGCTGGCACGTCACTTGTAGGATAGACTTTATGATACCTCGTGTACCTCACCCTCTAACTCCCACATTGTTAGATTGCGCCATCGCGGACTCCAAAACCGCATAATATCCCCCCACTCTTTGCCTTGAATCATGCCCATGTTCGGCACATTGTAGTGTACGTGCGTCACATTCCGAAATCCTCGCTCCACTGCTCGGACATCTTCACGAGTTGCTGAAGACGCGCCCAAACTGCGCGTCACAAAGCATACCGGTATAGGTAAGGGCGGAGTATATGTCGGAAGCGAGAGAAGGGGGCCACACACGCTCGTGGCACTACCCAACGTCTGCGCGCGCATAGCGGCAAGTGATTCTAGCAAAACAGTGCCGCCTTGAGCGAATCCAAAAGCGTGGATATGCTGCATAGACCATCCACATCCCCCCGCTGTGTCTGGTTCAGTTAGGTACGCAAACAAGTTTTGCATATCGCGAAGAGCGCGGCGAGGGTCGGGGCGCATATTGACTTCTCCGAGTGAGTCAAAACTATCCCACCACATCCACGCATCTTCTTCCAATAAAGGTACGCGAATTGGAGCCTGCACACTAAGAATGGCTGTTTGAGGCAGTGTTCGCTGAAGTTGTTCGCCAAGCCGAAAGAAGGGCTTCCATGTGTCACCAAGCCCATGCAAGAGCACAAGTAAGTTGGCATCTACCCCACAAGGAGCACCAGCATACTGTAGTTCTAGCTGCGTCCCCTTCGTGAATTCAGCGAGCGCCCTCGACGAGGCCACTGGGCGCTTGAATTTGGGCTCCATGTCACTCTCAGGCCTGTCTCGCACGGACGGCAAATGTCTCCAGTCACGCATGCACCACGCACTAAGACAGCCTGCACGAGGAGTGTGAGTCACGTGAACGAGATGCATGCGTCTTCGATGTGTTTGGGCCAAGGTGCATAATGCAAGCACGGGACGGTCGGCGACGCACGTCGGACAAGCGGCCAGCAAAAATTGGCTTGCCACGGATCTCCTACCAACGTATATCATTCGCCGGTGCCCGATTTGATGGAACACGCTGGCAACACCTTAATTTCTTGCATGGTACGTGAGACAAGCTCCATTGGCCAACCAACTACGGTCTGGTTGAGTGGAATGCGGGGTACGCTAAGGAACACACGCTTCCTCAGTGCTCCCAGCGTGAATGGATAGGTACTAACGGTAGCCTTCGCAGAAAGATTCTCTTGACACGCACCGATGGAAGGGGACATCCCCTAAGGCACCAATGTCCTTGTCTCCTATGACCCCCGGCCATACTGCCTCCTCTTTCCTTCAACAAGAGGATGTCAACATGAAGACCCAATTGGAGAACATGTCCATACAGGCAGCGTCGCATCCATTTTGTGCACCGAGAGACATACCATATATGGTAACGCCCTCACTGCCTGTTCCATGCCTGCTCCCCTCGTTCATGCCACGGGCGACCTGTACTAGCGTTCCTACTTTACCGCCCACAATCATGTCTTCCTCCATAACTCCTACGTTTGGACCACTGCAGATGTCGAACGCGCAAGGGATGCCTGGTCCAATCCCTCTTGACACATCGCCTCTTTGTCCATCGATCACACCGGTGACACCTATGATGCAGCCTCCTTTCTCTGTGGGTCTCGTCTCGCCCTTTGACTTTGTGCACATGAGGCCGGAATCAACTTCTCTTAAACATAGCGGTGCACCACCGGCCTCTTCTTTTAAGCGCCGGCGTGGAAGACCGCGTAAAGAATCTTTGCCTGATCATGAAGCCGCGATCAAACGTGCGATCAAAGCAGGAGAGCCATTGCAGGAGGCATTGCAAATGACGAAGGGACCACCACTCAAGTCGCGTCTACGGCCGCCCAAGCAGCCGTTGACATCCTGGCAATTGTACTTTATGGACGAATTCGACAAGTTGAAAACTTGTTCCCATCGTGAATCTATTAATGTAGCGAAACTTTCATCCGAAGCTGGCCAACGCTATGCCAACTTGCCTGATGACGTGAAGCAGGTCTACGTGCAGCGCGGTCAAGAAGCACGCGAAAAGTACGAAAAGGATCTAGCAGCTTGGCATGCGCAATTGACTCCTGAGGATATTCGTTTAGAAAACCAGTTTCGAGCCGCTCAGCGGCGCCTTGGCAAATCACGACGTGGAAATATGCGAGATCCTAACGCACCCAAGAGGCCGCCTCCTGCCTACTTTTTGTTTTTGCGTGCAGTTCGTACGAATCCTGACATGCGTAGCGATGTCTTTCATGATGAGCGCGATTCACTGAAGCAAAGTGCTTTGGCTTCTGCCAAGTGGCGCAGTATGAGTCTCGAAGAGAAGCGACCTTTTTATGAGCAGGCTGAAAGAGAGAAGGCAGAGTATGTACGTCAGCGCCGAGAATATGAGGAATCACATAGCAAGTCTAAGGACGTCATATAGTCATATACCCTGATGTTGTATTACGCACTATACAATGCTTTCGAGCTCCCTGGCAAAGTGCAGGTTGGTCGTGATAGTCGACCGAGTGGGAATCCGCTCATTCTCAGACGTAGTCTCGACAGCTTTGTTGGCAAATTCAATCGTTTGGTTTGTCGGATTCACATGCCAACCTCGCTCCTTGGCGAATTCCAAAACTTCAGGCAGGCTGTCGAGGAACAAGAGTGTGGCCACATCATTGAGCGGTAGCGTATCGTAAGCTTTTTCTTCACACGAGGCGATCTCATGCCGAATCGTCACCATGAGGATGTTCACAAAAAAGCGGTACTCCTCGAGTGGTACATTCTCTCGCTCGCGCCAAACGTTGGAATAGGAGCCTTCCATGAGCCATCGCTCGAGTAGAACAGGGTGTTGGATATAAGGTGAGTCACGAACAAGCTCCATGGGTAGAGACTCTAGTGCAATATGGAAAGATGCAATCGAGTTAGACGATAGGCTGCGCAAAAGCGAGAGGCCCACAATGGGCTCGTAGTTTTTCGAGAGGGGCAAAGCATGCACGAGGTCCAAGTAGAAAGGCTTGAGCTGGCTCCAGTAGCGATCAAAACTCGAGGTGTCTTGAATACGAATGCTCCAAAGTGCACCGATTTCTAGCACTTCGCGTGTCAACACAAGAGCGTCTTTGTGTTGTTGCACATCGGACTGTTGTGGGTACAGAATATCGCGTTCAGTCAGCATGACTTTGAGCATAGCAAGTTGTGGTCCAATCGATGCAAGCACATTATTATCATTCGATTGAGCACCATTCACGGCATCGAACTGTTGCACTAGGGCCGCATGTGCCGATTGGAGCTCTGGATCGATCGTCATGGCAACAAGGCAGACTCGAAGCGGTCAGCACGATGACGACGCCCATTGATCATCATCACGTGTCTTTTGTGGAGGAGTCGTTTTTCACCACGACCCTTGGCATCTTGATCCATGCGTGGGGTACGCCGACATGGAGTAGATGCTTTGCCAATTATACGTCGTAGTAAGACGCATGGTGGAAGATCTAAGAAACTGATATGCGAACTGGAAACATCTCTTCTTACGAATCCCTTTGGTAAGTTACACGGACTAATCGCCAGTACACATGTTGGCGACTCCACTTCGGCGATGCTTCGTAACGACAGCCACACTGCCGAACGGTACGTCGTACCGCTCTAACCTCAGCACTATTGATTAAGCTAAAACCAGTTTTCATGCCAAGTGCGGATGGTACATCTCTCGAAGAGACAATTGTACCTGAGGGCCTATTGCATCCTCGTTTTGAAAGCCAACGTACGAGTCCAGGGATGTACATTACCGCTGATCGATTCGTATTTCAGCATCTTGTAAAAAAACGTACGCATGAACCATGACTAATAGTCAGGCCTATATCGTGCGATGGCGCCAAATGCCACTATCTCGCCTCACCTGGAATCACTCATTACGCACCAAATGATGCAACGCGTCAACCAAGAAGCCGCGTTGTTGTGCAAACGAGCACAGACAGGTGCTTTGGTACGCACGGTAGATGCACAACCTGTCGCACTACTGCAGGAAACAGAAGGCACCCTTTGCCGCCAATGGACCCCCGGCCTCCGACACGTGCCGACATACGCCTTGCCTCGTTTGATGCAAGACGCTCGGCTACGAGATACCCTACTGGACCATCTGACACGCGCATCGAGAACAAATCGAGGCTGGGTGCTCACGAGCACGGACGGTATTCGAACTTGGCACTTACAACGACATCAGCATACAACAAGTATGGCTGTCGCATTATGGCGACTGGCTGTATGGAATGATTCTGGTGCAAAATTGTCGCCTGTGTGAAAACAGTTGTCGTTGAATAGTATGACGCTGTAAAGGGCTGCCATTTACTTGGACTTGTTAAGCAGGAAGTAGCCAGCCACGGCGACCAGGCCGGCAATCAGGGCAATGTAAAGTGCAGAGCTCGAGCCCTCCGAGGCCATATCCGAGGCCTTACCAGCACGCTTGGGAAGGTTCTCGGGGTCAGCTAGCGTCCCGATGAAAAGCTTGTCAAGCTGGGAGCGAGCGTCTTCCGAATGACCGACATCCTCAAAAGGCTCTGTCGCATCGTTGCCAGCCTCAGTGAGAAGGACTTCGTCACCACCGGGGTGCTGTTGGGTTAGTCGGTGTGATTGTAGTGATACCTACTTCGGACAGAAACTTCGTCACATCGTACACTGTATATGTAAGATTTCGTACTCAATACACACCTTTTCCGTTGATCGCAAGCCAGAGATCTTCCTCCGACTTGTGTTGGCAGAGCTCGGCGTACGTGATTTGACGGGTCATGAGCTGTCTTGTGGACGAAAGCAAGGAAACAAGGTCCTGCTGGGCTTGCATCCCAAGGGCACCTACCGCGTCAACAAACAGCTCGTGGTTTATGTAATCGGCCGAAGATCACGCCGTGTCGCGCGCGGACGTTCACCCAGCTTGAAATGCGCGTATTTTCATTGGTGAAGTTATATAAGCGCAGGAAAAGGGCTTGGGTCTACGATTACAGCTTGGCTGTCATGGGGGAGGGAGAGGGGGGCAATGAGGTGGGTGATGTCGGCGTCGTCGTCCCCTTCTCGGCGGAGCGTTCGTTAGGTGTGGAGGTAGTCGCGGCATGGAACAGAATCACATTGACCGTAATGTCATCGCGGAAACGACGCGACTCCGGGCTGGGGATCGCGAGGAGACCCGCCACGCGTTCGCGTGCTGCACCTCCCAAGGCATTGCGCACGAGATGGGTACTCAGATTATCGTCTTCGAACGTAAACGTCTGCTGATGGTTGGGCGATTTGAGTAAGGGGTGAGATGGTCCGTGCTGCACTTGTTCCAGGGTCTCGTTGGAGGATGATGCAGGCATCGCCGCCGAGTTGGACTTGGATTGGGGCTGGAAACATAAACGCTGCAGCTTGTCTGCACGCACAGAGCCACGCATGCCGGCCAAGTGACCGGCTACAAGGCCCACGGCTTCCTCATTCGACATCAAATCCCATAGCCCATCTGTTGCCATAATGATAAAGCGTAATTCACGCGATGACGACGCTGACACGGGGGTGGTCGCAGCTGGACTTAGTGACGCGCCTGACTTGGAAGCAGAGGCATACGCGGGTGTGAGAGCGTCTTGGAATGGAGCTATGCGTCGCCACTGCACAAGTGGCTCAGCTGTCACATAAGGCGGCGTCTTGAGGGCTGCGGGTGTCATGCGCCGATACTTTTCAGGAAGGAATGCCTCAGCAATGCGCTTCTGCGTCTGGCGATCCCACTTGTAGCGGGCATCGCCAAAGGCCCGAGTGGGTTCCAAGCCGCCCAAGACACGGCCACGTTGGATCACAAAGGCGGCTTCGTCCGGCGGATGCTCGCGCTGTATACGTCGAACTTCAGCGAGGTTCCTGCCCGTCTGATCGACACTCAGCGCTTCGACTTCCCAGCGCCCGGCGCGCTCGTCCCAGTATCCTGCTACGGCACGAGAGTCGCCCGTAGATGCCACGTACAAATCGCGGCGAGCACTGTCGACATACACCATCAAGGCGCAGCTCCCACTGATAGCAGGTAAAATACTCTCGTAAGCCGATCCCTGAGACATGGTAGAGAAAGATGTGTTCTTTGGCTGGCCCAAGGATGACGGCCAAATACTGTGGGCAAGAGACGAGAGTGAGTGTGCGTCGTCGCTGGTATTGTGGTGCTTCGAGACAGAAGCCAAACTCAGCTCATACTGCTTGAGCAGCTCGAGAGGCGTATTTGTGATTTCCTTGTCGAGGCCTCGGAAGCCCTTGATCAAGGCGCGCTTCACAATATCTGGATCACCGTCGAGGGCTGCAATATGATGGTGATTCGAGCCGAAAAGCGAGTTCCATAGAGTAGACATGGTCGAGACTTTCGAGCGCGCCATGTGAGCATACTCTCCCGTCTCCTTGAATACCTTATCTAGCTCCAGGGCGACAAAAGCCACGAGCTTTCGCGACAAAACCTGAGATGTAAAGTCACCACCGTGTCCATCCATGACGGTAAAAAAGCACAAGTCGCCACGTACAGGTGCAGCTGTCTGTGCATCCGATGTTTCTCGCAATCCGTGCTGCGGGGGATCATTGATGCCGCGATCGCGCTCGACAATGACTTCGGAGTGCCGATCCTCGTTGGACGCATTGCTTGCGACGCTGTTCGTGTCATACCGCGCCACGAGACAAGCTCCAGCAGGTCGATCAACGATTGTGCTATTCTCATTTTCACGTAGACGCGCATTCACTTGCTCCTCCGTCAGCGGCGTGATAACACGAAAATGGGGCTGTCCCGTCTGCTTAGAACGAACAGGAATCGTAAAAGATGTTGGGGTGCTCGAGCTGAGCGAAAATTTACTGCGTGTCTCGTTCATTTGACGCGATTCTCGGCGGTTCCAGTAATACCAAGTACCAAACGCGGCAGCTGAGCCGGCTACGCCGACGATGATCCACTCTGCACGGCGCTGGCGATGATAAGCGTCGTTGGTCGACGAGGCAGGACTACGACCAGCAGTCGCAGCAATACGAGGCGTCGACTGCCTTGCTGTGCACGATATAGACGAAAATGCACGCACTGATGCGGGGGCACACGCACGATGTCGCAGCGCACCGTGCATATGCATCACTCGCCTCACACAGCGTCGCTGTCTCCCAAAGAGTTTCTGGCGGCTCAGCTGTGGAGGTTGTGATGGGCCCGCCTCACGTGTGATGAGTCAGCATAGACACTACGCCTGGGCCTCGCGAGCCACGCATTCTCGCTGACCAACGATGGCTGGCTTTTTCCGCTCAGACAAGTCGACGAGCGGCGATTTGCGCAGCATTTATGGTGGTGGTGCTGGTGTTGGTGATAGTGTTAGAAATCGTCCGACGCCGTCGTACTCGACGCCGCTAGCGAGTCAAGCAAGTGTTCCCGTGCCCTCGCTGGGAGCGACGGCCGGTGGCGGCGCTAGTGTCAGTGCGCCTCGCGCGCCACCTGTACCACAGCGCGCTACGCCCGCGATGCATTCCGCTGAGCTGCGTCAGCCACACATGTTCCGTATTGTCAAATCACCCCCTACATTAAACACGACGAACTGTGTCATTCTGAACCCACAGGAATGGGGCAGCACACGCTACGTGCTGCTGTCGGGCCGCTTCGCCTTTACGGCTATCCCTGATAATACCAACACCATTGCCCCAGGCACCATTGGAACGGCTCTGCTGCAGCGGCAATGGGCGCGCCTGAGTGCAGAAGGCCATGATGTGGTGGTCGAGGCTTTTGAGCCGTCGGTGTTGGGCAAGGGCGTGTACTTGGGCAGTCTCGATATTGAGCTGGACTTTTTGAGTCGGAGCCAGATGCCCATGGCACCATTTAGTGCTGATGAGATGCAGGCGATCTTTGTGCGTGTGTTTGAGGCGCACGTCCTGTCGACCGATCAAATGCTCGTATTTGAGTTCCACGGCCAGAACCTGAAAGCCACGGTGCGAGGCGTATACTCGGTGGATACGAGTGCCCCGCATCACATGGGTGTGGTGATTCCACAGACGCAAGTCAACTTTTTTGTTGCGAATGGCAGTGCGTTGGAGATCAAAGCGAGTGGAAAGCGAGCGCGTCCGAATGCGATTTTGCAGCCCAACTTCAAGTTTGAGGACATGGGTATCGGTGGTCTCGACACTGAGTTTAGCGCCATTTTCCGACGTGCGTTTGCGTCGCGCATTTTCCCACCTGATCTGGTCGATAAGCTGGGTATCCAACACGTCAAGGGTATTGTGTTGTACGGCCCGCCAGGTACAGGTAAGACGCTCATGGCGCGGCAAATTGGTAAGATGCTGAATGCACGCGAGCCAAAGGTTGTGAACGGCCCTGAGGTGCTGAGCAAGTATGTGGGTGCGAGTGAGGAAAACATCCGCAAGCTCTTTGCCGAGGCCGAGGCGGAGTTTAAGAGCAAGGGAGATGAATCGAGTCTTCACATTATCATCTTTGATGAGTTGGATGCCATTTGCCGTCAGCGTGGATCGACGGGAGGCGGCACGGGTGTGGGCGACACGGTGGTGAACCAGCTGCTGTCAAAGATGGACGGTGTCGACCAGCTGAACAATATACTGATTATTGGTATGACGAATCGTCTTGATATGCTGGATGAGGCGCTGCTGCGTCCGGGCCGTCTAGAAGTGCACATGGAGATCAGTTTGCCTGACGAGCATGGCCGTCTGCAGATTATCAATATCCAAACGTCTAAGATGCGCTCTAACGGCGTGATGGACGACGACGTCCAGCTGTCAGAACTTGCGGCGCTCACGAAAAATTTTTCGGGTGCCGAAATTGCCGGTCTCGTCAAAAGTGCCACGTCGTTTGCATTCAATCGGCACGTCAAGGTCGGCACCATGGCAGGCATCTCCGACGACGTTGCCAACATGCGAGTGAACCGCGAAGACTTTCTGTGTGCATTGGAGGAAGTCAAGCCGGCGTTTGGCGTCGCGGAAGAGGAGCTGCAGCAGGTCGTGCGCAATGGCATAATGCACTTTGCGCCGCACATTGACGCCATCCTGCGTGATGGCCGTCTGCGTGTCGAGCAGGTTCGGACGAGTGAGCGCACGTCGTTGGTCACGGCACTGCTCCACGGCCCAGCCGGTTCGGGAAAGACGGCGCTAGCGGCGACGATTGCGATGCAGTCCGAGTTCCCCTTTATCAAGCTCATTGCGCCCGAGACCATGGTGGGCATGAACGAGCATGCCAAGATTGCGTACCTGAACAAGGTCTTCAATGATTCGTACAGGAGCCCATTGAGCATTATTGTGGTGGACAGCATTGAAAAAATCATTGAGTGGGTCCCGATTGGACCACGCTTCTCGAACCCTGTGCTGCAGGCACTCTCTGTGCTGCTGGGCAAGCAGCCGCCAAAGGACCGCCGTTTGTTGGTGCTCGCCACGACGTCCAACAAAGCCATGCTCAACGACATGGACATGGCCGACGCGTTCTTGGCCGATATCCGAGTGCCTGACATTACATCGCTACGCAGTGTCGACCATGTGCTGCGCGAGACCCAGCTGTTTGCTACGCAGGAGGAACATGCGCGGTGTCTGGAACTGCTCACCAAGGCGGGTCTTGGCACCCAGGGCCGCATCCAGATTGGCATCAAGAAGCTCCTCTCAGAAATTGAAATGGCGCGCCTCGACGACGACCCTGCCGACAAGTTGACAGCCGCCCTCAACTTTATGTAGCTATCTAGGCCTGTGTTTGCCGACGGAGGCGTCCCGCACTTGTCCGTGGCTGTGTCGCTGCCGGCGCCAGCGATGCCCGTGTAGGCTTGCGAAGCTGCGCTCGCTTGGCAAGCTGCACGTCGTCTTCGAATGCGACGACGATCGACTGGTCTGAGCCGTACGTGTAATCATCGCGCACGACGGTGCCGCCGTACCGTTTGAGGACGTAGGCGTACGGATTGCCGTGTTTGACGGCCTCAAATGACCACGACACGACATAGTTGCCTGTGGATGTGACGATCGACGTCTCGGCATCCGAGCCGGTATTAAAGTGAGCGGGTGTGAATCGCACTTCGGAGTCCATGTACGCGACGTGGTGTGGACGCAGCTGCAGACGGCGGGGCAACGGCCGCGAGTCGGCGGGGAAAGCGCGGTCAAAGCCGAGATGGCCCTGATAACGTCCCTCGCCGATCAGCGTGTCGATGAGCAAAAGGTACGTGCGGCACGTCGCAATGACCCAGCGACCATCAGCAGAGACGTCGACACCAATGATCGGATCACCTAACGACGGCAGCGCGGTCTTGGCGTTCTTGCCGATCTGGTTGTCAAATAGGCGCAAATCGCCCTTGTTGGACGCCACGGCTAAGCGGCCTGATGCGTCGGTGGCCGCCGCGCTAAAGTCGTGCTTGGTCGCATACAGCTTAAACTGCGAGTCGACCAGCGTCTGGTCGCGCAGACGTGGATCAATGCGAAAGATGCCATTGCGCGACGTGCCAAGGAACGTTTTCTCAGCGGTCATAGGCGCATATTTGCTCGTCGGCAGAATGTTGTTGACGGGCACATCGTCGTGGACGTGCCATTCGTCCACAACCTTGCCGTACTCCAAGTCCATGCGGTATAGCGTGTGCTTGTTGCTGGGATCCATTAGCACCATATCCGTATCCTGATCATGCAACATGACACGCTGCGGCACAAAGGAGCGGCCTTGCGGCGTGCTAATACGGTTGATGGCCGTACTAAACTCGAGCGTATCGTCGTCCGTGTGCTTAAACACGCCAATTTTGTCACCACGCACCACAAAGGCGCGGTCAGACTTGTAGCCCACTGCCAAGGCCGAGTTGCGCTCCTGGCGGCCCATATCGGGCATCACCGGCGCCACGTCGTCGACCTGAGTGGCGGCCTCGACGCTCTCCTCCTCTTCTTCGTCCATCGGATCAAGCTGCGCTTCAATCGCGTCCACATCACTTTCGTCCTCACTGAGAGCGGTCGTGTGCCGCGGACTCAGAAGCGTGCGCTGATGCGACTCACCCTCGTCATCTGTCATGGCCACGTCCTGCTCATATGCCTGCTCCAGGTACTGCTGCTCGGCACCCGACGCCTTGCCCCACTTTTCTTCGTGCAGCGTCTCCCACAGCAAGTGCGAGAACGTTTCCTGGAATGCATGGTACGCAGCCTTCTCGCCAAAGCGCAGGAGCCACGAGTATACATGCCGCTGCTCGTCATAATAGTTCCACACGGCACTCAGGTTCTCGAGCGAAAAATTCATGTTCATGCGCGAGTCCACGCCCTGACTCAGCCAAGGCGACTCGGCTCCATCCACGACCATCCAGTACAAAAAGCGACCGACCTCTGCCACCTTGGCCGTCACATGCTTCTCCTGTCGCATAAAGAGTCCGCTCGCTTGGTCGTACAGGTACAAGTCGGCCGTGGCCGTTAGCACAACTGTCGGTTCCTGTGTCCCGGTGACACTCTGCAGTGACTCAGCGGGCGGTGCACGCGTAGGAGCGCCGGCGTTGGCGGTCGGCATGCTCGTCTCCCCCGGCTTGAGACGCTCCAGGTCCTCGTCCGTGGCCAGCTCGTGACTCTGACCTGTCTTGCGCTCCCAAGCACACTGCAAGTACGTCACCTCGAATACAGACCGCATCACAGAATTGCACATCGCGGTATCAACAACAAACTCGAACGACTCGCCCTGGACATCGCGCCACACAAAAGACGGCGTTTGGTCCCGTACACTGGTCCGGAACGCGAGGGCTTCATCGATGAGAAACGTGGTTTCCTCTATCGCGGCATCTTCCTCTTCCTTGTCTTCCATATGGGGTGTGATGGCCAGCACGTACTGGAACGGCACGGACGAGCGCCGGATCGTCGCCACAGCCCGCTCATAGACACACTCGCGCCTATCCTCACGCATCACGAACAGCGAGCCGCTTGGGAGCTGCACGAGCTCGATGTTATCCTTGTCGCCTGCGTTAGCCCAGCTTTACATACTCCACATCTTGCCAAAGACTGTGTGTAAGTGGCATGCTACGTACGGCTCTTGAGCATGAACATGATGGCAGGTGTGGAGATGCGTCGCCGGACGTGGGTCGGTCGCCTACCTGGTGGGATGCCACGTGACATTTTTTCTTCGTACCATGACGTCGTTTTCGCTGCCGGTGATGGCGGCCGACAGCGAGTTTTGGGGCCCTCCTGCTGGCCCCAGTGCAGCCTCTGTTCTTCCTAAAGAGTTTCAGCAGATCCCGTACACACCATTTTCGAAGAGTGACCGCATCGGACGCATTGCCGACTGGAACTCGTTCGGCACGAATGCGGAGGACCGCAGTGGTGCCTCGGCGAATCCAGGACGCGCGGCGCGCAGTGCACGCAGTGCAGCTGCACCTTCCTACCCAGCCGGTGCGCCTGTGAACACGTTCGCGTACTTCCACGGCGAAGATGAGTCGAGTTTCAGCGTGGTGGACCACGCCCGCTCCGCTCCGCCCCGGCGCTCGGCTGTCAGTGCCGCCGCGCGTGGTGGCCGCGGAGCTGCAACGGGTGGTCGGACAGGTGGCTTCGGTCGAGGCCAGTCTGCGGCGGGAGGCCGTGGAGTGCGTGGCTCGGCGGGTCGTGCGGGTGCCGCTGATAGCCGCAACCGCCGTCCTGGCTGGCGTGATTGGGAGCGATCCCAGCGCAAGACGCGCGAGGCGTCGATCACTGTTGGCCCCGATTGGGAGCAGCTGGGTGAGCTCGACTTTGTGCGCATGGTCAAGCTCCGGATGGAAGTGGATGCGCCTGAGGATGTGGCCTCGTACGGAACGCTGTATCAGTACGATCGGTCGTACGACCGGGTGAGTGTGCGCTTTGAGAAGCCGCTGCAGCCGCGTGATCGTGTGCACTACAACCCGACGACGTCTGAGGACCCAGTGTTCCACGAGCTGGCGACGCAGTCGTCCAAGCCGCAGGTGTTTATCACAGACTCGATCCTCGCGCTGCTTATGTGTGCGCCACGCTCAGTGTACCCATGGGACGTCGTGGTCACCAAGACGGACGATGGCCAGCTGTTCTTTGACAAGCGCGCGAATAGTGCCATTGACTTTTTGACCGTGAACGAGAATGCGACCGAGCCGCCCATGGAGCTGAATGACCCGGCGAATGGCCCGGCCCCTGAGACGAACACACGCGCTCGGATTAACACGCCTGGTACTCTGAGCCTCGAGGCCACCTTTGTGAACGAGAACTTTGGCTACCAGGTGTGTGACGAGAGCAAGACGTACAGCTTTGAGCATGCCAACCCATTCCACGCCTTGGACGGTGAGGAGGGCAAACTGGCGAGCTGTGGCTACAGGTACCGTCACTTTAACCTCAGCACGGACGAGAACGATCCCGTCGATATGGTCGTGCGCACTGAGCTCAATGCGTACGTGGCAGGTGCGAGTGACAAGAAACCGCCGTCGCAGCTGATCACGATCCGCACGCTCAACGAATTCGACTCGCGCGCGCCTGGGGCGGGCGGTGCTCCCGACTGGCGCGCACGTCTCGACCAGAGCCGTGGTGCCGTCGTGGCGACGGAAATGAAGAACAACTCGTTCAAGCTGGCGCGTTTTGCTGTGCAGAGCATCTTGGCTGGCGCAGACAACATGAAGCTCGGTTTTATCTCGCGCATGAACCCATTGGATCCGTATCGCCACACGATCCTCGGCACGGCCTGGTTCAAGCCCCGTGAACTCGCGGCACAGATGGCGTACAACCTGTCGAACGGTTGGGGTATCGTGCGCACGATCATTGATGTGGTGCGCGCCCAACCCGCTGGTCGCTTCGTGCTGGCCAAGGACCCGAACAAGCAGGTCGTGCGCTTCTTCAAGGTGCCCTGGGACTTTGACCAGCAAGACGAGGAGGAGGAGCCAGAGGAAGAGGAGGAAGAAGAGGTTCAGGAGGAGGAATAGACTATGTATAGACTACGCGCGCTTCTGCGCTCGGTACAGTTCAATGACACGCTGCCGCTCCTCGTCCAAAATCCGCTGTCGCGCCGGAGACGGTTTGGGCCGCGTCGATGTGGGGCGTCGCTCTTTGGGTCGCGCAGTAATCGTAGGGGGGGCCAGTGCCACATCATGCAGCGAGCGTGAGGACGGTGCACGAGCAAACTCGCGCTGCGCCGCAGCCTCGTCGTCCTCGTCGTCCGACCCGGACGCAGCGCGTTTCTTGGCCTTGAGTATGTCGCGACGGCGTTGCCGCTTCTTTTGATTTGATTCCGAGCGCTGATTCGTGCGCATCGATGAATAGATATCGTGCGCAAATTCTTGCTCAACACGCTGGTTGAAATCGCTCAGCCGCTCACCAGGACGGATATGCATAGGGGGTATAGAGGTGTTCGTAGCATTTGCGGGCGCCGCTTCTTTCTTGGGCGGGGGACCGCGAAAAAGCTCAATGGCACGGCGCGGCATATCGCCCCACTCACCGCGGCGCTTGTTATCGGGCGGCAAGTTATGCTCCATCGCATCGCGGTTCGCGACACGCACCGAATGCTTGGCGCGTTTTCGAGGCATGCCGACAAGGTGTTGCTGGCGCCGCGTCCCATTTTTTCTACATTTGTCAGCAGCTACAACAGGGGCCGAAGGAGCCGGGTCAGGACCTGGGTCACCGCGTCCACTCGGCGTTCCTTGCTGCGAAAGGTCGCCGTGTCCATGCGTGTGCGCGCACTTTCGCGCATCTCCTGCACTTCTTTCGCCAGGGTATCTTGTAGCTGGGGGGACTGAGTCGTGATGAGCAACGAGCACTCTACATCGAACTTTTCTGACCGGGCACCATAGTTGGACGAGCCAATGAGCGTCGTGGCTGGTGACAGGACAGGCTGCGCCAGTGACGGTCCTGTGATCCACAGACCTTTTTCATGGTACGTCCAGCCGTACTTGCTCCATTCTCGCAGCTCAACAGGCGCAAGAGGACCCTCCGATATCGGATCGGAGACATCCACGTATGGGTGCACGGGCGCATGTAGTTGCTTGTCGACGACACGGTTCCAAAAGAGCTTCTCCAACAACGTGTACGCTGCAGGAATACGGCCGCTCAGGCCCCGACTGCCGAAAAAACCATTGGCCTCCGGCGACGCAGCAACCAGGCGGAAAAACACGGGGGCCTGTGAATGGCGGTGAATGGCATCAGAGAGCACGAGGGACTTGTACAAGCCTGAAAGTGTAAAGTAGCCAGACGTGAGGTCCACAGTAGTGTAGGGCCGCGCAGCTGTGGGACCGAGTGCGCGCGGGGAAAGAGCAGAGAGGTATTGTGTGAGAATGGGTATCATGTCTGTTTCTTGCGTAATAGCAAGCTGGCCCAGTTGGAGCAGCGGCACTATCCGTGTATCGCCTGAGGCAGGCCTTTGTGCCTTGGCACGCTCGTACCACCGCATCGTAAAGTCTTGCAGCGCCTGCGTAGCAGACGAGCGCCAGTTGGTTTCGAGACACGCCCTGGTCGATGGGCACAAGCCTGCTGTCGCGATGGTCCCGTCCGTGTCTTCTGCCAGGAGAAGGTCGCTGCCGCCATCCCAGTGAAGACGAAAGGCGCTGCGGGTAAGCTGTACATAGTCGGACGACGAGTCATCCATGTCCTCGATGTGGCCTTTGACGTGCGACAGGAGCGATGGATCGCCGTCGTACAGAAGTGCGTAGGAGAATCGCGAGAGTAACAGAATCAGAGCGTGCAAGTAATTGGCTAGTGGCTTGTGCTCCCTGATCAAAAGGTAGCGGTCCATCCGACGCGTAAAATAGTCGCGCGATAAATTGGCGCCGGTAATAATGACATCGTCGTCAAAGCCATACACTTTCATGTGCTGCAGTCCGAACCCCTCATTGAACCGCTTTCCAATGATACGCGAAGCAATGCTGTTGGGACGGAGTACAGGTGTGGCATACAATCGCAGATCCACCTGGTCGGGAAACATGCTGGCGAGGTGGGAGAGCAGCGAAGCACTCGAGGCGCTCTGGGGGCTCTCTCGCGTGGCTCGCATCGCATCCATGAGGATGGTCAATTGCAGCTGTGGGCGCCGCGCAAGTGCCTTGGTCAGGAACATGGCAAGTTCACGCTCCTCTTTCCCGACGTACAGCGTGGCAATAAAGATGCGATGCTGCGCCTTCATGATATGGTGCCGCAGTGTGCTGTAGAATTGGCGCGGTGACGGGACACGAACCATCGAATGGGCCGACGCGCTGAACATCGGCACATGGAGCGCCTCGGACACGATCTCTGGAAGTAGAAAGGGCTGGTCGTGAGGCACCGACTCCGGGACATGCTGGGAAGCCGGTGGCGAGTGTGGAGTCCGGGACGCAGTGGCCATGGAGCGCCGAACAGGTGATAGAGGGCGTAGCCCCGCGTTGCGCGCAAGTACTGTTGGGTATGTCGGTCGTGGGGACGCGAAACACGCAACGCACGGCAGGGCGACGCGCGCACACAGCATGTTCCGGGCAGCCAACATTCACGCCGCCAGGCCTCGACCATACTCGGTCGAGGCACGTGATAAGGCTACCATGGTGGCGGACCTCCTGCGAAACGAGGTGTGTTGTCTCGCGCAGCGAAGCAACGGGCGCTACGAGCTCTTTGGTATAGGAGAAGATGGGACTTCCTTGTCGCCATCCATGACCGACGCAGCAGGCGACGATCCGACCGCGGTGCATGTACTTAGTGTACGATGCGGCTGGTTCACAGAGCCTTGACGTCGGGATAGGGGAGGGTTGTTGAGCTCATCGCCCACACGCTCCCGGGGATGTTGCAGCTCTGTGGCGCTGTTTTTCTCGCGTGTATCCGTGTTCACGGCATGGGTATCACTAGGCATGTTGCTCATATCAGAGTGTGTCACACTGATAGAATCAGCGCGACTGTTGCTTCCGGATGGAAGCCCAGTAGAGTGCGCTGGTGTCGTGCTCCTGGAAGAGAACACGCTCTCACTCCCATGCGAGGGGACATGAGACGTATCGTGCACTCTGTCGTCAAAGGTGACGCTTTTAGGAGAGCCTGGCTGGACTGCGACGGAAAACACAGAGCCTGCACTGGGTATGCCAGGTCGGAACTGAGAAGTGCGTGGATCAAGCTCAGGCGGCACGCTAGTTTGATCCATCGAGTCGCTTCTCGCATCCATATGCATGGCCGTAGACGATAGACTCGGTGAAGCGTACAGCTCCTCGACACGATCTCCAAGTATAGGTTCACCGAGTCGGATCCCAGGAGCCAATTGCTCCGCCTCGGGGATCTGCTCCAAATTGTCCGCCGTCAGCGCCACTTGCGTGGGGGCCTGAGCATGGCCCGACGGCGGCATGGGTCCTGACTCAACTTGTGCGTGCGAATTCAACACACCATCAGCGGCGAGTTTGATCAGATGGATCCGCTTGTCTTTATACATGGTGCCTTTCGCGCGAAACAAGCCAACGGTGAGTGGCCCAACAGCTAGCAGGACGCCCTGGTGGCCGTGGCTCCACGTTTCTGGGGTGGGCCTGTGACATCGGCCGAAACGCCCGCAGGGGCCAACTGGGGTACCAGCGACGTTCGAGCTATGGAGCATCTAGGCTACTGAGCGAATCGGTGTCGCCATCCGACATGAGCGCAGGCATATCGTTATCAGAAGCGTGCATAGCTTCGTAGATGGTAGGTGAGGGATGGCGAAGAGGTTTGAGACCAGCCAGCTGGTTCGGAAGAGAGGGTCCAGGCTCCACGGTGGCAAGGTGCAGGTGACGCAAGGGATGCTTGGGCGGCCGAGGCGGCAGCACGGTAGATGGATCAAAAGTCTTGGTCTGTAAAGGTTCAGCAGGCAAGGGCGTGCAGGCGAACTCATCTACTTGTGGCGCCGGCTTTCGACGCGGACGCTGACTCTTTCGAGAGGCAGAACGAGCGATCCTGGTACATAGGGGCGTCTCTGCACGGAGTGGTATGCCACCTGGCATGACCGAAAAGTCTTCATTTGATACTGCTGCCTCGCCCGGCGCTTGCACAGATTGCGTCTTGACTCGTATAGATCCGTGCTTTCGTCCTATCGGGTGTATAGGCTTGACTGTCGACATCTTGATCTCACCAAGGCGCGTTACACGGAGCAATGATTTGCTCCATCTGCCATTCATCAGGGAAGACTTGGCATTGTGCCCTGAAGACATCTGCTCAACGGGCGACAAGTCGCTGTGGAGCTTCTCCTGTAGGACAGATGGCTCCATATGCATAGTAGCACCCTGACTCGACATACCATGATCTAGAGGAGCGAATTGGGCACCATGTTCACCTAGTATGGGACTGGGGGCAAAGATACGACCAAGGACCATGTCAGGTGGATACAGTCGCAAGGGGTGGGCAGGGGGAGCTAGGGAGTCCATCATGACGGGGAAACAGGTCAGTGCAGGGAAGCAACAGCCAGTGTTGCGAGGGGAAAGGGGGATCAGGTGGGGGAGGGCTAGCGAGGACGAGGGACAAAGTTGGTGGGCTGAGCTCAAGTCGCTCAGGCGTAGAGGCCAATCTAAGAGAGTGTAAATTCTAGCCAGCTCTATAAAATGGGCCCATTCGCGCTTGTGGAGTCGGACTCCACATCATCAAGGATGCGAATCGCGTGCAAAATGTAACCACCGCTAGCAGACGTGCTCATGTCAGGGTGCGTTCGAGCCGGCAGAACCTGGTACCGACGCAGCCAAGGTTCTGTCACGGACACATTAATGAAAGAATGGGAGGCACGCAAGCGTGCTTGAGCTTCCACAAGCGGCTGCGTATGTTAGATTGAGTGTGGCACAACGTACTTGAAGGTGCGGACTGTGCACGACCACATTCGCAGAACCAGCCAAATATGGTGTCAGGCGGTGTATGATCGAGTAGGGTTCGTAGGGACATGCAATGATAACGCTGCGAAGTCAGTTTGTTTATACTTACGCATCAAATTCGCCTTCGAAAAATTGCTGGCGCGTGGCGATAAAATCTTCAATATTCGCACGCTTTTTGCGCGCACGATTCCGCTCACGGTCCGAGGTATATACACGGGAAAGTTCTTCTGACATATGCGAAGGTAGTGTCCATCGTTTCTCGGTAGCCGCCCAATGCAGCGTCTTGAGCACATTGTGCGTCTGGAACGGCATTAAGTTGTATTGCGGCATGAGCTCGAGGGCAGGCGGTGAGTCCGAGTCGTGAATGAGATGCACAGAACCGAATCCACCAAGTCTTTCGAGAACAGCTCCGACAAGTAGACCGCCAATCCCATCGATGACCAGGTACTTTCCGCCTGGCTGCACATGCGAGAACGACAAACATTGGGCCAGTGAATCGGCGCGCATATTGCGTATTTTGTCAGGATTGCGATCAAAGTTGTAGAGAGCCACATGAAACATATCGGGCGTCAATGGCGTAAAGTACTTGAGATGCTTGGACTCTTTGCGTTTCATGATTTTCGTTTGGCTGTACACGGTCCGCATCTCGTAGCTTTTGTTTCCTTCGAGCTGCTTTTGAATAATTTCCCGGCCTGTGGCACCTGCCTCTTTCAGCGCCTTGATATCTTCGTACGTCAAAGACTGTGATTCGCCGTCATCAAAGATATTCTCGTTCGTAGCCTCGCTCTCGACCAACGCCTCCGCCACGGCTTGATGCATAATGTCGAGGGACCCATCAGGTTTGATTTCATACGTGGGCCCAAACGGCTTTCCTATAATGTGGTCCGCTTCAAATGATCCGAACTTTCCAATAGATATAGTACTTCCCTTCTCCAAGGTGACGAGCTTCATCATACCCGAGGGCAGACGCAGGTACACATTCATGCCAGGCAGAAGGATCGTCGTTCTCTCTCGCAGCTGGGCATTGGTTGGCACAAAGGGAGCAGCGTAACGTGGCCGTTTGCGTGCTTGCTCATCATCGTGCCTTTCTGTGTGTGCGTCGTGTTCCGGCTTTGTGCTTTCGTCCATGGCAGCCGCCCACGAGAAGCGCTAGACGTGCTCACAGCGACTTGGGTCCTCATCACGTGCGGATCGACTCCACTGGAGTCGCGCTCTTGGCCTCTCCATCTCATGGCCTCGGCACCGGGCGCGTCCGCGCATGCCATCGATCATGACCCTGAATTTCAGGTATGTACGATTTGCTTACATCAAGTCCGGTATCCAGGTGATCCTCGAACAACTTCGAGCACAAGGAGCCTCTAATGAAGAAATAGAGCGCACCATGGAGCAAGCGAAACAATTTTATCTTCAGCAAAAGTACGCTATTTCTACTCACAGCAGGGATGCGAGGGCATCGGAAATGAAGCAGACATCGGAGAGCGAGCAATACCCTCCGTCCTTCCATGCGATTGTGGAGCTCATTGCGACGGGGCAGGAATCCCAGATCCCAGGCATTCGCGATATCCCCCTCAAAATCAACCCAGCGCCGCCAAGTGAGTCCAAGATGGAGTGTCCCAAAAAGCCATGGGAGTCGTGCTGAAAGTGACCTTGTATAGTACTACCTAGAGTGGCGTACCGCCCGGGCCATGACGCCGTACGCGTCGATGGCGGACGAGTCACATGACCACAGCCACCTCAATTTTTTGTGACCGCGGCTCTTCCTTCGCTCGTGGTACCATGCCGGCGATCGAGGAGACGCTGTCTCAACGGCTGAGCACTGAGCCTCATTTGCTGGCCAAAGGAGACTCGCTCTTGAACCAGCTTGCCCGGGATACCACCAAGTCGCTGTATGACCAGGGTGTCCAGGAGGAAAAGGCGTCTCTGCCCTATATTTCAGCTTTGCTTGATGCATGCGTGCCTCGCGGACAACAGTCTGGTAAACGCAAGCGTGCCAATGACGGGACCATCTCGCAGCATCCTCTTTTTCCGCCGACGGAGCTGAATGAGCTTGTGCTCGAGGGCATGGGCAACGACCAAATTTGGCATCAGCTGGAGCTACGAAGTGCTAAGCTCGCTCGGGTCCTCGACCATGTCATTTCCAGTGGACCCGAAGATGCGGTCGAGGAGGAAAGTGAAGAAGAGAATGAAAAGGATGCTGACGATCTCCCGGACGATGACGAGGCATGGGACGAAGAAGACGACGAAGAAGAGGAGTCTGATGAAGGTTTTGCCGGTGCCTCTGACCTTAGTGATGTCGATCCCAACGAAGTGTACTACGAACCTTTGCACACAGAGGAAATGCAGCACATGCGAAAGGAAGAAAAGGAGAGACAAGAGATGATGCAGATGTACGGCGTATCTGATCCAGCGCTCTACGATGCACTCACTTCCGCGTCTTCTGACGACGACGAGGAAGAAGAGGAGGACAAAGAAAAGCCTCGGCACCCTACGTTGGATGATGACTTTTTTTCTATTGATGAATTTAATCGTTTGACAGAGGCGCAAGAGCGCCAGGAACATTCCTCTCGGGCTCACTTATCTGGCGAAGAAGAGGAAGAGGACATGGACGGCATTGATCTATTTGCACCTGTGGACGAAGACGAAGGCGAAGATGAGATGGATGTGTCAGAGATCCGCTATGCTGACTTTTTTGATCCCATCAAGAAAACGCGTCCCGCCAAGTCTGTGGATGCCTCTCCTCCTCGTACGCCGCAAGTGCGCTTCCACGATCAGGTCCGCGTGCGGCCTATCAAGAAGGCCAAATCGCAGTCGTTGGCCGGCCTTTTGACGGATGGAGACGATGAAGAGGACGAAGACGGAGAAGAGGAAGGAGAGGACGACAACGACGAAGAAGAGGAAGAAGAGGACGACGACGATGAAGACGAGGAAGGGGAAGAAGAGGACGACGACGAAGAAGACGAGGAAGGGGAAGAAGAAGACGACGACGAGGAAGACGACGAGGAAGAGGACGGAGGAGAAGAGGACGAGGAAGAAGAGGCCGATGAGGGCATGGACGGCGATGCTGCAGAGGCGACTGCTGGTCGTGTTGCGCAAGACTTGTTTGCTGAGGAAGAGCAAGAGGCGCCGTCGTCCATGTCGAGATACGAGCAGCACCAGGCCGAGTTGGCGGAAGAAATTGCGCGATACGAGGACGAAAACGTGCGGGAGAAAGACTGGGTACTGATGGGTGAAGCAAGTACGCGGCAGCGACCTGTCAACAGTCTACTGGAAGAGGACCTTGAGTTTGAGCGCACAGCCAAGGCGGCGCCGGTACAAACGCACGAACATGGCGAGGGTATCGAGGCCATGATCAAGCGGCGCATCCTCGATCGGCACTACGACGACGTGGTGCGCCAGCGTGAGCTGGAGGCGCTGCCATTTGCTGCGTCCAGCATGCTGGAGCTGTCTGATACCAAGAGTGCCAAGAGCCTGGCGGAGTTGTATGAAGAAGAGTACCAAGCAGCTCGTGGTGAGGAGGCCGGTGACGGTGCGCCGCGCTCAGAGGCGGATGTCAAGCTCGACAACGATCATGCGGCGTTGGCGGCGGATATGGATACCCTCTTTAGCAAGCTCGATGCATTGAGCAATGCGCATTACACGCCCAAGGCGCCCAAGGCGGCGATCCAGACTGTGTCCAATACACCGTCGATGGCGATCGAGTCAGCGCTGCCTACGACCATGTCGGCCGGCTCGATGCTGGCACCGGAGGAAGTATATGAGCGACCCACACACAGCGCGGCGCTCGAGGGCGACAAGAGCGAAATGTCGCATGCCGAGAAGCAACGTCTGCACAACAAACTGCGCCATGAAAAGCGCCGACGGAATGACCGCATCAAGCGCACGGAAGAAGCCATTCAGCGCCAGCGTGGCGATGGTCCGCGTAGCAAGAGCGAGACCAAGGCAGACAAGGACAAGGCGCTCAAGAGCCTGGTCGGCCACAAGGGCGTCACGGTCGTCGGCAAAGAAAAGCGTGAGAAGAAAAAGGCGCCTGCCTCGTGGAAACTGTAGTTATAGGAATTCGTGCTCGAGTAGTGTCTGGATGCGAGCCAATGTGTCGGCTGGCGTCGTCAAACTTGTCATGATGTACACAACCTGGCCCAGCGAGCGCAAATGTATCGGGAAGGACCCAGCACGCAGCGTTCGGAGCAGGTCGTCGGCGGCATCCGATGCATAACCACCGGTGCTGCTCTCCAGCTCTAGCTTGAGGACCGTGCCCAGGGACATGATACCGCGCAAACGCTTGGCATGAGACATGCGCTCTAGCCAGGCTGGATCCCATGACGCCTTCGTGGGCATCTCGTCGAGCATATCAAGTGTCTCGAGAGTCACCTGGCAGCCCACAGGATGGGCGGTGTAGCTGTGACCATGGAGGAGCGCATGTGTCTTTTGATCGCTCATCGCAAACGCGCGGAAAATGCTGTCGGACGCGAGGGTCACGGACATGGGCACGACACCGCCGGTCAGGATCTTGGCGAGGCAGTTTATGTCGGGCGGTGTACCCAGCACATCGGCCCCCATGGCAAAGCCCAGGCGGTGTAGACCCGTAAACACCTCGTCGTACACGACCGGTAAGCCGCGCCACCCGTCTGCATCGCGGTTCACGCAGGCATCGCGCAATGGCGGATCTGATAGCGAAAAGAGGTCCTCGCGCGAGCGGACCACGTCAACGAGGCACCGTTGAAATAGCGGATCGACAAAGATCATGCCCCCCGCCCCCATCACGAGTGGCTCCAGGACAAGGGCTCCGAAGCGGTGTCCCTCGACAAGAACAAGCTCCTCGAGGCGCTTGTTCAACATGCGCACATACCGCTGCGCCAATTCACTCTGTAGTCGCGCTGGCATACGGTACGCCGCCTCGATCGAGGGCAGTATGCCGAGGCACTGCGACTCGCCCCATTCGTCAGAGGCCGGGACCTCGATTCGGACCTTGCCCTCCTTCATTCGCAGCGCCGGCGGAGCCAGCCAGTAGCCACGGCCGCGGTACCACGCCACGTGCTCACTGAACACACTTGGCTCACACGCATCCATCGCCCCGATCGTGTCGCCGTGATAACTGCCTTGCAAACCCAACACGTGCCATTCGCGCTGCTGGCGTCCACCGAGCGAGCCGGCACGGCGGCCAGGCGCTGTGCGTGCGAGTGTTGCTGAGGACATGACCGTGGGCGTGTACCGTCGCACCGATGCTTGCATGGCCATCTTGAGCGCGACTTCCATGCCCGTGCTTCCATCGTCTGTGAAAAACGCACGGCTGGCCCATCCGCGTCCAGGTGCGAGCGTCGCTGACGAGTCGTGGCCAAGCAATCGCTCTGCCAGTCTGACGGCTGGCTCATGTGCTACGCTGGGCGACAACACATGACCGTACCGACCCGCGGCGTACGCGGCAGCTAGTGCGAGGCGCGGATGGCCGTGCCCCACGGCCTGCGTCCACCACGATGCTGATCCATCCATCATGGGCGACGTGCCTTGTCCTGGCGCGTGCGCCTCAAAAAAGTCAGAGTGCGCACTGTCGACGATCGTCACGTCCTGTGGCGCCACGCGCGTATGCTGCGTAAAGGGCCACCACATGTGCTGGTGTGCACGCATACCCAGAGTATCGAGGGATGCATATCGGCGAGCGTGCTGATCTGCGAGGTATTGCACCACCTCTGCCATGGTTGTCAGTGTGTGCTGGTAGTAGGTCTGCATGCGAGCCACGTCCGTGGGCGTGTCAGCCACTCGCGCCGGCGGCTTTTCGATTGTGAAGAGAGGAATCCCATTCTCCACAAAGTACTGTGCTAGGTACGTATCGTTGCCATAGTACGGCGAAGTGAACATCAAAACGACGTCGATATCGTAGCCACGCATCCGCAGGCTCTCGAACGAGGCGCGCGTTGAGCTGATCCCACCCAGGACGCTCGATCCGACCAAGATCGTCGGAAGACGCAGCGGACGCAGCAGATCTGCCTGAGAAGACCCGCTCGGCGATGGCGAGTGAACGCCGCCGGCCGTCTCGACAATCGCTGCCTCCATCCCGCATTCGTGCAGCCACGTACGCAGATGCTCCACGATCTGTGCATCCCTGACATGCTCATCAGGCGATGCCTGCATTGCAGCGGCCATGTGCGGTGACACAGGCTCTGAAAACTGCACAAGCGTACGCGTTGGCACTTGTGGCGCAAAGGTCCGTACATGCCGCGCATCCATGTCCTGCTGCGCGCCTGTGCTCACTGGCTTGACGTATGCCACCTTGCTTCCTCGCGCTGCACTCGCGAGGAGCAGCGCCGTGGAAAAAATCGTCTTGCCTACATCCGTGTCGGCCCCAAACACCTGGTGCACCCGCCGCGCCACACTGGCCATCCTGGGGGACTTCGACACCTGGGGATGCGACGCGTCGGTCAGGGCTCGCATCACGTGATCCACAACAGCAGGGGCACGAACGAGGGACGCGCGGCGCCTCGCTCAGTTGTTTTCCGTCACGAGACTCATGTCCGCCGCGGACCAGGCGACGGATGAGACGTCGTCAGCAGCGCGGCCGCCGCTTTCTGAGTCGAGCGTGCGCAAGGATACGTCGCGGGATAAACCTGCGAAGCCGATTATGGGCGCGTGGTCCAGTGCGTCGATGACCGGCCCTGCCGATACGACCCGCGACTCGCAGCCTCGCGACATGTATTCAGAGGCGCTGTTGCCATGGCTGCATGCATCTCATGCATTCGCCGGCACGGACGCGGGAAGTAAGTCGCTGGATGAGGCAGCGGCGAGGCCATTGCCGCCGCTGTCGATGGCCATGCCGCTGGGACTCGGACGGCCTACCACCTCGAGCACGGCGGATGTCCCTTCGCACCCGGCATCGTCTGGCCACAGTGGACTGCGGCGCGCGCGCACGACAGCCGACCGGCCGACAGCATCGCCACCCATGCGCATGTCTTGCGACATGCGCATGCTGGGCGCGGCTCTGAATGCGCCCGAGACGTCGTTCCGCGTGCCGAGTATCCACGAGCTGCGCATCAACAAGGCAGCTGCGCCATCTCATGATGCGCGATTCGTCAGTGGTGCCTCGTTCGTCATGTCACCCGACACGGCCAAGCACTTTGACACGGCCACGCCGCCGCCGCCCATCATGCGTCCACGTTTCCCCTCTGCCCAGGGCCCCATTGTGTACGAGACGCATACATGGACCGTGGATCGGCCACGCACCGTTACGTCGCCCCTCTCGACGGAGGCAGACTTCTCGCCGCCCGAGTCATGGGCCTCGGCAAATATGGATAGCGCAGACCCATCCAAGTTTCCACATGCGGCCGCGCTGTGGGCTCGCCTGCCGGACACCTATACGTTCTCGCCGCCGCTTCAGCCCATTCATATCGTGCGTGGTTCGCCTCCGACGTGGGCGAGTACGTCGCCGCACACGACGACGTCCTCTACCCTTCAGTCGCCCGACCTGCCGACGACCACACCCGGGCGGCGCGTTGAGCCGCATGTGCCTACGACGGATGGGCCAGTCCCGTACAGCAATGAAGAGCGTCCTGTTTATATGAGTGCGGCGCCCCGCTCTGAGTGGCCGGGGGATGTGAGTAGCCCGTCGGATGGGGGCCATGACACGACCTTGATTGACTGGTCGGACCAGCAAAAAATATCGAGTGTCGACCAGCTGTTGCTCAAACAGTCCTGGTCGCAACTGCCCGTCTCTGACACACATACCACGTCGTGGACCGCGCCCCTGGATCTCGGTGAGCACGCATCGAACGAGCCACGCAACACACCACCACAGCCTGTGCGTCGCCGCTCGAGTCGTAAAGCGCCGCCTTTGTCTCTCCCGCTACCATCAAAGGTACGCACCGCCGATGTATCAGACGCAGCCTCTCGACAGCACGAGTTTGATGGCTCAGGCGTGGGGGACGACTCGAACGCGAGTCCCGACGACGCACCGCCCTATGTCCCATCCCACGACTCTGAGGCTGATGCGCTACGTGCGCCACACACGGGCTCGGTAGAAGCGCCACCTTCCGAGGTCGATGCACCGCCTCTTATGCCGGCACTGCAGTACACGCTGCCGTTCAAGCTCAGTAGCCGGCGACGTTACCAGCCTCGGAACACCTGGCCATCACGCTCGCCGACATCGCCACCTGGGGCTGCTCGTGTACCGCGGCCCACCGTATCGGACGAGCGAGACGAGGACGTTGTGGATGTTGGCACCGCGCGGCCATCCGCGCCATCTATACCACTTGCGCCCCCCTCCACGACAGGCTATGGCGTCGTACAGCCGGCTCTGGCTCCCGAACTTTGTGGACCTGTGCACAGTATCGAGGGCCGTCGTGTAGAGGACGACGTTGGACATACATCGCATCTCTCGATGCTGGGCGCCGTGGCTGATCAGAGCCAGGACTTCCATTTCGAGACGTACTTTGAGGCTTCGCTGCAGCGTATCCGGGAAGAGATGGGTCGGACGGCGACGGCTCCGCTGGCCGGGGCCGTCCCTCTGCAGCGCACAACCGAGAACGACTTTTTTCACAATGCGCCGCCCATCAATGTCCGGTCGCTAGGCTCGCCTGTCATGGCACTCGATGAGTTCTCCTATGTTGTCGACAACGACGGGGCGGCACTGCTTCGTACATCGACACGGCCGCCGTCAGATGTGTCGAAGCAGGTGCCAGAGCTGCCGCCGGTGGACATGTACCTGCCTGAAGAGCATGAAGTCATGGGCGATGCTCCGCGGTCCTCGTACGACCAGCGATGGACGTTTCCGTACATGGAAAGTCCTTTGATCGGCGAGCGCTCGGAGCCAATGCCCACTGATGCAAAGTTGCCGCTGGACTTCATCACGAAACCCAACTCGGTGCTTTCGCGTGGACGTCCTGTGAAAAAGACGCATCCCAGTATGTTTTATGCCAGCCTGCCGCAGTCGCGGCGGCACCGATACCGTGTGGCAGAAACGGGGCCCGCATCGGTGCTTCAGGATGACGAGCCTGCACAGGACGAAGAGGATGTAGACGACGATCCATTCTCGCAGTCTATGATGGCTCCGCATACACCCGCCAAGCCAGCCATCCCATCCAAAGCAACATCGCCTCCCGCTGCTCCGAAAGCCACGCTGCTGGGTGACTATGCGGCTCCCAGACCCAAGCCAGCTGCACGACCCAAGGAGGCGCCCCGCCAGGCGCCGCCTCGCACCGTGCCACCCCCTCGTTCCATGTCACCGCCGCCCACCTCTAGCCTGGGCTCGGCCACCGTCAGGACGGCCCGTGACGCCCCCCCACCGGCCCCGCCGCCATCTGCGCCCTTGCCACCCTCACCGTCCCTTGCGGCACGCGAGAGTGAGGAGAAAAAGGCCCCAGGCAAGGATGCGGACAAGAAGTTCTCGGCGTGGTTGAAGCGCATGGTGCATGCTCAGGGCAAAGAGTCACCGCCGGAACGAGCGGCCTCGTCGTCGCCACCGGCCGCCGCCGCTGGACCCGCCTCGGAACGCGGCTCAGCACCGGGTGGCGCTTCGCCACGCACGTCGACATCGACCACGCAGACGCACAAGTACGGCCGCCGCATCAAGCGGCCGGGCTTCGAGCCGACGCAGCCGGGCAAGTACCATCTGGCGGGCACCGTCTCGCTCCCGACGCTTAACGTGGCACGCACCGCCGAACAGCGCGCGCGAGACGAGACGGGCCTGCCAGAGACCGAGCCAGCACTGATCCAGTCGCTTCTGGCTGCTCCGTCGAGCTCCACAGTCCGTGCGCGTGCTGGCATCATCAACTCGATTCCGTTTGTGGAAGAGGCTGTGCCACCTGGCCAGGTGCTCGTGGCTGAGGAGCGCAAGGTGCTGGTGCGGCCTGTCATGTAGTCATATGTACCTATTAGATCTGTCTCTGCAATCTCGCCAGCAGCTCTTCAGCCACGGGCGTCATGTCCGTACCGGCTAGCAGCACCTTTTGCAAGTAGTCGTGCGCCCGCTGCAAGTCGCCCGCAGGGGCAGCTGTGTCAGCCACGCGGCCGCGCTGCTTGTCTTGCCTGGAGTAGTATAGGCGGCCGTGGAGCTCGCCCATCTCCCAGCGAGCCGCAATAATGTAGCTAAACACAAAGCGCGCGAGCAGGGCCGGGTCCATCTGGGCCATGTTGCGGTCGACCACCTGCACCAGCAGGCAGTGGTACATGGTGGCATGCACCGAGTCACCGTCCTGCTCATACAGCTCAATGATCCGGGCGATGGCCTCGATCGATTCCAGATGCGTGAGTGGGCAGGCCAAGTGCCGTTTGAAGCACTCAATGGCCTGCGCACGCTGGCCTAGCCGGTCGTAGCATACGCCCAGGGATGCCCACATGCGCGCATCATACGGCCGGATCATCGCACACTGCTGGTAATAATCAATGGCCGCAGACCATGCCTCATTCAGCTCATATACATGCCCCAGGCCGTGCCATGGCCGGTAATCGTGTGGATTCATTTCAATCGCACGGCGGTACATCTCAGCAGCGGCATGACTGTTCTTGACTTCCAGATATTCGTGGCCCAATAGGATCCAAGCCGCGACACATCCCCTGTCCATGCGCAGCGCCTGCTTGAACGACTCGACCGCACGAAAGTGCTCACTGCGCTGGTTATAAAAGTTGCCCCGCATGCACCACACCTCAGCACTATTGGATACATGGGCAAACTGCTGCACCAGCTGCGCGAGTGTATCTTCGCGGTCGAGCACATAGAGTGTGTTCGAGTACTCACTAATGCCGTCGAGGCGGTACGGCTGCAGTTCCAGGGCGTGCTGAAATGTATCGGCTGCCTCCTCCAGATCTTGATGCAAATACAGCGATTGGGCTCGGCACGTCAATAGGTACGCCGATCCTGGAAAATGCGAGAGAAGCGCATCAATGCGCTCAAAGTGTCCGTCATCAATCTGAGTCGACTGCCTCTGCGTGTACTCCAGAAAGAAAACACTCATAAACGACGCCGGCAAAAGGTCGAGAATCTGCTCTCGCTCGGCGTTCTTCAAGTTGAGAGTGCGACTGAGTTCTTTCCATGCGCTCCAGTTGTAAGGGAACGCGCGCACGCTCGAAATGAGGCAGTCCATCGCATCAATACGCTTGTGCAGCATGCGAAAGATCACCCCTTTTAAAAAAAGAAGAAAGGGGTCGGTCGGCGATACGAGCTCTTGTAACAGGGACACGAGCGTGGGGTGGGCACCTTCCCTATCGTGCTTGTCCGCGTACGCCAGAGGGGGGAGTAGCGCGTTAGGATGGCTGGGATGCGTGTCAAAAATAAGCAATCTCGCATACAGCATCAAAAAGCGTGCCTTGTCCGTCAAATGTGGCTGCGACTCCAGCAACGACACACATGCGTGGTAATTATCGCGATCAAAAAACGTTTTGGCCAGCATGTATGTCGCGTCAAAGTGTTCTTCAAAAGAAGTTGGTATAGGCTCATTGATTTTCACATGCAAAGAAGCTTCTGGTGACGTCGGCGGATCCATCGAGCGCGCTGGTGAGGGTATGATACGGCTGCTTGGACCTGACGGCGACGCGTGCTCCCAACTCGTCCATGATGGCGCACCTTCTTCCGGCATCTTGTGAGCGTTCCATGAGGGTGACTCCAGATTGAGAGCAGGCGTAGAGTGCACAGGAAATCTGTGCGAGTCGTCCCCTGCACCTAGACGCGGCGTGCTGGTCGGATGTACATGAGAGTCTGGCACGCACGTTAGCAGTTCCAAACACCATTGCGCCGCGTCTAGCAAGCCATGATCTATAAGATCTTTGCTGGCGTGCGTCAGTACACAGCGTGCTCGATCCGGCGCCAAGTCATCCAGGCCATCCAGCGTCGCGAATCGATGTGCCATCTGAGCGACGCGCGTAGAGGCAACGTGGTATGCTTGGGTGTTGCTTCGCCACGTGCCACGCGCGTCCCCAAGACGTGGGATGTAATATTGTAATTCCTCGATCAGGGGCGCCGTGGGCCCCTCCAATCGCTCTATCCAGGGCCATCTCTGTGACGGTCTTGCGACTCGCCCTCGTTTCTGTACGGATAAAAGCCAACAGGTTTCGCTTGACCTGGAACTTGCTCGCCATACAGCGGCATGTCCCAGAAACCCAACGAAAAAGCACAGGACGCCACGTCGCACAATTTCAGCAGCGTGCTTGCGGCGTCGAAGCAACCCGTCTCCTCACAGGATGCTCTCAATTACCCTGCACTCCATTTGTATCCCTTGAACGACACATTCGTGTCGAAGCAGATCAATCTCGCTCCGACAAATTCACGGGAGCACATCAAGATTGGCAGATACTCGAACAATAAGACCGTACCAAGCCCAGTGAATGGCTACTTCGACAGCAAGGTTCTTTCTCGCGCACATGCCGAAGTATGGTATGAAAACGAAAAAGTATACATTAAAGATATCAAGTCTTCAAATGGCACTTTTATCAACGGAACGCGCCTCTCGCCAGAATCACAAGAATCGGAGCCATTCGAACTACACAGCGAAGATGTCGTCGACTTTGGTATTGATATTCTCACGGATGATAATAAAGATATCCTGCACAGACGCGTGGCCTGCCGCGTGTTTCTGGTGATGACGCCTGAAGATGCACTCAAGCTTCGAAGCGATTTCACGAGTCTATACCGTGGTGGAGTGCATGGTGGCTCCCTTGGTACTGCTGGTCTCTGCCCTGGTGCTGAAGGTGGTTTTCGACGCAACAAATCAAATGTGAATGTGGACCAAGTGATCATGCGACTACAGTCCGAGCTTCAGAAAAGCTCGATGGTTGGTTCAGATTTGCATGCGCTGGGAACGAGTATTCAAAAAATTCATGATACTCTCGAGGGAGGTGCTGTACCGGTTCAGGATGCGCCATATCAAGAGCTCGTACCAGCTTCAGCACCACATGATCATTCAAGCGACTCTACGAAACAAGCCCAATTGAACCCAGCTTCCGCGGCTAGCCTCGAAACTCAACTCGCCAACACACACAATTTACTGGCGAGTCATGTGGAGAAAATTAAGCACTTGGAGGAGACGCTGGCTTCCTACGAGCGAGTCAAAGATGAATTTTCGTCCCTGAAATGCGAGGTGGAAGAGATGCGACTCGAGCTACGAAATCAAAGACGGCAAGAAGACTCACCAAAACAAACTCTGGATACATTGAGCGGCGTTCGAATCCTTGAAGATGGATTCGACGATGCAACGAGTGTGGGAAGTGTGGAGACAGTGGTCGCGGACGCATCTCATGGTGCTATGCCCGACGATACTATGACCGATCACCCAATGGATGCCTCGGATGTCACCATAACTAAGGACGAGGAATGTGTTGTTCCATCTAGCGCGACAACGGGGTCACAGGACTCTGCCGTGATACCCGCTCTTCTTTCCAGGATTGAACGCCTTGAAAAGGCGTTACAACAGCAGCCACAACGTCTTGATCCAGATGCATCATCAGAAAAAACCGATTTTTCTTTTCAAGAATGGAAGAATAATTTTGAGCGTCGGTGGGAAGAACAAACATTGGGATGGAAGAACGCTCAACAGAAAATAAATGATGCTTTTGAATCGCGCAGTCTTTCACGAACGCCTAAGAGCTCGTCCTTTACATCGCTCCTCATTTGGCTCAGCAAGCATGATTCAGAGATGTCGATTATGAAGGTTTCGATTGAATTCTTATGCAAACTCCTTTTTCTGGTGGTGAGTACAATTGTAGGTGTTGTCATTTCATTGGGCATGGCAAAGCTCTTACTCCCCCTGATTGACGTGCTATACGGCTGACAGCGCACATACATGCACGTCGCCTGCCTCTATAGGATACACTTGTATATTAACTGCACAACACACATCCAATTGTTCACGAAATACAGTATATATACTGCTCGACATCAGAACGTACGAACACAGCGATATGGAAGCAAAAGCCTTACATTTTTTAACTTGGCTATGTCTGTGAGCCTGCCAAGAGCATGGAATATAGGTGTGCATGTCTGCCACCATAGCTACAACTATCCCGTTGGGTCACCACGAAGGTGCAATGGTATGAGAAGTTTTAATGCAGATGCATTTACTTCAAACGCTTGGCGCCAATCTCCTCGACCTTCGTTGCTGCACAGGTTAGAAAATCCATCATCGTGCCTTGATACATACTAGGTGGGAGCGATTGCTTGAGCTTCTCAGCCTTCTCAACGTCATTCACAACGAGTGTGTACAAGAAGCGCGAAGCGCGCAGCTTGAACTTAGTCTGCACGGTGCGGTCGGCAAGCACCGTCTTCTTGATGCGGGCCACCTTGACGTCGTCGCGGCTGGCGATTTCCAAGAACTTCTTAATGTCCTGCACCTGCTTTGGCTAAGCGCACTGTTAGCATCAATTCTTAAAAAAATGACCAAGCTGGCCATCATGCTGCACACATACCATTCTGTCGTTCGCGAATACGGTGAAGAGAAGGCTTCTGACGTGCTCGGCTGCTCAACCGCCTTGCTCAGGCTCCAGCCTTGTGTAGCGTGCATCGATTCATCAACTAGTCACGTGGGCAACTATAATCTATACACGTGACTTTCTCGGTCGCGGTGCTCGAAAAGGTCGCCGTTGGGTCAGGTCTTCGACTTGTCCATCGTACATCGGCAACGTGAGTACCACGCCGTCTTTGTGCAGGAGAACATTTGCTGACACAGACCAGATGGCGCCTAACCAGGAAGTCTCACTCGGCCCTAACGTCGATGACGGAAAGATCGTTTTCGGTGTTGCCCAGTACGTATCTTGGAAGGTTGGGGTGTAGTGTATGCTCAAGAAGCTACGTCCTCTTCCCCGACAAAATACAAACGAACAAATACTAACAACAACAGCATTTACGCCAGCTTCAACGATACCTTTGTGCACGTCACTGATTTGACTGGTAAGGAAACCATCGTCCGTGTTACGGGTGGTATGAAGGTGAAGGCCGACCGCGACGAGTCGTCTCCTTACGCCGCTATGCTTGCCGCTCAGGACTGCGCTGCTCGCTGCAAGGAAGTCGGCATCAATGCCGTGCACATCCGCTTGCGTGCTACTGGTGGTGTGGGCCCCAAGACGCCTGGTCCCGGTGGCCAGAGCGCTCTTCGTGCTCTCGCTCGCGCTGGTATGCGCATTGGTCGCATTGAGGACGTGACGCCTGTGCCAAGCGACTCGACTCGTCGCAAGGGTGGTCGTCGTGGTCGCCGTCTGTAAATGCGTCACCATACGCAATATGCGTGGCTTGCTATACTTTTTGTATGGTATTGCGTTACAGGGTGCAGCTTACACCCCCTTTGTGTCAGGCGGAGACACGCCCATGATGGCACTTGGTCTTGTTAGACCGGTTTATACATATCGGACACTGTTCCAATTGCCAATACAAAACTGCTCTCTTAAGGAGCTTGAAACGTGAATATTTGTGTGTGCTACGTAGAAGGTTCGGATTAGGGGGATTGGCTGGGTGTTGAGGCGAATATTAAGCTCAGGCCGACCTTTGTGTGTGCTGATCGGTGTCTTAGCTCGAGCACACCTTTTGACGGTTCTCCATCTTGTCCGGTCAGTTTCATTGAAAAACATACCATCATCTTTTCTACCATGGCTCTGCTATGTCAATGATTTGTCAACGTACCGAGTCTCGCCATCCAAGTCGCTCAGTTTAGAGTCCTCCGGTGCGATTTTCGATGTATCAATTTTTGGATGATGCGTCACGACATGAGGCCACCACTCATTTTGATTCGCTTTTTCAAGGTGCACAGATAAAATGTCACCGTCTGCGACGTTAGTTAACAACATTGGTGGCCTATTCACGTACCAATGGTCCAAGTGCACTCATCCACTTTGACAGGTTTAGGCAAAGCTCCCTACCTGTCAGCGTATTAAACGTACCTCGACAAAAACTGTTTCGTTTACTTTGACGGAAAGGGCTTTAGACTTAAAGGTGACTTGCACTTGGCGCGCGCGCGTTCCTGAGGGCACTGGCACATTCACTTCCACATGATCCAGTTTCTGGGACCATCGATAAGGCAACGCTGCCTGTTCAGCATGCTCCTGCTTCCTCTGCTTAGTATCATATTCATTTTGCTCATCTAATGAGAGCTTGGAGTACTCATCTGCATCCAACGTCATGGTCGTTGGCCAGTGTTCACGAAAGACTTCTGGATCCACGTGACGAACGGAGGTGACGCGTCAGTGTCCAGCTTCCAAATTTTGTCACATCGCGCAGATTCCATGCTATGTACTCGATTCATAATGGTCATTGGGTTTGGATATCTGAGGGTTTTATGAATACATAGCTCAATTCACCATTTGCTTCATTTACTCCCTTCGTTTTCAAGTAACCCACATGCTTATTTACAAGAGACTGAAGAATGCCATGGTCACTTTGAGAAAGATCAATACTCATGTCGTTTAGCATTGCATCTTGATTTGAGGTAAAAGTGCGTGTGGAGAGACGCTGTCTCTCTGCCACATGCTGAAGAATGTCATCAAATTCAAAGGACTGTGCATGATTCTGAAAATCATAGTGCAAGTATCCGACAAACTGACGTTCCAATCGCTTTCGGTGCATCTCATTCAACATGTTTTCTGTGGGCAATTTCGAGGCTGACACAAATCCTGGAAGAGTAAAATTTTCCACTTTAGAGGGCTCTTCGGCCGGTGTTTGTACTTCTTTTCCATTTCCACCACATGCACAGCCCAGCAAATCATGCGTTAAACATGTAGTGTTGGGATGATAACCAAATACGTCTCGTAATTCCTCTTGAGAAAATGTGTCGCTAGAACTAGCGACATCATGGTCTTTTGCAGCCTCATTACTCATGAGTGAGTCGCTAAGTCCAATTTTGGTAATTTGCCGCTGGTATATTTTTTCGTCCATAGAACCCACAAGCAGTAGTCGGTAGATAAAACAAGGCTTTAACTGTCCATCACGATGTATACGAGCCATAGCTTGTCGATCTGTTGCAGGATTCCAGTCGCTGTCAAACAAAATAAGTCTGTTTGCACCAATAAGATTTAGACCCACGCCACCTGATTTGGAGCTTAAAAGAAATACGAACGGCTGCTTGCCCAAATGATCAGACCCGGAATCCGAATTGAACTCATTGACCATCTTGCTGCGAACGTCTGCCTTGGTGCGCCCGTCTAATCGAAGAAAAGGAAACTTTTGGCGTACACAATATCGCTGCAAAAGATTCAGTGTGGATGTAAAGTTGGAAACGATAATGACACGGTCCTGGGTATGTTTCCGAATCGATGATAAAATACGATGTAGAACAAGAAATTTACCACTTAGAAGACACGGATCAATAGATGCGGTATAAGTTTGAAGTATGGTTTCTGTGACCTTCACCAATGCCTGATCATTTGCGCCAGGGTTTCGGGCCAGATCTTCCGCATCAGGCAAAATCAGCTCCGGTGAATTACACAATTGGCGCAAGAGTGTAATATAAGGGAGATACGTTTGGCTTTCACCAAGTAATAATTGATGATTGACATACTCGGAAAATATACCATACATGACTTTTTGAATGGGTGTCATGGTACAGAAGAGTGCCATTTCCTGTCTTGGGGGAAGATATTGTTTCAAAATATCCGCTGTGCGTCGCAATATAATACCTTTGGTTATCACCATCAGTGCTTTGTTTCGCTTTTTACCGAGCTCCAGTGTTTCTTCCGTACAATATTGTTGTCGACTCCGCATGATCGGATCTTCGAATATGCGCTTGAAGACACTGTATTGGTCAAAAAGGCCAGGGTATACAAAATCCACCATGGTGTAAAATTCACGCAAGTCATTTTGAATTGGCGTGCCTGTGAGTAAGATGCGACGTCGGGTTGGTAACAGGTCAAAACATTTTGTTGTTTTTGTATCTTTCGACTTCAATCGGTGACCCTCGTCGCAAACGACAAGTCCAACACCTGGCATCGCACGCGACAATTCCTGAACACAATTGCGAAGCCGCTCGTACCCTAGGATAAGGACCTGGTACTGACGATGAGAGACAAATCGATCCACTTCTTTTCGACCATCGCCTTCTACTGCCAATACACCAATTGAACTTCGACCAATCCATTTTCGAAATTCGCGTTTCCAGTTCACCACCAACGTCAAAGGACATACAATTAACACCTTTTCCACTGTGCCAGGGCGGATATTGGAAAAATAACAGTTTTGTCGGAGCAGCGTCGCGATAAGTGCGATAGTCTGAAGTGTTTTTCCGAGGCCCATTTCGTCGGCTAAAATGGCGCCTTGACCAGGAGTTGTATGACCTTGTTCAAGGGAGCTTATTCCTGTCACTGCTTCATACATAAATTTTACTCCCTCAATTTGATGCGGTCGCAGAATGCGTGCCAAGTCTGGATCCAAGACAACATCTACCACAGGTTGCTTGCGTCCGAAGAGCTCTTGATGTTTTGCGTTTGGACGTTTAAAAACCACTGAACCGGGAACATCCGGGTTGTACCTAGGATGCGGCTCCTGTAATAGTATACTACCTCCCGAAGAGGCATTATGAGGTGAAAATGATGAAGAATTTGGAGTCGAATAGAATTGCGACGCAGGAATCGGTCTTTGTCGTGCTGCTAAGCCAGATTTGGACAGTTTGTTGCGGTATATAGGCGCAGTAGACTTTCCATTGTTCTGAGGCTGGACAATATCCATACCATTTTCAGTGAGCGGACGTTCCACCATTATCTCCTTGCCCGCAACATAAAATTCATCACCTTCATGGACATGCTGTCTCCGGAAGGCAGCATTCGTCACTAGCATGCTGCCATCATGTGCGGATCGTAGCGAACAAGTAGTTTTATTTCCATGCAATATAAGAATAGCATCACCCTCCCATGTCTTGTGCTTCCGTGTCTGGGGAGCGCGCCACTGGCAAAGATAACTGGGCTCTTGTGCACTGGGCAGTAAGGGTACAGGTGTAATGGGCGTGGCGCTTGAACCAGTTTGCGTTGTGTTCACATCAGATGATCTCGTATCATCCTGTTTTCTTTTAACCGGCGTATGAAACTTGGATAGTAGCTTCTCTTCCGCTTGTTCTGACGAAAATGTTGCCATGAAGGGCAAAATTTAGCATGACGCGTGCGTCATGGTTAAGTGTTACCCACGTGACTACCCAAGCAATGCGCCTAAGCCTCGAGCATATACGAAAGCGCAGTAGAAGGCTACAAGAAATCAATGCCAATACCAAATTGGAGACCTTTGCGGATCCCGTCACCAACCCGGGCCACGAGAGGGAGACCGAAATTGAGCTCTAAGCGGACAGGGCCTTGCTGAAACAAAACGCCGAAACCTGCTGAGACGGAAGGCTGAGCTAGCTCTGTCCAATGATGATGCTTTCGGGCAGCGTTCGGCTGCACTTGAGCTAGCTGACCCAAGTTAGTAAATGCATGAAGCTTTAGCGGCCAGTGCGATCGCATCGGAATGGGGGAAAGTAGGCTTGCACCGACAGCCCAGAAGGCATCTCCGCCTAGTGAGTCATGTCTAAATTTCGGACCAAGACTGTTCAGGCGAAACATACGGATGCATGTTGGTCCACCTAACATGAAACGGTCATTTAAACAAGGAACGCAGCCATTCAATGGTATCAGCAAGCCTGTTTTGGCAGCAAGCGACCATGTCAAACCGTTAGCAAACGTGTCAGACACGCTAGCTTGAGTATCCGTTTTGAAGTATGAAGTGTCACCGCCCAATCCCGCGTATTCTGTGAATGACCTGAAATAGGAGCCCACCATGGTGGCGAAAGTATTATCGCGCGTGTCCTGCTCAAAGGTATATGAAATGGCCGATTTAAAAGATGGCTTTGCTAGTCGTCGAATCGACAGGGATGCGTCCGGCAGGATATGGTGAAAATGACGATGACTTGCTTCGTATGCGAGCTCGTGCCGAGCTCCATCTCCTTTCGCATAAATGAGCGATGAACGCAACAAGTGCTGACCTTCATGAGCGCGAATAAATGCGGTCAGATCACGATGCTGAGAAATGGCAGAGACATTAGCCCAAAAATCTGGACAAGCGAGCACAGGTGAAGAAAATACGAAGTTGTAAGAGTGTTTTGTTCGAGTTCCTAGGGTTGCGCTGCCTTCAAGGGTCTCTGCACCACCAAACACATTCCGAAGTTTGCCCTGAACAGAGGCTGTACCTTCGCTATTGCCGACACTCGTGCTTGTGCGTAAGAAAAAGCGACTAACGGGCTTGATCTTCAAGATAACATCCACATCCTCTGTGGGATGTTTGTCTGAACGCAAAGGCTCAAACTGCACTGAGATATCCTTCGCCAATTCCATGCGCGAGATATCCGAACTGAGAGACGTGATCAGCTGCAGAATAGAAGGCATAGTAGTAGTATCTCCAGGCTTCGAGAAATGCAGACGGTGACCGTATCGCATATGTGCCAAAGGCTCCGTTGCTACCGCTGGGTCCATGTACGGGCGACAGAGAGCCATGAGAAAGTCATGACGCGTGTCCTTCACGCCATAGAGCAGAATATCATGTAGCCTTAAAATAGGGACATCTGTAGGATCAATAATTGGCAGTTGAATCTGCTTCATGGCTTTTTCCAGATTGTGTATTTGCGGGGGTGGTGGCGGTGGCTCATTGTCTCTTTCATTTGGACCTCCGTTTTCCAGCTTTTGAGCAGTCGGACCATTAACTTCTTCTGGATCAGGTGCAAGAGCGTGTGCCGCATCACTCATCACGTCTTTGGCGCTCATGACTCAAGAAGACTCGAGCGGCAATATACACGAGGAAGAGTCGGCACCGGTGCAACGAAATGTAGGGCGGCAGCGACATCATCAACCACCACGTGGCCTTGTGGAGACAATGACCCACCTTGCAGCCTTCCGCTGAACCTGCTGTACGTCGCGCAGAACATTTTTGCATATTTTCTCCTGGCGACGCGAAAGGTTTGCCATGTTTGTGCTGTCTGAAATTGAGGTAGGTAGACGTGTATACCTAACATACAGGATATAATAAAGGTTGAACCACGTCAATTCTACAAGCCTAGCGCGAAAGCCATTTTGGATCAAATCAACGTCAAATATTCTAACAAGGTACGTGCTCTTAAGTGTCGTTTTGTTGATACGGGCAGATCTTGCAGGATGTTGGGCTGTGTATATGCGTTCATGACATACTCGATTCCAGTGAAGGACGTATCAGATGGGGAGATGGTTGTCTATATTATACAGTCGTGTTTCGCCTGGTCGTGTTTCGGCCATTTGCCAACGAAGTGCTCGTTGGGCGCATATCTTCTTCTTCCTCTGATTCGATCCGTGTGACGATGGGATTTTTTGATGACATTTACATACCCCCACATCTTCTTCCAAGTCCTTCTGCATTTGATTATCAGGAGCAAGCATGGTTCTGGCTCCTTGATCCTGCGTCGGATGCTCATGTGGCCGACCCGCTTTTATCTGCGCCCGAGGAGAGGATGTACCTAGATGTCGGCGAAATTATTCGGTTCGCTATTGAATCCGACACTTTTTATGACCTCGAGCCAGGTCCTGCAGTGGGCGAGGGCAAGCTGGGCGATGCGCCGTCTGGCGTCGGTAACATTCCCGGCGACTCGAGCTCAAAGCGGGGTAATTTTGCTTCATACAAAATCATCGGCTCCATTGCTGGACAAGGACTGGGTCTCGTGTCCTGGTGGGCGGGCGCCGAACAAGTGTCTGTAGAATAGAGCTCTTAAAAGCCTTGCATGGAAAACACTACGAGAACAATTATGGGTGCTCTTCGCGCAGTCATTTTAGTGCGACTCTGGTTGAGCTGAGATAGTAAGAACGACCTTGGCATGTTGGAGTGTCGAGTCAGAGATTGCCGAAGTTGTAGAGGTAGGGAGAATTGTAGGGGGTGGCTGGGGAGAGGTATGTGGCACAGGAATAGCATCAGATCCATTCAAAGATATCGTATCACGAGCACGAGACTGTTCCAAAAAGGGGATGGGCGCAGGCTGTGTCGGCGGCGCAGCATCTGCTGATACTGATCGCACCAAGGGCTGCGTCTGAGCAGTACCATCGGAGTACACGAAAGATCCGTGATTCGTTGGTACTTGCGAGGGTGCCTCGGCAAGTGACCTGGCAGAGGCCACGTAAGGATGGGCGTGTCGAATGCTGGTTGTCTGGAGGTAAGACATGGGGTTTAATTCGTTGGGGGGAAAAAGAGCAATGCTCGGTGAAAGAGGCGGGCGTTCTTCACTCTTCGGCGATGGCAAGCGGGCCGCGCTGATAGTAGGCGTGTAAGAGGGTTGTGCCCGTTTGTCGTCATTGATGCGAGACACTTGGTCGTCCGTAACAGTGGGACGAAGGCTTTCCCTGTGCGACACATTGTGCGCAGAAATAGAACGCTGGCTCAAAGAAGGTCGCTCCAGCTGCTGCTGCTGTAATTGGCCCTGGTTCATGTCGCGCGACTTATGTGATGGCTGAGTGACATTGAGTTCGGACACATTGCGTTCTTGGTCTTTGAAAGAAGGCATCGGGACTTCGTCGACCTTGCCATCCGTATGAGAATTAGCTCGTCGGCGCTGTGAAAAAGAGCGAAGCAGTCGGGGCGACTGACGTGAGGCGTGGTCGCCATCAGATGAGCCTAGTGTCGGTGGTTTAGAGTGTTCAGACATATAACGTTGTTGCTCCATGCGTTGTTTACGCTCCCGTCTGGCAAATAAGGCACTGGACTGTGCATTCAAATTTGTACCAGACCGAGCAAGATGCGCTCCGCCCCCGATATGAACGTGGTACTCACCGACCTCTTCGTCTGAGTCGGAGGGAATAATCATGTAGTCCTCGAGATCATGCGTTGCGCTGGGCGTTGTGAGCTCTTCGGGGCGCTTATCACTCGGTGGCGGCGGTGTCAGTCCGAGTACAAAGCTGTCCTGGTAGTTAATCAAAAATTCTATTACGCTGACAGCCAGTGTATGCTCGCTCTTGGAGGTAAGGTTTTGTATATTGAGAATGGACGGCTGAAACACAATAGCGAGATTTTGCGCCGTCATCTTGTTTTTAGCCTGATGATGCTTGAAAAGGGCCAGCAAATCGAGAATATACAAGAGAACATACTGGTTGGCCTGGGGACATGATTTAATGAGCGTGCGGTACCTTCCCAGTTTGGTGTCCAAGTCTAGGTCGCCCCGTTCGAGGACGCGACAAAAGTTTTTAAATAAGTTGTGCGGGATGATCGGTTCCTGCCGTGTTAGTTTCAAAGCAACATACTGGCATAAGAATCAAGTAGCGGCGCAAAACACCGGCCACATCATGCACGGTAAAAGGGGTCCAGTCAATATCTTTGCCATACTAGGGGGTCAGTGGCGCGACTCGTCACGTACATTGGGAGGAGTGTTGAAGATATCTTGGAGTTCTCGCATACGCTTTTCCGATCCACCAACGCGAAAGACGCCTTCCACTTCGACACCGTTCTGTTTCAGAAATAAACCGGTTTTGGCCACGAGAGCAGGGACATAGCCCCAAACATACTGTTCCCCATTTTCCTTAGCAAGACTGATAGGCACAGTAGTGTATTGCAGTGCGGTTCGAAGTGGCGCACCAAAGATGACGGTTGGTTGCTGTTCTGTTGACTGGTCCTCACGGGGCGACTGCAATGAAGTACGAGAACCAAACAATGACAGCCAAGACCTAGGCGCCGTGGGTGGGAAAGATTCTTCCCTGGGCGAGGTCATGGTACGAGGTCAATGACAAGTAATTTGACACTGACGTAGGAGATAGGCAATACACAGGTGCGGAACGCTAGCACGTTGGCAAATGAGGCGAGGGCGGAAAAATGCTGCTGATGGCACCCACAGGCTCTAAATGGAAAATCCACGCGTGCGGATAAGTGCAGATGCCTAGACTTTTTTTTTTTGCGCGCACAACTGACGAGACTCGGCGGCTATTGAGGCGGCGTTCATGCACCCCGCCATCTTATTCGAGCAATTAGAGGGTCTGACATGCTGACTCATCCCATCCCTACGTAGGGGAAATCAAACGCTATGAGTGTGCTTATGAAACACAATACCCCGAATTCTCCGGCCAGGCTGCTGCGTGCACCCAGAGCCGTAGTAGGGGCGATCACTACTTCGGGTCATCGTGGCAGCGGCAGAGTGTATGGTACGCATACCCCTGCGCATGTAGTGTGACAGAGTTATGATGCCGTGCTGTCAAATACAATGCATCGTGACACTGAGAGCAGAGTGAGGAAGGCACGAGCCACCCCCAACCGCGCTCTTTGGCGAGTTGTTGGAATAGGCGGCTCGTGTCGGCTTCGTTGAGCTGCACGCCCAGCTGTAGCACGTCGCAACGTAATCGGTAGGCAGCCAACATGGACTCCACTACCACTCGCACTTCCGAGTACCGGTGCTCTTGCGTGTGTGATACGCTGTCGATAAGACGCCGGAACAAGTGAGCCAGCGCGATCATGTCAGATGGCACAGTTGTGATGAGTGTTGTGAGTGCCTCCTGCGTGAGAGCACGCGACTGCTTTAAAACATAGGTCTGCAATGGACCATGCTTGGATGCATACAGCGGTACGAGAGAGTGTTCCAATTGCATGAGCGCACGCAGCACACGGAACCACAGCTCGCGTGCATCATCCACCGTGGCATTTGGCTCGGTGGTGTGCTCTACACACAACCGCACGGACATCAGCACAGCCATATGCAAGTACTCGAATTCTTGACGAGTCTGCTCATGTATGCACTCGGCTTCTGAGTCCGTTGTGGCATCGATAGGAGCGTCCAAAGCCCTCTGGGTGTCTTGAGCCACGTGCGATATGAGTGCATCAAGCGCCTCCATCGCTTCATGCGTCCGCCCAAGGCGGTCGAGGCACCATAGACATGCATCATACACGCGGTGCTCCTTAGCCGCACGGATCACATGTTCCAGGTCAAAGTACGCCGGGTCATACGCATCCAGCAATGGGACCAGAAGCGCAGGAGAAAGCTGAGCCACCAGGTCAATCCAAGCTGTGCACAAAAAGGGCGGATGCGGCGTCATATGCTCTAACGGGAAAAACGGCTTGAGGTACAGGTATGCTCGAGTCGGCGAGTCGCTTTTCTGCAGCTCGCGCAGTACTTGTTCCTGCCCGTGTTCCCAGTACTGCATCACCACATGCGCCACGTCGCCCAAAAGGGAATCAGGCACATCATGTATACAGGCCATCCACACTGGACCCAGTGCCTCGCGCTGCGCAGGTCGACGAAGCCCAGGAAGGGTGAAGAGCTCTGCCACGCGATGAAACAGCTGGCCCGGCGCGTGATGCTGCCCGTCTTGATCACGAGCATAGAATGCCAAGAGGGCATCCCACCTGCGAGTTTTGCGTAAAGATGTTTCATACACGCGCCAAAATGCAGCGCGTTCGAGTCTGTCAATGTGAGCTGCGTCCCAGGATATGGGATGCGCGGACAAGAGGCACTCGAGGGCGAATTCGCAGTCGGTATCGCCTTTTTCTTGTGTCAGCACGTCAAACAGCCAAGCTACTTCAGCGTCTTGCAGCGTGATAAATTGAGGGAACTTGGCTGCATTCCGCGCGACGAATACGGCTGTAAAAAGACGTGCAGAGGTGGGCACCACGTCACCGACAGCCAAAAGAATCTGGATAACATGCTGATGAGTGCCATGATCGTCTGAATCCGATTCGAGCGCTAGATCCAGCACGCCGAGGAATGATGCAGCATCGAAAGCAAGGAGTTGGCGCACATACGGCCAGGGATCAGCGTCATTCACAGGGATCAATGTGCCGTCAGGAGCGCTATACGCATGTTGAGAAAACAGCACGGATTGGACGTCAAGAACCACTTTGGCAGGATCATCACATGCATCAAGAGTGGGGTATCGTAATCCTCGGAGCCATGCACCGAGAATGGGAAAGAGGGCCTCGCCATGCTTGTCAAGGTGTGTGAGCACGAGTGCCAAGACCGTAATCCGATCTTGCAACACATAGTCATATACGTAGGCTAGCGCACGCCACAAGCCATGCTTCGTACACAGAGGCAGCGTTCGATCCAGATCGAGGCACAGCGGATCGACATGCAGTATGAGCTCCTCAATGTGAGCATAATCCTGCATACGATCACGATACGACAGCAAATGCTGCATGATCGTCGGCGCCGGTGCCCGCATTTGACCATGCAGGATATACTCCTCGACATGCTGCACCAGCAGGGCCTCCTGTCCATGCGCCTCATAAACATGATAGACGTCGCCAAAGAGCACATGGAACTGCTGGGTGGCCACCGCTGCTCGTGCACACAGTCGCACAAATCGATCCGCATCGAACGAGCCAAAATGGCGCACAGCTTCGCGCTGCAGGCGCTCGATACGCCGCGCGACCACCGCCTTTTGCTGATCGGGCTCGGGAGGCAGGCCAATGCCTGAGCCAAGCGCCGAGCCATCATACAAGCTAAGCGCGTGTGCTAATGCCTGCACAAACTCGTGATCGGCCTCGAGCTGCGAAAGACGAGCGTCCCATGCAACAAAGTCGCCGACGTACACGGTACCCTGGGCGAGCACAAACGCCTTGCTTCGCCAGACAGTCATCGTGGGCCACGGCTTGCTCGGCATAAAAACCAGCGGGTCGTGCGGCTGCCATTCCGTGAAGCAGTGATATCGCATATCGTACAAGTGCCAAGTCTGTGTCGTGATGACCAATAAAAGCTGCCTGTGAATCCATTGCAATTGCACAACTGGCTGCGGCGCCACACCCAGCGTGTCCTCTTGTACGCGTAGTCCGGTGGTGGGGCGCTCGTCTTCCGTGCGCGGCTTGACACGCACAGCACCAAGATGTAGTATGTGCAACGCATCTCCGAACGCGTAGGCCAACATAGGATTGTGCACTTCCGCATCCGTATGCGTCGCAGGGAGCCAGGCTAGCGCGGCCGTATCGCATGGAGTAGAGGCTATCACACGATACCACGTCCTGGCGGATGGCTGCAAACCAATCAGCAGCAGTTTGTGGGGCAAGAGGAGCGCTGTGAATTGGTGATCGTCTGATACATGACGAGTGGTACCCAGCGGGAGAGATGCGGCTGCATATATTGGAGACGATGCAGCTGCATTATATTGACCATATAGGCGCAACGTATCATTTGACGCCATACCCAGCATGCGCCCTAATGAGTGGTAAAAACATAGGCCGCGAGCATCCGCACTCATCAGTGCCGTTTTGCGAGCTCCGACAAAGTCAAGGTGCGTGATGGGTACATTTTCCAGATGACCTTCACCCTTTCCGAGCTCCACGAGAGCCGGATCGATCGGCGCCACATGCCGTGCCGGTTCCTCGGGCTGGTACATGTCGTACAAGTATAGGTGTCCGGAGGAGTGGCCAACACCCAGGTACGTGGCATCTCGGTTCATTGATAAAGCCGTGACAGCATCGTTTGAAATAACACCACACACACATCGCTGGCGCTGCGACATGTCAAACACGACCGTCACTCCTGTAGCACAGCCCACGGCCATAAGTCCGCCTGAGACATGGAGGCACGTCAGCTCTCCATACTCACGACACGCTCGAGTTATTTTTTGCAATGCGTGGAAATGAAATAATGGCCGGGCAATGGGCTCCTTGTCGAGCGGCGGCAACGTGTCCTCTGTGGTCGCAGATGTGGATAAAGGCCGCGAATCCCTACTCTGTATAGACACCGTATCACTCAGTTGTGAGTACGTACTACCAGTGGCATTCCATGGCGCTCTAAGTCGATGCGTTGCGTAGAAAGGCCATTTGGACGAAGAGGCCTCGGCCTCCATGCCTCAACCTACGTCGCTGTCGTGGCTGCACCGATGCCTGCATCTTGGTATCAACAGCCACCTACGGAGACTCATCCCTGGTGTCACGTGTGGCGCACGGTCACCACAGAGCCACTTTTTGTCATTATGTACCTACATTACGGCGGGGGAATCTCAGACTGGGACGAGGCAAGGTGTGGATCCTGCTGCAGCTCGTCCTGTGGGGGAGGAGGCGCACTCGACTCGCCCTTGCGAGCGAGACGACCCTTCTTGTCCAAATACTCATCGGCCTCATCCGCTTGCTTGAACGGCCGCTTACCGAGCAGATTGGTCATGTCCTCGCGCGTGATGACTTCACGTTCCAGGAGCAGCTTTGCCACTTTCTCCACGTCTGCCTTGTGTTCCGTTAGCAGCTTAGTTGTGCGTGCATGCACTTCCATCACCAGCGCACGCACTTGCTCGTCCAGCAGCTCACCCGTGCGTTCTGAATATGGCTTGTGCATGGACTCCTGTTCTGTGCGGTATGACACGGGGCCCAGCTTGTCATTCATACCGTATGATGCGCAAATCTCGAAAGCCAGGCGCGTGATCTTTGAAAGATCATCTTGTGCACCAGTCGTAATGCGACCAAAGAACAGCTCTTCCGACACACGACCGCCCAATGTCATGCACATGCGGTCGTGCAACTGCTCCGTGCTAAACAGATAACGCTCCTTTGGCAAGTACTGAGCATAGCCCAAAGCACCCACACCACGTGGAATGATCGATACCTTGAGAAGCGGGTCAGCGTACTCAAGGAACCATCCACACACAGCATGGCCTGCTTCATGATATGCTACCGTCGTCTTCTCCTCTGGACTCAGCACACGCGATTTGCGTTCAAGACCAGCAATCACACGCTCGATGGCCAATTCAAAGTGGCTTTCGTCGATGGCAGGCGCCTCAAGTCGAGCAGCGATGAGTGCAGCCTCGTTGCAAACGTTGGCAAGGTCCGCACCACTGAACCCAGGCGTCAGCGTACTGAGCTTCTCGGCCAGCAAGTCCGTGTTCACATCTGATGCCAACTTCAATGGCTTTAGATGCACATGGAAAATAGCACAGCGGCCACTGATGTCCGGGCGATCGATCGCAATATGACGATCAAAACGACCAGGACGAAGTAAAGCTTGGTCTAACACATCAGGACGATTAGTACCAGCTAATACGACAACATGCTCATTCGTGCTGAAACCATCCATTTGTACAAGTAGCTCGTTCAGTGTGCTCTCACGTTCGTCGTTACCGCCAAAGTTGCCACCCTTGCCACGCGACTTACCGATCGCATCAATCTCATCCACAAAAATGATGCAAGGCGCCATCTTCTTCGCCGTGGCAAACATGTCACGGACACGCGAGGCACCCACACCAACAAACATCTCGACGAACTCCGAACCAGATACACTCAAGAACGGAACACCAGCCTCTCCCGCCGTAGCCTTAGCAACAAGCGTTTTACCAGTACCAGGGGGTCCACTCAAGATAGCGCCACGTGGAATCTTAGCGCCGAGCCGCTCATAGCGTTCGGGGTTTTTAAGGAAGCTCACAAATTCCATAATCTCCTGCTTCGCTTCATCCATACCTGCGACATTTTCAAACTTGACTTTTACGTCTGTCTCCTGGTTAAAAAGCTTGGCGCGGCTCTTTCCGATACCAAAAATACCGCCGCCGCCGCCACTGCCTGCGCTGCCAGTAGCACGACGAGTGAAGTAGAAGAGAAGGCCTGCAAGGATAATGGTTGGGGCGAAGTGGAGAAGCGTGGAAGCCATACTGATAGACTCATGGTACGCGACTGGAATACGCTCATTCGATGGAATTCCAAGCTCGCGTTGGGCCTCCTCAAGGTGACGCTCAAATGCCTCCACACTGCCCACACTGAACCAGTACTGTGGCGAGCCAAGCATTTGAGTGCCGGGTTGCAGTGCATACATGTTTTCTGCAGCATTGTTGTGCAAGTACACGTTGACCTTTGAGCGATTGACCACGACGAGGCGGTCTACCAAGCCCTTGTCGAGGAAGGCAGAGCGGAACTCTTGCCAAGTGACTTCGCGAGAGGATGCTTCAGGCGACGTGAAGCGATACAAGATGTACGTAGAGATAATCGTGGCAATAATCATATTCATGTTGGCACGCATATCATTGTTATTATTGTTTTTGTTGTTTTTGTTGTTCTTGTTATTATTTGGGCCTGAAGACGAGGTTTTTTTAGACTCCTCATTGGAGCGAGGCTTCTCGTCATGCGTGGGTGTGGGACCACGCTCATGCTTGCCGAAAAAGTGCTTGATGTCTTCAGGGACGTCGTCAATTTTTTGGCCTGCTTTAGCTTCGCGCAGACCGCGTTCGATAGACTCTTGAAATTCTTTATCGTTCTTTCGGTCATGCTCTGGACCAGGCTGACCCGACGGAGTAGCAAACCAGCGTGCTGCCATGAAATAGGGCTTGCGCATTTGTGAGCGCTCCATAAAGGTAGAAGCAGCATTGTGCCTGATCGAACGTAGTGGTGAGCGCGTAACAAGCGCGACAGAAGCAAGGCCAGCGCTGCTCGAAGATGCAGCACGAGCCGTAGCTCGAGACAAAGTGGCAGTCAACATGTAGATTGACTGCGCGTCACTGCCTAGTGCCGATAAAAGTTTTTGGAAACACTTCAGATATTCCTGCCTATGCTTTATGTGACTTGAGACACGCAAAAGGCGATATGGAAGCGCGAACAAGCGATTATCTGCGTGTGTGGCGTTCCGATCTGATCGTGGCGACGTCACCTGGCCTCGTCGGCTGTCAGGTTGGCGACTCAAGGTGCCCCAGTCATCTCACGTGATATCGGCCGAGATCATCGCAGTCGCTCCCTTTTGATTGCACGACTACATGCGGCTTGGCCATAGAAAAATCCACGCACCACGCGTCGCCAGTGTGGTAGAGCATCGCGTGTCGCGTCTTGATCTTACTTGGTTCCACGCGTGCCTACTGGTGGTGTGTATTTCCTTTATATCGTCTGCCGCACCTTATATCTTGGCTGTCGTATTTAGCGTTGTGTGTGGGGATCGCCCATCCATCCATCGCCACTGGTGCGATCTAATATGGACATATCATCATGGTTTCGAATACACAATGAAATGCAACAGCAGCAGCAGGCACAAGTACCAAATTTAGCATATCAATTATCTCAACAGCAGCAAAATCAAGAACAGCAGCAGCAACAGCTACAGCAACAACAGCAGCTACAACAGCAACAGCAGCTACAGCAACAACAGCAACAACAGCTACAGCAACAACAGCAACAACAGCAGCAGCAATTACAGCAGCAGCAATTACAGCAGCAGCAATTACAGCAGCAGCAGCAATTGCAGCAGTACACACAAATCCCTCAATCACCTTTTCCATTGTCGCAACAGCAGCCACAGCAGCACGCTCAACAAGTACAGCAGCAAGCACAGCTGCAGCAGCTACAGCGACTACAACAGGCTCAAAATCAAGCTCAACCTGCACCGAATGTAATAGGCCAGCCGTCTGCAGCGATCATCAATCCTGTGCAGCCAATGCAGTCGCAGTCTGCTATGGCAACTGAAATGTCTGCGCAGCAGCGGAGAAGCACACCTTCTGCACCCTCCATATCACCAGTTCAAATGCTGCAGTCTATTCAGGCCAATATGAACATGGTACAGCGGCAATGGACTATGGTAAATGCACAACAAGATACTCCCAATAAGACATCTGCATTGCAATATCTTACAACACAGATGCAGCGACTCATGTCAATGCATGAGTCTGTGCTGAATGCTTCGCGAAACTCTGTGACTCCTGATTCCAACGCATCCGGCAGCAGTATGAACGCACCTCCTTTGAACCAGACTGCCAATCCTTTGGCTCCTACGCACCCGCCTGGGGAGCCGAGGTCATGGGATCCTGCAACTACTGCACCGCATTCATACCCTTTGTCTGTAAATCAAATTGCGCAGCCGGAGCAAAAGCATACTGCCGACTCGGTCGCTCTGGCGCAGCCGTCTGATCCGTCGTTTGTCGCGCCCTCAAACGTACAGACTAAGCCTATGGTCTCACCTGTTGTGTCAACGCCAGCTGTACCGTCAACACAATCACCACCACAGCCATCCAACGCTGTGCCGCGTGACTTTTTGTCCGCTGTATACCTGTTTTATTCGCAGCGTGGAATGATATTGGCGCCAGACTTTGCATCGCCTTTTGTTGGGCCTGCCACAACACCAAACGAGACGCGCTCCATTGATTTACAGCGCCTTTTCACGAAAGTGTTAAGCATGGGTGGTTCAGATCACATATTCTCTGTTCAGAATGGATGGGCTTTGGTGGCACAACAACTGGATCTGGCAGTTGGGCCGCCCACCAGCTCAACGCCACCGAGTGCAATTCCTACTCCTGGAGAAGTGCCTGCTCGACTTGCGGCGTACTACGTGCGTCGCTTGCTGCCCTTTGAAAAGTCGTGGATAGCCACGCAACGCGCCCACTCAGAGGCGTCTAAACCTGCTATTCCGACGCCACCAACATCCGTGCCCGCTCCCACCGAATTGCCAACGGCACCTGTTCAGACTTCTGCCCCTGTACCTGTACCTGTGCCTACGCCAACGCCTACCGCAGCAACGGCGTCGAATCCGTTTATCAATATGGAGCCCACACAAGTGCAGATGGTCGTAGGCCAGCACTTGAATCAACTCCAGAACCTTGTGGCAGCTGGGCAGCTTTCGCCACAATTAGCAATGGCGCGGTATGCGGCTACGCAGCAAGCCCTTCAGGCATATAACAATGAGCGTGCCGCAAGCTTGCAGCGACCCACTGAGCCAGGGCCAGTTGCCCCCACCCCAGCTGCAGCACCGAAGGTGGCGAAACCGACGGCGAACTTGGCCCCGCCAGTCCCCGTGCCGCCTCCAGCGCAAGTGCCAGCTCCTGAAGCGCCCTCAACGGTCGAGCGACCTCCTGAAACCGACTCGCCCAAGCCCATTGACTCGCCCAAGCCGAGTCAGCCTCCGAGAGAAGTATTAACGCGATATGAAATTGAGTATATCCCGACCAATATTCGGCTTTCTACGTTTGGTGGCCGTGATTTAAATCGCTTGGATGAGGAATTGGCTCCGCGTCTCGCGCAATGTGCAGGGACACGCGGTGTGCATGAATTAGGCGTGGTGGATGTTCATGCGTTGATCATGTCGCTCAAGTCCGGCTTGGCCGTCGAAATCTCGTATGCGCTCAATGCCCTTCTTATTGTGTCGGCTGGAGCTGATGCGCCGTCCGATTTCCAGCTGTCACTTGCTCAATGCGATGACTTGCTAGATGTTCTACTAGATGTGCTTGCTTCGCATGCCCCGTGTGATTCAGACACGTCGCTAGACCATTTGCTGCAAGATTCGCTGTTGACATACTGTGATGCTATTGATCTAGCGCTCGCCGAAGAAGCTGAAATTTGTGTTCGACGGCGGCAAAGTAAGACACAATCAGAGGAACATGAAGCCGATCGGCGCGTAGCTGTGGCACAGGTCGTCCTGACAATTCTGCGTAATTTGTCCGTCATGCCAGAAAACTGCACTTACTTGGCGACGCATAAGCGTTTTATACCCATGATGGCTTCTCTACTTCGAACCATTCAGCGTGATCAGCGCTGGGACACAGCACATGGCACAGCATTGGCGGCATTTTCGCTTCGCGAATTACTTCATATCAGAAAAGACGTATTGACGATGATGTTGGGCGTTGCAGGCGAAGCACTCGAGTTGCGTCGCTTTGCTGTCGACACGATAGCAGCTTTGGTGGATCTACTGCGCTTCTTCGTGCTGGATGCTGTCGAGTTCGAACAGAGGTACGGCACCTCCTCTGATGCGCTGGAACGTGCCTCATCTTCGGCCCTCGTTTTCCATGCACCGCATCACATCTTTTTGGCATTGCAAGCACTCTCGCTCTTGACGTTGCCTGATGCGAATCGTGATGTGCTGGCATACTGTATCCCACTTTCTGTCCAAATACAGCTCGTGTCGCGTCTCATTACGCTCTTGCCTATATCTGTGTCTGATTTTCGCCGCTTTGCGAGTCTCACACGGTTAGAGTACACGGAAACGGCCGCTATTTGCCTATACAACCTAATATACCTTGCGCCACTGGCAGTCAAGACAGCGATACGCGATACACTTGGCGTGCCTGGCATCTTGTTTCGCGCTGTCAAGCATCTTATTATGAGTACTCGAGACTATGCTCAGAACCCCTACGATGTACTGTGTCGCCGTCTTATTGAGACAGCCCATTTGCTCATTGATGACAAAGATTCGTTGGACGAGTCGCCGCTACTCGGTATGTATTGGCCGCCGACCGATGAAAAAGACCATACCAAGTCGTCTGAACAAACGACAATCCTTACTGGTCACGACGAGACTGTCATTGACATGTTGATACGAACATCAAATGTCGATGCAGGCATGACGAGCGAGCTTCTGGCTCTGGTGTAATCATAGAAATATGTAATTTGTGTCTACATGTTTGTCGCATCATCCGACGAACTGCCCGGGTTCTTGTGCAGTATGACAAAGTGTTCCATGATCGGCGTGTAAGAAAGGTATTCTTCCGTTCCCAGAACACCACGTTCGTGTGATCCAAGCCGCACAGGCGTTGTATGCGTTTGGAAGCCAGAAATGGTGCGAGGTTTACCCGCCTGACCCACCACATCAACAGCCTTACCCACACGCACAGATACAGGCAAAGGTTCCAGTGACTCATCCAAGGTAATCAGGAAGCGTGGTCGCATCGCAGCCGTCAAGAAGAACAGCATCCAATGCGAGCGGTCGAGCACAAAGTTCCGCACATCTGTGAGACTTATCAGTGTGGACAGCAGGCCCGCAACGGCCGTGTAACTAAACAGTTGGCGGTCTGTGTGGTACGGATCAATGCCCAGTGTGCCTTTACCCATGTGCACAAGACCTTGGGCGACACGAACAGCGAACAAGCAGTCCGGCTCCTTGGCATAGTAACTCGCCAGCTGACGGAGACGCTGTGCAAGTCGAGCATTGTTCGTACCAGCACCCACGAGACCCATGGAGAAGATGGACAGCACAGCCACGTCGAGGTCACTGTCGTGAGAGTACTTGCTCAGCGTATCCAGCACAGATATCACCGGGTTCGATGGGTTCAAAAGGGCGAGGGCTAATGGAACTGTCCGGCGAATTACTGGGTCACCGTAGTGCATGAGATGGGACATGTGCCTTAGTGTCATTTCAGCACCGACGTCTTCGCCCATTGCCACAAGCGCAATAGCAAGCACAGAAAATGCCTGGTACAAATCACGCGACTCCTCTGTAGCATCTTCGGCCATTTGTGAGTCATCACCTTCTTTCTTGGCCTCGTTCGTCACATGCTCAGCACAATAGTGCAAAAGTGTCTGAATCTTGAGCACATTTCCTGTGCCTGCATAACTGCATGCATCCACGAGAATTTGTGTCTCACGAGACACTGGGTGGTCAATGGCTTTGAGCGCTTCAATCGTCGCATCAGATGCATCTTGTTTACCAAGGAACAGGAGCGCCAAACCGAGTGACATGAAACGCATCCACTTGTCATCCAGCTGCGAAGGATCACGCTCCATCATGGTTTGCAGAATACTAGGCACGATTTCGTCGTGCGCTGATCCGATAAATACAAATCCAAGGGCCAATGCACACAGTGCTGCTGTGCTCATCGAAGTTGACTCATCCTGCACGTATGGCAGAAGCAGTGCCATTACTTCCTCGCGATGCGCGCCGGCATAGGCCAGACCCAATCCTACAACCGAAGAATGCTGTAAGGGCGCACTCTTGCTTTCCACATGTTCAGAGAGAAGCGCGAGCGGCGCGTCCATTTCTGTACGCACGCCATTGTGTAGGATACCGTAGGCAAGCAACGCACCCGCCTTAACAAATTCGTTAGAAGAGTAAGTAAATTTGTCAATGTGGCTTAGGCCCAGCTCTGTGTCCCACATGAGACTCAGACCGGCACTAGCTGCTGCGGAGAGCTTGCCGTGGTCCTTCGTCTTGTACACATAGCTATCGCCCTCTTCGGCTCCAACCACAAGCGGATCATTTCCAAACCCAGCATTCACGAACGCATTCACGAAAGCATTGGCAAGATTTGCACGTGCGGAGTCAGCACCCGCCGGGCGCGACGTTTCCAATTCTGTCTTGCACACGTCTTCTGGCGTCTTGGGTTCATACACTGAAAGTTCTTTGGCAAAATTGATGAAGTGAGATGAAAGGTTGGTATGAAACAAGCAGTCCAGCAGTGCTTGATCCGTGATAGGCTCCGACTCGTTCTGAATCCACTCCAAGGGAATTTGCTGACGCGCCAACAAAAAGGCCATTTGCTTCTGCATAGTCGGGTTCTTCGGGGACCAGAAATCTTCCCGAATTAGATCAGCATCCATCAAACGCACGCTGATCACCAAAGCTTCATAGTAGCGCTGGTGATTGCGGTAGATCGTACGCGCTGTGCGCAAGAACATGATATCGTCTGGAGGAACAAGCAAATTGACGCAGCTCACCAAGTACAAGCAGACTCGCTCGAATGTGTCTTTGTCAACATATTGCGGCAACTGATCCACGGCCTCGATCTCTAGTAACAGATCCACAGCGTCAATCTCAGCATGATGTTTCAGACTGAATTCCACCACCAGCAATGCCAAGCGTAGAAGCTCTGATGTATCTTGTTCTTTTTCTAGGCGCGTGTTATACTCTTCGCCCACCTCGGAGCACAATTGCCGAACGTATTCATGGCCCCAATCGCCCAGGTTTTCGGCCGTCGTTGGCGACGAACGCATGTCATCAGCACGCAGACGGAACATGAGCGTTTCATGCTTTCCATTATTTGAGTATGTCATGGCCAACACACTTAAGATCTCGGCAAATAGCACTTTTTCGTTGTTGGCTGTCATCCACTTTTCGTAGACTGACTTGAGCTGGTCATAGTGTGGACGCAGGAACTTGAGCGGTTTGGGTACAGACGTCATGGACGTTGTGCTTGAGCGAATCAAGTTACGAAGTGCCTCGAGCGCCGGTCGGTGCATTTGTGTATTGTCCTCTGAGAGTCTCTCGACGAGCATCTCCAGCTCGGTCTTGAGCTGTTGATCTTCTTCACTCAGCTCGTCGTTGACTTTACTCTCTGATGGGCGCAGCTCCTTCGAATGCTGTGGCTTATCATCCTCTTTCACTTCAGGATCCCGCGAGAGCACGGGAATTTTTTGGGCTTGCGATTCGTCGCGTCCCATGTCCAGCCGACGGTCGGTGATCAGAAAGAATGGTGCGGCGGCGACGCGCAATCCCTCGGTGATTGTCCATCACGTGACACAATACCTTCCACGGTGCACCTTAGTGATCTTCTATGGACCACATGAACATACATGCCACCGAGCGGTACGGCGCCCAAGGAGCAGCGAGCGCCACCATCTCGTGATCGTCTAGGTACATTTTCTTTTTAGTTTTGTTTCCGTTCGAGCGATTCTTGAGTTCTGCGTGCGATATAGGTCCTGGTGGAAGAGGGCCTGGTTGGTCCTCCCTTTTCTGTGAAGCATAGTCAGCTTTGCGCTTGCGTTCTGAGACAGTCAGAGATGCTGCATTAGATAGATAGAATCGTACAATACCGCGTTGTACACCCAAATCGCCGACGGGTAAAATGTCTGGGCTCCGTAAAGCAAACATAAGAAGCATTTCAGCTGTCCAACGACCCACCCCTTTGATCTCAGTGAGTTCTTGGATGCAAGTCTCTGGGTCCAAATGAACTATCCTGCGCACATCCAAGCGGCCATCTCCGAATCTTTGTGCTACATCACGAACATATTTGATTTTGCTCATGCTGAGTCCAGCTGAGCGAAGCTGCTCGTCCGTGGCTTGTAGTAATTGGAGTGGCGTGGGGAATGGGAGCTCGTCTCGATTTACATGGTTCATGTCAGGATCCTTTGGTAAATGCGGTGAAAATAAGCGGCAGAATTTGTAGACAATACTACGCGCAGCCATCCATGATATCTGCTGCCCCAGAATGGATGTGGTAAGTACGCGAAATAAGTTGAGCTCCTTACTACTTTCTAGGTCCTTATACGCTTTCAGATCCATTTGAGCGAAGAGGGACGAAAACCTTGCATCGACCTTGCACAGGTGGTCTCGCGCATCTTCTAGCGAGAAGGAAAGCCTTGGCTGAGCCAATGTCGTGCATAGAGCCACCTGATCTTCAGACAGCAGTGGTAGCTCAGCCTCATGCGTTGCAGCACGCTTCACTTTTTTCGGTGCGGGCGATTCGACATCATCGCGCAGAGTATCTTCTATAGACGGCTTTTGTTGCAGACGCGCTGAACGTCGCATCGTGCTGATGCTCGCGCTCGACTTGGATGTCTCCACGACTTGGGACATACTGAAGTGGAGGTGGCGAACAAGAACTTGGACTTTCCAACAACTACCACACACTTATATATAACAACCACGCCTTGCCGTTCACACCATCGCTCTGGGACCTCGCAGCGATACGGTCTCCTTGGCGAGAGGTGTCTTCTCTCCTGCCATTTGGAACCATGCCTGCATCGTTTGCATCGGTGAGCCCACAATGGCATTTTGAGACAAAGTCGAGGGAGCTGAATGTGAATCACGTTCTGTAGCAACAGACTCAGAGTCAGCCGAGTCGGGTGTCGAGGAGTGTACGTTGCGTAAAGGCAAAGTAGCAGATGGTGGCGATGGCGCCGCTGGATACCTCGCAGACGGAATGCGGGGTGTTTGTGCATACACATCCGAGCCGAGGTCAGTGGGATCGTATGCGTAGCCTATAGCCTCGACCATCGTAGCTGCCGACACGTCACGACGAGGAGCAGGTGGGTGAGCGGCATGCTTGACCCCCGCTTCCATGTCGATTTGTATGTTTTGCGGCCGATCGGGGGAGTGGCGCGGAGAGGGGGGCGAGGATGGCTCGACTGCCTTTGCCTTGCACTCAGCTTCTTCCTCTTCTTCGGCTTCTTCAACCCAAGTGATTTCAGTACCGGCTGTCTCGTTCGATAGATGTTTCCAGTGCTGAGGTGAGTAGCCCGAGAACCGCGCACTGCTGCGATACGACGAGCGCGACGAGTTGGAGGGCGTATAAGATGTAGGCTGCGGAAGGGCAGCTTTATCAGCGGGAGACAAGAAAATGGGCACGTCGGTTGTCGGTGTCTCTTTCGTGTCGGTGGATGTCAACGAGACACGCTTAGGAGATGGCGTCTCTGGAGGTGCCAGCAGATGTACAGATGTGCGTGGGTGCTCAAGTTGTGTGCCGTGGACCGACGGCGCCGTGTGAGCAGATACAGACTCATGAGCATTGACTTCAGGTGCAGCCATAGGCACCTCACGGAAAAGGGTGGTGGGACTAGGCGCCACACCCTGTCCGCTTTTAGCCGTGCGCCGTGGATCCTCAGGACCGAGCCAGCTTTCGAGCGATGTCTCTGCCATGAACTGCGGGCGAATGGAAGGGATGCGCAGAATTGGCGTGTGTGACTGTGATTGCATGTACGGATTGATCACGTCGCTTATCGTTGTGTGAGAACACATGGATTCTGAGCCCATCGAGTACATGGAGGACTGCGTCACTTGGCGCTGCAGTCGCGGCTTATCATGGCGCCACTTGGATGGCGATGGTAAATCAGCAATGTCAGAATGAGCCTCGTCGCTGTCGGGCGACACGTTCACGGCACTCGTTTCTTGCCATGCCATGATCCGGTCAAACAGGGCCTCTTTATTGCGTGGGCTGTCAGACTTGAGCATGGCCGGCGGTGGTGGCATCATAGCTTCCGACTCTGGCAAACAACCTTCGGGCGTCGCGACGGAGGATGAGTACGAGCTCGAATCGTATTGGAAGCGTTGTTCTTTTCGCTGAATGCGCCGAGCCATAGGTATTTGGTCTTCAGGCATGCCCAATGACTCGCCAGATTCCAGTGAAATCTGACGGCTGGAGCGGTTCGACCGAAATTGTGAAGGCAGTCGAGAAAGGACGTTTTGGCTCATGCGCGAGCACCGCAAACTAGCATTGCGAACGGAGGCGCGCGACAAGTTAAGCTTGTATTTGCTTGAAAGCGTTTGCGAGCGAAAGATTGAGTTCGAAGTCGGACTTTGCGTCGTTGGCATGGATCCACGGTCCTGTACGAGTAAGTTCTCCGTGTCGAGCGAAGGCCTGGGCTGGGTACACTTCAGCGATTTCGTCGGTGACGGTGAGTGGATCGGCAGCAATGGCGCAGGATTATCGACATGGGCCAGACTCGCAGGACTTGAATCCTCTTCGACTTTCTCGGGGTTGATGTACGGTCGAAACGGCGGCGACGCAAGGTGAGCGCCTGTGCTGCTGGGTAAGATGGAGCTCGACGCGTGAATGCGCACACGCTCCTCACATTCTTTGCGCTGGGCCAGCCAGTGGCGGCGCACAAGATAGGCACTGACGAAACTGATGGCGGAAATGACCAGCACTCCGCCGCACAGTCCTACTGTAAGTGCCACAATCAGGGTCGTAGTGCTTAACATGGAGAACAACGGTGCCTGCACCAAGGAAAGGAAACAAGGGAGCACGCCAGCGTGTAAGAAATAAGAGAGAGAGAGGGGAGGGGGAAGGGGTCAGTCTCTATTCAGACTCGGCGGTGTGATCGTAGTGATGAAAGAATAAGCGTGTAGCGCCCACCGATCTCACTGCCTATCGTTTGTGCGTGGAAGTTCAACTTTGCTATGTGGAGGTAATATGGTAGAAGTTACGCTCATCCTATCGACACGACACGCACCTCCACTGATGAGCTCGGCGGGGTATCAGGGCAGCTGCCCTAGCTCGTGTACCGCAGCGATGCAAGCGTGCCATGAAGGCAGAGTAGAAGAGATACGCCAAGAATGACAACATCAAGGAGAAGGCGGAGCCACGTGCGTTCCTTCCGGAAAATGACCATGCCTGCCAGGCATGGGCCAAAGATGCATGTTGAGCATGCAAGAAACGCACCGAGGAAACCCATCACACGGACAATGTTCGGGAACGTGACAGCTGTGAGCAGCACAGCGCCTGAAAGTGCGATCGAGAGAAAATGCTGCTTGCCTTGAGATACGGCGGGCCTTGGATCGTCGTGCTTCAAGAGCGCCGACTCAAACAGAGCCTGGATGGGTCGAAGCGCAAGAGCAAACTTGGTGACGGGATTGAACGTGAGAAGACCTACGCATATACATGTGAGTACAACAGGCATATGCGGTGTGCGTGCAAGGTCTTTGCTCACCTCGTCTGAGACAAGGCTGCCAAACATGAGGTAGCCCATCGTCGCCACGGCCATGTACAGGCCGACGGCGGTAAGGTACGCCAAGTCGATCATCTGTCCAAATAGGGCAGGCTGCTGCATATCACGATACAAAGAGGGTATGATAGGGTGCGCAGAGAAGCCTGACATCAGCAAGCCAAAGCCCAGACCAAAGCCCGACCATTGCGGTGCCCAAGTCGTGGGCGACGGATCCCACAAACTGCCAGGAGCCGAGCTCTTGATGAGTCCATCGATGGCGAGTACGACAGAGAGGACCACAATACTGACAAGGCCCATCAAAGATACAGGAGATAAGAATGACAGTGGCAGGAAGAGGGTGGGAACGGACACAGCAAAGCCCAGGACCTTGAAGAGGAGCAGCCAAGAAGCACTGGGCTCCTGACCTTGACCAAACACGAGAGCCGCCAAGCTATCGCTGAAGAGAATGATGAGAGCCACGGCTACCATAAACATTTCCAGAGACAGCAACAGACCGACCCATACACGTGCCCCTGGTCCAAATGCATACGTGCCGATATCTGCGTACGTCTGAAGGCTGGGATCACGGACCATAATCTGCGTCAAAAGCTTGCCGCTCCAGTTCGTGAGCAGAGCACAGAGCACCAGCAATACGCATCCACCCAGCCAGCCACACTGTGCAAAGACAAAGGGCATCGAAAGAATGCCGACACCAATCAGAGCATTCACGGCATTGAACCACGACTGCCAAAACGTGCTCTTGGGCCCTGTGGAAGTGATTAGTTCTTGTTGGTACTCTGAGCCGCCCGTCACACACAAAAGGTGGGACCGCTCATCGACATGATAGGGGTCATGCAAGTAGGGCGCCCAAGCACGAAGCGGGGCATGTGGATTGACCTTGTGGGCGGCAGAAGATGTGCCTTGCGACAGTGTGCGTGCGAGATCTGGATGCTCACCCTGCTGGCAATCTGCAGCCATGCACTCTGGTGTAACGTCACTCACACCCTCGTCATAGTCGCTGTCGCTGTGTGCAAAAGGACTGGCACGGAGCGGCGTTTTTGATCTCGAGGAGGGGCGACGCGAATGGTGCAGCGTGGTATCCATATCACGATCCAGCATCGAGTAGTAATTCCTTGACTCTACAGATGCAGGTCCACGATCACGCACACGCGCCCCGTGCAACGACTCTTCGTCCGACAGGGCCGTTGGCTCCAGAGACGGCTCGTGGTCCTCGGGATGGTGAGTGCTCGTATGACACGAGTCAGAGCCCGCCATGATATCACTCTCTGTATCCGCCTGACTATCCTCACCCCAGTGACGTTCCACAAAGCTTGGTGAGCTCATGAGGTTGTCGCCAAAATAGGCCTGGGACCGTGAATATGACCATACAAGATCGAGACTGCTCCGCCACGGATGATGCGCACTACCATCCTGTCCAGCTGTATTTGCGTATTTACCTTGTACAGCATCGCGACGAGACGAAACACCTGATGGCCTCATGGGAATCGCATGGCGTGGCGGCATCGTTACACCGCCACCCGTTACGACGTGGATAAGCTTGTTAGGAGTACGCGCGCCACGCAAATACATCACGTGATGCGACGAACACGCTGCGCCAGCCGTGTGCGCCGGTGACGACGGCCCATTCGACGTGCAGGCCTGACATCACCATGTCGTTCGGTGGTGGAAGTGGGTTCTCATTTGGATCGTCGAGCAATAAACCCACATTTTCGTTTGGAACACAAAGTATGTATGATGGCAGCGAGCTGACGCGTCCAGACCAGAGCCAAGGCTCAGCACCTGCTGCTACCAATACCACCCCGGCACCGGGCGCCGCTTTTGGCGGCACGTCTACGACCGAGTCCAAGCCACCAGCCTTTTCATTTGGCGGATCTACGACACCTGCAGCACAACCTCCAGCGAATCTTTTCGGCTCAAAACCAGCAGCCACTGGCTCCAGTGGCCTGTTTGGTCAGGGAAACCCGGGGAGCCAGGGCGCTACAACGACACCTACACAGGCACCAGCTACAGGGGGGTTGTTTGGTGCAGCGAAACCAGCAGCAGCCACTGGCTTTTCATTTGGTAAGCCCGCGGAGAATGCAGAGGCGCCCAAGACGGGCGGCTTCTCCTTTGGCAAGCCTGCTGAGGCACCCAAGCCAAGTGGCTTTTCCTTTGGCAAGCCTGCCGAGAGCACCGAGGCGCCCAAGGCAGGTGGCTTCTCCTTTGGAAAGCCCGCTGAAAACACAGAAGCACCCAAGACGGGCGGTTTTTCGTTCGGAAAGCCTGCTGAGGCGCCCAAAGAAGCGCCCAAGCCGAGTGGTTTCTCCTTTGGCAAGCCTGCCGAGAATGCAGAGGCCCCCAAGGCAGGTGGTTTCTCTTTTGGTAAGCCCGCGGAAAACACAGAAGCACCCAAGACAGGTGGCCTTTCGTTTGGCAAACCTGCAGAGGCGCCCAAGGAAGCACCCAAGCCAGGCGGCTTCTCCTTTGGCAAGCCCGCTGAGAAAAAGGATGAGCCCGCTACAGAGGCAAAACCTGCTGAAGCGGGAAATTTGTTCAGCAAGCCGCCGGCATCTACCTCTGGAACACAGACAGATACCAAGCCTACTAATGTCGCTGTGTCTGCACCGTCCTTGTTGCGTGGTAAGAGCATGGAGGACATTGTAAAAATGTGGCAAGGTGAATTGGATGCATCGATCAAAGAGTTTAGCCAGCAGGCTGGCGAAGTCGCTGCCTATGATCGCGTCCTCCTCAAAGGCGGTGATGAAATCAGCCGGCTTGTGGCGCAGATTGCCCAGGCGGAAGAGCGGCAATCTGGTATCGATCAGACGTTGGACTATGTCGAGCAGCAGCAGACAGAACTGAATGCGTTGCTAGACACGTATGAGAGTCAGCGTTCAGAGCTGCTGCAGGCAAGTGGTGCCCACGGACGCATGGATATGGGTGTTGCTGATGTTGAGCGCGAAAAGGCGTATGCTCTTGCTGAGAACTTAAATACGCAGCTGGACGACATGTCCCGCAACCTCGTGTCCATGATCGATGAGGTGAATCAAATGTCGGCACCCACGACGAATGGACGTCGGGCTGTGCGTGACGCGACTGATGCTTCATCTGAAGCACTTGGATCTTTACAGGTATCGCGCGATGTGCCAGGCTACGAGGACCCGATCACACAGATCTCTGCGATTTTGAACGCGCATTTCAGCAGCCTCAAGTGGATTGATGAGCACACCTCGTCACTGCGTGATCGATTGGAAGCGTTGCGGCGCGGCCAAACAGACAAGGCTCATGCAGCGAATGACACGCTGCGTTTGAGTGTAGGTCCCGATGCACCGCGCAGCTCGACACCGAGCCGAACACTCCTGGACCACCGTGGCAGCCCCGCCACGTTTCGTAGCAGCACGAGTGCTCGGTACCTAGGCGCATGAATGTACATCACGTGACGGAAAGCGTCGTCAGCGCGGCCAAGGCGTGCAACGCGTGCGATCTCTTTCCTTATGCACGCCTATCCTGGACAGACGTGGCGTTCGACGCCGCAGGTAGACTGCATTGCGTCGCAGTCCAGTCTATCCCATGCTGATCGACCTGTTGATGCATTTGATGATGCTCGGCAGCGCACGCAACAGCCCATCGTAACAGGCACGTCCGTGCTGGGACTCACCTACCAGGACGGCGTGATGCTGGCCACAGACACACTTGCGTCCTACGGATCGCTGGCGAGGTTCATGGATAATCAGCGTCTAACGCCATTTGGAAGTCATGTCGTGGTTGGTGCCAGCGGCGATATGAGCGACTGGCAGAACATTCAGCACACACTCACGAAGCTGATGGAGAAGGAGGACATTCAAGGTGACGGACACAGCCTGACGCCCGAGCAGGTGTATGCATACCTGTCGCATACCATGTACGAGCGCCGGTCTAAGCTGGACCCATATTGGAATGCCCTCGTGCTGGGTGGCTATGATGCCAGGGCCAACGCGCCCTTCCTCGGATACGTCGACTTGCTCGGGACAACGTATCAGAGCAGCACCATTGCGACAGGATTTGGTCTGCACCTCGCTCAGCCCATGCTGCGCAAGGCCGTCGAGGGCCGCGAGTCACAGCTCACGGAAGAGGAGGCACGTGCGATTCTCGAGCAATGCATGCGTGTTTTATTCTACCGAGATGCACGCAGTCTGAACCGATTCCAGATCGCCAAGATCACCAAACATGGTGTCCATATCACAGAGCCATACAGCGTTTCGACGAGCTGGAGCTTTGGCGAAGGCCTCCGTGGCTATGGCCCTCAGACCCAATAGACGTCCATACCTGACTCAGCCAAAATAGTCTCCACATGGCCCTGACCCAGCGCAGGACAGCGTTGTGTGACCCGACGCCGTTGATTGTGCTGTGGGTGAGATGGGGCGGTGCCTAGGAGCGGCGTGGAGCATCGTGGGGGTGCTCGCTCTGGTACTGCAGACGTATGCGCGTCCGCTTACACCCAAGCTGCTTTTGGAGGCCCCACGTCCCGCGTCACATGTGGCTGTGAATGCACCAGGCACAGCGGCCTTGCTGGGTGTAGAAATGCCTTCGACCACGACAGGCGATGTATCCAAGGCTTTGTATTACATTCCTCTAGACCCGCCCGCTTCTTGGGAGCACAAACAAGCATCGGTGCTTCAAAATGGCACCAACGACGCAGTCTTCTTGGATGAGGACACGTTTGTCTTCGTGAAGGACCAGCAGCTGCACTGCCGTTCGCTGCGCGAAGACAGGAGCGAGCTTCTACTGCATTTACCCAAAGGCATCCAGCATATGCAGAGTGTGAGGACAGCCAAAGACACGGCCACGTTGGCATTCTCGGCCATGGTGTTTGACGACGGAGATATCTACGCACAGCACCCAGAGCAAGAGGCAGCATGGCAACGTGCTAAAGTATACGATCAGCTATTTATTCGACATTGGGACCAGTGGCAGCACCCTCAGCAGCGCACGCAGCTCTTTGCGCTGGATTTGTACAGGCACCAGAGTGGATGGACCGTGCGAGACAAGATCCGGAATCTGCTCCAAGCAACTCGACTCGAATCGCCGGTGGGACCGCTGGGTGATGCGAGCGATTTCAGTCTGTCGCGCCATTATGTGGCCTTTACAGCCAAGGACCCAGACGCGCCACCAGCTTGGCACACGCGCCAGCACATCTACCTGGTGCCTCTTGATGGACACGCCCCGCCCAAACGCATTAGCCTCGCTGAGAACCGTGGCTGGGCAGGCACACCTGTGATATCACCCAACGAGGATATGGTCCTGTTCCTTCAGCAGTACAAAGATGGATTCGAGAGCGATCGCAAGGTACTGCAAGCTTATCTTATGGAGGGGGGTCAGCAGGTCGAGATCTTTCCGGATTGGGACGTGTCTCCCGACACACTTTCCTTTTCGTCGGATGGACGCACGCTGTATGCGGTCGTTCCTGAGGACGAGCAGCGCAAGGTGTATGCCATCTCGGTGCAGGGCGCGTCGTTTTCCGACAAACACGCGCTGGTGGTCGATGGCTCGGCCTCGTCGCCCACCCAGCTTCCAGATGGACGCCTCATCTATGTTTTATCGACTCTTCAAAGTCCGAATGACGTGTACCTTTATGATAGGGGGCAAACGACGCGTCTCACGCATTTTTGGCAGTGGTCTGATGCGCATCGTGACGTGGACATGGGTCCTGTGCCTGAGCGCTTCACATACCAAGGCGCAGACGGCGTAACGATGCATGGATGGCTCATCAAACCACCGTCGTATGAAGCCGACGTCAAGGCAGGCAAGAAGCTGCCTCTTGCGGTGCTGCTGCATGGCGGCCCAGAAGGCGACTGGAGCAATGGGTGGTCGACGCGATGGAATCCCGTGGCATTCGCGGCAGCAGGCTTTGTCGTGACGACTCTGGATCCATCTGGGTCCATTGGGTTTGGGCAGGCTCTGACGGATCGCGTCCTGGAACACTGGGGCGATCGAGTCAAGGAAGACGTTTTGCGAGGGGTGCATCATGTGCTTGACACGCATACTTACTTGGATCGTGATCGTGTCGTGGCTGCTGGCGCGAGTTTTGGCGGGTACATGGTGAACTGGCTGCAGGGGCACAACCAAGGCAAGCTGTTCAAGGCTTTTGTGACACACGACGGCATCTTCCATCTCGAAAGTATGTACTATTCTACGGAGGAGCTCTACTTTCCGGAGTCAGAACTAGGCGGCTTACCGTGGACGTCGCCGCATCTATACGAGGCGTTTAGCCCGCACCGCCATGTGGCTGCATGGTCCACGCCCCATTTGATCGTGCACGGCGGACGTGATTTTCGACTGAGCCCTGCCCAGGGCATTTCGGCCTTTACAGCCCTCCAGCGCCGTCATGTTCCGTCTCGCCTGCTCTTCTTCCCTGATGAGGGACACTGGGTCCTCGATCCACGTAACTCGTTGCAATGGCACGAGCAAGTGTTGGGCTGGCTCCAATATTGGTCCCGCCCACCTGCCACCGCTCTCACGGACCACCAAGCGGTGTTCTCCACGTGACGTCGAGAAACGCTCGGCGCGCGGCTGCGTCGGGGGCCGCTTTTGACGCGTGTGTGGCCATGTTGTATGTAGACAAGTACCGGCCCAAGGACCTGAGTGAGCTGAACTATCACCCGCACCTCACCGAGCAGCTCGAGAGTCTGGTGGCGAGTGCAGATGTGCCGCATTTGCTGTTTTACGGGCCGAGTGGTGCAGGAAAAAAGACGCGTATTACGTGTCTGCTCAAGGCCTTGTATGGCCCTGGTGCCCACAAGCTCAAGGTCGACCAGCGTGTGTTTTTGAATCCGAGCAAGCGCAAGATTGAAGTCAACCTCATTAGCAGCAACTACCACACAGAGATCACGCCGAGTGATGCAGGCATATACGATCGCCTCGTTATCCAGGATATTCTCAAGGAAATCGCCCAGACGCAGCAAGTCGATCAAAATGCCGCACGACGATTTAAAACTGTCGTGATCAACGAGGCAGACTCGCTTTCGCGCGATGCTCAGGCCGCACTGCGTCGAACGATGGAAAAGTATATGCGCAATATGCGCCTCATTCTATGTGCGAATAGCACGTCGCGCATCATCGCACCGATTCGTTCCCGGTGCCTTTTGCTGCGTGTCGGTGCACCGAAAGATGAAGATGTGATGCGCGTCCTTCGGCACGTCGCCAAGCGCGAAAAGTTCCACCTGCCCGACAACATATCGAGCGACATTGCACGAAACGCCGATGGCAATGTGCGCAAAGCCATCCTTGTCTTGGAGACATTACGTGTGCAGTCTCCCGATTTGTCTGGGCCTGTGGCCATTGCGCAGCCAGACTGGCAAGTGTATTGTGAGCGCACAGCCGACATGATCGTCAGTGAGCAGTCCCCTGCACGGCTCCTGGAGGTGCGTGGACGCCTGTACGAGCTGCTGGTGCACGCCATTCCGGCCTCTCTGATTTTCAAGACACTGGCACACGACATTGTCCGCCGAGTCGATGAGTCGCTTCGCGCGAGTATTATCGAAAAAGCCGCTTTCTACGTACGTATACATTTTTCTAACGACAGGAACTGCGATGTGTGTCAGGGAACAAGCCCATATTCCATCTTGAGGCCTTCGTGGCTCAGGTCATGTTTCTCCAAAAGAGCCTGCTCTTAGGCATGGACCTAGAATAGCCGCTAGATCCTGCTCATAGTGAGCACGTGATGAATGACTGTACGACTTCCCCAAGTCCCCATCGTTTCTTATCGACCGCGTGAAACGTTGGCCGAGAGCATGTCCTCTTTCCTCTCGCGAAAGCTGCTTTGGCGCCGCTCTTTCGTAACGGCCACGCTTCCGCGGCACGTATTCCGCAAGGATACGATCAATTCTTCGGTGCAGTATGTGGCATATGCTGTGCGCGGAGAAATCCCGCTGAAGGCGGCAGAGTACGAAAAGCGCTTGCGACTTGGTGACAAGCTGCCGTTCGATTCGATCGTTTGGACCAATATTGGAAACCCGCAGCAGCAGCCTATGCTGGGCCAGGAACCTATCACATTTTGGCGCCAGGTGGCAGCCCTCACCGAGTACCCACAGCTGTTGGACATGCCCGCGGCCGTGCGGGATTCGATGTTCCCCAGCGACGTGCAGGAGCGCGCGCAGGAACTGCTGAAAGCGTTTGGCAGTGTGGGTGCTTATACGGCTTCTAAAGGCGTGCCTCTTGTGCGTCAGCACGTCTCGGACTTTTTGCAGCAGCGCGATGGATATGCGGAAAATATCGAGAACATTTATCTGACGGCGGGTGCTTCGTCGGGCATTTCCACGCTACTGCAAATACTCATGCGCCCGAATCGTGATGGTCTGTTGATTCCTATCCCGCAATACCCATTGTACTCAGCATCGGCATCCCTGTTGAATCTGGCCGCCCTCACCTATCGTCTGGATGCCCAGCAGCACTGGGAGCCCTCTCTGACCGATATAAAAGCCAAAATTGACGAAGCGCGTAGCCAGGGCATTGAGCCGCGTGTCATTGTGGTCATCAACCCTGGAAATCCTACGGGTGCCTGCATGACACGCGCCGAGGTCGAGGACATGATCAAACTGGCCCATCGAGAGAGTCTGGCAATTTTTGCCGATGAAGTGTATCAAGATAATGTGTACAACAAAGACCGTCCCTTTGTGCCGTTCCGTCGCGTGCTGATGGAGTTGCAAAACAGTCAAGATGCGTCAGAGCGTGAGATTGGCTCGTCCGTGGAACTGGTGTCTTTCCACAGCACGAGCAAGGGCATGGTGGGCGAATGTGGACGCCGTGGTGGCTTTTTCGTGCTGAACAACATGGATGCAGAGGTTGAGGCTCAGATCAACAAAGTTGTGAGCATGAGCCTGTGTCCGCCCACCCAAGGACAGATTGGTGTCGATTTATTGGTGCGTCCACCAAAGCCGGATGAACCGAGCTATGAGCTATGGCGTCATCAGATGGACTCGATTTACCACACGCTGCGATCGCGTTCTCAGCTGATTGCCGACAGCCTGAACCGTCTCCCTGGCATATTTGCTGAGCCGGCCATGGGAGCGCTGTATGTGCTTCCACGTGTTCATCTCCCGAAGAGTGTGTCTGACCGGGCGCGTCAGCTGGGCAAGAAGGTCGACGAGCTGTACTGCCTTGAGTTGTTGGACGAGACAGGCATTTGTGTCGTGCCGGGCTCAGGCTTTAGCTACGAACCTGAGGTGTTGGAGGACGGCTCGACGCTTTCGTGCTTCCGTATCACGGTGCTGGCGAAGGAGACGCAGGCCATGGTAGATCGATTTACGCGCTTTCACCGCGCCTTTATGGACCAGTATCCATGAAAACTTCGTGCCTAGGCGGCGGCACTTGAGCCCAGGCTGTCATGCGTACATAGTCATCTAATCTGATTGGCCACAAAGCAACCCCCTGCATACCTGCATGCATGCGTCTGGAGCCACAGATGGGTGGAGGGCCAGGCATCTCTTTCAGGACCCCGGGAGCAAAACGAGGGGACAAGGCGCGCTGAGAGCCACGCACCCATCATCGACCACGTTGGATCGCCTCGCACATCGCGGCGGCCACACAGTGTACCATGCCCTCTGCGCTTGCTAGCCAAAGTGTCGTGGATCGAAGTTGGGAGAAACTCCCTACGCCACCTTCCTCAGGTGGAGCTGATGATGTAACCGTACCACAGAAGCATACATCACGGCGTGTTCATTTGTGTAGCGAAGCGGCTACGCTCGCCGACTCTTTGGATGAATATACACACAGTGCGAAGAAGCGCGCGTGTCTACGACCACCTGATGTACTTACTCCGCCCAGTACACGTGGCAGACGTATGACCGACAAGCTGGGGCTCCATGCGGCTGCGGAGAGACACCAAGAGCGGCGAACTCGGCATATACGGCAGTGCAGTGATGTATCGGAGGATCCATCTTCTCTGTTTGATGGTATGGATTTGTTTTCGCCGTCGCGTTTGGGGCGGCGTGCGGAAAAGGCGCGCGACACGACACCACCGCCGTTTTTGTCGGCGTACGAGTCGCGACCTGTGCGGGATACGCCACATAATCCATTCGTCGAAGGTGGACCGGCAGACGTAGGCTTCACTGGTGTGAATGCCTCGAATGCGCTCCTGCGGGCCATGGCACGGCCGGCCCGGCAGCCAGACACGACGGTCTTTGTGTTTCGAGGACAGCGTGTCATGTACAGAGACGCAGAGTCAAGGCACCCGGCCCCTCTGTATGAGAATGTGCCTTCACCGCCTCGGCCGCGCACCTTGTTCCCCACGAAGCAGCGGACAGGTATGCCGACGTACGCGGCCCGCCGCCATGCGCTATCGGACGATGAGGCGCCGCCTATGAACTCGACGCGCCGGCGAAATCTGTTTGCCGACGAGCTAGCGAATCCGCACCGACGAGCGCAGCCGCTCCCTGCGGCTGGGGATGACGTGGATGCGCGATGGCTTGCGTCTGATGCGCCGGCTGACGGTACCAGCCGCTCCCAGTATGAGATACCTGCGAAGAATCGCGAGCTGCTGGCACGGCTAGAGCGAGTGGATTGGGACGAGGACGAGGACGAGGAGGAGGAGGAGGATAGATAGCGAAGCGCGCTCGGTGGGAGGGGGAAAGGCGTGGGGCTTCTAGTAGGGGCCTACTAGGCCATGTATAATGTTAGGAACACGTGAGGGGGCGTCTTTTTCCCTTCTTTTGCCTCTTCCGACCATGCTGCAGCGAGGGATGTGGGGGCTGCGAGGCGCCGTGCGTCGATCGGCCGTGCGGTCGATGCCGTGGCGGGCGTACTCGCAAAGTGCGCTGGGATCAGATGCGCTGCCCGCGCCGAGGGAGCAGAAAGTGTCGCTAGACTCGGCGGTGGAATTCACGCCGGTGCCCGAGATGTCGGCGCCGACGCCGCCGCCGAAGCCCGTGTCGGACGTGCTGGGCCTGCCTAGCGCGTCTCGGCCGCACCGCTTGCACATCAAGTCGTCGCGCAATAATACCATTGTCACATTTACGATGCCGACGGGAGAGCCATTGGTAGGAGAGAGTGGCGGCACCGTGGGCTTTAAAAAGGCGCAGCGCTCGGGCTACGAGGCTGGGTACCGAGCGGCTGTGCGTGTGTTTCAGCACATTGTCGCACATCGAGCGCAGTGGGGTGTGAAGGATATCGAGGTGCTGTGGAATGGCTTTGGCCAGGGTCGTGAGGCCGTGTTTCGGGCGCTGCAGGCCTCGGAAGGCGAAAGCGTGCGGCAGATGGTGCTGGCCATGACGGACAAGACGCCTATCAAGATTGGCGGTGTGCGCCCGAAGAAGCGACGGATGTTGTAGCTATGGACGCTAGCGCTTGACCCATGTGTACGCCTTGCGGGCCTTGGCCAGACCTGGCTTCTTGCGCTCGACCATGCGTGGATCGCGGATCAGGACGCCGTCTGTGGTGAGTGTGGGTGCATACGTACCTTGAGCCAGTAGATGCTGTACATGCAACTGAAAGTTGGTAGCATTTTCGCCCTCTGCGGTGCCGAGGGCCGCCACCAGGGCGTTGGCGACGCCGTGGGCGAGGGCGCCGGCTTGGCCAGAAGCGCCGCCGCCACGAACGATGGCAAAGATGTTGTACATACCGAGCATGCCGGACAGTCGGAGCGGCCACGTCACGATCTCGCGGTGAGCCGTGCGGGAAAAGTACTGGTGCAGGGGCGCGTTGTTGATGAGCATCTCGCCCAGTCTCGAAGGCTGCGCGCGTACGAGCCAGACGCGGGCGTGACTGACCTTTCGGCGGCCGCGCGCGTATGCCACGCCGCGCTCGTCGATCAGGCCGCGAGACGGGGTGCCTGTGTGCACGAAGGACGATGCGCTGTCGTCGGTGGAGCGCATGTCGGCGTACGAGTCGAGGACTTCCATGATCTGGTGCACGAGATCGCGCTGGTGCGTGGATGCGCCCGCGGCGAAAGACGAGGTCCCGAGGAAGGCATCGGCCGCGACCTTTTTGTATCGATGCAGGAGCGAGAGGCGCGAGGTGACGCTGCGGTGCTGCGACGCACGCAGCGTGAGACCGAGTCGACTGCCGAGGCGATCGCGGGACATCCAGGTCATGGGCTTGCCGGATGCAGCGGGCGGCGGTGCGTTGGGTGCGAGGACGCACGCCTTTTCGAGCTCGCGCTTGACTTCGCGCGTGAGCTGGTCGATCATGTGCAGGGTGTCCATGAACGACGGCTTGGCCGTGTAGTAGGTCGGCGACAGGGGCTTGAGGCGTTCAGGCGCCGGTGGGTGTGGGCGGGGCAGGCGGTGGTGCGCTTGCCATGTGTGTGCAAGCCGGAGGGTATGCGAGCGGGGCGCTACCGCTGCCGCGCGCGGCACGCGGGCGCCTAGTGTGCCGGCCCAAGACCACATACGGCAGAGGCGAAAAGCGACGAGCCACGCGGACGAAGAAGGCGCTGACGTCACGTGGCAGCCCAGGCGGAGGGCCGGCGCCGCCGCCGGTGCGCTGTGGCGTCTCGATGCACAGCCGTGCGTTTGTCGTGCGGGTGCCGCACGCTGCGTGCCCTGTGATGGGCGTGCAAGTCGTTGAGATGCAGGACACGCTGCTGGTGTGGTGTGGCGCGGTGCCGTCGGATATCGAGGACGAGGCGCGTGATGGGGCGTATGCGGGTGCGCTGAGCCGCGACTGGAGCGTGGCGATGCATGTGCCGTCCTCGACGACGATGACGACGTCCCTGTATCGTGCGGCGTATCATGACGACGTGTCGCGGCGCATGTCGGAGCGTCTAGGTACGTTGGGTGGCGAAGCTCACATGAGCTACGAAGCTCGGTCTGCGGCAATTGTACCTCTCGCTGGATCTGCCGGATGTGCTCGTGCCGCGCGGCGCAGCTGCGCTGGCGCCCGAGGACGCGCGCGCTCTGCAGGCGCTGGAGCGCGGCCTTCGCGAGGGGCTGCAACGAGCTAGCGAGGCCTCGTCATAGATCACGTGCGCCGTAGGATCGGGGGGCGGGGGACGGCGCGCCGCGCGGCCTCCCGACCACGAGTGTGGATGGACGTGTTGGATCAGCCGACGCATGCGTTGATTCTGAGCGACCTCGCTGCGTGTCTCGCGCAGGAGGCCGCGGATGGCACGCTTGACTCGAGTGATTTTGCGGCGTTCCAGAGCAGTGATGCGTCCTCGAGCACGCTGGCGCTGGGCTACTTTAGTGTGTCGGATGTGCGGGCGGTGCTGGCGCAGGCGCGCTTCGCGAGTGCGTTGGCCGATGCGATGAGCCAGGCGCCGGCGCGCGATGCGACGAGTGCGTCGCACGTGTACATGGAGCATGTGTCGCGCACGCTGTGTGCGACGGCGGAGCACATGCCGCGCGCCGACTTTGACGAGAGTCTGCAGGTGCGTGGGCAGTGGCCGATGGCCGATGAGCTGGCGTACGCGGTCGTCGAGGGCCTGCTCAAGATCGGAGCGTGCGTGGCGTCGATGCGTGCGCCGACGCAGGCGGCGCTGCTGCAGCTCGTCCGCGGCCTGTGTGCGCAGCTGCGTGCGCCGGGTGCGTGGGACGAGCAGCGGCGCTGGGCGTGCCGCTGCGTGCCGCAGCTGCATGGGGTGGCGCGCGCGATGCAGGCGGTCGCGTTTGGGTGGGACGAGGCGTCGATCGCGCCGATGGCGGAGGAGCTCGGGGCGCTCGCGCTCGAGGCGCAGACTGTGTATCGTCTGGATGCGCTGCTGCTGACGCTGCCGTCGCAGTCGGCGGCGCTGCAGCAGAGCCGGGCGTGGGCTGAGCGGCGTGGCTGTACGCCGCTCGTGCCTGCGACGCCGAGCAAGCACGCGCTCGATGCGGGCGACGTGCTGCTGGAGCAGTATGTGCGCCTGGGCGTGCCGCTGAGTGGCCAGCTCGTGGCGTCGTGCAGTCTGCGTGCGCTCGCGTCGATCGTTGCGCAGGCGGCCGTGCCGCAGGCCGCTTCCGCGCAGCGCGCGTCGGCGTGGGCGTGCCTGGTGCGTGGCACGCTGCCTGTGCGCCTGCCGATGCCGTCGGTCGTGCACGCGGCGTACGAGGCGCGCACGTCTGACGGCGCCGAGCATGCCGAGCTGTATGCGAGTGAGCAGCTGTGTGCGTCGCTCCAGCTGCTCATCGTGGGTGCGGCGACGCGCACGGACGACGTGACGTACGCGTGGGACGCGCTGTGCGACGTGCTGAGCGAGCGAGCGCCCTCGCACGATGTGGCGTCGCAGTGCGCAGCGCTCGAAGGCGCCGCGGTCCTCGCGCATGTGCGTCCGACGCTCTCGCTCAAGCTGCTGCACCACATCCGGCGGTGGGTGCAGGCGCCGACGTCGGTCGCGACGCTCGATGCGCACGCGGACCTGGCGGCGGCGTGCATGGCGGCGTGCATCCGCGCCTCGGGGCAAGACGAGGCGGCGGCGTCGACGATGTACACGATGCTGAATCACGTCTCGCGCGAGGCGCACGCGATCATCGTCCACACGACGCTGGCCGTGCTCACGCGCCTCGCGCGCGAGATGCGTGTGCCGTCGTACACGGCACTCGTCGTGTCGCTGCTGCTGCAGCGTACGCAGGCGCCGGGGCAGCTGCCGATCGGCATCGTGTTCTCGCACCTCGTGCCGCTCGCGGCCGCGTCGCCGCGCTCGGGCTTCGTGAACATGTACACGGCGCTGGGCGATGCGATGCGCCATGCGCTGCAGCACGGCGATAGCGCGCAGTGGGAGCGCTTGCAGCATGCGTCGCTGCAGCTGGCGCGCGCGCTGACGCCGGCGGCCGAGGCGCAGGGCCGCGACGCGGACGCGGCGGCGGGCGAAGCGACGCCGTGCCTGCGGAAGGAGCTGATGCTGCCGGACGTGCTGGCGCTCGTGATCGAGGCGGGCACGCGGCGGGCGGGCGGCCGGGCGGCCGTGCAGGGCCTCGTGCACAACGTCGCGGCGCTGCTGGCGCACGCGGACATGCACGTCCACTGGCAGCCGCCCGCCGAGCTCGTGTACCTGTTCCGCAACGCGTGGATCGTCATGGTGCTCGTCGGCGGCGCGTCGTCGCTGACGGCGCCGATGCCGCACGGCGATCCGCTGAACACGATCGCGCTCAAGACGCCGACGCTCGTGCCCGCGACGGCGCGCAACTACCTCGACGACGACATCGACACGTACAATGTGCTGCGCCACGACGCGCTCGCTACGTCGGCGGACGCGCTGCGCCACGCGCTGTCGCCCGTCCTCGGCCACCGCGCGCTCGAGACGCGCGCGCTGTCGCTCGCGCGCCTCGCGTTCGTGTACGCCGTGCTGCACGTCGAGTGGCGCCGCGCGGCGTGCGGCCGTCCGTCGATGGCGCTGTGCTACCTCGTGCACCCGGGCATCGCGACGTCGTCCGTGCACGCGCCGCTGCGCGCGGTGATCGAGCGCACGTTTGCCGCGTTCCTCGTGCATGTGTCGGAGCGCTGCCGCACGCACACGGCCGACGCGTGCCTCGCGAGCGAGGCGCGCAACATGCTCGTCGCGCTGTGCCACACGCGCGCGGCCGTGCGCGATGAGGCGCACTCGTACTTGGAGCGCCTCGTGCCGGCGTGTCCGTGGCTGTTTGCGCGCGCCGAGGTCGTGGCGACGATGCTCGAGCTCGTCACGCTCGTCAGCCGGGGCTGCGACGGCGAGCTGACGTCCGCGTTCATGCCGCAGTACACCTTCACCTCCGCCCTCGCGGGCGTGTCGATCGACCTCTCGGACGTGTACGCGGACCGCCGCGCCCTGCTCGAGAGCGTGTCGCGCCGCGTGCGCGATATCCTCACGCGCGTGCAGATCGACATGCCCGGCGAGCTGCACGGCGCGCTCCTGCGCTACCTGCAGGCCGACACGGCCGCCGACGGCCTCGGCGCGACGCTCGCGCTGGACGTCGCGCGCGGCCGCACGCAGCGCGTCGGCTTCAGCCAGGTGCGCCGCGACGACGCGGGGCATGTCACGCACGCGCTGCTCGTGCAGAGCGCGTCGCTCGGCTGGACGGCCGCGACGCCCGAGGCCACGCTCCGCGCGCAGATCCAGGCGCTCGCGGCCTCCGCACTGCACTCGCACGACGCGCTCGACGGCTTCGTGTACCGCTGCGCCGCGCTCCTCGTGCAGCAGGCGACGCCCGATGCCGACGTACTCTCGGCGCTCGTCCGCGTGCCGATGCAGGTGTGTACGAAGACAGCGCTGCGCGCCGCGACGCGCGCCTGGTCGTGGCTGCTCGCCGAGCGCCCCGCGGCGATGGCTGCGCTCGTCTGCGCCATCGCCGAGCACTGGGCGGACGCCGCGCGCCAGCGCCGCGGCCTGTACACGACGCAGCTGCCCGCCCAGGCCCCGCTGTCGCGCAAGACGGACATGTCGGCCACGGACCCCGCGCGCATAGCCCGCGAGACCAGCCTCGCCGACGAGCTCCTCGCCGGCCACCTCCTCGTCCTCCAGCTGCTCAGCGACTGCCTCGAACGCGCGCGCAGCAGCGATGCCACGCTCGTCGCCGTGCTTTGCCGCCTCGTCCTGCACATGGCCGACGCCGCGCCGGCGCTGTGCCTGCATCCGCTCGCGCGACTCGCCCACACGGCGCTCGTGCAGTTCAGTCTGCGTGTGCTCGAGGCCGCGCGCCTCGACGTGTTCATCGAGGCGCGTCTGCGTGACGCCGTGTGCCGCCTCGCCCTCGCCTGGTTCGCACAGCCGCCCGTGTGGTCGTACGGCGGCGACCTGCGCCGCGGCGCCGAGGAACTCTTGCACGTGCGCGCCGTCATGGCCCTGCTGCGCCACGCGACGCTGCGAGCCGACACGTTCGTGTCGTCGTCGACCGCGCACACCACGCAGCACACGATGCTGCACAGCACGCAGCGCCTCGTCCCGCACTGCCCGCTCGCGCGCGCCGTCGAGCACGTCCAGCAGTGCCTCCATCTGCTGCAGGCGCTCTACGCCAGCGAAGAGGCGCGCCTGCTCGTGTGGCTGCACCCGACGCAGCATGCCAAGGGCGCGCCGCCCAGCGTGCAGGTGCAGCGCGGCGACCTGCTCACAGCCTGGCGCCTCGATCCACGCGTCGCCGTGCACATGATCGAGCGCTTCCCTCAGCCCGAGCTGCGCACCGAGCTCGCGCAGCTCATCAGCGCCGAGCCGCACCGCGCGACGCATTGCAGCGCCGCCCTGCGCCTGTTCCTCACGCAGCAGCCCACACCCCGTGCCCTCCGCTGGCTGCTCGCATGGGCGCCCGTCGCGCCCGTCGACGCCATCGACATGCTCACGCCCGACGGCGGCGGCCGCCACCCGATGGTCCTGCAGTACGCCATGCGCACGCTCGCGGAGCACCCCGTCGACCTGGTCTTTTTCTACGTGCCCCAGCTCGTCCAGACATTGCGCGAGGACGCGTATGGCTACATCGCTCAGTTCATCCTGCATACGTCGCTCGTCTCCCAGCTCTTCTGCCACCAGATCATCTGGAACATGGAGGCGAACAAGTACAAGGACGACTTGGCCGAAGTCGAAGACCCGCTCAAACCCACGCTCGACGCCATGATCCAGCGCATCGTCGGCCAGCTCACGGGCGAGGCGCAGGCATACTATGAGCGCGAGTTCGCCTTCTTCAAAAAGGTCACCGGCATCTCAGGCTCGCTGCGCCCGTACGTCAAGTGCTCCAAGCCGGAAAAGAAGGCCAAGATTGACGAGGAAATGGCCAAGATCGCGGTCGAGGAAGGTGTGTACCTGCCATCCAACCCCGACGGCGCCGTCGTCGACATCGACCGCACGTCCGGTCGTCCGCTCCAGTCAGCCGCCAAGACCCCGTTCATGGCTACGTTCAAGGTGCGTCGTGCCGTCGCGGAGCGCACGAACCCCGACGATCCACCACACGTCGACGTGTGGCAGAGCGCCATCTTCAAGGTCGGCGACGACTGCCGCCAGGACATGCTCGCCCTACAGGTCATCGCGCAGTTCAAAAACATCTTCATGGCCATCGGACTCGACGTGTACCTCGATCCGTACCGCGTCACCGCCACCGCGCCCGGCTGCGGCGTCATTGACGTCGTGCCGAACGCCACATCGCGCGACGAAATGGGCCGCGCCAAGATCAACGACCTGAGCGACTTTTACAAGAACCGCTACGGCGACGAGCACAGCGTCGCGTTCCAACAGGCCCGCCTCAACTTTATCCAGTCGATGGCGGCCTACTCGGTCGTCTGCCACATTCTCCAAATCCGCGATCGCCACAACGGCAACATCATGTTCGACGGCGAAGGACACGTCGTGCACATCGACTTTGGCTTCCTGTTCGACATCGGACCCGGCGGCATGCGCTTCGAACCATACTCGTTCAAACTGTCCCACGAAATGGTCGACGTCATGGGCGGACACGAATCGCCCGGCTTCGCCATGTTCGAGCAGCTCGTCGTCAAGGCCTACCTCGCCTGCCGCCCCTTTGCCCACGAAATCGTCGCCACCTGTGGCTTGATGCTCGGCACGGACCTGCCCTCATTCAAGGGCAAGGCCACACTCGATCGCCTGCACGAGCGCTTCAAGCCCAACATGACAGAGCGCGAGGCCGCCCTGCATGCCCAGTGGCTCGTCAAAGATGCCTACGGCAACATGCGCGGCACGCTGTACGACCTGATCCAGGAGAAGCAAAACCACATCCCATACCGTAGGTAATCACTCGTTCGCAAGAACATTCGCCACATCCTCCTGCCGGTCGCGACTCGCGCCAAGGCGGCGCACAATCAGCGTGTGTATCGCTTCCTCCGTGCGCGGCTCCAGCAGCGCCAAGCGTGCGTCCAAGTCCCGGCGCAGGTCCCAGTTCGGACGGCGCGGCGCAATATTCGCAAGATCTAGCTCCTCCGCCTGCCTTCGCGTATCTTCCGCCATCACACTCTCTTGCATGTCACGCACATCGTCTTCCACCGTAGAGGCCGCCGCCTCGTCCCGCTGAGGCAATAGGGCCGCTGGCGGCACACTCGAGCGAAAATGCCGCTTCACCCGCTGACCAAACACATTGGCAGAGATCGCTGCCTCATCACCAGCCTCCTCTGCCTGCTTCAACTCGCGAAGCGCCACAATCCGCGCCTTGCGCACCGCGGCCGCTGCTTCCATGAAAAAGAAAGAGACACGCCTCGTTGCGGCCGCAACGAGGTGAGGATGCTTAGGTAAGCTTGTGGACGCGCGCTGGCCAAGGGCCCTCGCCCGCCGCCACGGCACCCAACGCCCTTTCTCGCCCACCATGATGCGGCGGAGTCTCCCTGGCGTGCCCATGGTGCCGAGGCACCATCGCGTGCCGCAGCATGCTAACATGTATGCGCTGCGTATGCATGGACAGGCACGCTCTATATTTGGCCTATTCAAACGCAAACCCAAGGCCGAAGCGCCCGTCGCGCCGCCACCCGTGCTGGGGCCCGACAACTTGTTCCACAAACTGTCCGAGTCGCCGATCCCATCCATGCGTGCGCGTGGCGAACGCATACGATCATTGGCGCCTTGCCCTGTCAGCATGTCCAAGTACGGCGTGCGCAGACTCGTCAACTTTGAGTGCCCAGATTGTGGTTGGCCCACTCATTTCTCAGAGAAGGAGTGGAAGGAAGACACGGAGCACGGTCGTTATGTGGCGCGCCTGCGTGAGGCAAATGAAGATGAGCATGACTTGCGCAGCGGTCGTCCCATGACCGAGTTTCAGCTGCCGCGTGATCAGACCGCCGAGGCGGCCATCAACTTGTCTGGCTGGGACCAGTTCTTCTATACACGCGACTTTCCCTCCATCGAGTCGGAGCGAAGTAAACGCCACGTCTCCAAACTCCTTACATTCCCGCTGACCATTGTAGGCGCACTGCATGAGTTCAGTCCGTACACGCGCCGCAACTCGCGCTTGACCCATGAGGGACTCCGCTCCCTCACGCCGTTGCGCCAGACACTTCACCCCGAACTGGGCTCAAAGCCACAGCTCGATGCCGTCCGTGTGTTTGTCGTAGGAGCCCGCGCAGAGGCGACACTCCCTCCCGATGTGTGGAACCAGATCTCGTATGTGTTCCCCAACGTCCCAATCCATGTCATACTGATCGGGCCTGAAGCCGCCATCCCACCGAAACATGTCCCGAATCCCTGGAATCATCCTGCGTACAAGGAACGCGCTGCCTCCTTCCCTTTCCCGTCGCGCAGCATCGCCGTGTCAGAAGGCCTCACGCTCACGGTCATCCAGACCACCTATGAGAAAGTCCACGCTCTCTTCGAGCCATTCGATCCATACACAGACGTTTTCTTCGCCTTTGCACCTGGATTCGGATTCCCAAGTGTGATTGCCGTGGAAGAACAGGCTCGACTGCGCGCGGAAGAACGCGAAGACGAGCGCAAAATGCAAGAAGCGCGCGACACATACTATGCCAAGAACGCGCCTTCGGAAGAGGCGCCTCAAGTCGCATTCCGTCCTACGGAGGTGGCCAAGAACCCAGCCGGTGGCGATGTGCCATCGGACGAGCCGGCGCCAGCTGTCGTGGCCATGCGCCCGTCGAAGAACAACTTCACGGCGCTGCAAACAGCACCCGTGGTACAGGCACAGCGTGAATGGGCCCAGGCCATCGGTCAGCTGCTATCGACTCGTTGTGCGCTGTTCGTATCCGGATTTTCGCCCGCGGACGTCGAACGCGACGTATTGGCGTTTGAATCGGTCGAGGGTGTCAGTGGAGAATTTGACTGGCTCCTGACGCCAGGCGAAAACGTCTTTGCCAGCCAGCAGTGGGCGATCGCCGACTTTGATCCGCGTGTGGCTGTGAAGGCCAACTGGGGTCTTTGGGCCGTGCGCGGTAAGCGCTATGATATCCTGGGCCCACAGTGGGACCCACTATAGGAGTGCGCGAGACACGTATGGTTAGTCAGCATTCGCATAGATCGTTCGCGCCCCACAGGGCAGAGTGGCGTCACATCACCATGACAGTCGTATGCGACATGAAAGGCACGCCAAGCGCACAGTCTGATGCAATGCATTCTCACGGGCACTCACATGAACACGGTCATACACATGAAGTGATGGATCACCCAGGCAAGTTCGGTGAGCGTGACTTGCCCAACTATGCCTCGCGCAACTGGACCGAGCGTGCCTTTACGGTGGGTATCGGCGGCCCGGTGGGCTCGGGAAAGACAGCACTGCTGCTTGCTCTATGCAGACGTCTACGTGATACATACAATGTGGGCGTAGTGACGAATGATATCTTCACGCGCGAGGACCAAGAGTTCTTAGTGAAGAACGCAGCTTTGCAAGACGCCAACAGGATTCGCGCCGTGGAAACGGGTGGATGCCCTCATGCGGCGATCCGCGAAGATATATCCGCGAACTTGGAAGTGCTCGAACAGCTCCAAGCAGAGTACGAGACACAGCTCTTGTTTGTCGAAAGTGGCGGCGACAACTTGGCGGCGGCTTTCAGTGTGGAACTGTCTGACTTTCACGTATATGTGATTGATGTGTCAGGCGGTGACAAGATTCCACGCAAGGGTGGTCCGGGTATTTCGCAGTCGGATCTGCTGGTGATTAACAAGATCGACTTGGCCGAGCATGTGGGCGCCTCGTTGGACGTGATGCGTCGCGATGCCGACAAAATGCGGGATGGCGGTCCAACGATATTCACGAGCGTCCGACAGGACCAGGGAGTCGACGCTGTCGTCGATATGATTCTCGCGGCGCGTCGTGCGGCTGGGGCAGATAAAGCTGGCAAGCCCCCGTCACCCTAAGAAGGTGGCAGCTGCGCACGCCGCTGGCGGCGGCGTTGTTGCCGCACAATACGTTTGGTGCGAGAGTGTTTCACAGTACGTCCATACTGCGTATACAGCACGACTTCGGCCGTGCCAATGAGGACCGAAAGTGTGAGGGCCACACTGACTTTCCATAGCGGACTCGCGCTGCCTGCGCCCCACCAAACTGCCGCAGCTATCGCAGCCATACTAAGGAGGACGTTCAAAATCGCGCTGATGTGCAAGCGTGTTTCGCGCCATGCCAGGCGTTCTTCGTGCGTCGCTCCCCTGTCGGTAGGTGCCGTGTGGTGGATCATAGCGTCATACGTGCGTCGTTCTTGCTCCAAACGAATGGCTTCCAAGGACTCGTCCAGTTCACGAGGACGTTCATACTTCGGTGGTGGGGGTGTATAGATGCGCGCACCGCGCAGTAGCCTATCGAGACACAGTTCCGGGCGGTCGTGCGACCGCGCCCATCGCGCCACACGTATCAGTAAATCATGAGGCACTGTCGTATGTTGGCGTGCTATGCTAGGGTCAGCAGGCGTGTCGTGGTTGAGTGGCATGCTTTGCATGCAGTCGCGGATGTCCTTATGTAGGGAAGGTGGCGCTTCAGTTAGCGATAGTAGCCGAGCTACGGTAGCTTCCGGCATGACCAACATGACCGGCATGGCGGGTGCGTTGGTAGGGGTCTAGAAGTGGGGGTGGAATTACGACCTTTTTTTTTGACCCATTCATGTGGTCCCTTGCTTCGCGAAGCGTCGTGCGACGTGCGACGCGGTGTGTGCCGTGTCGTCTTTCGCGATTCTCAACGAGTGTTGATGTAGCGCCCTCGGAAATGTACGAGCGCAAGGTGCGAGAAGGCACAATCCAGCGCGATGATTTTCAGCGCCAGATTGTGTCGATACTCGATCGTTTGCACTACGATTTACGTACATACAAGCAGCCGCCTGTGCCGGATGTCGAAGCATGCCTGGACGCGACCACTTCGACTTCGTGGGGGCTATGGGGATCGCTGACGAGTTGGTTTTCGCAGAACACGCACGGTCAAGCGTCGTGCCCTTCATTTCGCCCTGCCGGCACGCCACAGGGTCTGTACTTATATGGTGACGTCGGCACTGGTAAGAGCATGCTGATGGACTTGTTCTATCACACATTGCCCACGAATATCACGCGCAAGCGCCGAGTCCATTTTCATCAGTTTATGATCGATGTGCAAAAAAGCTCCCACGCCTTCAAGGCACGCTACCGGGACAAGGGACATGACGACGTGGATCCTATTGAGCCGGTGATTCGCGATATTGCACAAAAGGCCGAGGTGCTGTGCTTTGATGAGTTCCAGGTCGTGGACATCGCTGACGCCATGATCTTGCGTCGTCTTCTCGAAGGCCTATTGCGCTATGGCGTCGTGATTGTCACCACCTCGAATCGGCATCCCACAGAGCTCTACAAAAATGGTATCCAACGCTCGAGCTTTATCCCATGCATTGAGCTGATCGAGTCACAGTACCACGTCGTGTCACTCAACTCGGGCACAGACTACCGCAAGGTGCCACAGAAGCGCTACCAAACATACTTTACCCTGTCGGACTCCCAAGGCGCCGCAGAGTATGAGCAGCTGTGGCAGGAGCTGACCCAATCTGAGCCTGTGATGGAGAATCGCTCGCTGTCAGTGTGGGGCCGCTCGCTGCAAGTGCCGAAGAGCACGTCGCGTGTCGCCCGCTTCACCTTTCTGCAGCTGTGTGGCGAGCCACGCAGTGCCGCTGACTATATTGCGCTATGCAAAGAGTTCCACGCCTTTTTTATCGACGATATACCACATATGAACCTGGACATGCGTGACTGGGCCCGGCGCTTCATTACGTTTGTGGACGCCGCGTACGAAAGCAAGGCCCGTCTGTTTTGCACGTCAGAAGTCGAGATCATGAAGGTGTTTAGCAACACGACGACATGGGACGAGATGTCGTCGAGCCAGATGCGTGTGCTCATGGACGACCTCAACATGGACATGAGCGACGTTGGCAACTCGTCCATCTTCAGCGGCCAGGAAGAGCTGTTTGCGTTTGCGCGTCTCTTGTCGCGACTCAGTGAGATGCAAACGAAGCCGTATGCTGACATGTCGGCTCAACTATATCATCTAAACGCGTCGTAGAGCCCAAATCTCGACTTTTTTTAGCAGTCCCTTGAGATTCTTGCCCGCATGGAAGCTGTGTGCTGTCAGCCACGCATCCATCTCGGCCCGCAACTCTGTGAGTTGTGGCCCGACGGCCGGGTAATGTGTGGAATTCAGCATCAGGTGGAAGAAGCGCGTCCACAGATCCGTCTGCCAGTACCGCCGCAGCGACTGCTGAATCTTGTATGTCTTGAGCCCATCGTCGTTGACGTAGCATGTTGTGTCCATGTATTTTCCAAACAGGAGGCAATGTGCAATGCTCGCAAGACCATAGTAGTCGGCCTGGTACGTCCATGGCCGCATTTCGCGCATTTCGACGCAGTCCTGCGCGCCTGGCTGCCAATCAGCCAGAAAGCGCTGATCCGGTGGATAGCAGCACATGTCAATCGCGCGCCCAAAGTCGATGAGCGTGACGCCTTTCGCGGCCCATCCGCCGGACCCGTCGGCCGCATACGTCGACGTCCATTCGTCCACGTCATCGGCACGGATCATGCAATTGTCGATCTTCAAGTCGCCGTGTATCAGACCAGCCTCGTGCATGCCTTGAACAATGCGGCACAGCTCATTCACAAAGAACATGGCCAGCACTTCTTCCACGCCGCCGCCTTGGCCCAGCACACTGCTGACGCCCGCCTCAGCTGCATGGTTCACCAGCTCAAGGAGTGTGCCCATCGAGGCATACTCGAGAAGCAAGAGCGACTCGTTCGCACACGATACAAAGCGACGGGCTCCTACTATCGATGCCTGCAGCTGATCAGGCAGGCGGTGTCGCAGCTGATCCAGAATGTAAAACTCCCATGGATTCGGCGGCGACTCGATCTTGAGGGCCAGCATTTGGCGGCGCTCGAGCTCGTCAATGTCGTCCTGATCGACGTCAGCGTACGAAGCGGTGACTTGGCCCGCGAGCGGCACACTTTCATTCATGTCTTGTGCCAGAAACACTGAGCCAAAGCCGCCCTCACCCAGACGCGAGTAGACGCTCAGCTGCATATCAGCCACTTGGACATCGCATCCGTTGCCCACCGACGACCGCCTAGAACGGGCGTCGAGACGCGCGCGTAGCGTCGAGAGGTACTGCGACTCATGCGCTTCGTCGACGTAGCCAGGCAGCTGTGTCACGGGGCGTGCAAGGTTCGATAGCAGCGTACTCACAATGTCTGGATCGGCGGGTGAGCACGGATTCGGGATAGCAAGCGACGTGGGTGGGGCGCGCAGACCGCCGTACGGCATAGCGTCTTCACTCGGCACATCTAGTGTCCAGCGCGACGAGTCTGTGCGCTCGGTGCGCTCGGTGATGGGTGTGAGTGGCTGGAACGGCGCACGAGCTTCGTCGGCCTCATCACTGCCACTCGTGACACGCTGCGGTGTCGCGCCCAGAGGTCGGCGGTCGCTTTGCGGCTGCTTCGGCTGCAAGCCAATGTTCTCGTCGTCGTGCACAGGCATGCGGTGCGCGGGTAGGGGGTACCGCACATCGTCGTCATCCGTCTCACTGTCATCCTCCTCGGACGAGCTTTCCTCGCCATTGAACATGTGCTCCACCTCTTCCATGGCGGCCTTGGTCACGAGCGTGGGGCTCGGCGGCCGACGGGTCAATTCGGGCAGCCACCGCCCGTGCCACGCGTCGAGGTGAGACCATGGATCCGTGCTGGAAGCTTCAGGCATCTGACGACGCCGTGCCATGAGCTCCTCGATGCACAGTTCGCGCGTGGGAGGAATGGGCTGGGCTTTGTCCCGCACAGCTGCTGTGAGGTCGGCGTCTGGGTACATGGCATCGAGCGGGACGACATGGCGCTCATGCACGGGCTTGGACGGCGCGTGCTTCTTTGTGCGCGGCCGAGCAGGCTCTGTGGGCGCTGGGCGCAAAGCAGCCTGGTCGTAGTGCATAAATGGATTCTGGCGCAGCTTGTCCGACTCACTGCGTGCGTGTCGCTGAAACACATCATCTGGACGGGGCGTGCGTCGCGGACTCGCGTCTTCGTCCGAGTCGCAAAACACTTCGAGCGCGCGTGTCTGTGTACGGGGCGTCTGGACGCCAAGTGGTTGCAGGCCGCGACGACCCGATGCATTTTCCTTGTGTCGCTCGGCGGACGTACCAACACTCGCCCACGATCCACCAGATGCAGGAGCGACACCGTTTTCGTCGTTGTCACAGTACACGTGCATGGTGCGCGCATTAGGACGGACAGATGCGGATGAAAGCGGCTGGTGAGAGCCCAGCACATTGGTGGGCACACTCTCAGCGCCTCTGCCCGTCTTGACTCCGAGCACACTGCGGCCGGCGCGTGCCATGGCTGCAGCGAGAGCCTTGGCATACGTCATGGGTGCGCCATCGTTCGTCGATGTCGGCATCTCGAGAATGCGTTTCTGGTATTCATGGTAACGCCGCTTAAGGCGATCGAGTGGACTGGCGCGGCGGGCCATGCCGAGTCGGTACATTTCGTCGGCCTCGTCATACATTTCGTAGCTCTCCAGGACATGCGCCAGCTCTTCATACAGACTTGCGAGCTTCGTGCCAATCTCATTCGCCATCAAAAAATGGAACACGTCGCGCGGGACATCTGTATGCTGGGCGTACAGTATCCACAGCCGCAGGTATCGAGAGTCGTTTTGGTACTGCTCCGACGAACGAAATTCACGTGTAGCACGCTCAAGCAGCGGTACAATGCCACTATCTGAGCTTTTGCCATCAGGGTAGTTGTCGATGCACCACTTGACGTAGGCACACCATGCCTCGAGCGGGTCGTCCGAGTCCTGATTCTCAGGGCCGAGAACTCGCTCTTCCCATTCTTGACGCTGCGTCGCAAGCACTTCTTGCCTCTCTTTATGGTGCATACTCAACGTGTGGCTGAGAGCGTGAGCGCTGCGCCCACGCGATCGAGGCTGTACATTCTCCTTCTGTGATTCAATCGCTTCAAACGGCGTGATGGGAGTCGACGACGTCTGCTCCGATACAGCACTGAGTGGTGTACGCAGTGGCGTACGGAGCGGCGTCTTTTGATCAGTGCCCCTCTTCAGCGGCGTCTGTGTGCTACGCAGCACCTCGGGCCGGCTGTCCATCGTGGGACTCGGTACACGCTCAGACCCCTCTGGCACAACACAAGCGGCACGCACGACGCGTATGATCACGTGATAAACAGACCAGGGCCACTTTTTTTCAAGGCTGCCGCCGCTAGCTCCAGAACCTGGGCCACGATGGTGGGCAAGAAGGTGCGTCGCACGAACGCTGTGCAGCTGACCGACAGAGAAGAAAGACAAGAACTCATTTGAAAGGTGTATGTACAATGCATCACTTACGACCAGCCGATCAGCAATTCTCAGACTGATTCGCGAGCGCCCAAGAGCTTTGTGATCCGTGGAGGCCGTGTGGGTAAGAGTGTGACAACGCTCGTTCGCGATGTGCGACGGATCATGGAGCCGAATACGGCAACGCGTCTCCAGGAGCGCGAGAAAAACAAGCTGCGTGACTATCTGACGATGGCCGGACCGCTGGGTGTTTCTCACATGCTCATATTTAACCAAAGCGATGCAGGCATCAATATGCGAGTTTTGCGATGCCCACGGGGACCGACTGTCACTTTTCGCGTCAACAAATACTCACTGGCGAGTGATATCATGCACAGCTCGAGGCGGCCCATAGCGCCAGGCACAGAATTCACGACGCCACCCCTGCTGGTGCTGAACAACTTTGGTGGAGAGGAACGGCATCTCAAGTTGCTCGTGTCCGTTTTTCAAAACATGTTTCCGCCGCTGCATGTACATTCCATGCGCTTATCACAGGTGCGACGTGTCGTACTCCTGAACTACAATGCTGATACCAAGACCATCGACTGGCGCCATTACCTGATTTCTGTTCGCCCCGTTGGCGTGTCCCGTTCCGTCCGCCGTGTAATTGAAGGAAGCACGCGTCCATCCTCTGCGTCATCGGGTAGTGTCACGGGACATGGAAGTGAACACAAACGGCACGGTCGAGCGCTGGTCAACCTCGGTAATGCGACAGACATTGCCGAGTACGTCATTCGTGGAAGTCAGGCGGCTGGTGGCGAAGATACCGATACAAGCGAGGCAGAGTCAGAACTTGAGGACATGGCCGATCCACAGAATGCTGTGCAACTCTCGCAGAACTATGTGGGCCGCGGCAATGCGGCCAATGCGCAACGTGCTGTCCGTCTGCGTGAAATTGGACCTCGTATGGAGTTGCGCCTCGTCAAGGTGGAGGAGGGTCTGAACGGCAGTTCCGTGCTGTACCATGACTATGTGCATATGAGTGCGTCAGACGTTGCAAAGCAGACGCGCGACATCACTGCGAAACGACAGCTTGCTGCGGAGCGCCGTGCCGAACAGGAACGCAATGTCGAGCGCAAGAAGCAGGCCAAGGCGGAAAAGAGGGAGCCACACCCCGCAGAAAATGAACCTGAAGAAGAAGAGGACGAAGCGGACGATCAAGATGACTTTGAGTACGAAGACGCCGCCGCCGGTGCACCAGCCAATGACACTGCTATCGCGCAGGACATTCTGGGCAGCGATGAAGAACTCTTTGATGAGGGCGACGAAGAAGAAGAGGATGCGGCCCAGTCAGACCAAGAAGATAGTGACCTCGAGCCTATTCCGCTAGGCGAGGTCGAGCACGATGCGCCTGTTCGCCGCCGCCAGGCACCGTCCAAGCGGCGTCGTTAGCGTGGGTCATAGTGGGTCTTGTACAAAGCTTACCTAAGCTCGGCCGGCAGGAAGGCAGAGACAATGACGCGTTGGATCGCAGAGCGAGGCCGATCCTTTGACCGTTGGGTATGGCGCAAATCTTCCAAAAAGATCCGCGCAACGCGGGTCTTTTCATCGGCGGACAGCGCCTCTCTGGCTCCGATATTCGTGATCAGAATGTGCTGGCCGTTCAGTCAATTGCGAATGTTGTCAAGTCGTCGCTGGGTCCCGTGGGCCTGGACAAGATGTTGGTGGACGATATTGGTGACGTGTTGATATCGAACGACGGCGCAACTATTCTGCAGCTACTAGAAGTGGATCATCCTGCTGGTCGAATTCTTGTTGAACTTGCGCAGCAGCAGGACAAGGAGGTGGGCGACGGCACGACGTCGGTCGTGATTCTCGCCGCTGAATTGCTTCGTCGTGCGAATGAACTCGTGAAAAACAAGATTCACCCAACGACTATTATTACAGGATACCGCCTTGCTTGTCGTGAGGCCATCAAGTACATTCAGGATGTGCTGGCCGTCAAGATCGATGCGCGCGCGCAGGAGTGCCTGATCAACGTTGCCAAAACGAGTATGGCGAGCAAGATCATTGGCGCAGATGATGACTTTTTTGCACAGATGGCAGTAGATGCTATGTTGTCAGTCAAGACGGTAAACGGTCGCGGCGAGACCAAGTACCCTGTCAAGGCCGTGAATGTGCTCAAGGCACATGGCAAGTCCGCGCGCGAGTCGATGTTTGTGAATGGCTATGCGCTCAATTGCACAGTGGCATCACAGGCGATGAAAACGCGCATCACAGGTGCTAAAATTGCATGCATTGATGTCAACCTTGTGAAGCAGCGGATGCATATGGGCGTGCACATCACGATTGATGACCCTGATCAGCTTGAAAGCATTCGGGCGCGTGAGAGCGAAATGGTGCTGGAGCGGGTGCGCAAGATTCTCGCGACGGGTGCGAATGTCATCCTGACGACCAAGGGCATCGATGATCTGTGCCTGAAAGAGTTTGTGCAGGCTGGTGCGATGGCTGTGCGTCGCTGCAAGAAGGAAGACTTGCGCCGCATCGCCAAGGCGACGGGGGGTCAGTTTGTGAGCAGTCTTGCGAACCTTGATGGCGAAGAATCCTTCGATGCGAGTGCTCTTGGACATGCCGACGAGGTGTCGCAGGAGCGCGTCGGCGACAATGAGCTCATTCTTGTGCGGGGCTCCAAAGTGCACAGTTCAAGTTCGATTGTATTGCGTGGTGCAAACGAGTACATGCTCGACGAGATGGAGCGTGCTTTGCACGACAGTTTGTCCGTCGTGAAGCGCACGCTGGAGAGTGGCTCCGTCGTGCCGGGCGGCGGCGCCGTAGAGACGGCCCTCGACATCTATCTCGAAAATTTTGCGACGACACTCGGGTCGCGTGAACAGCTGGCCATTGCTGAGTTTGCGCAGGCATTACTCGTCATTCCCAAGACGCTGGCTGTGAATGCGGCTAAGGACAGCACGGACCTCGTTGCGACGCTGCGCGCGTACCATACGGCTGCGCAAAATGCCGGTGCAACGGACCCAAAAAAGACGCTGCGTTTCTTTGGTCTGGACCTTCTCAATGGCACGGTGCGCGACAATTTGCGCGCGGGTGTGTTTGAGCCGACCATGAGCAAGTTGCGTAGCCTCAAGAGTGCCGTCGAGGCAGCTACGAGTTTGTTGCGTATCGATGATGCCATCACCATCCCACCTGAGCCGCCGAGAGAAGATCCTCATGATCATATGTAGACGAGCTACTCAGAATAGTTATATACGGGAAAGTAGGAGCGCAGCCATTCAAGCCAGCTGTTGGACGTTGTGCGCTGAGGGGCGCCAAAGGAATGGTTGTCGTGGTCATTATCTTCATCCGAATAGAGCGGCGATGAGGGGCATAGATCTTCGTGCAAAGGCTCGGCATGTGTGTGGCTTAGGGCTTGGATCCGCTTGGTGGCACGTACTGTTGCCATAACGGACTTCCATTTCGAGCGGTAGTTCTCTCGTACACCTGTGCTAATGTCATTGCCATCGTCGTCACTCTCATGCGTCTCATCGGATATGAGTCGGAACCATGCATGATGCAAAGCATCTTCTGAGGTGATGCGCTGCTCGGGGTCACGGTTGAGACACTGCTGAACAAAGTCGATACCCTCGGCACTGACTGAATCCCAATACTTACCTTCGAATGAGATGGTCGCCGACTCGACTTGCTCGAGAAATAGCTTGGGATCCACCGAGGAAAAAGGAGCGAAGCCACACAGCATGCAATAAGTCACGATGCCGAGGCCCCACATGTCGACGGGCTTGCCGTAACCTTTGCGGGCCATGACTTCGGGCGCAGCATAGCCTACGCTTCCGCACATGCCATGCAGCTCTGTATCGGTGTGCTCATACAAATGTGTCGCGATCCCAAAATCCACCAACACAATATCGGCATCTTGTGCCTCGGAGCGATACAAGATATTTTCCGGCTTAATGTCCCGATGCACAATTTCGTTTCGATGCATGTACACGATAGCCTCGAGTACGACGTAAATAATACGACACGCAGCACGCTCGGTAAATCGACCCTGCATGAGCCGATAAAAGAGTTCGCCACCGTTCGCTTCCTCAAACACGAGGTAAAACTTGTCCTTGGACTCGAACCAGTCGATTAGTTTGATGATATGGGGATGATTCAGGCTGCGCACCATTTCAATTTCCTGCATAATAAGTTGCTCCTGCCGTTTGAGCGAGCTCTTCTTGATGATTTTGACAGCCACAGGTTGTGTAGTGTGGTCAGGCAGTGTGCGTATAGCGGAGCGAACGACGCCATACGTTCCCTTGCCTATCGTTTTTCCAAATGTATACTCCTGTTTCTTTACATAGCTGGCCGGCTGTTCATATAACGAGGTATCCGCATCGGATGCCATCACAAGGCAGGGTATATATGCTCGCCGGGAGGGAAAAGCACTTGCGTGGGGAAAGGCCCATGTGTCCCCTCGCACAGGCCCAACCAGGCGTTCCACCTCCCTTCTACAACGCGTCATGTCCAATCATTTCGAGGCCGTTTCTAGGCCGAGTCGAAAAAAAATTACGGCGTGAGGGACTCGAACCCCCCACTACTGCTGTTCCCGGTGGAAGGCAGTCGTTATACCCCTTAACTAACGCCGTACCCGCTGTACAACTCGACAGACTTACGTGCACCGGCGATGCCAACGTATATATACATCAGCTGCTTAGGCAAGAACGCCCGTGTGTCCAAAAAAAAAAATCTTGCTGTTTCACGACGTCATTATTACTATGGCCAAGTCGTTACGATCGCATTCCAAGCTGGCGGCGAGAAATGCCAAGAGGTACACAGAGGGAACTGATTATGCTGTGACGGCGGCTGCACGCCTACAGCAAGTGTCAGACCGCTTGAAGCAGCGACTGCAAGCTCCTAAGCTGTCTGAGACGAACAAGGACGAGGAGGAGAAGATGGATGACGCGCATGACAACGACAAGGAGGCAGACATGCAAGTCGAGGCACCGGCCAAGATCAGCACGTCGCATCCGCACGACTCGAGCAAGGACCGCTGGCGCCGCAAGATGCGCAAAAAGGGAGCGCGGCACGGCACCGGCAAAAAGCGCCGACAGGCTGCGTGGTAATTTGTCCTGCCCACATACCCCATGTTTGTGTAACGAGTCCATCATTATAGTTGCTATGTATTGAACAGAAAAAAAACTTATTTGGTGCACTTGATGACATGGTCTTCGAAGAAGCCGTCAATGGCGTCGGGGCATGCGATGGCTGGCGGACCCAGGAGGCTGGGCTCGGCCAAGGTCGATGTGCTGGAGAGCGTCGTAGGGCGGCTCCGTGTAATGAGCACGAGGCCGGCTGCCTTGACTGCTGTGAGCAGCTCGGGCACCAATTCGAGGATGGAGGTATCGAGCATGAGGCCCAGCAGGTTGTTGCCTTTGGCGAAGCGCACAGCCTCGGCGATACTCGACTGACGTGGATCTGCATCCTTCGGCAAGGTGGGTACGGCGGCATCGCTGTGGAGCGTGGCATTGTTCATGAAAAACACGGCGTAGTTGGGCTGCTTCCAGTTGAGGGCGACACATGCGCTTGGCACGGTGCTGCTGAAAAACAGGCGGCGGCGATGCTTATCGCGGTGTGCGACGTCATACACGACTTGGAGGGTAGCATCGATGCAAGCGTTCAGAGGCTGGGCGGCGGCAGCGTCGAGTCGGATGTCGAGGGCCACGCCGACGTGCTGCGGCAGTGTCTTGAGGAGCGTCTCGAGTGATACGAGGGTCGTCGCGAGTCGCTGGCTCCACGCCGGCATAGCCAGGCCGGCATCGTCGTCGGACACATGCCATGCATGGCCGGTGCGCTGGGCGATGTGATCGAACTCTGTGGCGGTGACCTGGGCCACGGTGGGCGCCCATACATCGACGGGCAGGCGGTCGAGGGCGTACACGACGGGCACGAGGTCCTGGGTGAACTGGACCGAGACGTGGAGATAGTCGCCCGAGAGGGACGAGGCCGTGACGTACAGCGCCGTGTCCTGTCCATCGTGGGTGTTGGGATGCGGCAAGGGCGAGATGGTCAGTGGCTGGTTTTGGCTCGGGAGCGTGCTCTTCCAGTACGTCTCGACGTGCCCTCCGATCTGGAGCTGGACGCTGCCGTAGGGCCGTACGCATTCGAGGACGATGTTCATGTGTCCCATGAGGTTCATGTGCCAGTCAAAGAGCGGGAGGGGCATGTGGGTGCGGTTCTGCAGGCCCTGGAGCACCTGCGGCAAGAGCACGGTCTTGGCGATGCGTGCCGAGCCGAAGGTGGGGTACATCTCGCACTCGAGGTAAAAGTGCTCCATGTCGGCGACCTGGAACGACACTTCCTCGCGCTCCTCGGCGATCGGGAATATCATGGTGTGTGGGATGCCAGCCTGCTCGCCGGCACTCGTGTTGCGCGGCGTGAGCACGAGCTTGAACGACGAGGTGAGGCCGGGGAATATGTCTGGCCGGTCGCTGAACGACTGGCGGTGCAGCTCGATCGACTGGTTGGAGAGGCTCAGGCACAGCAGCGATCGCTTGTCGAGGTAGTTGTGTCCGTACGTGCGGAAGGGAATGATGGGCGGAGGCAGGTGCAAGGACGGGATGCCATCGCCTTCGAGGTCCATGTCGGCCGTCTCGGCCACCGGCGCCGGCGGCGCGGGCTGTGACGTCTTGGGCGCCTTGGCGTGCGCCTCAAGCAGCATGCGCGTACACTCGCGCCAGCCATGCCACGCTGCATAAAACAGCGCGTGTCGGCCCTTCTCGTCGACCTGCTCGATCGAGGCGCCGGACTGCAGCAGCATCTCGACACACGCCGCGTGCCCAAACTCGGCAGCATAGAACAGTGGCGTACACTGTGTGCCTTTCTCGACGGCATTCACATCCACCTGCGCATCGATGAGGAGGCGCAGGCACTCGGTGTGTCCGGCACGCGCTGCGAGTGTCTGTGGCAGGAGTCCCTCGGTGTTCGTCCCGACCTCGGCGCCATGCTCGAGCAGCAGGCGCGTAATGTCCACGAGGCCACACTGCGCGGCGATGGCCATAGGCGACAGGTCGCTGTGCTCCGACTTGGTTTGCGCCGGCGCGCCGATGGACGCGACGTGGTCGAGGAGGATCCGCACGACGCCGGTGCGTCCACGCACGATCGCATGCACGAGGGGCGAGAAGCCATCGAGGTCGACCTGGTGCACGACGCAGTCGTCCGGTGAGCGCAGCGGCGGGAGCGACAGGAGGTACGTGCACACGTCCTCGAACCCGCCGATCGCAGCATAGGCGAGGGCTTCGCGGCCGTATACGTCGCTGGCGCGTGGATCGACGCCGTGTTCGACGCATGCGCGACACAGCGGCAGCTTGCCAGCATGAGCGCTGATGTGCAGGGCCGTGCGGGCGTTAATGTCGTCGACAAACGCATAGTTGGGCAGGTGGCCCTGAATCGCCGCGTCCATCGCGTCTGGCGTCGACGTGACGAGGGCGCGCCAGACCAGGTGCGCCATGCCTGCGTGGATGGGCGGATCGAGATCGCCGCCGCCGCTCGTCTGCTGCTGAATCTGTTCGATGAGCTGCTTCGCATCGTCGACGCGCGACTCGTGGACAGCCTGCGTGAGTTGGCCTTCCAGCTCGACGATCACGTTGTTGTGCTTATCGGCGGAGTCAAAGTCCAGCGGGCGCTCTGACGCAAACTCGAGGTCGTCGACGGGGTCGTCGTCGGACACGAGGACGGGGCCCGTGAGAGGCGCTGCGCCACGAAGCAGGGCCACCTCGTTCTTGAACGGCGTGCTAGGAAGCTCGTGGCCATCAGCGAGGCTCTCGAGCTGGAGGATGCTCGCCGATGCGATATCGCTCATCTCGGTCATAAATTCGCGGTTGAAGCAGGGCTGCACCTCGACCTGGCGGGCCAGATAGAGCTCCTTGGTCTGCGACTTGAATCGCTTGTCCCACTTTTTGAGGATCTTGCGGAAGCCTGTGGCGTTGATCTCGATAAACTGCTGCAGCTTGGACAGATCCTTTTCAAAGTAGCGGAAGCCCTCGAGCAGCGTGACGAGCGACGGCGTGTCGCGCGTGATCACATTGTGGCCAACGGGGCGATTCGCCAGCGCGATGAGATGCCGCTTCTTAGTGATGAGCGTCGTGAGACGCGTGCGCAGCTCCGACTCTTTCTGCAGATAAAACGCATTGATCTTCTCGAGCTCGCGCTCCAGGCGGAAGAAGAACGCGGCCTTGTGCACCTGCAGCTCAGAGCCGGGTGAGTCGATCGGGAGCAGCGGCTGGGGCCCATCGGACGTCTCCTCGGGACGCACACTCGTCGCAAAGAGCGCGGCATCCGCGATCCGGCCCTTTTCCAGCGAGTTGATGATCTTCTTCAGGAACTTGTAGTCCAGATAGTACGAGCCCCATCCAGAGATTTGCTGGCTCAAAATCTGCTTGCCAAACTAGCTCAGTTAGTGCCATGCACGCACCTTCATATCCAGACAGAGCGCAGCGCAGGTCGGTGTGCTTCGTGCCTACGACACGGTGTCGTTCGCGTCGCGTCGCTCTCAGCCAGCGCAGACCGCAGCGTTGCGGAAGAGGCCACAGCCGCGCCCGCCGCTCGCTCGTGCCCAGGGTCGCCCCCACTGACGCCGGCCGTGTGCACGTGCGGGCGGTGAGGATACACACCTGTTTCGGCACGTGACGGTCCACGCGCCGGCGGCGTGGCCCTCGAGCCCAGCGGCCAGCGCGACGTGTCCGAGTGTGTCAGCGACGCAAACGTTGCTCTGTACCTTTTCGCCGAACCGAGGCCCTTCCTGTCGCAGCGAGTCGGTTCGAGCCATGGCGTCGATGGAGGTACGTACACACACACGGCTCACATGTCAGTCCATTCTGGACTTTAGCCAGGATCTAGATCTCGTCCTGCTAGACAACATCGTGGCGGCCATGTACACGGGTGCGGGCGCCGATCAGCGCATGGCGCAGCAAGTGCTGGCGCAGTTCCAGGAGCACCCGGATGCATGGCAGCGCGTGCCTGTGATTATGCAGCAGAGCACGAACTCACAAACCAAGTATATCGCTCTTCAGATCCTAGATAAGCTCATCGCGACGCGCTGGAAGGTGCTGCCCGTCGACCAGCAGCAGGGCATCCGCAACTTTATCGTCGAGCTGATCGTGGTCATGTCGTCGGAAGAGTCCAACCTGCGCAGCGAGCGCACCCTGCTCGGCAAGCTCGACACGACACTCATCCAGATCCTCAAGCAGGAGTGGCCCCACAACTGGCCCAACTTCATCCCCGAGATCGTGTCGTCGTCGCGCGGCTCCCTCGCGATCTGCGAAAACAACATGGCCATCTTGCGCCTCCTGTCCGAAGAAGTGTTTGACTTCTCCGCCGAACAAATGACCCAGGCCAAGGCGCGCAACCTCAAGAACCAGTTCTGTGGCGAATTCGGCGAGGTGTTCCAGCTGTGCACCGAAGTGCTCGAAAAGGCCAACAAGCCATCGCTGATCAAGGCGACACTCGAGACCATGCTCCGCTTCCTCAACTGGATCCCCCTGGGCTTTATTTTTGAAACGAACGTCGTCGACAGCCTCATCACGCGCTTCCTCGAGGTACCCGATTTTCGTAACGTCACGCTCAAGTGCCTCTCGGAGATCGTCAATCTGAATGTCGGTGCCGAGTACGACCCCAAGTTCGTCATTCTCTTCAACATGGTCATGACATCCATCAACCGCATGATCCCGCCGTCGACGGACATTGCCGGCGTGTACGAGACGTCGACGGACGAAGACCAGGAACTGGTCCTCAACCTCGCCCTGTTCCTCAGCAACTTTTTGATCTCGCACGTCCGCCTGCTCGAGAACGCCGAGAACCAAGAAGTGCTGCTCAATGCACACTTGTACCTGATCAAGGTGTCGCAGGTCCCCGAGCGTGAGGTGTTCAAGATCTGCCTCGAATACTGGTCCAAGCTCGTGAGTGAGCTGTACGAAGAGTACCAGCAGTTCCCCATGGGCGATGCGGGCTCGGTATGGGGCCTGAACCTCGGTGGCGCTCAGGCCATGCAGCGCTCGGCCATGGGCCGCAAAGCCTTCTACGTCAAGATCCTCTCCAATCTGCGTCTGGTGATGATTGAGCGCATGGTCAAGCCAGAAGAAGTGCTGGTCGTCGAGAACGACGAAGGCGAGATTGTACGCGAGTTTCTCAAGGAGTCTGACACGATTGTGCTCTACAAGGCCATGCGCGAGGTGCTCGTGTACCTGACGCATCTGGACGTGCTGGACACGGAAAATATCATGACGGAGAAGCTCGCCAGGCAGGTCGACGGCACCGAGTGGTCGTGGGCGAATCTCAACACACTGTGCTGGGCCATTGGTTCGATCTCAGGAGCGATGAACGAGGAGACAGAGAAGCGATTCCTCGTGACCGTCATCAAGGATCTGCTCGGCCTGTGTGAGATGAAGCGGGGCAAGGACAATAAGGCGGTCGTGGCATCGAACATCATGTACATCGTCGGTCAGTACCCCCGCTTCCTCAAGGCGCACTGGAAGTTCCTCAAGACTGTCGTCAATAAGAACTTTGAGTTTATGCACGAGACGCACGAAGGTGTGCAGGACATGGCGTGTGACACATTCTCCAAGATCGCCCAGAAATGTCGCCGCCACTTTGTGATGCAGCAGGCGGGTGAGCAGGAGCCGTTTATTGATGAGATCCTGCGCAACCTCCTCCAGATCACGGTCGACCTATCGCCTCAGCAAGTGCACACGTTCTACGAGGCCGTCGGCTACATGATTGCCGCGCAGCCGCACCGTGCTACGCAGGAGAGGCTCGTGGCGAAGCTCATGGAGCTGCCGAGCAACGCCTGGGACAACCTCATGAAGCAGGCGCACAGCAACGTGGATGTGCTGAGTAACCCGGACAACATCAAGGTTCTGTCCAACGTGCTCAAGACGAACGTGTCGGCATGCTCCTCCATTGGCCCATTCTTCCTGCCGCAGATCGCACGTATATACCTCGATATGCTGGCGCTGTACCGCAGTGTGAGCGGCATTATCAGTGCCAAGGTGGAAGCCGAGGGCCTGATTGCCACCAAGACGCCGATGGTGCGTGGTCTTCGCGCCATCAAGAAGGATATCCTGCGTTTGGTCGATACGTACATCCGGCGTGCGGACGACCTCGAGGGCGTCAACGCCAACCTGATCCCGTCGCTGCTCGATGCCATCTTGGGCGACTACCACAACAATATCCCAGCAGCACGCGATGCTGAAGTGCTCAATGTGATGGCGACGATCACGACGCGACTGGGTGCGCTGCTGACGGACAAGATTGCGCCGATCCTCGATGCCGTGTTTGAGCCGACACTCAACATGATCAACCAGGACTTTGCCGAGTACCCCGAGCACCGTGTCGGCTTCTTCAAGCTGCTGCGTGCCATCAACCTGCACTGCTTCTCGGCGCTGCTCGAGCTGCCGCCAGCCAAGTTCAAGCTGACGGTCGACTCGATTATCTGGGCCATCAAGCACACCATGCGCGACATTGCCGACACGGGTCTGCACATCTGCCTCGAGCTGCTTAACAACATTGCGAACACGGACCCCATGATCGCCGGCGCCTTTTTCCAGCAGTACCTGCTCAACATTTTGCAAGATATCTTCTACGTATTGACCGATACGGACCACAAGAGCGGGTTCAAGACGCAGTGCCTGCTGCTTGCGCGCATTTTCGAGCTGATCGAGACAGACAAGGTTGTCGTGCCGCTGTGGGACCCCGCACAGGTGCCTGACCCTGCCATGAACAACCGCCTGTTCATCCGCCAGTACACGGCCAACTTGCTGCGCGTCGCCTTCCCGCACGTTCAGCCGCAGTACATTGACCAATTCGTGAGTGGCCTGTGCGCTCTGTCATCCGACCTCGTGCAGTACAAGGTGCACCTGCGCGACTTTTTGATCACGTCGCGCGAAGTCGCAGGCGGCTCGGACAACTCGGATTTGTTCCTCGAGGACAAGGAGGCCGAGGCGCGGAACCGCTTGGCGCTCGAGCGCGAGAACGCTGCCAAGATCCCTGGTATGCTCAAACCCTCGCAAATTGTGGAGGAGGACGAAGAGCTCTGACTGTGGCAAGAACTATGCTATGGATAGAAATACACTAGCGTCGCACACCCACGAGGAGCAGAATCACGAGGCAGACGCCGATCACGACCGCGAGCACGATCGTGTCGCGTCGCCGCCGTCGCGAGATGAGGGATATAATGCTCTGGACGCCTGGCATCTGCGCCGCGATGCGCGTCAGCCGCGTCAGGGTATGGCCGAGCTGCTCACGCTGCCCGCGGAATTCTTGCTGCGTCGCATAGGCCTGGTCCAGCGTCTCGTCCATCATCAGATGCGAGCGCTCCAGATGTGAGCGCTCATCGAGGTAGGATTGCACTTCGGAAGCATGCTGCGTACGGTAGTCATGAATGTCTTGCTTGACGTGGCCCAACAGTTGATGCCGGTCGAGCACCTGACGCACATGCGTCTTGGAACGAAAGAATTCGCGCTCAAAGTCCAGAAGCAGCTCACGGTGCCGCTGGATCGCGTGCTTCTGCGTGTTATTCGGCGGAAGCAGCGGATCGTTGAGAGTGGTACCCAGCTCATCCAGCTCGTCCGAATACTGTACAAGCAGCGCTTGGATCTCCGCCTCCATTGCCGCCCGGTCCTGGACAGAGGGCGTCGAGCCGCTCATGTCCACAGAGACAGCATCACTGGGCGCCGCGTTCTTCCGTGCAAGATCCGAAACGTACTGTGAATAGGCCGTCAGCTTCGCATCCAGCCGCGACTGAGTCTGACGCACGCGCCGTGACTGCACCTCCCATGTCATGGGCGCCACACGATAAGCCGCGGGGCTGAATGTGGAGGTCCTCCACGTGTCGGAGACTATACTGTCACGTGCCTGTTACGGCCGACGTGGCTGGCAGCGTTGTTTTTCAGCTCGCTGCCGTCGGGAAAAGGGGGCGACGTAGACCGACCGACCCCCATCTGCTTTTTACCTCCACGCAGTAGGATCCGGCGCGAGTGTTTCCTTGGTGGCCTTCGCGTTCCTTGTCTAGTCGATCCTTTTCCGTGGTAACGCATTCGACGGCGCTGGTCATCGAATCTCTTCGGTGCTTTTCTCACATCCGCCAACACACCGAGCTGGTCGCGACGTGTGTCATCTGTCCCGGTCGTAGTCGTACTACCATCACCAGGACCATCACTACCGTCCCCACGAGTGGATCCTCCACCTCCACTGATACCACCGCGCTGCGTACGATTCTGCTCTCCGCGCCAGCACGGCTCGCTCCTCTAACTCTTCATCATGGACGCTAGTGGACCGCCACCGCCTCCCAGCTTTCAAGAGTCACGCGCCAAGGCCGAGGACCGTCGGCCGTCGCCCACGCAGGACCAGGCTGCACAGCCACCCGCCAAAGCTCCCAAGCACGATGCCTCGTCGTACCCAGGCAAGTCCGAGCCCTCGTCGTCGTCGATGGGCCAATATAATACGATCGACTTTCTCGGGAACGTATCGGGCGGACCGCACGCCGCGGCTGCCGAGGCACTTGCGACATTCTCGTCCTCGGTCGGCAGCGATGCCGCCAACAACAACTCGCTCTTTATGCAGGTGCCGTCAGGGCCGCCTCCTGCCTCGGCCGCCCCTCTGCACAGTACTTCCAGCTCGTCACTTCCGCCACCCACCACCTCGACACTACCATCGTCGGGCACGCAACACGGCCCACCGTTCCTGTGTCCGACATGCAACACATCGTACTCGCGTCTTGAATATCTTCGCCGCCACGAACGCCGCCACGCAGATATCCGGCCGTTTGCGTGTCCGTGTGGCAAGTCGTTCTCTCGGAGTGACGTGCTCGCTCGCCACAAGACCAAGTGCCGCGTCGTGCTAAGCGACGAAAGCGGCGCGGCAGCGAATAGCTCTGACGGACGCAAGTCGGATCGGCTGCAGCGCGTGTCATCGTCGATGCGCTCTACACGTGGCCGCCCTGCCGGTACAACGCGGGCCGGACGTCCTCAGGACCGCGAAACAAGCGCTCACGACCCGTCGGTGGATCCCGCCCTGGCCGGCACAGCTGCGGTCGATCCATCGATGCAGCCACCCCCGCCCCTTGAAGGCGCGTCGGACTCGCCGTACGCATCGTACACAAATGCCCCACCGCCCACGTATGCGCCGCATGGACACCCCGAGAGCAGTGACTATGCACACGACAAGACGCCCTATGCACACCCTGGACCGTCTGGAAGCGGTGCGCCACCTGCCGCGAGCGTCGCCGGCGCCTATGGTGGCATGCGCATGGGCGTACCCCACGATCCCAAGATGTATGCGCACGGCAATATGCCACGGCCTGGCAATGCACCTGCGCCATACTTGAGTGGCGCCCCAGCGATTCATCCCGAGCTGTCGTCACGCGGCGCGCCAGGCATGTACAGCGGAGCGCCTGCCACGAGTACCACTGGCAGTCCTGGCACGGCGTCAGCCGCCCCAGGTTCGATGTACTATTCGCCATCGCAGCACAGTGAGCATGCTGGCAGTTATGCGACGCAGCCAGCCACTGTGACACACTATGATGGCAGCGCGGCGGCGGCGGCGGCAGCAGCCGCCGCAGCAGCAGCTGTGGCGACCCCGAATGGCACACAGCAGGGCGGCTCGGGCATGTACGCACCCAACAAGGAGCTCGCGCGGTTCTCGGTGCCGTCGTCCGGACCGCTTTCCCCGTTTTCGAACACGGCCCTCAATTCCAACATATCGCCGTACCTTTCAGCATTTTCATGTGCTCGTGACATGCCGCCGCGCGGTGGATCGAGTCCACGGATGAGCAACAGCACGGCCAGTGGTACAGCGCCGACTCAGCCTCCGGCACCGCCTTCGACAGACGAGGCACCTCCACCATCCGACTCATAGGAGCCTGGTAGACCGACGACGTGTGATAGAGTGTGTCGCGTGCGAATGTCCGTCACGATGAAAAAGCAGACTACGAGCGCCACAGCATGCCAGGCGATAGCATGCATGACGTCATTCCTCGATTGTCTGCTGGACTACGTGTGGATTCCGAGCCGCACGACGTACGGCAACTAAGCATCGCGATGCGATGCCTACATGATCCTATCATGCTTCTGTGCCCCTCATCTGAATGATAGCAGCAGCGATCACGTCTCTTTTGGCAGCTGGTGCTGACGCAACGCAGGCCTAGTCTGACAGTGTCTTTTTGCAGCAGGCCTGGCAGGATGACTTCGAGGCACGGACGTCTTGGTTATCTCTGAGCTTCGACATCATCTACCGAGCTCGCTCACAAATGGAAGCACGGAGGCTCATCCTATGTGCTATGTCATTGCCCATGCGCGTTTGTGCACAGGTCGATTGGATATCTACGTTTCCAACTTGGACGAACTAGTGTGTAAACGAGCAACAGCCTCGTCCGAGGCTACTCACATGCTGCCAAGATGTCCATTCAGGGGTATTTGATCTATGCACACGTTCTAACACGCATGCCAACGAGTCGCGAGAGGTCGCGATATAAAGACGTTGTCCGATTCGTTTCGGAACAGCACGCCGTCAACAACCGTTGGGCTGCACCGAACCACCCAGTGCTACGATGAATGAGATATAAAGTTGCAAATAGTCACACGATGATTCGCCACATACAAGTGACTCGAGCTGCAACTCAATCGATGGAGTCATACATGCACTATCTGAAGCCAATCCCATGGCTCTATTCTGACGTGCTTTTTTGGAACTCCACCTCAATTGCGAATCAAGTCTCGGCAGCGGTTGTCGTGGGAAGGACGAGGTTCTTTCGCACAGGTTTGCAAATCAATAAAGCCAGGGTGTAAATTTACACATGTTCCCCCTCTCCGACCGCGACACAGGAAGATATCGTACATTATGTTCTAAAATAGTATATTGATTCTCTTGTGTTGTATAAAGCGCTTGCTTTGAAATTTTCTCTCTTGTTTCTCGCGCTACTGGTCGTATCGAAACTGTCAGCATGCCATCGCAGCTGTCTTGCTATATGTTCTACCATGATGATGTTGCCTAGAACTTGTTTATTCGCTTCGGAGCTATTCTCTGAAGCATTCTATGAATCACTGCATTAAACTTACCTCACGATTTACTACATTCCCCATTGTCCTCGACATGACAAGGGAGTGTATGAACCCAGCCAACGACATCTCTCGTGGCTCTGCTGTTGAGGATCCGTCCGCGACATGTTTGGATACGTTGTCGCCTTTGCTTCCGCTTTTTCCTCTTAGTGGTCCTGAGCATCACGGATCCATGCAGTCAGAATGGAGCGAGAGTACTTCGCCTAGTCTCGCAGACTCGTTGCTCTCGCTCGACTTTGATTCTGCGGACACGATGGGTACGACGCTCTACAACAGTGACTTGCTCTCGGACTCATCTGTATCCCCAGTAACGACGCCAAAGGAAACCACAGCTTCTCGTCTTTTTGCGCCTGTCGATGCTGTCATGTTCCCCCACCAGGACACGGAGCAGTATGCTCCATCGCCGAAGCGCATGCGTATGGACGCTGAGATGCCAGCGCCCAGTATGTTTCAGTGTCTGCCGTCTGTCCTGCGCCATGACTTTACGCTCTTTCCTGGGGATGACGAACTGCACGTGCCGAGCAAGCAGGACCTTGACATGACGAATCCTAAGGCGGAGAAGGTGATGAGCTTGTTGGACACACTCAACGGGTCACCGACGCAGCAACCATCTGTTTCGACGCAGCTTCGATCAGGATCGTTAGACTCGGCTCTGTCAGAGCCCAAGACGGCGCCTCCTGCATTGATGGAGAAGACGCCAACGTCCATGCCAGCGTCAGTGCTTCCCTCGCCACCGATAACGGGCCTGGCAGTGACGCCGGCCTCGATCAGCGCGCCTGCGCTCTCATCAACATCGATGGGCGGCACCAAGTCGTTCCGTGGGACGCGTAGACGTCGTCGTGACGTGGACGAGCTGCTTCCGCTGGATGCACCGATCCAACCACGGATGTATCACACCGAGTCGGCAACCTCGCGGCGAGACTCGAAAGATCACAGTAGCAGTGGTGAGGTTTCGCCCAAGAATGGCAACCCACTCGCCACGCCTACCTTGCCGTCGGCGGAGAACCAGGACTTGGATGCACGCGCTCTCAAGCGGCTAAGCAACACGATTGCTGCGCGTCGTAGCCGCCATCGCAAGGCTGAGGAACTCAAGCGTCTCTATGACATGATTGAGCAACTTGAGAAGCAAGTAGGGGTGTGGAAGGGGCGATGCGAGGCAGCTGAGCAGGAGCGAGATCGTCTCAGGACAAACTCGGTTGCCTTGCGTATGTAAACGTGATAGGAGTTGCAAACCTATGGAATAATTTATTGCTGATGCTCTGTGGCTTCGAGCAGGAGCCCAGCTTCGCGGAGCATGGTCTCTAGTTCGCCAGTCTGGTGCAGGTTCAGCAAAATGTCGCAGCCGCCAACGAATTCACCATTGATGTACACTTGGGGGATGGTGGGCCAGTCGCTGAACTCCTTGATGCCATCGCGAAGTTCCTGGTCTTCGAGGCAGTTGTATGTAGCGACCTTGTCGGTGTTCACGCCCTGCACCTGCAGGATCTGGAGCACGGCACGGCTGAATCCGCATTGGGGCATGCTTGGCGAGCCTTTCATGAATACCACGAGTGGGTCCTCCTTCACAGCATTTTGGATCTTGACACGTGTATCGTTGGAGAGCCAGCGCATCATCGACGGCGATGCATTCACACGCATAGCCTGAGAAATGCGCAGCGAAGGACGCTTACCTGCTCGTATCAAGCTAATGAGTGCATTTACGTACCAGAAGTGATGCGGCTTGCTTAGCGAATATACCAGCCATGATCGATGTGGGAGGAGCAGTGCGCTGTTGGTTCTTGCCCTTGCCACCAGCTGACGAAAGGGCCAGATGGCCCAAGTCATAATTCCTCAATTTGTAAAAAAGCCAGCCCTTCGGAAAAAAAGAAATACGTCAACGCGACCACGACCCAGGTACGTACCGTGCCCAAGAGCGTGTGTGCTTGCCGAGGATGAAGACGTATTAGATGACGAGTATGAGAACGCGGATGCAAGTACGAATGTATGACGTATCTGCGAATCAATGCTTCGAACTCTGGCTACCAAACCTGAGACAAGCCATGCCGCACGCGACTACGAAGCAGGAGATACTGACGTGCCGCAGTACATGCCACCATACGACGATGACGATTCAGACTTTGAAGAGGATGTGTACTCCAATGTACAGCTAGGTTTAGCGGATGGGCCGCTGGAAGAAGACGATGAGTCGAATCCCCTCGTATCGAGGATCGGCGGACGTCCTGCATGGCTTCCGCTGCAGCCATCCAAGCTTCCTCCTGCGTCAGAGGTGCAGTGTGCCTACTGCAAGGAACCCATGCAGCTTCTTATTCAGATCTTTGCGCCGCTCGAGGACTCGGCTTATGATCGAAACCTCTTTGTTTGGGGCTGTGCGCGGCCTCAGTGCCAAAGAAAAGGAAATGGATGGTATGTATAGACTTGGGGCGCTTGGAGATGAGGATGTAATTTCTTCATTTGATGGTTTTCTATGAAAACAACGCAACTTTGACTTTTTTTACATCTGAAAGCGCCTTGTGACTATGAACATGCTAACATGCAGCATCAAAGCAGTGCGTATGCTGAAGCACAATGCGCGGTGGGCAGCAAAACTTGCTAAGCGTGAGGCACAAAAGCGAGCTCGTGAAGAGCGCGTCAGGGCAGAGAAAGAGGCGGAAGAGGAGCGCTTGCGAAAGGAGCGCGAGACGAATCCATTCTCGATGAAGAACTCTGGCGGCTCGAACCTCTTTGGCGCATCGCTCTTCGATGAACCGGCTGCGCCGGAAAAGCAAGATGCAGATGCTGTGCAGGATGAAGACGACGATGAAGACGACGATGACGATTACAATGAAGAGGAACGACTGGCAGAGGAAATGACGATCAAGGCATCGCTGGACGAGCAACACAAGCAGCTCCAAGACCACTGGGCTCACTCGGCGTCGCATTACACGGCGCCTCTATACCTCAATACCATTCCTGAGCCGGAGCCGGAACCCAAAGCTGTGCCTGCTGCGCCGCAAAAGCTGCCGTCCCATGTGTCGTCGCTGGGATCGGGCGACACCGAAGAATACGAAAAGATGGTTATCGAAGGGATGGACCATGTGTTTGAGCGCTTCACTCGTCGTCTGGGCTCGGAGGCCCGGCAAGTTGTTCGATACGAATATGGAGGTGCGCCGCTGGCCTTTACAGGCGCCGGTGCGCTGTTCCAGCAGTTATGGCCCAATGGCGTGCACGGTGACTATGACGCATCGGCTGTGCCCCCATGCCCCCAATGTGGTGCACCGCGTGTCTTTGAGCTGCAGCTCATGCCGAACTTGGCCAATCTGCTCCGTGTGGAGCATTTGAGCGATCTGACGCACGATGATGGCCGCCAGGACGCTGAGGCGCGGCGTCAAGCGGAAGTCGCGTCGGTGTTAGGACTGAAAAACAACGCCAGCTTATCTGATATGCGCACTGGCATTGCCTGGAGTACGGCCATGATTTTCGTGTGCAGCCGTGACTGCTGCCTGGACGCCACCGAGGGGTATGCCGTAGAATGGGTCGGCCTGCAGCATGAGTCGACCGACTTGTAGTAGTATTAGTCAGCATGGGCCCTGTTTCACGGACGCGGTTCGGCGCTAGCGGTGCCACTTGACTGTCATGTGCGAGGAAGGCCAGCGGCGGATGGCGGCGCGTGTGGACGAGAAGCTGGCAGGCAACGATGCGTACTTGTGGTCGCTCGAGTTTTTCCCGCCACGCACAGCGCTCGGTCTTGCCAATCTGCTGGCGCGTATCTGGCGCATGTCCACGGCGCTGCAGCCTGGTTGGGTGCATGTGACGTGGGGCACGGGCGGATCGACGTGCCATGCGTCGCTGGAGCTGGCGGCTCGCGTGCAGAATGGTGTGTATGATCCCGCCGAAGACTATACAAAAGTGACTGAGCCGCAGAGTGGTGCGTGTGACGTATGCCTGCACCTCACATGCACCAACGTCGAGCGTTCGTGTCTCGATGCCACACTCGATGAGGCGAAGCGTTTCGGGATCCGCAACATTCTCGCACTGCGTGGCGATCCGCCGCGCAACGAAGAGTACTGGGTTGCTACCGACCAGCGCCTCCAAAACGCCACGGATCTCGTCAAGTATATTCGTGAGCGACACGGCGATTACTTTTGCATTGGTGTGGCTGGCCACCCGGAAGGCCTAAAGCAGGGCATTGATTGTGATATTCCGCACGATCTGCGTGTGCTGAAGGCCAAGCAGGACGCTGGCGCGCGCTTTATCTTGACACAGTTCTTTTACGATGTCGACAAGTTTGTGCGATGGGCGCAGGCCTGTCGAGATGCGGGGATTACGATTCCCATCATCCCAGGCGTGATGCCGATTCAAAACTATACCATATTTCGCCGCATGTCCAATCTGTGCGGTGTACATGCGCCTGAACATGTGCTCGCTCAACTCGAGTCCATCAAGCTGGACGATGCCAAGGTAAAAGACGAGGGTATCCAGCTCAGCATCGACATGATTCGTGCCGTGCGGAAGCAAACAGGATTGAAGACGTTTCATATCTACACGCTGAACTTGGAAAAGAGCGCGACGTGCGTGATCAAAGAGCTCTCAGAGGTCGCTCAGGCTGGCCAAGCGGCGCAGTCGCTGTCCAATTCCATGACATGGGACGAATTTCCCAACGGTCGTTATACTGATACACGCAGTCCTGCTTATGGTGAGATTGACGGCTACGGCGCCAGTCTCAAGGTGCCGCCCGAGGAGGCCGTGCGGCTGTGGGGCGTGCCTGTGGACGAAGACGATATTGCCAGTATATTCACGCGCTTCATTGAGGGTCAGTTGCCGTGCATGCCATGGTGCGACATCCCCGTGTGGAACGAGACGATGGAAGTGCTGCCGTCTCTTGTGCGGCTGAATGCGCCACGATCGAAAGGCGGCAAAAACTGGTGGACGGTGGGCTCGCAGCCGGCGGTCGATGGGTGTGACAGCACGGACCCCACGTACGGCTTCGGTCCACAAGGGGGCTACATTTTCCAAAAGGCCTTTGTGGAACTGTTCCTGACGCCAGAGGACAAGGATGCCTTGGTCAGGCATATTGAAGCGAACCCGTCGCCCGTCACATACTTTGCTGGTAAGTGGGACCCAGACTCGTTCCAGACGAACCTGGAGCGCGATGGCCTGAATACGGTCACCTGGGGTGTCTTCCCCGGCAAGGAGGTGGCGCAGTCGACGATCATTGAAGAGCCGTCCTTCCGCGCATGGTGTGACGAGGCTTTTGCTATATGGCGTGAGTGGGAATTGCTATTCCCACCCAAGTCAGCCACGCGCTCCTTGTTGCGAAAGATTCATGACGAGCGCTGGCTCGTTACGGTCGTTCATCACGACTACAAACATCCCGATGCCCTGTGGAAGCTGCTGGACCAAGTGTAGACAGCCTTGCCCCCCCCCCCCACAACGGATCCAACTCCGTCATAGATAGTGGAGATATCTTTGTCCATGCACCAAGCCGTGTCGCGAGCTTTGGCGCATGTAAAGGCGGCCCAAACGGCGCTGGAAGAGGCCGTGCCGAGCGAAGAACCAGAGTCACTTCAACATGACGAGCTTGTGTCGGCCTATCGTGCGCTCCAGCGAGAGCACGAAGAGCTGCGAGCACAGTACGAGGCGGACAAGCAGACATGGCGCGAATTCAAGCGCTGGTGGAAGCAGAAACTGCAAGCGAAGCGCGAAGCACGTCGAACGCCGTGGAGTCCACGCAAGGCGCGGGAGCGAATCCAGGCGCATCGGCGCCAAGTGCGGTCCCTAATGAGCGAGCAGCCAGGCCTATTCAAGGGCACGGGGCGGTATGCCCCGAGACCCACGGCAAACGAGCAAGCTCAGCGAGAGACGGCGCCTGAACCGACGCCACCCGACTACTGGTACGTAAAGCTGTCTCACCGCCACAGGCAGTTGGGCTTCCCCAGCAGTTCCCAGGACGAGCCCCTTATGTAATGTAGGTGTGTACATGTCTCTCCTTTCTTCTGTGCCATGGCGACGCGTAAGCGAAAGAGCACGCAGGACGTGCCGGATGGCAAGCGCCACCACGCGTCGACGTCGCTGCCAGACTGGCCGCACTCGCTGCATGCGATGCCGGCAGCTGTGCTTGCGCGCATGACGCCTCACGGGCGTGCACGGCGTCTGCTGCATGTGGGCGCGACGCCCGAGTCGCTGCCATGCCGTCACGAGCAGTTCCAGGCCGTGTTGGACTGCACTTGCGATGCACTGCGGGCGGGTGTGGGTGCTTGTGCGTATATATGTGGTGTGCCCGGCACCGGCAAGACGGCAACGGTCCGCGAAGCGGTACGTACGCTGCAGCGCATGCAGGTCCGGAACGAGGTGCCGGCGTTTACGTTTGTTGAGATCAACGGAATGAAGCTCGCGACGCCCATGCAAGCGTACACGGAGCTATGGTGCGGTATATCTGACGGAAAGAGTCGGCTGCAGCCACGAGCGGCCCTGACGAAGCTCTCTGCGCACTTTGAGGGACGCCAGCGCTCGAGACCCACTGTCGTGCTGATGGACGAGCTCGACATGTTTGTCACGTCGCGGCAGGACGTCATTTACAACATGTTCCACTGGCCCGACATGCCGCACAGCCGCCTGATCGTGCTGGCCGTCGCCAACACGATGGATTTGCCGGAGCGCACACTGCAGCCCAAAGTGGCGAGTCGACTCGGCATGACACGCATCCCGTTTATGCCGTACACCAACAAACAGCTCTTTGACATTGTGCGCGCGCGACTCGATGTGAACGAGGATGGCACACCTGCGGCCACGTCGCCCGCCACGCAGGGTTGCGAGACAGTTTTTCGGATGGACGCGCTGATCTTTGCGTCCAAGCGCGTCGCCAACGTGTCAGGCGATGCACGCCGCATGCTCGACGTGTGCCGCCGCGCAGTTGAAGCGGCTGATGAACATGCATCGGCACGGCATCAGGACCCGGTGCCTATTACGATTCATGATATCCGCGACGTGATGGATCGGATGGCCCGCTCGGGGCGCGCCGCTCACATGGCCGGCCTGTCGCTGCACGCCAAGCTTCTGCTGGCGAGTATGTATGCGTGCATGCGCCGCACAGGCATCACGGAGGTTGTGTGGTCTGACGTGGTCGTGCACCACCAGGCGCTGTGTGCGGCCCAGACACAAGACGCATGCCATGAGCACGAATTACTGCGGCCGCTCGCGACGCTGTGCCAATTGGGCTTGGTGATTGCTGTGGGAAGCGGCGCGGGCCATGCGCGTGGTGGGGCCTTCGCGCGCTTCCTGCTAGCTGTGCAGGAGGACGAAGTGTATGCCGCCCTGGCTGACGACCCCGTATGTCAGCCCTTGTTTGCGCTACGCGCGTCTACGTAAGAGGCAGTAGGAGCGCCAGACAAGCGAGTCGTCCCAGCCGGGCACGTACAGAGTGCGTGCGACGTTGGCCCGGATTTTGGCGGGTAAAGGCCGCGTCTGGGCGGCTAGCCGACTCGCCTCGTTGTCCACGAACGGACGGCACATGAGCGGCTCCCACGTATCGTCGGCATGAGTGTCCACGAGCCACGAGCACTGCGACAGCGCCACGTATCGGTCAGGTTCGTGCGCGTTGCGGTCATTCACATGCGTGGGCGACGTGCGTGTATAGGCGGCCCAGGGCCACAGTGGGTCGCTGGCGTTGCCGCGACGAAAGTGGTGCGGCAGAATGCCTCGGAACGCACTCTCGACGAACTCGACGCGCACCTGAGGCGGCACGAAAAAGTGGGATGGGAACCTGTGCCATTCGCCAGCATAGCACAGTGTGCCGGCCTCGTTGGGCAGGGCGTGCATGATGTCGATGGGGGCACGATAGTACAGAATCAGGGCAGATGTGCGCAAGACGCCCAAAACGGCAGCGGCGAGGAGGGGTACCAGTGTCACAGCCGAAAAGAGCATGGTGCGTGACGCGCGATACGGTGAGCGCGTGAAGCGCAGGTACGCCGACTCGAGGAACGCACGCACAAGGTACAGCGTGACAGCGGCCGCGAAGCAGACAAGCGGGTAGGCCGCGTACAGGAATCGCTCTTCCTTGTGTGGCTGCACGAACAGCACCGCGAGCCACAAGTACAGCGGCGCGAGGCGTAAGCCCAGCTGCACGGCCGAGCCTGCGATGCGCGAGGGCAAGTACCGGGCAGCAAGCGCGAGCATGGGCAGTGATACGAGGGCCATGGGCGCCGCGACGGAAAAGCCCAGAGCCAGGGCCACAAAATAGTACGACGTGGGCTCGACGCCGTAGAGTTCAGGGCCAATCCCACGAGCGCGACTGGCCACATTGTACAGGATCGTCTGCAGCGCCACGAGCGTCGGTCGGCCGTAAGCGAGAGAGTCGATCAACACCGTCGGAACGCCCACACAGAGGGCCGAGAGAAGGGCCGCGCTGCATCCCCGAGCGAGGCGGCGCCCCAAGGGAGCGCCACAAAGCTCTTCCAGCACGAATGGCACGGCAAGTACGAGTGCATAAGGCCATCCGCTGCACAAGGCGCCGAATGCAAATGCTGCCGTGGCTCGGTACGTGCGTCGTGACGCGGCCATAGAGGCCGGCTGCATGGCATACGCCATGCCGACGCTGGTGGTATACATGACCATACTCGATGGCAAGAGAGCCACAGACGCGCTGTGCATGCCTGCACACGCGACAAGAAATACGAGCATGTATCGCGCGATACGCACATGCACAAACTGTGCGACGCGCTCGTACAGAAAGGCATCGGCGAAGGAGGACGCTATTGCAAGCACGACGCGCAGGGCATAGAACGACACGTACGACGGCAAATGCGCGAGCGATCCCGGCACAATGGCATGCAAAGTAATGTATGCCCAGGAGCGTATCGCATACTGTGGCGCATACTCCCACGTCTCAAAGGCCTTGGGCGTCGTCGAGGCAGAAAGCAGGTGCACCGGCTCCCAATAGTTGTACACCTCGTCACAATCTGAAATGATCATGACACAGGCTATCAGCACACGCACACACACCAGTATACCCAGCGCTGTGCGCCAGCTCGGCCGCGCCTGCGTCGCGAGCTTGGGCGGATCGTGGATCAACATGCCCCGGAGCCAGGATGTGGAGTGTTGACCGCTGACGTGGATCATGGAGGTCCTGACCCTGAATTGCTGGGGGCTCAAGTACCTATCCAAGGCGCGAGAGCAGCGGCTCCGGGCGATTGCGGACCGAATAGCAGATACGCATCATGATATCGTGACATTGCAAGAGATCTGGGTCGAGTCGCAGGACTGGCAGTACATGCGCGCCGTGTGTGCCGATCGGTATCCCCATGGCAGGTTTTTCTTGACGGGCGCATTTGGATCGGGTCTGGCGGTCTTATCGCGTCATCCCATCGTGAGTATGGACACGCACATGTTCCGTCTGACTGGCACGCCCGTCTTTGTGCACCAAGGCGACTGGATCGCTGGCAAAGGTTGTGGTCGCGTCACGATCGCACATCCGGCCCTAGGCCTCGTGGATGTGCACACGGCGCACTTTACGGCGCTCGGCAGTCAGATGGGCCCAGAAATTCAGCGCGCATTCCGCACGACGGAGGCATATGAACTTGCGCAGCGGTGTGCAGCAAGCGCTCATGCAGGACGGCATGTACTATGCACCGGCGACTTTAACTCGCTGCCGACCTCGTTGTGCATGTCACTGCTGTACAGCGTAGGCGGAATGCATGACGCACTTACGCATCTGCGTTCGGGCGACGGACAGGCGGATATCACCTGCGACAGCCCTCGCAACACGTGGACGCACGGCAAAAAGTTGGAGCCATGGGCTGTGCAGCAGGGCGGAAAACGCCTAGACTATATCTTGTACCGCGGCCCATCCAGTCTGCCGAACCGCCTGACGTGCACCTCGCACAAGGTCACCTTTACGGAACTCATGCCTGACTTGCATGTATCATACTCAGACCACTTTGGCATCGTGGCCACTTTTGACATTCAAGCAGAGGGCAGTGCTCCACGCGGCGCCAAGTGCGAATCACGCATCGATGTGCTGCAGCGGGCTCTATTGCCCTTGCGTGAGGCCCTGCGCGGCGCTGTGACTATGCAGAAACGACACCTTGCCGTGTTTCTTACATTGCTTGGACTGGACGCGATCCTCGTGGCCGCCTTGGCATGTGTAGATGCACGACATCGAAGCACCGCATCGACGGTCTTTGTGTCGCTTCTCATGGTGGCGGCCACCTGGGCAGGTACCACAGCCCTATACAGTGGCGTCGTGTGGGGCGAATGGCACAAGCGTGCATTACGTGCATTTATCGACGAGATCGAAACAGAAGCAGGTATAGATAAATGGTATCATTAGAGACTACAGATCAGAGAGTTTCCATTTACTTGCAGCAGCCCTCGGGCTTACCCGACGAGCAGCATGGGCCGGACGACTCAGACGAGCACTTGCAGGGCTCACACTTGCACGAGCATTTATCCGACGTACAGCAGCCACAGTTATTGGCGCATTGGCAGGCACTGTTCGAAGAGGGCTTGGGGCAAGGGCAAACCATATTGGAAAATACAGGAAGGATGTGAGTCAAGCTCCCTTGTCCTTGGCCCGGTATTTATACTTTAGGGGGTCAAAAAGAAATTCCCACCGCAATGAACCAAAGCGTGTGTGCGGTCATTTTGCTCCAATCGTTGAATAGGACGTGTCGCACGAGCGTGTTAAAACGGTATGAGGAAAAAGAAGAACCAATCACCTTGGCATTTGGGTTACTTGTTCTTTGCGTGAATTTTGCCAAGACGTGTTGGTCAATGTGATTATAGCATTATTATGTAATTTCATTTACCCCATCGGAGCTGGCCAGGCTACTGACGCAAACGAATGCCCGCGGGTACGTATAAAAGCATCGAAAACAATAATCAAGGTCTAGCTACATATAGCTACTCATAGACTTACTTCGAGCTGCATTTGCACATGCTGCCACCTTAGCAACAGCCCGCAGGATCGCAGCTCTTACCGCTCTCACCCTGGCAACATACGACTAGACGGCAGCTCTTACCGTCCTTGTCCTTGCAGCAATCCGATGGAAGGCAACTCTTGCCATCTTCGTCCTGGCAGCA